>Ga0207003_1002_pt2 | contig 85810 bp, 84 predicted proteins | sample Alteio_BWMinCont_89_FD_153474 | JGI IMG/M metagenome (GOLD analysis project Ga0207003, IMG submission 153474) | Enriched cells from forest soil in Barre Woods Harvard Forest LTER site, Petersham, Massachusetts, United States -... | ecosystem: Environmental > Terrestrial > Soil > Temperate forest >...
ATCGCCCGCCATGGCGACGGTGCGTCCTTGTTTTTGCAGGCGGCGCACTACTTCGGATTTCTTTTCGGGTAGGATTTCGGCTTCGAAGTCGTCGATGCCGAGCTTGGCGGCTACGGCCTTGGCAGTGCCGCGGCTATCGCCGGTGAGCATGACGATGCGCAGTCCGGCAGCTTTAAGATCGTGGAGCGCTTGCGGAGTAGAGGGTTTGATGGGGTCGGCGATGCCAATTACACCCGCGGGCCGGCCATCTATCGCAACGAAGATTACAGTCTGTCCACCGCGGCGCAGGTCTTCGGCTTTCAGTCTGAGTGCGTCGATTGACAGGTGCAGTTGGTGAAAGAGCTTTTCGTTTCCCGCGACCACGGTTTTTGCGCTCACCTTTCCGCTGATGCCTTGTCCAGTGTGCGATTGAAAATCCGTGGCGCTGATCAACGGTATGTTGTTCCCCTTGGCGGCGGCGACGATGGCGGAAGCGAGCGGGTGCTCGCTTCCCTGCTCCAGACTTGCTACCAGGCGGACCAGTTCGGTTTCGTCGCCTCCGGAAACCGTGACTACGGATTCGACGGTAGGCTTGCCTTCGGTCAAGGTGCCGGTCTTGTCGAAGACCAGAGTGTTTACTTTCTCAAGGATCTCCAGGGCTTCAGCGTTCTTGATGAGCACGCCGGCGCGGGCGCCGCGTCCCGTGCCGACCATGATCGCCATGGGAGTAGCTAATCCGAGGGCGCACGGGCAGGCGATGATGAGTACGGCCACAGCATTCACCAATGCGTGAGCCAGACGCGGCTCGGGTCCGAAAAAACTCCAGACGATGAAGGTGAGAACGGCGGTGGCAACTACCGCGGGGACAAACCAGGCAGCGACGCGGTCGGCCAGGCGCTGGATCGGAGCCCGGCTGCGCTGCGCCTGACTGACCATCTGAACGATGCGAGAGAGTAAGGTTTCGCTGCCCACGCGCTCGGCTCGCATGATGAATGATCCGGTGGCGTTTACGGTTGCGCCGATCACGCGGCTGCCTGGTTCCTTCACAACTGGCATCGATTCGCCGGTGAGCATGGATTCATCGACCGAACTTGTTCCTTCGAGGACTACGCCGTCGACCGGAATCTTTTCGCCTGGGCGCACCCGCAGGCGGTCTCCGGGCTTTACCTTGTCGAGGGGGACGTCATGTTCCGCGCCATCGCGGAGAAGGCGCGCGGTCTTGGGACTCAGGTCGAGCAGGGCGCGAATGGCGGCGCCGGTGCGGCTGCGGGCGCGGAGTTCAAGTACTTGCCCCAGCAGCACAAGGGTGACGATTGCGGCGGCCGCTTCGAAGTAGACCGGCGGCGCGACGTTCATATCTCCGTTCCTCGCAGAGCCGAACGACGCGGGAAATATTCCCGGGAAGACGGTGGCGATCAAGCTGAACAGGTACGCCACGCCCGTGCCCATAGCGATCAGGGTGAACATGTTGGTGGAGCGGTTGACGATGGAGATCCAGCCTCGCTCAAAGAATGGCCAGCCTCCCCAGAGGACGACGGGAGTGGCAAGCAGTAGCTCGATCCACGGCAACCACCCCCTCGGTAGCGCGTGCTCGACTGGCATTCCCGGCAACATATCTGCCATCGCGACTGCCAGCAGCGGCACGGTGAGAGCCAGACTCACCCAGAAGCGGCGCGTCATGTCGCGTAGTTCGGGAATCTCTTCTTCAGTTGCGGTGACGGTGCGGGGCTCGAGTGCCATCCCGCAGATCGGGCATGATCCCGGACCTGGCCGTACGATTTCCGGATGCATGGGGCACGTATAATCCGTGCGTGTCAGGGCTAGTGGTGTCTCAGGCTCGAGCGCCATGCCGCAACTCGGACACGGTCCGGGCTTGCTTTCGCGCACCTTGGGACACATGGGGCAAACGTAGTTTCCTTGATCAGCAGACGAAGGAGCCACCGGGGAAGCCGCTGGTCGAATGACTGGGGTGCCGAGGGTGGCTAGGCCGGAAGAGTTCGGGGGCTTCGACTGGGCCAGATATTTCTTGGGGTCGGTCTTAAATTTCTCAGCGCAGTGGCCGCAACAGAAGTAGTAGGACTCTCCGGCGTGTTCGAGATGATGCTTCGCGGTCGTGGGGTTCACGTTCATACCGCAAACCGGATCTTTCACGACGGTTGCAGACGTTGAAGAATTGGTGGTCATGCCGCGAGTTGCCTCACAAAAACTCCTGCACGCAAGCTAGGATCTGACCTCCCTTAGATTATCGGCGACAACGCCTCGATTCTTGACCCCCTATCCTACGCTGCCGATTGTTGTATCTTTACATAAGATCAAGGAGCAAACAGACCCATGACACAATTGGAAGTTGCCTACCGTTACGGCGCATCGCCGGGAGAAGCGGAGATGCGCGCACTGGATAGCGTGCGGGAAGTCTATGGCGTCCGCCGGATGAGGTTTGACGCGAACGAGCGAATTGTGCGGGTGGAATTTGACGCTTCGCGCCTCAAAGAACCGGTGATTGCGAGCTTGCTGCGGCAGGCGGGATTGGACATTCAGGAGAAGCTTGTACTGGCCTGAGGCTGGCCGCCGACGGAAAGCATGGGGAGGGCTACCGTCGGCCAGCTAAAACCGAGAAAAAGGGAAATGCAAAGGGGCGTCCAAGAAAACCTCTGGCCGAAGTTTATCTTCAAGGGCGCCCCGTTGCGCGCCACTTCGTCTGTTATCTGTTGTAGCATCCGATATGCCAATCTCAAGCTTTTGAAAATACAGGGGCGGTGGGTGCCGTTCACCGGGTAGGAATTTCCGCTGGTGAGAAAGATTTACGTTTGGATTTCGCGTAGGCACGAGGGATGCCAGACAGGTATCGAAATCCTGGTGTCAAAAAATACTTAGGGCCGGTTGCGGTCCACATTCCAGGTCGTCCCAGGGCCGAATCTTCAGACGGCGTCAGACATTTTATCAACCGCAACGTTTTCCGTTATAATCAGAGTCTCCGCAGCTGCCGTGTCGCGCCCGTAGCTCAGCTGGATAGAGCATCTGGCTACGAACCAGAGGGTCGGGAGTTCGAATCTCTCCGGGCGCACCATCTTTTTCGATCTCGTCCAACGTGAGAGAGATCCCATCCTTCGAGACGAAGAGTGGGATCCCTCGAGTCAGAGGCGTTCAGAGCGTTGCGACTGCGTAAGAGTTGATTTCACAATTGAGGTTAATTTCTTCAAACATCGGGCTTACCCATTCCATAATTCCCTCCTGGTTTGATCGGTTCAAGTGAAATACGATTGCCGGTTGCGCGCTTTTATTGGCACGCCGCCGTAGTGTTGCCGTAAATGTTGAAGTCGGTCTGGGTACCAACGTACACGAATCCGTTGGCGATGGTCGGCACCGAGAATTTCGTGGCGTCACCGGGTGTGTCCCGGGTGGGGCACTGGGTGCTGTTGTAGAGTGTGTTTAACGTAACAGCGTCGTAGGCCCAGAGGACCGCCGGCTTGCCGCCGCTGACGTTTCCGAAGTTGTCGATTGACCAGACAATTCCGTTCGTCGTGCCCTGTGAAGAAACGGACGGGGTTGAGCCATTCTGGAAGGTATTTCCCGACTGCAGGTAGTTGATGCCGGTGCAGATCGGTCCAGCCGTGTTGCACAGCGGGTACTGAGCCAGCGGCTCGGACGACACCGCGTAGTACAGGTAGCTGCTGCTTGATCCCTTCCAGAAGGCTGGGTTGTTGTGAATTACTTTCGCTCCGAGGTCAGCCACAGACTGAAGATTGTTGTTCGCGTTCATGCACCGTGCGGTACAACTCTGCGAACAGGACCCGCCGTTGTAACCGCCGGGACTGCCGCGATCGAAAGCCCAGATTAACCCTTCCTTATCGCCCTTGATCGCAATGTAGGGGTAGTTTGGAAGGGTGTTGTCGGGAACCAGCAGTACTCCGCCGGATCCGAAGTCGATGTCGTTGCAGGCGCGCCAGTACTGGTCCGAGGGCGTGAAGTAGCCAGCTATGGTGTTCAGGTCGGGCGTCATCTTTATGAAAGTGTCTCCCGCGTCTTGGGTTGTCAGTGGCGTCGAGGTCAGATCAAACGTGCCATCGCCGGTGCTGAAGTAGAGATAGCTCAGGCCATTTTCGTCTCGTCCAAGCGCCAGAGCACCCCCGCCCTGCCAGATGCCACCCCCCTCCGCGGGGGGATTGACCACGGGAGTCGTGGCATAGAACTTCGGAAAATTGGGATCCGCCAGGTTCTTCGCATCGTAAGCGAAGACCCATCCCGGGGGATGCGGGTCCGGAGCGCCGTCCATCATCGAGTAGGCAATGTAGAGCACCGAGGTGCTCGATATCGGACTGGTTGGAATCAGCAGCCCGGGCCGCTGAATCTCCTCCTGCGGATTGAAAGCTTTCCCGCTGGATAAAGTTCCCGCGACCGCGACCGGCCCGTTGAACTTCTCCGCCAGCGTAGTGATATCCAGCGCGTGAATCCGGTGAAACCAGGTAGTCGGAGAACTCGCTGGAAACTGGGATTCCGCCGAAAGATACAGGGTATGCGTCGACGGGTCAATCACCGGCGTGCCCAGAATTCCAACCGTGGGAGCGATTGTCTTGCAGCCGCCACCCCCGATAAAGTGGCAATCCGCGGCAGCCTCGCCGGTTTGCAGCATGCTCACGGGACCCAAGAGGACTTGGCAATTAGTACCGTTGAACGCGTACACGCTGTCGTTTTCTGTTACGACATACACGACCGTTGGGTAGATCGTTCCTTTGATGGTTACGTTGCTGACCTCCAGAGGTTGCGAATAGACTTGGCCATCAACCGAGGCGGAGCAAATTTTTCCGAAAGTTGCCTTGCCAACGTTGTTAAGCTTGAGTATGGTTTCGCTGGTGTTCTGGCCAGTGCGCCAGTTATCGTTGTGCCAGGTGGTCACATTGACAGGGCTAGCCGCCTGCGCACTGGACAAAACTGCGCTGGACGCCACGGCCATGAGAGCAATCAGCTGACGGGTTCGGGAAGCGGTCACACAACCTGAGATCATGTTTTCCTCCTTACAAATCGGTGTCGATGCGTGGTGAGAAGGATTTCTCGAGCTTGCCACGTTTACGCATTCTCGAGACTGTATCTGTCGCAGCGATTCAAAAACCTAGACGAGTGGACCTCCACAACCTGAACCGCAGAAGACGGTCAGCGGTCGGTTGCGTCCTTCGGCCTTCTTTCTGTGAACAGCGTGTGACTGCGTCACATTCGCGGTCGCGCGCCAAAAGCAGAACATCGCACAAAACATGCCATCCGAATCCCCTCCCTCTGAAGACCGGCCAACCGCCAGAATCTGTCTTCGGAGGAAGTAGCGACCGTCTGAGAAGTGGAACGGGTTTTCTCGATCAATGAGTCGCTGAATGCGGCGAAAATTAAGCCTGTAACTCGGGCTTGTCAACAGAAAAATGAAAGGTCCATAGAATCAACCGCAGTCTGTCCAGGATTTAGACAATTTCCGGCTTGTGGGCTGGCAGATTGAATTTCCCGGCGGCCAACACTCGGTTCCGCCCAAAAAACAAAACGTCCCAGACTCGTGTGAGTCTTAGGACGTATGTTTCGAACAGGTTCCTCCCCCGAGAAACTGTCCAACAACAGAATAGCTGCGGATCAGCGGGATGGGAATGGCACGAACGGGCTATAACCAAGCTATAAACCGCGTACCCGGTAAACGCAAAAATGCCCACGATCCGTTCGAATCGCGGGCATTGTGTTTGTACTACTTAGACAGCCTGAACGTTCTCAGCTTGCCAGCCCTTGGGGCCCTTGGTCACGTCGAACTGCACGGATTGCCCTTCTTGCAGGCTGCGGAAGCCGCCCGCCTGAATCGCGGAGAAATGCACGAAGACGTCCTCGCCATTTTGACGGCTGATGAAACCATAGCCTTTGGCGTCGTTAAACCACTTTACTGTTCCTGTTTCTGCCATTGATGTTTCCTTTTCTTATCTTTGAATTGTGCTGAGAAGATTCGCTGCTAGTGAGAGGGGGTGACGCTGGTTGGCGATACCGACTTTCAGTTGCGTGTGAGTCAAACTTAGCCAGAACCTATTATACACGGTTAGTGCAGAATTGTTGCAGAATACTGTGATATCAATCTTAAGGTTCAAACCTTGGTTTTTGATTCTGGTATGCCGACGACCACTGTGCGTCTGCGGGGCAGTTCTTCATCGGGGATTTCCGCGACGAATTTCAGCTCCAAACCTAGGCGTCTGCTCTCCTGAAGTGCCGCCTCATTGAAAAAGTAAACGATGTCTCCGCCGAACCGATCCTTGGCTCGCCGCCGTTCCTCCAGGTCGAACGGGCTGGGCGAATACACTTTCAGGTCTCTCGACTCGCGCAGGACGGCACCGAGCTGGCGCTGGAATTCGAGCGCTCCCTGCCGCACTTGCGCCATGGTGAAAGCCACAACATGATAGGACATAGGCGTCTAACCGAGAATGGCAGAGCTTGACCGGTCTGTCTACCACGCCTCGAGAACGCCGGCGCGCCGTTGCTTTGGCGCGCCATTAAGTTAAGCTCTCGAAAAAGCCCCTGACTTCGACGGGTAGTCTGCGGGATCTGGCAAAAGCAAAAGACTTAAGCAAAATGTTTTCTTACTGGATCCGAGTCGCAATGACTGATTCCAATCATCCTCAAATCTGCTACGCTTGTATTCAAGCCACGCGGACCCGTAGCTCAACTGGATAGAGCACTGCGCTTCGAACGCAGGGGTTGGGAGTTCAAGTCTCTCCGGGTCCGCCACTCCGCAGATCGCATCGCTGAGAGACGTAGCTTGCTACGTCTCAGGCTGCCGACCGTCGACTCCCCTGAGATCTGTCTTTCCCTGTGGCTGATGCGTACTGTCTTTTACAATGCGAGAGTGAAGAGCTGGGACGTGATCGTTGTGGGCGGTGGCGTCATCGGACTCTCGCTGTCGATTGCGTTACACAAGCGCGGCGCGCGGGTCCTGGTAGTAGAGCGCGGAGAACCTGGCCGCGAAGCCTCCCACGCCGCGGCCGGAATGTTAGCGGACTGCATGCTGGAGACTCCGGCCGCACTGCGAGCACTGGCTTCGGCGAGTGCGCGCATGTATCCAGAATTTGTACTTGAGTTGCAGGATGAGTCTGGAACAAATGTTGATCTGCGCCACGACGGCACGCTCTTGTTTCTTCCGCCCGAGCAAGTTGCTGAACAACCAGAGTTTTGCGCCTCAAATCCGCTTCCCGCGCCCCTGGCCGAGTTCGAGCCGGCGTTGCCCGGCGCAGACATTCCAGCCGTTTACCTGAAAGAGCGCAGCGTCGATCCTCGCGCCCTGGTCGCAGCGGCATTAAAGTCGGCCAAACACCGTGGAGTCGATATCTCCTCCGGCACCACCGTCACGGAAGTCCTGCTCGCGGATGGCCGAGTCTCGGGCATCCGCACCGATAGAACCCAGTACAGCGCCCCGTGCGTGGTGAACTGCGCCGGCGCCTGGGCGGGCAATTTTCCTGCGCACGGCTTTCCTACCCGCCCGGTCAAGGGACAAATGCTAGCTGTAGCCTGCGACCGGCATGCAGTGTTGCGCCACGTCATCCGCACACCCGAGGTCTACCTGGTCCCGCGCAGCGACGGACGCATCCTGATTGGTTCTACGCTCGAAGAGGCGGGATACGACAAGCGCACTGACCCGGACACCATCCACCGCCTGCACCAAGTGGCGATCCGCATGGTTCCGGAGCTGGCGCACGCGCGGATTCTCGAGGCATGGGCCGGATTGAGGCCAGGGACGCCCGACAACCTACCCATCCTCGGCGCCACCAGCACGCCCGGATACTTCGTGGCCACGGGACACTTTCGAGACGGGATCCTGCTCACACCCATCACCGCTCACACCATGGCGCAACTGATTACAGGTGGCCACCCCGGCTACGATATTTCGCTATTTTCTCCTGCGCGATTTTCATGAGGCCATAAGATCGTCGCATCTACTGGCAACCATTAAACCGGAACGCTGTGATACGGGTACTCCAGTTGCTCGAACTCGCTCCTCCGTGTTTCTTGTTGTAATACTCCTGGCTGTACCAGAAGGTGCAATCGTCAACCGGATCGACGCTCATGCTGCTGTAATCGCCCCAACGCTGGCCGTCCCCGGTTTGTATAGCAGTGCCTTTCACTGCGACGGTAGGAGCTTCCATCTTTCCCAGAGGATCCGTGGGAACGCGCCCGGTGTACCACACGCTGGGTTTCAGGATGGTGCTCGAAGCGCTCATTCCCAGCGCGATATCGCCCTGCCTGTCCATGGCGATCGAGCCCATCCACAAACTGGTCGTCGGGTTTTGGAAAGTTCCGGCCTGATAGACAGAGAACTTACCTCCAGTGGGCGTGGAGCGCAGCTCATACCATCGCATAGCGGCTACTGCAGTCGAGTGTTTCCCAGGCTGCACGACTTGGCTCACCACCAGCGATTCATGATCGCCGAAGTTGCGATAGGCCAGACGGAACATAAGCCGGTCAGAGAGCCCCTCCAGCGTTTCCCCCGGGGGAGGCTGCGGAATGCACGAACCCGTGCCGCCGCAGGTGAAAAGATACGCGGGCACGGAAATCAAGTTCGGACCGGTGAACGTGGACTTCTTCGGATTGGCAAAGTCCACATGGAAATCAAATTCCGCCAGTTGACCGTTAGCGGAGTTGGGGATGTCTACATAATGGTTGGGTGCGCCCGCCGGAGGCAGCGTGGCCCCGTCCATATCGGACGGCAGGAAGCTGGTGTAGTTGAAATTAGGGGCAATGCAAATCATTGCAGCTTTCTTTCCCGCGATGATCGACGTACGGTCGAACGCACAGGGTTGCCCGCCGGACGTGTTGGCTGAGAAGTAGTAAGCATCCGGCCAGATTCCATATTTCGGATAATCCGGCAGCTGTCCGTGGAAGTTAAACGCATAGCGATTGTAACTGCCGGTCGCATCCGCCGACGTGGACACCGCAATGCACACAAAATCTTTGCTGAAGCCTTGATTGTAGGAAAGTTGCGTCACCAGCCAGCGCTGCGCCACCTTATCCCACAACACTACCGGATCGCCTCCGTTAACGTTCTGGCACAATCCACCGAACCCCTGCCAAATCGTATCGATGCTGGTGGGTTTGAGCAGAAGTTTTCCTGAGGTCTTGTCGAATACCGCATAAGCGAAGTTCACGATCTCCACGAACTGCGTGCTGCCGACGGCTCCGTTAGTGTCAGGAGGCGCAACGCTGCCAGCCTGCTTGCTAGTCATTCCATCGAAGCTCAATACGGTGTGGGTGGAGACGCTGGGCAGGTAAACCTCTTGCACCGCGGCGTCTTCACCCGCAGAAGTGGTAGGGAGTACGAAGCTCGACTTGGGTTCCAGCATCTCGCCTCGCTCTCGTTTCATCGGTGGAGCATGCCTCGCCATATCTCTCAGAGGCGGAGACACGTCACGCCGAATGTCATAGCTCACCTCCGGTTCAGTCTGGATATCTTGTGCGACGGAGGGAACGATCACCAACAGAAAACAAGCAGGCAGCAGCCAGTGACTTAATCTGGTAATCAATGCGCTTTTCATGCATCGCAACTCCTGGCTTGTCGATAGGCTCGGCAAGCGCTTAAGCATTCTGAACGAAGAAATGACACATGGCAACCAGAACCTCTCCCCGGCGGCCGGCCCGCGGAAGCCAACAGGATGACATTTCAATTGTGGGAAGTCTTTCGACCCGCTATCATGCTCCCGATTCCAATTTGTGCCGGCCTCGCATCATCGTCGTCTACAGGTGAACTCACAAGATCGGTTGGAGGATTGCGAATGGACTTTCTGGGGGTTTTCTTTTACGGGTTGGTGTTTTTGTTCGCGGTTGGCACCGTCCTAAGCGGTTTTTTCCAGGTCAGAACCGCCGAAGCCATCGTGATCCAGCGGATGGGCAAGTTCCTTCGCGTGGCCACCGCTGGCATTAACTTCAAGCTGCCGTGGCTGGACCAGATCGCCGGGCGCATCGACCTGCGCGTCCAGCAACTCGCCCTCGACGTCGAGACCAAAACCAAAGACAACGTCTTCGTGAAAATCCCCGTCTCGGTTCAGTATCACGTCATTCCAGAAAAGGTGTACGAGGCTTTCTACAAGCTGGCTAATCCCAAGCAGCAGATCTCTTCCTATGTGTTCAACGTAATTCTCGGCCACGTCCCCAAGATGATTCTGGACGACGCTTTCCTGCAACAATCTGACATCGCGGTGGCCATCAAAGAGGGCTTGGACGACGTGATGAAAACCTACGGATACGCCATCGATCAGGCTCTGGTCACCGACATCGAACCCGACGAAAAAGTAAAGGCTGCGATGAACGACATCAACGCGGCCCAGCGCGAGCAAGTCGCCGCCAGCGCCCGCGGCGAGGCCGAGAAAATTCTAAAGGTAAAGCAGGCTGAAGCCGAAGCCCAGAGTAAAGCTTTACAGGGCCAGGGCATCGCCAACCAGCGCAAGGCGATCATCGAAGGATTGAAAGATTCAGTCGAGGCTTTCGCAAAGGCGGTCGAAGGATCCACGCCGCACGACGTGATGATGTTAGTGCTCGTGACCCAATATCTTGACACGATGAAGGAAATCGGGGCCAACGATAAGAGCAACACCATATTCGTGTCGCACTCGCCCGCCGCCATTGGCGACCTTTTCCGTCAGATGCAGGAAGCCGTCATGGTTGGACAAAAAGGAGCGTCTCTGAGCCAGTAAGAAACGCAATGTTTGCGGAAATGAGCTACAATTTGCTCCTGCCGCCGCGAACGCTGACCGCTTAATCGAGATCAATCGGGCCAGCGCGCGACTCCATGACTTAACGTCCGCACGCCGAGGAGGAAATATGGCAACCGTTCTGAACATCTCTCCATCCGAAAACAAAGTCACCAGCTTCGTTTCCCGAACTCACAAGATGCTGATCAACGGCAAGTGGGTGGGAGCGGCATCCGGCAAGACCTTTGACACCTACAACCCGGCAACCGGAGAAGTTCTTTCGCGGGTCGCGGAAGGTGATCGGGAGGACATCGACCGCGCGGTCAAAGCCGCACGCGCCGCCTTCGAAGGACGTTGGTCGCAGCTAACCCCCTCCGAGCGCGGTCGCCTGATCTGGAAATTAGCCGACCTGCTCGAAGAAAATCTCGATGAATTTGCCGAACTGGAATCCCTCGACAACGGCAAACCCCTGAAAATCGCCCGCGTAGCCGACGTTCCCCTCGCCGCCGATTTGTTTCGATACATGGCGGGGTGGGCGACGAAGATTGAGGGGAACACGATTCCGATTTCGGTGCCTTATGCGCCTGGGGCGAAATTTCTGGCTTACACTTTGCGCGAGCCTGTGGGCGTGGTGGGCCAGATTATTCCCTGGAATTTTCCTTTGCTGATGGCGGCGTGGAAGCTGGGGCCGGCGCTGGCTACGGGAAACACTGTGGTTCTCAAACCGGCGGAACAGACGCCGCTAACCGCGCTACGTCTGGGTGAGTTGTTTCAGGAAGCAGGATTTCCGGATGGAGTTGTGAACATCGTTTCGGGATACGGCGAGACTGCGGGCGCCGCGTTGGCCGCTCACGCTGGCGTGGACAAAGTTGCGTTCACCGGCTCGACCGAAGTTGGCAAACTTATTCTCCAGGCGGCCGCCGGCAATCTGAAAAAAGTCTCGCTGGAGTTGGGCGGCAAGTCTCCGAACGTTGTGTTTGCTGACGTTGATCTCGATGCTGCGATTGCAGGCGCGGCCAGCGCGATCTTCTTTAATCACGGACAGTGCTGCTGCGCGGGCTCGCGCCTTTATATCGAGAACAAAATTTTCGATAAGGTCGTCGAAGGCGTGGCCGAGCACGCGAAGAGGATCAACGTAGGATCTGGACAGGACGAGGCCACCGACATGGGCCCGCTCGTTTCCGCTGAGCAACTGAATCGGGTCTGCGGATATCTCGAATCGGGATTCTCCGAAGGTGCCAAGGCGGTCGTCGGAGGAGGCCGGCACGGCGATAAAGGCTACTTCGTCAAGCCTACGGTTCTGGTGAACACCAACGAGAAGATGAAGGTGGTGCGGGAGGAGATCTTCGGACCGGTAGTTACGGCCATTCCGTTCAGCGATCCCGCAGAACTGGTCACGCAGGCTAACGCGTCGGTTTACGGGCTGGCTGCGGGAATTTGGACGCGCGATATCCAGAAGGCGCATCGCCTGGCGGCGCAACTCCGCGCCGGAACGGTGTGGATTAACTGCTACAACATCTTCGACGCAGCCCTGCCCTTCGGCGGATACAAGCAATCCGGCTGGGGCCGCGAAATGGGCCACGAAGTGCTGGAGCAATACACGGAAGTCAAAGCAGTCTGCGCGGCGTTGCAGTAACCGATGACGATGGGCGCCGGTTCGAGGCTCCCACCCTTTCGTAACGTGCGCTAAAGAGTGGGGCACCCTACGGTTATTTCTATTTCCGAAACCGGGGACGGGCGAGAACGCCCGTCCTCAGTCGTTTTGGACAGCCCCGCCCTCTCGCACAGAACGCGAGAATGACGGGGCACCCGATTGTGCGTGCAGTGAAAGCGCGGGCCATCCCCGAACCTTAAGTCGTCTGTACATCCCGAGCGTGGGGCAGGGTGAAGTGAATGATGAGTGCGATCAGGGCCAGGATGGCGATAATGAAGATGCTGCCTTCGGGGCCGGTGGTTCCGCCGCTTAGGATGGGTTTGCCTACGGGGTGGGTGGCGAGGAGATGGTGTTGGACCATGAGTCCGCTGTCGGCGACGCCGTAGACGAAGGATTGGCCCCAATCCCATGCGGCGTGGAAGCCGATAGCCCACCACAGCGATCCCGTGCGCCACAGGCTAAAGCAGAAAACCACGGCGACCAGGCCGGCGGCGAGCATGCCGATGGGAGATTCGCCCGGGTTGCTGTTGTGGCCCAGGCCGAAGAGGATGGAGAAGATGACGGCTGAAGTCCAGAAGCCCAGAGCTTGGCTGTGGCGGGTTTTGAAGGCCCACCGGTAAAGTCCGGCGAGGCCTCGGGTTAGCGTGTATTGGACGTAGCCGCGGGTAAGATACTCCTCGAACAGGCCGACCAGGAGGAAGCCGAACAGCCAGATGGCTCCGTAGCGCAGAATGTCGCCGCCGAAGAGCATGCGGCTGTCGATGGCCAGGAGTCCGGTTTTCACCAGAGTCAGAACCAAAAGAGAGATGCAAGCAATTCCCCAAGCGAGGCCCGCGAAGAAGTGCGGGAGCTTGCGCTTGTCTCCGAAACCGTAGACGGAGGCGGGGCGGCGCTCCAGCTTCGACATGATCCAGGTGACGAGAAGGACCACGAGGAAGGGAATGCCCTCGGCGAAGAGCCCGACTCGCGGAGATATCTCTGCGCCGGGCTTTGGACCCGAAACGTGCATCTTGTGGCCGATGACGTTTATGGAGGATACAATCGCAGCCAGCATCGCGATGAAGATGAGCAGGCTCCAGCCAGCGCGGAGGCCGTCTTTGCCGATGAAGATTTTGTGCAGGGTCGATGGCTGCGTGGGCGGGATTAGTTCGGTGGATGTCGGCGTCGCGCCCTCGTTGGCTTGCAAAGCGCTGGTTTCGATGTTCAATGGGGTTCCTCGGTCGTACCAAACAGTCTATACGCAAGACGGAAGGGTTGAGTTCCAGGCTCGCATCCCGCAATGAATCACGGCTACAACGACCTGTTCATTTTCGGACGGTTCATTCCACGCCCGCACAGCATGTTCTGACTTTCATCCTCATCCGGGCTGCTATTCCCTGTTACATCAGCATCTTGCGATTCGCAAGAGCTGGCCCACGGGGTGCAATTCCCCGTGCATGGAAAGCCTATACAGCCCCGCAGCCTATCGATCCCAGAGTACATTCGCCGAGAATACATTGGGCGCTCGCGTCCTGGTGGCCGACGATCAGCCGCATGTTCTCGATGCTCTGCAGTTGTTGCTCAAGAGCCATGGCTACCGGACGGAAGTTGCGAACCATCCGGCGCGCGTGCTGCAGGCGCTGAAGTCGCGCGAGTTCGATGTCGTGCTTATGGATTTGAACTACACCCGCGACACGACCGCCGGTGGCGAAGGTCTGGAGTTGGTTTCGCAGATTCGCCTGCTCGACGAGAGCCTCCCGCTGGTCGTGATGACGGCGTGGAGCAGCGTCGACCTTGCGGTTGAGGCGATGCGCCGAGGGGCTTCCGATTTTGTACAGAAGCCCTGGGGCAACCAGCTACTGCTGGAAAAACTGGAGACGCAAGTCGAGCGCTGCCGCTCGCTGCGGCAGGCGCAGCGGCAACGTGCCGACGAACTACAGGATGCGAGAGAAATCCAGAACAATCTGCTGCCGAAGAGCATTCCGCAGACGAAAGACTACGAAATCGCCGGTATGACCCAACCGGTCCGCTTCGTCGGCGGCGATTATTTTAATGTGGCAAGGATCAGCGAGACACTGACTGTACTTTGCATTGCCGACGTTTCGGGCAAGGGAATGCCGGCGGCGTTGCTGATGTCCAGCTTGCAGGCGGCGCTGAAACCGCTGATGTGGGACACGCGGTCGCCGCGCGAAGTGTGCCGCAGACTGAATCGCATTCTGTGCGAGATCGCCCCGGTAGGTAAATTCGTATCGTTCTTCTATGCCGTGCTCGACAGCAAGGACAATCGGTTGACCTACTGCAACGCCGGGCACAACCCTCCGGTGCTGGTGCGGGCGAATGGGGCAGCCAGTGAGTTGAACGCGGCGGGAGCGGTGCTCGGACAGTTTCCTGATTGGGTGTATGAACAGAGCGATGTGCAACTACGACCGGGTGACACGCTCATGCTGTTTACCGATGGCTTGGTCGAGGCCAGCAATCAGGACGACGAGCCGTTTGGTGAGGAACGCTTGACTGGGATCGCGCGGGAGAATCGCGGGGTGGGCGCAGAGGGATTGAAGACCTTGCTGATGCAGGCGGCATCCGGACACTGTGGCGGACGCTTTCAGGACGACGCCAGCATGATTGTGCTGCGGGCGGTGTGAGGGCGCTAAGTCTACTATCCAGCCTCGTAGCTAGGTAGCACTTTCGTGGGGTTGGACTGGTCAGGAATTCGTGTTACCTTCAGTGGCATGGCACGCTGGACGATCGACCCGTCGCGTTTGTTCGTTCTGCTGTCCTGGCTTTTGCTGATCACGCTAATCCTCGTGCTGCCGCAGGTGGACCTGCCGGATACAGCCTTTCACCGAGGCACGGCTCCGGTCGACGTGCATTCGCGCATAACATCTGCGCCTGGTTTGTTGAGCGTTAGCGCGGTAATTCCGTTTAGTTTCTCCGCTCACCCTGGATCGCGCCGCCGTGAGCATTCCCTGGTGCTTGCTCGCGAGACGTCGATTTTCCTGCCACTCCTCCACCGTTCGCTCCGCTGTTAAGGATCGCCGCAAACTGCGTTCGAGCTTGCTCTGGATTTCCAGAGCAAGGAAGGGGCAGTTCGGTGACTGACTAGGGTCCTTGGGGGAGGTACCCCGGTGTTTTTCCGTGCTGCCCCTTTCTCGTCGACACGAACTATCGAAGGAGGGTTCAAAAATGGAGAGCAAATATCGGTTACCCATCTTTATGGCGGTCGAGAGATTGCAGGAAGCCTCCGAGCAAGCTGGCCTGACGGAAGACGATGTGGTCGGCCTGCTGGCGTCTGGGCTGGATGTTGCCGACGCGGTAAATTACGTCGAGGCTGTGCTGTCCAATCGAGTGCAGTGAGCAGGTCGCAATCCTTCCCCTCCGCCGATTGCCAGCGGCTCCGCTGATTCGCAACTACGCCGGACCCGGCGCGTTCGTGATGCTGAAAATGAAGCGGCGGCACAGAATACTCTGTCTAGATCTGAATCTCAGTCGAGGCCTGTACGACCAGGACGCCCGCGCCTGCATTCGCGGGTACAATAGGTTCGAAGAGGAAGCCTATGTCCGTTATCCGCTCTGCACAACCGGAAAATGCTCGCGCCACTGTGGCTTCGACCGAGATTCCGCCCGTTCCATTGACTATTGAAGGCTACAGCGTGCTGCATCAGATGATGCGGTTTCGCTGGCCAGCCTGGCGGTCGCTGCCATCGGCGCAAAAGACCGAAGTCATCGAAGAGGCTGGCAGCGTGCTGGCGAAGATGGAACAGAATGCCTCCGGCCAGTCCGGGGTTTATTCCCTGATCGGACACAAGGGCGATTTGATGTTCGTCCACTTCCGGCAGTCGTTTGAAGAATTGAATCAAGCGGAATTACAGATCACTGGGTTGCGCCTGAGCGATTATCTTGAGGCGACGACTTCCTATCTTTCGGTCATTGAGCTGGGGCTGTATGAATCTACGATCAAGGTCTACAACGAGCTTGTCGAACGGGGAGTCGAACTGCACTCCGAGGAATGGAACCGGGCGATCAAGGAAACGCTGGCGCGGCAGAGAGAAGCCATGCGACCGCGCTTGTTTCCGGAACTGCCCAAGCCTCGGTATCTTTGTTTTTATCCCATGGACCGTCGCCGCGGAGAGGATAAGAACTGGTACACCGTGCCGATCGAAGAGCGGGCACGGCAGATGAACGAGCATGGGTTAGTGGGACGGCGGTATGCGGGCGATGTAAAGCAGATCATTACCGGATCGATTGGATTTGATGACTGGGAATGGGGCGTGGACTTGTTCGCTGATGATCCTCTGGTATTCAAGAAGCTGATTTACGAGATGCGGTTTGATGAAGTGAGTGCGGTTTATGCTTTGTTTGGGACTTTCTATGTCGGATTGCGATGCTCCTCGGGCGACTTGGGCAAATTGTTGAGCGGGCAAGTGCCGAAAGGCTAACACGTCAACGGCTTATCGCAGGGGACGCGGAGAATCCGCGGAGAAAATCTGATCTGGAGACGAGATGGCCACGCTTGGACTGGTTGAATACGGAGACGCGAGCCCCGAGGTGCGTGCGATTTACGACGATATTATGGCCGTGCGAAAGACTGACTGGATCAATAATTTCTGGAAAGCCATTGCGAACGATCCTGTCACACTGAAGCGGACTTGGGAAGACATTAAGCAGATCATGGGCCCGGGGGCGCTGGACCCGCTGGCTAAGGAAATGGTCTACATCGCGGTCAGCGTCAGCAACCAGTGCGATTATTGCATTGCGTCCCACACTGTGGCGGCGAAAAAGAAGGGCATGACCGACGAGATGTTCAAGGAGTTGATGGCGGTGGTGGGGATGGCGAATGAAACCAACCGGTTGAGTGCAGGATATCAGGTGGAGATTGACGAGCAGTTTAAGACTGGCCGTTAGTCGTTGGTCGGTCGCTTCTACACTTTGCTCGTTCTGGGCTTACTGCTTCGCTTCTTCTTTGGTTTGCCTGATGCTTTCAGTTTCGCAAATTTGAATTCGTGTTTTTTCATGTCTACGCGACGGCCCCGGAAGGTCACTCCTTCGGCTTCCAGCCGCAGTCGTTGTTCGTAGGCCGAATCTCCGCGCAATTTGATTTCACCTCCGGCGCCCAGCACTCTTTGCCACGGCAGGTCGAAAGAACCGCGCAGCGCCGCAACGACCTTTCTGGCCGCTCCCGGGTATCCAGCCGCACGGGCTATGGCGCCGTAGGTTGAAACCTTGCCGCGAGGGATTTTGCGGATCGTGTCCAGGATGCGGGCGTGCATCGTCATCTTAGTACCCTCGTTTTGTAGCGCCCGCATCTGGCCGGTTGTCGCGAGGGCATCCTGCTCTCACTCTGGGGGGCGGGATGCCCCCCACGACAGCCGCCGGGACAGCGGCGCTACAAGATCGGGAAAGACGGCCAGGGTAACACACGCGGGCGGGGGCGCCCGCGCCACACTTGCCAGATCACGCGGCTGTGCCTTTGCGGAATGAATCGATGGCCTTCTGCTCGCTGTCATGGACATCGAAAATAGTCACGAGCTTCGTGACCTGCAGCAAGTCTCCTACGCGCTGGGTCAAGTTGGCGAGCTTGATTGAGCCGCCGTTGTTGCGCGCAGTGGTATAGAGCGCGACGAGCGTTCCGAGGCCACCGCTGTCGATATAGGTCACGCCTGCCAGGTTGAGGATGATACGCTTGCTCTGCGTGATCACCATTTTCACGGTGTCGCGCAGATCAGCGGATTCTTCGCCAAAAACGATACGGCCGGCGCAATCGACGATCACAATGTCATCTACAGTCCGCACAGTCAGTTTCAGTTGCACGCACGCCCCCTTGGGAAAATCTCAAACGAAAAGCCTACCCTGTGGAGTATCTTTTCCGCAAGGACTTCGTTGGTGGCCTGGACGAGGCGTCCGGTGGGCAACGCGGGAACGGCATCACGTATAATCGAGCTTCCACACCATGAGCTATCAGGTTCTGGCGCGCAAATACCGTCCGCAAAAATTCTCTGAAGTCATCGGGCAGGAGCACGTTACACGGACGCTGAAGAATGCTATTGAGCAGGGGCGCACCGCGCATGGGTACATTTTCAGCGGACACCGGGGCATCGGCAAGACTACCGTGGCACGCATCCTGGCCATGGCGCTAAACTGCCGGTCTTCGGATAAGCCAGTCACGGAGCCGTGCGGCATTTGCGAATCGTGTACCGAAATTCGGGCGGGAAATTCCGTTGATGTGATCGAGATCGACGCGGCCACCAACCGCGGCATTGATGAGATCCGGGAATTGCGCGAGGCGGCACGTTATCGTCCGGCGCGAGATCGTTTCAAAATTTACATTCTCGATGAGGCTCACCAGATCACCGATGCGGCTTTCAATGCTCTGCTGAAAACGTTGGAGGAACCGCCCAGCCACGTGGTTTTCATGTTGGCCACGACTCAGCCGGAGGATATTCCTCAAACCATTCGCTCGCGCTGCCAGCATTTCAGTTTCCGCGCGGTTCGCTTCGAAGAAATTCTGGGACAGTTGAAGGATCTGGTCGGCCGGGAGAACCTCGAAGCCGACGAAGATGCGCTGGCGTTGTTGGCGGAGGCCGGAGACGGCTCGATCCGCGATGCGCTTTCGATTCTGGATCAGGCGATTGCCTCTTGCGATGGACGCCTCACGGCCGAGGCGGTGCGGCAGTTGGCTGGGGCGGCGCCGTCCACAGTGTTAGAAGATGTAATGCAAGCGGTGGCACGGAGTTCGAGCGAAGAGGTGTTGCGGCTGGTGGACCGGTTGATCGGCGAAGGCCACAGTCCAACTCACTTCGCGCGGCAGATGGTTAGGTTTCTGCGCAACACGCTTGTGGCTAAGATCGCCGGCGGAGACTCTTCCTTGCTGCAGATTTCCGGCGACGAACGTGCGCGGGTGGCTCGCGTCGCCGAACTATTCAGCGAAGAGGATCTGACACGGCATTTGCAGATCATGTTGCGCACCCATGGGGAACTTGGATATCGGCAGGAACAACGCTTTCATCTGGAACTGGGCCTCCTGAAGATGGCGCATGCGCAGAGGTTGTTGCCGATCGAAGAACTGTTAAGCGCAGCGGGCGTTGGAAGTGGTCCGAGAGCGACGGGAAGGCCGACGGTTGTTCCCGACTCAAACAGGATGGAGTCGCCGGCGGCGGCTCGCGCGAACCAGGTCTCACCATTCGCGGCGGACTCAGCACGAAAAAGCGGATCGAAACCGCAACTCCTGGCTGACGATAGTCCCGCAGCAAGCTCGTCCGGGTTCGCCGCGGGTAAGGCGACAGCAAGTGTGATCATGGGGGCGGCTGCTCCTGCAGCGGTTACAGAGGCTGCGCCGGAAGTATCAGCCAGACTGGAAAGCGTTCCACACAAGCGGGCAAACGAGTTGCCGCAGGATGCTTTGCGCAACTCAGTACTGAATGCGCTGACTGCAGGCGGCCATCAGATGCTGGTCTCGATGCTGGACGGGGGCGACTGGCAGGTCGAAGCTAACGAGTTGGTGATCACGGTGGCTTCGTCGGCGACCGTGATCGATATGACGTTAGGAGCGGATGCCAGGCGGCTCGCAATCGCGACTGCAAGTGGAGTCGCGGGGCGGGCACTTAAGCTGAAAGTCATCCCTGGCGAGGTTGCAGCCAGCGTGGCGGCGACTCGCCCGTCTTCGAATGGCGGGGGGCGCAGCCGGGCGGAGCAGGATCCGATTGTTCGCCGGATGAAGGAAAAGTTTGGGGCGGAGATACGGACGATTATCGATTACAAGGAACGACGGTGAGGTTTTTGTCCGGGCTGCACGGGCGAGGGCGCCCGCGCCTACATTTTCGGGGAAGGACGACATGGGCGGATTTAATTTGCAGGAATTGATGTCGCAGGCCAAGCGGCAATATGAAGTGCTGCAGAAGAAGATGGAGGAGACCGTGGTGGAGGGCTCGTCCGGCGGAGGCACCGTCGTGGTCAAGATGGACGGGCGCAAACAGGTCCTGAGCTTGAAGATTGATCCCGAAGCGGTAAAAAGCGGCGACGTGGAAATGTTGCAGGATCTGGTGACTGCGGCGATCAATGGGGCGAGCCGGAAAGTGGATGAAGCCATGCAATCGACCATGGGTGGGATGCTGGGTGGGATGGGGATTCCAGGGATGTGAGAAATTGATAATTGAGTAATTTGGTAATTGAGTAATTGTTTGTGCGATAGCGACTGTTGGTCCTTCAATTACACAATTACCAAATCACACAATTACACAATCACTCTATGTCTAAATTTGCGGAGCCGATGGCCCGGCTGATCGACGAACTCAAGAAACTGCCGGGGATTGGCAGCAAGACCGCGCAGCGGCTTGGGTTTCATATCCTGCGTTCGAGTGATGAGGATGCAGAGGCGCTCGCCGCGGCGGTGCGTGACGTGAAAGCCAACCTGCGTCTGTGTTCCCTCTGCAACAACATTACCGACGTGGATCCCTGCGTTTACTGCAGCAGCGCCACTCGCAACCAGCGGGTGGTTTGTGTGGTGGAAGAACCTACCAACATCGGCGCCATCGAAAAGACCAAGCACTTCAATGGGGTTTATCACGTGCTGCACGGGTCGATCTCTCCGCTTCACGGCGTAGGCCCGGAGCAGTTGAGGATTTCCAATTTGATGCGGCGGGTTGAGGACAGCCAGGTGGATGAAGTGATTATCGCCACTAATCCGACGGTGGAGGGCGAAGCCACGGCCACCTATCTTTCAGGGAAATTGCGGCGCGCGGGGCTGAAGGTGACGCGGATTGCCATGGGAATTCCGGTGGGCAGCGACATCGAATATGCGGACGAAATCACCATGCTGAAGTCGATGGAGGGGCGCCGGGAACTCTGAGGTTGCACTTTCGGTTTGGCCATCTAAGCCCCCTCCGAGATCAAGTTGTGCAAGAAGTTTGCCTTCCTGGGTCTTTTCCAGCACCCACTGATGCTGCAACGACCGCGACGTTGTAGTCTTATTTATCAATCAGTTACATCGGATTGCATGAGGTGCTTGATGATGACAGGAATTGGAACAGTGCTTGCAAATGAAGTGATGTTCAGCGTCCTTCTGATTTTTCGGCTGACGCGAGGAGTTGCATCCGAACAGATCTGGCCAAACCGGCCGGAGGCATCTTTCGGCGCCAGCATGCGCCGCGCTGTGATGTAACCGCATCTCAACTCGACGCTACAGGAGCCGGGCCAACCAGCCCGGTTTTCTTTTTTGTTAACCAACCACAACGGCCACGGATTCTCACGGATTCGGACGGATCAGAAAAGTTAATGTTGTTTTCAGTTGGATGCGGCTTCCGTCTCCAGGAAGAAATTTGGTTCTTCCTCGGCGGGCACGATGCCTTCTGGCAAAACTCCTTGATTGTATTCGGCCAAGCGATTCTTCCACTTCAGGAACTCAGTGAGGTTCTGGGGCTCGATGCGGATTTCTACGCGGCGAAGGCTGGCGAGCAACAGATTCATCTCGTAGCGAAAGCCGGTTGCGGTGCGAAGGTTTTTCGCGGCGGCCTGGAGCATCCGGATTTTTCGGTTCTGGAACTCGAGCAGTCCCCAGCCTGCGGGCAGTTCTTCCGGACGAAGCATAGCTGCTGGCGTGAGGTACAAGCGCTCACAACCCAGGCCGAGCTCCTGCTTGCGGCGGAAAGGTTTGTCGCGATCGGCAAGAAAGTCAGCGCGCGAGATTTTGCATTCGACGAGCACGGAGTGGCAGGCTCGCTTCCATCCGATGGCATCGGGCATTTCGCCGCTGAGGCACGCTTGCTCTGAGAGAATCACTCCGCAACGATAGGCTCGCAGCCATGCCACGGCCCTCTGGACCAACTGGTTGTGGGTCATTGGATAAGTTTTACTCGCTGGCCAGTGGAGAAAATAGTGACTGCTTAGTTTCAGTTGTCCGTTTTCGATTCTCAGTTCTCAGCCTTATCGCGAAGAGGCTTCACCATAACCGGGCGTCGATAAACGGTTTCAAGCAGGTGGCGCGCGGCGGCGATACCTTCGGCTTTGCGATCGCGCGGGGAATAGCCTTGAGCGGCGATTTCCAGGAAGCCGTTTTGCGTGTCGACCTCGAGGCGCTCAATACGGGCATCGCGTTCAGCGCCGAAAGCGTTAGCCAAGCGTAGGATTCCCGCCAATCGCACGACTAGCTGACGCTGGCCCGGGGTTAGCCCCACCAGTGTTTTCTGCCCGGCTCCGGGCAGTGCACCACGATGATAACGGGCGACCATGCCCGCCAAGCGCAGCTTCTCTTCATTCCAGCTTAGAGGAGGGGTTAACCGCCGGATCAGGCTGAAGGTGGTTTTGTGATGCCCTTTTTGGTTCTTGGACCGGCCGACGCCATGCAGCAACGCGGCGACTTGCAGGATGGAGCGTTGATCTCCTAGATCGGAATCCGCAGGCCGCGAAGGCAAACCGTCATAAAGCTGAAGGGCCAGGCGGGTAACGTGCATAGAGTGCTTGAAGTCGGGATCGAGGAACGACGCCCACAGCTTGAAGCGGCTCAGCGCAGCCGCTTCGATCTGCCTTCCCTGAGGCAGTTCAGCCCGCCAGACTTGCCATAGCGAGGTACGGCCCAGCATCTTCTCGCGATATTTCCCGATCCTCCGGGTGCGCTCTTCGACGATCCTAGCGTGCCAGCGCGAACGTGTGTCATTATCCGGAAAGGCTTTTATTCGCGATGCGGTCGCCCAAAGGACATCGAGGTCGTGAACCTCGCCCAGCAGGTCCTGTAACTCTTTCAGATCGTCGCTCCATGTGTCGTGCTGCTCAGGTAAAAAGTTTTCTACGATGTAGCGAAAGCGCTTCAATCCGATACGCAGTTGGTGAAACGCGAGTTGCGAGCGATTGCGCAACGCGCGCCGATGCGATTCGTGAGCTTCCGTCCAACGCTCCAGCGCAAGGTGCTTGAACAGCGGGCTTCCCATTCGCAGGCGTGCAGCCCGGCGAGGCAGAGATGTGACCCATCGCCTCCACTGTTTGCGATCGAACTCCTGCAAGGCCAGTGCGGCTTGCTGTTTGAGTTGCGCTTCCCGGCCAGCGAGAAAGCACAGAAGCGTGCCAGTTACCGGGTCACCGGGATCGCCTAAACTGTGTACCCACTCCTCCATCACCTGGGCGTCTCGCAGTTCTCCCAACTGGGAGAAGAGCTGCTTCCCTGCCTTCTTCATCTGCTTCCATGCGGGATTGGGATCCATGACGAGAAGCCCGTCGGCAATGGAGCGACAGCGGCGCAAGGCAACTCGTAAATCGTGGACCGGATCAGGCGCAAGATCCACGCCGGTGCGGTCACATTCTTCCAGCACGCGTTCCATCCAGAAGGCGAGGCCAGCTTTCTTCGATGCGGTTCTTGCGGCGGCGACGACTGGAGTGGCGGACATGCGCGGTTGGTGGCTACTGCCACCGATTACTCTCCCGTGATTCATTCTGCCCGTGATTTGACAGGTGGGGGTATTGTCTTTGGTTTCCGCTACATTTTCAATGTCCTACCGAACACGGCTGGGGCAAATTGAAGCCGGAGCCTCTGCCAATTCGCCATGCGGCGGCCCGAAACGGCACCGTTTCCTCCTTCAGGACAATTACCTCCGTAACATGCATCTACTTACCTTCTGCATTAACCTTATAGCGGAGTTTCAGGAGCCAGTATTTCCACTGCCGCCACAACCAAAAGAGAAGACAGGAACGCGTCCGCTCGCGCTTTTATTCACAGCCTGAACATCCTGGTGAAGTATGTCAGGCTGTATGGCTTTCAACACAAGCGCACGGAGGGGCAATTTGAGGTCACCTGGAACGAACTGCAGCATGGCTTGCCCAAGGACGGCGAAGGTGGCTTTCTGCTGGGAGTTTCTGACCACAGACTGCTTTTAGACGGCGTAGCGCTGGAATCCGGACAGGCCGAACGCAGCTTTGCCCAGCTTTTGAACGCAGCCGGTTTGGCCAGCATTCACTTTTCAAAAGGCGTCACGGTTGATGACTTCGCCCGGCTGATCCGGGCCTTTGCCGTTGGGGGCTCCAAAGCTCAGGACGTGGTCAAGCAGATCAAGGAAACGCTGGGGGACAACAAGCATTCCACGATTCGGATCAACGAAGTCAAATTTGTAGCGGCTGATCCGGGCACCGCCGATGTCTCCATCGCAGCCCAGATTGCGGCGCAGACCCTGGGCCCCGAATTCAAAGAATGGCTGAATGATCCGCAAAAGCTGCTGCAACTCATTGCCGCGGCGGAAGGCTCACGTGCTGGCGGTGGAGAAGGTGGCGCACCCATTGGCAGCGTCCCGAATGTGGGCGGCGGTCAACCGGTCGGGGGCACTGCGACTGAGGGCGGAACCTGGGCGGGTGGAGTTGTGCCGCTTCAGGAAGAAGAAGTTATTCAGGCCATCCGGCTGCTGACCAAGTTCGGAGTAGTCAGCGCCGACCCTAGCGCCAAGCCAGAATTGCTGCAGACCGAACTCGCCCAGGCAGATCCCAATACTAAGCTCAATCTACAACAGCTATTGGCAAGCCTGGCGGCAAAGAATCCCGGCGAAGCCAACGATACGCCACTTTTGATGAAAGCGGCTGAGCACATGGCGATTCGCTTTGCCATGGAACGCTTCCAAAAGGGAGACATCAAGGTCAACGCCGTGCACCAGATGCTGGAGCACATGAGCCGGCAAATGGACACTTTGCGGCAGATCTTGAAAGTGCACGAAGACAAGATGAGCAAGGCGGGGATTCTGGTCGAGTCCCATGCCGACATTCTGGACCGGATGTTCTGGGCGGAAGTGCCCGAGGCCGGGAAGAAGAGCGTGCTGCTCTCCGGGGAAGCCCCCTGCGTGCCACCGCGCAACATCCGCCAGTTCATCGAGGTTCTGCAGGAGCGCGGAGACCAGGAAAGTGCCACTGCCGTTCTGCAGAATTATGCAGATTGTCTTACCGCCAAAGATCCGGAACCCCGGCGCAAAGCGGCCATCGGATTAAGCCAGTTAGCCGACCTGTTTGCCGCTCCCGGTATCGATTTAATCGGGCCCGTGGTTCACAAGATTGGTGAAGCTCTGGTCCGGGACCCGGACCCGGAAGTGCAAAGCCTGCTCAGCGCCGCCTTTGTTCGCCTCAGTTCAGAAGCCGGCAACCGCAAACAGTTCAAGGCCTTGAGCGAGGTTTGCGGCGCTATTGAGGGCGTAGCCAGGCAGCGCCCGGCCATGGCCAACGAGTTGCGCCCGCGTATTGGAGTCGAGAATCGCCTGCCCGAGTTTATCGAAGAGGCGTTGCGGCTGCCCCAAGTTCCTCCCGACTTAATCCTCGTGCTGCGTCGCACTTCGCAAGCCGCCGTGGAACATCTGGCCGACCGATTCTTCCGTTGTATGCGGCGGGAAGAATGCGATCGGATGGTGGACATCGCGAACGAACTCGGCCCAACGGGGTTGCAAATAGCGCGGGAGATGTTGCGCACGGGTCCGGTCCGGCAGGCAGCGTCCGTTGTCGGACTTTTGAGCCGCCTGGACGTGCCTACGTTGCTGGAGTTGTTGCCCATCCGCCTGCCCGAGTGGAACCGCTTCTATCACGATATCGTGGTACGCCAGATCGCCTACGGCGCCGCCCCGGACCGCGGCCGTACCCTTCTGGAAATTCTGGAGCATCTGGATGCCATGGTTCTGCCTCAGGCCATCGATGAGATTGGCATGAGCGGCGACCGGACAACCGTGCCGCCGCTCATGGTCATGGCGGAAGCCGGCGAAGCTCAGGGACGGTCGGCCATCATCCAGATCAAAGCAGTGGAGTCGTTGGGAAGGCTGCGCGAGCCCGAATCGATTTCCGTTCTGCGCAGCCTGCTCGAGACCAAAAAGATGTGGAAGTGGTCGAATCATCGTGAACTGCGAATCGCCGCCGCACAGGCTTTGGCCAAGATCGATCCGCGCTACGCCAGCCAGGTCATGACGGACAGCGGATTGGCGCCGGGCGAACTGGCGATTGCGCCGTTGGATGCTGCTCCGGCGTGCCCTTGGGTGCGACAGCGACGCTACGAACGAATCGTTTTGCGAAAATCGCTCTCGGCCATCATCAGCAGTTCGTGGGGAAAATCCAGCATCTCACTTCGCGAGCTGAGCCTGGGCGGCGGGATGGGCACGAAGGAAGATAACCTCCGCGTCGGCTCGGAAGCCAGCATCGACATTTCGACCGGCGTCCGCCACATTCGCGGGCAGGTCTTGCTGCGCCGGGCGCGCGTGAATGAAGTTGGTTTCGAAATTGTAAATACCGACATGGAAAGTCGCCTGCGCTTGCGCGGCGTGCTCATGGAGGCCGTGGACCGCGCTCCAGAGGTAAGAAACAACGAGTGGAAAGGCGAGCGTAAAGTCTGACATTCTTCGGCTAGCAAAAAGAGCCCCCGCTCCGCCGAGCTGGGGCTTTTTCATTTTCCAAAAACCTACTTCACTTTCGCAAAGATGATCACCAGCGTGTACAGCGCCAAAGACTCGATTAGAGCCAGGCCAAGAATCAGCGCCAGCTGAATTCCAGGCCGAGCCGCAGGATTGCGAGCCAAGCCCTCAGCGGCGGCGGCAGTAGCTTTACCCTGCGCCAGAGCGCAAATGCCGGAAGCGAATGCCATGGAAAATCCGGCGGCGATCGCAACCCAGTTGACTCCGCCAGCGGCGGCCTCCCCGCCCTGCGCGAATACAGGAACAGCAAAGCACAACAGTGACAGGACAATAAACAGATTACTCAGTTTACGCATTGTGTTTCTCCTCGACTATGAATTACCGCCAGTGGGTGGTTGACGCCATACCTTGCAGACGCCCTCACGCTGAACGGTGAACCGCCGAAACTCTGAAAGCCGATCTTACGCATGTTTTACTGTCATCCCGACCGGAGCCTTGCGATTGGCTTTATCAATCGCAAGGCGGAGTGGAGGGACCCGGTGTTCTTGCTACCCTCAACACACCCGAGCTGTGCGACATCTGGAGCGGGGCGACTAAAGTCGTGCCCTCGCACAGCTACTCCTAATGTTCTTCCGCCACAGCTCCAGCCAAATATACCGTCGTTAGCAGAACAAAGATATACGTCTGCAGTAACGACACGCCAATGTGCAATCCAAGAAATGCGATTGGCACTCCGATCGGAACCAGCGAAAAAAAGACCAGGGTGACCATGTCGCCGGCAAACATGTTGGCGTAAAGACGGATGGTCAGTGACAGCATGCGCGCAAAATGACTGATCAGCTCAATGGGAATCATCAGCGGAGCAAGCGCGGGCATCGGCCCGGCAAAGTGCTTCAGGTAGGCAATTCCCGCGTGTTTGAATCCCTGCGTCTGATAGTACACAAAAGCGCAAATCGCGCATCCCAGCGGAACGACCGGCACGGCGGTAGGCGATTCAAAGCCGGGAATGACACCGATCAGGTTGCAGATCAAAATGAACAACCCAAGCGCCATCAGAAACGGCGTGAAGCCCTCGCTGTGGTGGCCGATGATTTCGTGGCTCTGGCCCTCAACGAATCCGTGAGCGCCTTCGAAGATATGCTGCAACGCGCCCGGCTTGTCGACGGAAAGCCGGGAACGAACCATGACAAAAACGACGATGAGGAACATGAATACTAGAAACTCCATCGCCACCGAGTTGGGGATGGGCGCATCCGGGTATTTGGGTTCAATGTGGAGCATCCGCAGCAGCCCAGCGACCGGGCCGGCGAAAAGTTGATTCAGGAATGCGGTAAACCAGAGTTGTTCGTGCATAGTACAGCTTCTAGCTCTTAGCTTCTAGCTCCTACAATCCTCGCGCCAGAGCGACATAAACCTCGTACGCCGCTTCGCAGGCAATGCCCCCGACGGGCAGAAACAGCCCCGCAAACAGCCCATAAAGACTCGCGGGAGAAACACTGAATATAGCATAGGCAGCGGCAGCCATCAAAAAGTAGCGGACCAGAAATCGAAACACAATTCCGCCACTCGATTGCTTGTAAGCAGTCTGGGTGGCGCGATCGGCCAGCGCAGACACAACCCGCTCCAGCCAGTGAAAATTGAGGTAGGCGATGGCGCAGCCGCAGACGAACCCTAGTGCGATGCGCCAGCCAAAGCGCAACCATCCAAGGGCACTGAGAATAAGAGCCAACGCCACCATGAAACGAGGTATGCGGGTAAGGGCCCCTGAATAAAACAACTGGGCGCGGCTATCCCCGTTTTCCCTCATGAATTGTTTGAGTCGGAAGTGACGGTCCGGATCAACTCCACGAATCCCGCGACGATGCCGAGAATCAACCCGGCCAAATACAGCCAAGTCGTATGCAGCCAATGATCGAGCGCCAGGCCGATCAGCCATCCGGCGACGGTTGCAGCGGGGAAGATGAATGCCAACTGGCTATAGTTCGCCAGTTGCACCAACATGCTCTTCTTAGGCGGATCGTTGTCGCTGGGAGTCATAGACAACCGGCCCTTTAGCCCAGGCCCATCGACCAAGTCACGACTCGGATAAACCGCTCGGGGAAGACGCCGATCACGACAGTCGCGAAGGCGGTGACTCCGAGCGCCACGCGCATGCCGACGCTGACGGGGAGCCGGGTTTTGTCCATGGCCTCGCTCATGAACATGGCATTCGCAATCCGCATGTAATAGTAGAGTCCGAAGACTGCGTAAAGCACGGCCAGACACGCCAGAACATAATGTCCGCTCTCCATCAGGCTCAGAAAAATGAAATACTTGCCGTAGAAGCCAGCCAGCGGCGGAATGCCCGCGAGCGACAAAAGAAAAATCAGCATCAGCACAGCTTCGGTGGGGGCTCGGGAGAAAAGCCCGGCAATGTCGTCGATCTCGTCGCCGATCACATTCCGCTGCCGCAGCGAGGTCACCACGGCGAACGCGCCCAGGTTCATGAACGTGTAGACCAGCAGGTATAGCAAAATACCTCGAAAGCCGTCGAAGAAAGCTGGCGCCGGATACTGCACCGAAGCCAGGGCGATCAACCCCAACAGCATGTAGCCCACATGCGCGATCGAAGAATAGGCCAACAGCCGCTTGAGATTATTCTGCGTGAGCGCCGCCAAATTGGCCCCGGTCATGGTGATGATCGAAACAAAAATCAGCAGAGGTACGTACACCGTTCGCAGCGGATACAAACCCCACAGGAAGATGCGCAACAACATCGCCCAAGCCGCCGCCTTTACCGCTACCGACATAAACCCCGTGACGCTAGTCGGTGCGCCCTCGTACGCGTCAGGCAGCCACTGATGGAAAGGAATGGCGGCAATCTTGAAGAACAGCCCAGTCGCCGTGGTCAGCAGAGCAATCACCGCGACCGGGCTGACATGATTTGCGTTCTGCGCGACCTGTTGCGTAAGGACCTGCCTGATCACACTCAAGTCCGTACTGCCGGTGAGGCCGTACAGGAGAGACAATCCATAAGCGAAGATTCCCGACGAAAATGCTCCCAGCAGCAAATACTTCAGCGCTGCTTCGTTGGAGCGGCGATCGCTGCGCAGGAACCCAACCAGTACATAGGTGGAGATCGCCATCAACTCCAAGCCAATGAAGATCAGCACAATGTCGAAACCCGAAGCCATGCACATCATGCCAACCACGGAAAAGAGAATCAGCGAATAGAACTCGCCGTGATTCTCGTGCTCGATCTCAAGGTAACGGGCCGACATCAGGATAGAAAGGCCTGCCCCGGCAAGAAACAGGGAGTAGAAATAAATGGAGAAGTGGTCGAGCGCCATGGAACGCCCAAAGGCAAACTCAAGCAGGCGGCCGGCCTTTGCTGCTTCAAACTGGGCGTACTGGATTTTCACCACTCCGGCGGCTGAAAAAAGCACACCTATAAACGCAGTCACCGCGTTCGTCCACTTCCACTCCGGCGGGATCAGCAAGTCGATCAGCAGAATGCCCAACGCGAACACGGTGAGCATGACGATGGGAAGGGACAGGAGATAGTCCGTGCCGGTGAAGTATTGTTGCATGCCAGGCACTTATTTCGTCCCCTTTGCGGCCAACGGCACGACGACCGCTGCGGTGTCAGGCGCAACCGGCGTCTGTGGCCGAGCGGACGCATTCACCGCCCCGCTGATTCCCGGATAATCGGGCCGGACGGTCAGCACTAGCTGGTTTACTGGTTGTTGCAGGATTTGGAAGAACGGCTTGGGATAAAGCCCAATCCAGAATGCCATGATAAGCAGCGGGGCAAAGGTCAGAACCTCGCGCGGCGTCAAGTCGTGCAGTTTCTCATTCTTCGGATTGGTTACGGTTCCGAAGAACACTCGCTGGTACAGCCAGAGCAAGTAAGCTGCAGCCAAAATCACACCGGGCACAGCCCACGCCGCCCACTTCCAGTTTTCCATGAACGTGCCCTGAAGGATGGTGAACTCGCCGACGAAGCCATTCAGCAGCGGCAGTCCCATCGACGACAGAAACATGATCATCGTGATTGTGGCGTACAGCGGCATCACGTTCGAGATGCCTCCGTACTCGGAAATCTCGCGCGTGTGCCGCCGTTCGTACAGGATGCCGACAATCAAGAACAGTGCGCCGGTCGAAATGCCGTGGTTGATCTGCTGCAACACCGATCCGCTCAGCCCCGCAGGATTCAAGGCGAAAATGCCCAGCGTGCAAAAGCCCAAGTGGCTGACCGACGAGTAGGCCACGAGTTTTTTCATGTCCTTCTGCATCAGCGAAACCAGCGCGCCATAGATGATTCCGACAATGGACAGGAAAATCATCCAGAAGCGCACCTTGGGATGCATCACTACGTCTGGGAAGAAGGGCAAGGCAAACCGGATAAAACCATACGTTCCCATCTTCAGCAGAACGCCGGCCAGGATGACCGAGCCTGCAGTGGGGGCCTCCACGTGGGCGTCCGGCAGCCAGGTGTGGAACGGGAACATCGGCACCTTGATGGCGAAGGCGACGAAGAAAGCCAGAAACAGCACGATGGCAAAGGTCGAACCATACGCAGGATCGTGGAAAATATGCGGCGCTGTCTGATAGAGCGCCTGAATGCTGAACGTGTACTGGCCGGTTTGGCGGAAGTTGTAGAAGTAAAGGAACAGCACGGACAGCAGCATCAGGACCGAACCAAGCAGGGTGTACAGAAAGAACTTAATCGCCGCATAAAGCTTGCGCGGACCGCCCCAGATGCCGATCAGCAAGTACATCGGCACCAGCATGGCTTCCCAGAACATGAAGAAAAGGAAAAAGTCCAGGGCCATGAAGACGCCGAGCATCCCAGTCTGCAACACCAGAAACCAGATGTAGTATTCCTTGACCCGGTTCTCGATCGCGCTCCACGACGAGAGGATGGAGATCCATCCCAGCAGCGTGGTGAGCATGATCAGCAGAAAAGAAATGCCGTCGATTCCGAGCACGTATCCCGCGCCGATGGAGGGAATCCAGTTATTGGGCGCGCCCTCCATGAACTTGAATCCCGGCTCGAAGCGCTGCGCCCAGAACCAGGGCACCAGCGGGATCGAAACCAGCAGGCCAGCCAACGAGAATAGGTTCGCTATCCAGCGAATGGCGTCCTTCTGCTCTTTCGGAACAAACATGAGCAAGAGAGCGCCGGCAAGCGGCGTGAATAAAATAATCGAGAGAATATGGCTTTGCATTTTTGTCCACTACGCGGGCGACGGCGCCCGCGCCACACCAACGCTAATCACACAATCAGTCATCGCCAAGCATAGTACGCTACGAACCCAACCAACCCGACAACCATCACCAGCGCATACCACTGCACAAGACCCCACTGCAGCAATCGCATGGGGTAGGACACCATCCGTGACAGAATCGCCGGACCATTAACCAGCACGCCGTCAATGATCCACTTGTCGAACCAACTGGAAAGAGTGCCGCTAGCCCGAGTGATCCATCCGCCGCCGTTAACTACGCCATCGATGATGTGCGAATCGAACCATGACGATGCTTCGCCCAAACCCATCACGCCCAGGCGCACGTCTCCGACCTTGCGGCGTCCGGTAAAAGCGTAGTCGTAGCCTTCGTCGACGTAATACTTGTTGTAGAGCACGTCGTAGAGTGGTGGAGCGGCAGCCGCAATGGGCTCGACGTAACCTTTGTCGGCCTCACGATACGCGCGCCAGGCCATCCCCCACCCAATTACGGCAGCGCCAACCGAGAGGAACATCAGTCCGTATTCGATCGGACTCGTGTGTTCTTCTTCCTTCTCCCCGGCAGCGAGCTGAGCGGCCTTGCCTTCCTCTTGGAAAACGACTGCATCGCGCGCGAATACCGGATTCAGAAACTTCGCAAACCGATCGGACCCGCCAAGACTGTGTGGCCAACCCAGCCAACCGGCACAGACCGCGCAGATTGCCAGGATTACCAGCGGCATCGTCATCGACTTTGGAGATTCGTGGATGTGGTGCTCTACCTCGTGACTCATCCGGGGCCGCCCATGGAAAGTCAGGAACATCAATCGGAACATGTAAAAGGCCGTCATCAGCGCGGTGATGAACCCAATGAGCCAGAGCAGGCGATAGGCGCCGCCTTCGGACGACCACGCCTGCCACAGAATCTCGTCCTTAGAGAAGAATCCTGCAAACGGTGGGATGCCTGCAATCGCAAACGTCGCAATGAACATAGTCCAGTGCGTAATGGGGATGCGCTTGTGCAGATCGCCCATGTTGCGCATGTCCTGTTCGCCGCTCATGGCGTGGATTACCGATCCCGATCCGAGGAAGAGCAGCGCCTTGAAAAACGCGTGGGTGAAGACGTGGAATACGCCAGCGGAAAATGCGCCCACGCCGAGAGCGAGAAACATGTATCCCAATTGCGAGACCGTCGAATACGCCAGCACGCGCTTGATGTCGTTCTGCACCAGTCCAATCGACGCCGCGAAGGTCGCGGTCAGCGCACCGACTATCGCAACGGTTTTCATCGATGTAGGCGCCAGCACAAAGAGCGCGTTCGAGCGCGCGACCATATACACGCCTGCGGTCACCATGGTTGCGGCGTGGATCAGTGCGGAGACCGGCGTTGGCCCTTCCATGGCGTCGGGCAACCAAACGTATAGAGGAATTTGCGCTGACTTTCCGCAGGCGCCAACGAACAAAAGCAGAGTCGCAGCGGTGATAATAGGATCGCCAATCGCAAAATGACCGCTACGCGCCAGGTGGGTGACTTCTGTGAATCGCACCGAACCGAAGTACCAGGCGATTGTGAACATGCCAAGCAGAAAACCGGCGTCGCCAATTCGATTCACGATGAAAGCTTTGTTGGCCGCGGTGCTGGCGGAGTGGCGATGGAAATAGAATCCGATCAACAGATACGAGCAAAGGCCCACGCCTTCCCAGCCCACGAACATGAGCGCGTAGTTGTTCCCTAGAATCAGGGTGAGCATGGAGAACATGAACAGGTTCAGGTATCCGAAGAAACGGTAATATCCGCCTTCGTGCGCCATGTAGCCGGTTGAGTAAATGTGGATGAGAGCTCCGACGCCGGTTACAAAAAGCAGCCAGATACCCGACAGTGGATCGAGCAGGAAACCCACGTCCGCCTGGAATGAGGCCGGTTTGCCGTCGTGCATTACGTAGTTCATCTGCCCGGTGTCAGTTCCCAGCCAGGTGTAGACGATGGTTTGATAGGGTTTGCCAGGGTTGTCGTGGGAGTAATCCGTGTATTGCCAAACCGCGCCACAAGCAAATAGAAATGCCAGCACTACAACACCGACACAAACTGCGTTGATAGTTGCTTTCTGCAGTTTGCGGCCAAAGAAGAACATCATCGCCGCGCCGAAAGCCGGCAGGAGAGGAATCAGCCAGATGTATTTCAAAAAAAACATGTCGTTGGTCGGTGGCCGTCGATCGTTAGTGCGTCGTCCCTATCCTTGTCATCCTGAGCAAAGCGAAGGATCTCTGTATCTTGCCGGTTAACCTCGCGATTCAGGCAACCTGGAACTCACCATTTCAGCAAATCCACTTCGTCCACATTCACCGTCTCTTTGTTGCGGAAGAAGGCAATCAAGATTCCCAATCCTACTGCCGCTTCTGCAGCCGCATCGGTGATCACGAAGATTGCAAATACCTGGCCATGCAATCCCCACAGGCGCGAAAACGCGACCAGGTTCAGATTGACTGCGTTCAGAATCAGCTCGATCGACATTAAAATGATGACCACGTTACGGCGAGTCAGCACTCCGATCACGCCCAGTATGAAGAGGGCGGCTGCAACGACAAGATAATGAAGAGTGCCGATTGGAGCCATAATCACCGCTGTAGAAACGTAGCTAGCTACGTTTCTACGAGAACGATCAAATCCTTTTCTTCGCCATTACGACCGCACCAATAATCGCTACCAACAGCAGCAGCGACGCAATCTCAAACGCGAACATATATTGACCGTAAAGCATCACGCCGATCTGCTGTGTGTTGTTGTTCTCCAGTGGCTGCGCGATATGGTAAGGGAACAAATCTTTGCCCTTCACATACACCAACACCAACAGCGCGCCCAGTGCGATGGCAGCGAGCAGGCCGATTATCCATTGCTTATTGAACTGCTCTTCTTTCTGCGAACGCTCAAGGTTGACCAGCATGATCACAAACAGGAACAACACCATGATCCCGCCGGCATAAAGAATGATCTGGACGCCGGCGACGAACGGCGCATACAGCATCAGGTACAGCCCGGCTTGCGCGAGCAGACCGAAAATCAGCGCGAGCGCCGAATGCACCGGATTTTTGCGGGTGATAACGAAAACCCCGCTCAGCAACGTAAACCCGGACAAGAAATAAAAGAAGAATGTCGTCGCGACAGGCTGCATACCGGGCTGCAACATAGGCTGCATTCTAGAGCACAACTCCTAAAATAGCCGTCAGAATGAGCACGCCGATTCCGATCGGCAGCAGCACCTTCCATCCCACTTTCATCAGCTGATCGAAACGGTATCGCGGGAACGTGGCGCGATACCAGATATACAAGTACATGAAGCCCGCAACCTTGGCCACGAACCAGAAGATGTCCTGGACGCGGTAGCGCACCGGAGGCACAAACAGTATCAGGCCGAGCAAACCGAGCGCGACGCCGAATCCCGCCAGGCCAATCGTCTGCACGCGGAAATACGGATGCTTTGGCATGCGGCGCACGCCGACGAAGGCGATAGCTGCAAGCCCCAGAAAACTGAATGCCGGGAATAGCGAAAAAACGAGATCCCAGGTATCCCCCGTCAGCGTGTTGGGAAAAGGCCGGTACCACCCGCCCAGCCACAGAGTCACCGCAATCGACGACACTGCGATCATGGCAGCGTATTCGCCGAGCATGAAGAGTGACCAGCGCAAGCCGCTGTATTCTGTATGAAAGCCGGCGGTTAATTCCGATTCCGCTTCTGGCAGATCAAAAGGCGCGCGGTTGGTTTCCGCGACCATGGCGATGGCGAATATGCCGAAGGCAATAAAGCCCAAAGGAAAAAACTTGAACAGGAACCAAACATGCTGCTCCTGCTGAGCCTGGACGATGCCAATCATACTCAGCGTGCCCGTTCCCGAGGTACCGACGCCGACTCCGTAGGGTCCGAGCCCGTGCAGGCTGGTCATCAAGATGGCAGAGACCACGGCCATGCCCATGGCGACTTCATAGGAAACCATCTGCGCGCTGCTGCGAAGCGCGCCGATCAATGGGTAATGCGAGTTGGACGCCCAGCCCGCCATTACGACTCCCAAAACGCTGAGGGAGGAAACGCCGAGCATGAAGAGGATCCCGATATTCAAGTCCGTAATCGCATGAGTCGGACCGAACGGAATGACAATATACACGGCGAACGACGCGCACAGAATGATCAGGGGCGCGATTACGAAGACGAATTTGTCGGCTTCGGCTGGAATGATGTCTTCTTTCGTCATCAGCTTGATCGCGTCGGCGATTGGCTGCAACAAGCCGTGCGGACCCACGCGCATAGGGCCGAGGCGAATCTGAAAATGCGCCAGCGCTTTGCGCTCCAGCCAGTTCATCGCCATCACCGCAACCGAGACTCCGCCGAAAACGATCATGATATAGACGAAGGCCCAGAACACATTGCCCGCCTGACCCGGCGTCGTATTGCTGTGGAGATATGAGGTGATGTACTCGAACATCAGCGATCCACCTCGCCCAGCACAATGTCCAGCGTGCCGATTACAGCGATGACATCGGCCACGAGGGCTCCGCGCACCATAATGTCAAGCGCCTGGAGGTTCACAAACGACGGCGGCCTTACGCGCACACGATAGGGCTGGGTGGATCCGTCGCTTACGATGAAGTATCCGAGTTCGCCCTTAGGCGCTTCGATCGAATGGTAGATTTCGCCCACCGGCGGCTTGATCACCTTCGGAACCTTCGCCATGATCGGGCCTTCGGGGATTCTCTCGACGGCTTGCCGGATGATGCGCAGCGACTGCCGCATTTCTTCCATGCGCACGGTGTACCGGTCGTAGGTGTCGCCGTTCGTCCCAATCGGAATCTCGAAATCGAAGTCCGAGTAAGCAGCGTAAGGCTGGGCTTTACGTAGGTCCCACTTCACCCCGCTGGCTCGCAGCACCGGGCCGGTGACGCCGAGCGCGATGGCGTCGGCGCGCGATATCACGCCGACATTTTTCGTTCTCTCCAGCCAGATGCGATTCGTAGTCAACAATTCCTCATATTCGTCGATCTTGGGCGGTACGAAATCCAGGAACTTAATTACATCGCGCTCAAAGCCTTCGTACGTCTCGTACTGGCAACCACCGATGCGGAAGGCGTGCGTTGTCAGCCGGGCACCGCAATACTTTTCAAAAATCTTGAGAATCTCCTCCCGGTCGCGGAACGTATAGAACAACGGCGTCATTGCGCCAATATCAAGGGCGTGGGTGCCCAGCCAAAGCTGATGGCTCGCGAGCCGGTTCAATTCGGTGAGAATCACCCGGATGTACCTGGCTCGTGGAGGTGCTTCAATGTTGAGGAGCTTCTCAACCGCCTCGCAGTAACCCAACCCGTTCGAGACCGCAGCCACATAATCCATGCGGTCAACGTAGGGATTGAACATGGTGTAGGTGCGGTGCTCGGCAATTTTCTCGACTCCCCGATGGAGGTAGCCAATCACGCACTCCGTGCCCAAAACCTGCTCGCCATCCAGCTTGAGGATTACGCGCAGCACCCCATGAGTCGCCGGATGCTGCGGCCCCATGTTGATGACAAGCTCGTTGCTGTCGAGAAAGGTCTTGTCGGGCTCGCCGAGTTCCAGGTGTGAAAGATACTTCGTGGGGCCAGCCGTATTCAGGTCAGGCGCTTTTGGATCAACCATGGTCCGGTCGCTCATGATTATTGGCCGCTCTCGATCCCCAGGTTGGCCCGCACCCATTCCTGATCCTGCTGAATGATTCCGTAGTCTTTGCGAAGTGGATAACCCTTCCAGCCATCGGGCAGCAAGATGCGCTTCAAATCCGGATGCCCGTCGAAGCGGATACCAAACATGTCAAAAACTTCACGCTCCAGCCAGTTGGCGGTCGCCCAGATCGGCACGGCGCTGGGGACGCTCTCGCCGTCCGCAATCATGATTTTCACGCGAATGCGTTCGTTTCTCGGGAACGAATACAGAATCCACAAAACATCAAACTGTTTTTCCCGGTCCGGATAATGCGCGGCAGTGATATCGACGCAGTAGTCGAATTGTTCCCGGTCGCGCAGAATCTGCAGCAACTCGGAAACAATCGAAGGTTCCACGATCATGTAGTTCTGGCCGAGGTAGCTGTTGGCTTCGCGAATGCCCGAGCCATATTGTCCTTTGAGGGTGCTCACCATGGGAGAATCCCACGGAATGGCAGCGGGCCCGGCGGGTTTGGCCGGCGCGGCGGGCGCGTGAGCGGCAGCCGATTTCGGCTCACCGCTGGGCGGCGGAACAAGCGATTTGGGTTCCTCAGGCATAGCTTACGAAGGCACAAACCTCCGGCTCAGCAACAGCTTGGGAGAACGTTAACTTCTAACAGCTTGCGAATACCGTGTCAACGACGAGCGTGAATATCCATGGGACGCGCGTTTTTCACGTCCGCTTAACTGCGGCCTGATGCGACTCGATCAGGTGGCGAATGCGCTGCGCATCTCCCTTGCGATGCCCGTGGCTGGTGATCGGGTTTGTGCCGCCCGCCGAGTCGATGCGGATGTTCGACCACACCACGCCGGTGGAAATTTGCACCGAGGCCACCTGGGCCATGGCAATGCTTTCCTCGTTGCTGCCGAAAAAACGCGGCTTCACCTTGCTCACGTGCAGAGAATTCACCACGATACGAGTCGGGAAAAGTAAATTCCCTCTTGTCCAGCGGCTGGCGATAAAAGTCTCGGACGGAAAAGCTCCGTTCGTCGCGGTCGGCTCTACACCCACTCCAGCGCTCCTTTTCCCCAGATCCAGATATAGCCGACAATCAGGATGCCGAGGAATACAAGCATCTCAATCAATCCGAATGTGCCCAGCGCCTTGAACTTCACCGCCCAGGGAAACAGGAAAATGGTCTCCACGTCGAAGACCACGAACAGGATAGCGATAATGTAATAACGAACGGTGTAACGTCCACGGGCGCTGTCGATGGGATCGATGCCGCACTCGTAAGGCATCAATTTCGTCCGATTGGGATTGTCAGGCCGAATAAGTTTGGCCGCCAGCAGCGTGATCGGGATCAACAACCCTACCACTGCGACGAAGATGAAGAGCGGAACGTAGTTTTGCGGCATCGGGCCTCAACTTGCGGTTCGATTGAAAAACTTCAAAGCAGTTTATAGTACAGCCGAGAGCCGCTGGCTTCAAGGACTGTCGTCACTCGCTTGTTTATAATCGTTTTCTATCTTTGCGGACCAAAGGAATCCATTGGCACTCGACGAGAACATTTACAAACTGCGGCTGGAGAAGCTGAAGCAGATTGAAGCGCTTGGGCAACGGACGTATCCCACCCAGTACGTGTTTACCCATACCGCTCCGTCAATTCTGGCGGACTACTTGGGCAAATCGGCTGAGGAACTTGAGAATCCGCGAGTCCATGTGCGGGTCGCTGGACGCATCATGGCCATCCGGTTGATGGGCAAGGCCGGTTTCGCGCATCTGCAGCAGGGTGGACAGAAATTGCAGATCTACGTGAAAAAAGATGCAGTCGGCGAAAAAGGATTCGAACTTTACAAACTGCTCGACCTCGGAGATCACATCGGAGTGAGTGGATACTTATTCCGCACGCGCACAGGCGAGCTCAGCATTCACGTCGAAGATATTACGTTCCTTTCGAAAGACCTGCTGCCACTGCCAGAGAAATGGCATGGCCTAACCGACGTTGAGTTGCGATACCGGCAACGCTACGTCGATCTTTTCATGAATCCCGAGGTGCGCGAAGTATTTCTGAAACGCAGCAAGCTGGTGCAATCCATGCGGAAGTTTCTCGACGCGCATGACTTCATCGAGGTTGAGACTCCGATGATGCAGCAGATTGCGGGAGGCGCGGTCGCCAAACCATTCGTCACCCATCACAATACGCTCGACATGGATTTGTATCTGCGCATCGCGCCCGAGCTTTATCTCAAGCGGTTGACCGTCGGCGGGTTCGATCGCGTATACGAGATCAACCGCAACTTCCGCAACGAAGGCCTTGGCTGGCGCTGGAATCCCGAGTTCACCATGCTCGAGTTCTACCAGGCTTATACCGATTATCGCGGGGTCATGGATCTCACGCAGCGATTGATCGAGCAGGCAGCGATCGACGTGAATGGCACCCCGAATTCCAAGTGGGGCGAATTGGAGATCGATTGGGCCGGATCGAATTGGCGTCGCATGACCATGCGCGAAGCCATCATTCACCACTGGCCAGAGACAGCAGGAGCCAAGCCCGAGATGTTGGATTTCGGTTCTCACGATTCGGTGAAAACGCTAGTCGGAAGGTTCAACACCGCTCATGCGCATGTCGCCTACGATCCCAACGAGCCTGTGGGTAAAACAATCGCGAATCTGTTTGAGGCTACCGCCGAGGAACAGTTGATTCAGCCGACCATCATTTACGAGTTCCCGACGGCGGTTTCGCCCCTTTCCAAGCAGAAAGCGGACGAGCCCGACTGGACCGAGCGCTGGGAGATTTTCGCTGGAAAAATGGAAATTGCGAACGGCTTCAGCGAACTCAACGATCCCGAGGATCAGCGCCGTCGGTTTGAGCAGCAACTCAAGGAACGCGAGCGCGGCGACGAAGAGGCTCATCAGATGGATGAGGACTACATCCGGGCGCTCTCGTATGGCATGCCGCCAGCTGGCGGTGTTGGCGTGGGCGTGGACCGACTGGCGATGCTTTTGACCGACTCTCACACCATTCGCGATGTGATTTTGTTCCCACTACTAAGACCAGAAAAGGCATCCAACGCGGAGGACACGAAAGAATAGACTCAATCGCGAGGATTCATGCATTCTTGTGCGGACAGAATGACTGGATTCCTTGCTTCCCCCCCAGCATGACAGGCGATTTGTTACCACGCCACGGTTTGAGCACAAGCTTCGGATAGACCACTTCTTTTCTCCCCAAGTAAAATCAAATTGCCATGCGCTTCGATCTGGATTCCTCCACTCGCCGCCGCCTCGGTTACCACCTCATCGATCAAATCGACGGTTTCTTCACTTCCCTTCCCGACCGCCCGGTGCAACTTCCGGCTAAGCAAAGGACATTCGCTGCGCTGAACAATGCGTTGCCCGAAGTCGGCGAAGACGCTGACAAGGTCCTGGACGAAGTCTTCCGCGAAATGGTCGACAAGGGTTTTCACGTGCCCAGCGGCAACTATTTCGGGCTCATGAATCCCACGCCCACCTATATCGGCGTTATGGCCGAGGCCCTCGTAGCTGCCCTCAATCCACAACTCGCGACTGTCAAGCGGTCGCAGCTAGCCTCGAAGATTGAACACGAAACCGTCCGCTGGATTGGAGAACGCGTGGGCTGGCCGGGCGAATTCAATGGGACGTTCACCACTGGCGGCAACGAAGCCAATTTCAGTGGACTGGCACTGGCTTTGGCATCGAAGTTTCCGAATGCGATCGAAGAAGGCGTGGCGTCGATTGGCGCACAACCGGTTCTCTACGCTTCCGACGAGGCTCATCACTCGATTGATAAATCTGCCGGCCTGCTCGGATTGGGACGCAAAGCGCTGCGCCGCATTGCTGTAAATGAAAACGTGCAACTCGATCCACGAATCCTGGAGCAGACCATGGACGCAGACCTGTCTTCTGGGAAAAAGCCATTCTGCGTAGTGGCTACAACCGGAACCACGAACACCGGCGCGGTAGACGATCTTGTCACCATCGCTGAGATATGCCGACACTACGATTTGTGGATGCACGTCGACGGCGCCTACGGCGGAGCGGCGATCTTTTCCAATCAGCATCGGGGCCTGCTGCGCGGTATCGAGCAAGCCGATTCCGTCGCCATCGATCCGCACAAATGGATGGCGATGCCGCTGGCGGCCGGCGTGGTTCTCACTTGCCATCCCGAGATGCTGGAGCGCGCTTTCGCGGTCGCTGCTCCGTATATGCCGAAGGCGGCCGAATCCAACGGTTTTGACAATTCGCGCATCAGCACCCAGTGGACGCGGCGTATGAACTCGCTGAAGTTGTGGCTCACGTTGCGAGTCCACGGAAGAAAGGCTTACGAGAAACACATCGACCGTCAACTGAATCTCGCACGAAGTTTTGCCTCCTGGATCAAGGCCTCCGAGCACTTCGAGTTAGCGGCGCCTCAAGTCCTGCCCATTGTTGCGTTCCGTTGCAAGGCACCGACGCTTAGCCCGCAACAACTTGCTGAAGCGCACGCCAACCTCGTGGAGGAAGTCACAGGCGACGGCCAACGGTGGATTTCGGAAACCAAAGTGAATGGACACAGCGTGCTCCGAATGATGGTGATCAGTTACCTGACCGAAGAACGGCACCTCCGCGACCTCGGCGGCGCTTTGGTCGAGGCTGCAACCAGGATTGCACTGGCGGGAACGTCGGGCGGCCGATAATTTCGTCCAGCAATTAACGTATTGATCATGAAGAGTTACCCAGTTTTTTCCTTGAGCGATCCCTCTTTACGCGTGACGGCTTGGCATACCCGAAAGTGTGATCTTCAGAAGTGCCGCCCCGCGCAGGTTATGATGGACCATCATCCCGTCACGGGGAGCAAAGGGCAAGGAATGATAAACGGCAAACGCGTCGCGGTGGTGTTCCCGGCCTACAACGCGGAGAAGACTCTGGAAGCGACGGTGCGCGAGTTGCCCGATCTGGTGGACATTCGCATCCTGGTGGATGATCACAGTTCTGACCGCACGGTCGAGGTCGCAAAGCAACTCGGATTGCAATCTTTCGTGCACGATGCAAATTACGGCTACGGACGCAACCAGCAAACTTGCTATCGCGAAGCCCTGTCCGCGGGCGCGGACGTAATCATCATGGTGCATCCCGACTACCAGTACACACCCCTTCTGGTCACGGCGATGTCCAGCATGGTGGCCTATGGAGTCTATGATGTCGTGCTGGGCTCGCGCATTATCGGAGGTCAAGCCCTTCGCGGCGGTATGCCCATCTGGAAATACATTTCCAATCGCTTTTTGACCGCGTTCGAGAACTTCTTTCTGCGAGTGAAACTCTCCGAATACCACACGGGGTATCGGGCTTTTAGCCGCGATGTGCTGCTGAAATTGCCGCTGCTGGAGAATTCCGATGACTTCGTTTTCGACAACCAGATGCTGGCCCAGTGTGTGCACTTCGGTTTCCGTATTGGTGAGGTCTCTTGTCCGACGAAGTATTTTGAAGATGCCTCCTCCATCAACTTCCGGCGTAGCGTGAAATATGGCTTGGGAGTAGTAGGGACGACGCTTAGATTTGCCCTGCAGAAATGGGGGTTAGCCCATCCCCGAATTTTCAGCGCCAATGGCCGGCGCCTGGAAGCGGGTTCCCCTGAGTATTACGCCAACGGCGTCCGACGAGCACGAAGCGAAACTCCAAGTTAGTTCACGTTCCAGCCGAGGTTGGTACGCGATCACATCCATCCGGCAAGAAATCAGGAGACGCCGACCGGGCTCGTGGGCGACTTCTTTGATCTTTCCTGGAGGTATCGTGGCAGAGCATCTTTCCAGGACGGAATAGACAGGCCTAGACCGCGAAACTTGGCTTTCGACAAAACCGAATTCGCCGGACGTTTCACCGGACTCGCGAACTCGGATGAGTTCACCGGTAATACTTTTGCCTCGAGGCCGGCGCGCTCGAAGATGTGCCGAGTGAATTCGTACCAGGAGCATTGGCCTTCAGAGCTGACATGGTAGAGCCCGTAGCGTTCCGTAACGATCAGCTTGCGGGTAGCCTCTGCGAGATCGGCGGTGTAGGTTGGAGTCAGGACTTGGTCGTCGACCACGCGAATAGCTTCCCCGGCCATGGCCTTCTTCAGCATCGTCTCAACAAAGTTACCGCCTCTTCCGCGACTTCCCGCGACTCCGTACAGGCCGCACGTCCGAATCACAAAGTGGCGGTCGGTATAGGCGGCGATCAACTGTTCCCCGAGAACCTTGGAAGCCCCATACACATTCAACGGGGAAGGCAGATCGGTTTCCTCGTACGCGGCGTTCTTCTTCCCATCAAAAACGTAATCGGTGCTGAAGTTTGCCAGAACCGCGCCGGACCGCCGGCAAGCCTTAGCCAAATTCATGGCACCGATACCGTTCACCTGAAACGCCAGCGCAGGCGTAGTTTCACATTCCTCGACCCGGTGGTAGGCTGCCGTGCTTATCACAACGCCTGGCTTAGCCTCAGCGATAAGGTCAGCCACTCGCTGCTCGGAGCAGACATCCAGCTGAGCGTGAGTCACGGGAGTGACAGTGTCCCCTGCGGCTCGAAGAACTTTGAGCAGGTCGCTGCCCAGCTGCCCATTCGCGCCAATCAGAAGCACCTTCATCGGGGCCCTCGCGAGCATTTGTTGGCAGACACCATTCGCTGTTATCTCCCCACCATGGTCTGATCTTCCGAATACCTAAAATGTTCTGACTCCGGCCTTGACAGCCACTCTTTCAAAGTCTGAGCTTTGCGATCCTTATCGGAAAGCTGAACATCTCGTATCGGCCATTCAATGCCAATCTCGGGATCGTCCCAGCGGATGCCGGATTCGCCCTTGTTGTTGTAGATGCCGGTGCATTTGTACTGAATCTCCGCGTAATCGGAGAGCACGCAGAAGCCGCGGGCAAAACCGGCGGGCGCCCAAACCTGCTTGCGGCTTTCCGCCGAAATCTCTGTCCCAAACCACTTGCCCAGCGTCGGGGACCCTTTGCGGATGTCCACAGCCATGACGAAGGCGGTGCCTCGCGTGACCCGCATCAGTTTCCCCATGGGAGGGTCCCACTGGAAATGCAATCCGCGCAGCACGCCGCGAACCGAGCCGGAGTGGTTGTCCTGCAAGAATTCATAAGGCAGGCCCAGAGCTTTGAACAAGTCCGCCCGGAAGACCTCGGTGAAAAATCCCCGGTCATCCTGGAATACCTGTGGAGCCAAAACACAAACATCTCCCAAATGCCGTGACTCAATCTTCACTTCCATGATTTGGTTACGCTCCAACTGCCACAGGATAAACCACGCTAGTTAATAACGTGGTCATCGCCACCCCGGAAAAATTAAACTCCGAATAAAACGCTTTGGCGACGCAACGGATAACTCGCGCGTCTGCCAGCGAAGCCCCGTGATCAGCCGCCATAAGCCAGGCACCATTCGCCATCGAGGCGGGAGAGGAAAGCGTCCCCGCGATTTAGGAGTTCGAGGAGTTCGGGCTTGCGGGAATGGGCGACCGTCCAACCGCCGCGGCAGGCGAAGACACAGTTCTTCTCCGAGAAGTCGCCCATCAAGCGGCTGTGCACCATGCCATGAAGGCCAACCACTCCGCGATTCCAGGCGTCGTAGAAAAGGTGATCGAGAATGTCCTTGATGGATTGCGGATCGCCGCCAACTTGCACTACTTCGCCAACCGCGCCCGGCTTCACGAAGTAAATATACCAGCCGAGAATCTTCTGGCTATCATCGCGGAGAACGACCTTCCGAAGCTGTCCGCGAGTCTGCGTCCGGTCCATGAAACTCAGAAGCCAGCTCAGCGAATGGACGTCATATTCAGACCAGAGCGAATAGCCACTGCGAAAGTTCGCGAGGCAGTGCAGCAGCGTGTCGACGTCCAATTCCGCGGCGCGCAGAGGGGACGCGGTCTGACGGAATGGGCTGGAAGAGAAACTCGTAGCCATGTTGTCCAAGACGCTGCAAAAGGGGTTCGCGGCAAATCGCAAGGCCGCGGAAAGCCTGGGCGCGGCTAAGCGGGACGCGGCGTAAACCGCATAGTGGCAGGGTCGCAGCGGGCGTGCCCAGTGAATGCTAAGCGGCACAATGGTGCGGAAGCCCAGCCGTTCCAGCAAACTTCGAGAGACGTTGTTCGCGGAATCTGTCTGCGAAAGATCCTGACTTCCTGCCATGTAGGTACCCAACAGGCGCATACCCGCGAGGTTGGCACGGGCCTCAGGATCGACTACAAAATTGCCGCCAAAGGCGACGCGAATGGGCTCACCGCACACCGACATCTTGCGGACGACGACGCCCAGGAATCCGACAATCCTGCCGTTTTCGCCTTCATAGACCAGGGAAGGAATCGAGCTGTCGATCAGGGGATTGGCGAAGTAGAGCCGCTGGAAAAAAGACCCAACAGCTGGCGGGGCGGTGCCGTTGCGGCCACGCATGACAGTCCAGAATAGATCCGCCACGTGTGGGATGTCGTGTTCAACCAACGGACGTACGGCCAAAAGGTTTTCACCCCACGCAATGATGAGCCATGGACGAAGGCTGGCTTTGGGCGCGTGTCTCCTGCCGAAGTGTATCAGTCCAAAGCCCGTGGGAACAACTCACTAGGCCAGCGGTCGTTTTATGTGGACGTTGACGGTAATGGGGGTAATGTTACCGACGGTCGCTTCGTTCTCTGGCCCAACGGGTGTGTCGGATGCGAATGCAAAGCGGGATGGGCCACCCCGTTAACGAAGATCCGGAGCCACGCTGTTTGAGCAGCGGTCAAGGCAGCTCTTGTTGGCGCAAAGCGGAGCGCGCGTTTGCCCCCGCTGCCAAGGCTCCCAGCGTAGCAGGTTTCACGATCACATCTGGCCCATGCGTCTTGCCGATGATGATTGGTTTGTTCGGAATGGTTTCAAACGCGTAGCCCGTGAGCGTGGCAGTATTGAACCGATTGTTCTTGACAGTCAGGCTCACCCGCGCCCAGCCGTAATGGACCTTGCCGATAAGCATGAATTTCAGGCCGAGATAGCCGTTATTCAGGCCCTTCCCGCCGTTTGCCCATGGCCCGTACCACACAGTCTTGTTGCTGGTGCCGCCCCACCTAATAACCCCCATCTTGGCTCCGCGCTTTACAGGTTTACGCGGGCCCATTCGCCGCCCTGGACGGAGTGCCATGGCGTACGAATGGGATGTCGCTGCGATCAAGTTCGATACGGTGTACCCTCCTGCTCCCAGTCCGGAGACACACCCCAAGCCGGACCGGCAGATTCCCCCTTTGACGATACCGAAATCGTAGTCGCCAGCCTTGGGCCCGTAGTTAAAGTCGAAGAAGAAGTAGCTACTCTGCGGGATTGTCACGTGGACCGGCGTGTAGATGATCTTCGCCTCAGCGACTGGCACCAATGACATCACCGCTGCTCCCGCCGCACCTACGGCGGCAGCATGGGTCAGCCCGCAATTCGCTCTGGCTGCGAGCGTGTACAGGTTAAGCTGTTTATCGAGTGACTTGGCAAGACTAGCTGTGCTACGGGGCTTGGGTGCGCCTGACATCATGCCTCCTACGCAGACGCAGCATTATTCACCGGTTATGCTTGGTTGGTCAACAGCCAAGAACGGGTCGAATCGCTCCGGTACCCGCCGCACGAAGTGAGATTACACAGAGGAGCTTGCTAGCCAAAACTGGGCTCGCTTTGAAATCATCCTCTAGGCGCGCTTGGCGGATTGTTGCCTTGCAAACCCCGTCTGGCGAAACCCAGTTTGCCCTTTGCAACTGTTGTGCCGTCGACAGTTGCCACCGCTTCCACCAGCGCGAAGTCTTCAACAAATTTCAGAACCTGCACCTCGATCTCCATGGTGTTTCCGGGGACCACGGGCACCAGGAATCTCATCTCATTGATGGCGCCCAGCACAAGAAACTCTCCGAGCTGCATTCCCGTGCCGGTGGTCTTTGAGAACAGAATGGATGCTGATTGGCCGATAGCCTCGACGATCAGGGTTCCCGGCATCACGGCGTGCTCGGGAAAATGACCTAAGAAATGAATTTCGCTTCCCGTTACGTTCTTCGTGGTGCGGATGCTCTTGCCCGGTTCAAGCGAGATAACGGTATCGACCATGATCATGGGGAACCGCTGCCTGAGAGCCGCTCGCACTTCTTCGAATGTCATCACGGGTGCGGTCATTTCTAGAGCATCCCTTCCCTGTGAGCAGGGCGCGGGGACTTCACCGCGACCTCAGAATCATAGCGGTAGCGCGGGGCAGGAACCGTGAACCGGAAGGGACTGCGCTGGAGTCGGACACGAGCCGGGTCACGCGCAAGCCTGCCGTCTCGGCCATTTGCAGGGGCTGGCTTTCCTGGTTGTATTCAAAAACATGATCCCGCTGCGGGGACTCGAGTGCAGTGCTGAAGAAGACAAGTCCATCCGGCGAGATCTGATGAGCCATCGTGCTGAAAAGGGGCTTCGGGTCAAACAGATGTTCGGCAAGCATCCCCGAGATAATGCCCTGGCATTTTCCATCACTTCCCCGGTCGTCGGCATTCAGCGCGTCCTTCACTGTAAACCTAACACGGTCCGCGTGTCCGGAAACAGCCAGCAAGCGATTGGCTACCGCCACCGCCGGAGGACTGATATCTGAACCTTCGATCTGAATGTCGGATCGATCTTCCGCAGCCAGCAGGCTTAGAACACCATGGCCTGCCGCTAGTTCACGCACAGTTGCGTTGAGCGGCAATCGCCTCACGAAGTCATCGCGAAACATCGCGATGTGACCGATCATGGAGGGCCAGAACGGATAGATGAGTATCGCGGCCCACATGTAAGGCACCATGTAGCCTTCGTACTCGTACACGCCGGACATGATCTCCGGCATACTTTCGGGAGTGTAGCGGCCCGCCTTTTCGTAGATCTGCTTCGCCTTGGCGACGCCGACGCAGTATTCCGCGTAGCCGCGCGCCGCGACGTCGAACACGGTGCTCCCGTAGGCTGCCTCGGCCCAACGCGCCAGCGGATTCAGCAACCACGTGCACAACTCACGGTTGGCTTCGAAGGTCGCCCGCGCGGAGCGGGCGAACATCTTGGCCTTTCGATCCAGAGCCTCGAGAAATAGTTGCGCTTGGTCCATCTTCCAACCTCAATCCTGAGACGGCACGTGACGCACGAGACGCACCATCGAGCGAATCACTTCGGCGCCGTCCCACGGAGAACCAAAAACATGCATTCTGCCCAGCTTCATAATCCTGTCCACGCCGCAGCGTGCGGCTGCGAGCGTCAACCTTTCTTCCCTCCTGGCATCCTTTATACCTAACCCGAGAGTCTGCAGCGTTCCATCGAACTTCGAGACCACTGTCAGGAGATCATCCACAACCAGCACCGTAAGCGTTCGACCCTGCGTCGGGTTGGGCATTTCCGCGCCCGCGCCCAGAAGAATGGTCCAGTCCGGCGAGGCTGGAAACTGTGCGCGATTCCGGTCATCGCCGAGTAGCCACGACGCCCGGGCCAGCGAGATGGCCGAGGTCAATGCTGGTTCGATTTGCTGGCGCGGATGTTGACGGTTCTCTTCTTGAAAAGCCTGCTTAAGATCTTCCACGAATTCACCCGGGTCACAACCATCACCGCGTTCGAGGAAGAGTGTTTGCGGCGATGAACAAGCTTGTTGATCAAACTGCCACACATCCCGCGCGATGCGTCGACACCACGAGGACCGTTCAGTCTTGTTGCCCCAAACCTCGGCATCCATCGCCGCAGCGGAGAGCCGTGGTCCAAAGACTACCACTCGCGCCCAGTGCGGAAATGGCAACCCGCGCACCCGGGCGACCGCTTCTGCGCCTCCCCAGATCATCGCACCGTCCACGGCTTGCGCCATCGCCTCGTGCAAATCCGTGCGCGAATGATCGAAGCTCGCCAAGGAAATTCGCTCGGTCAATGAACCAGTTCGATCCACATCCTGCAACTTCGCCATCAACAGTTGAGTTATCCCAACCAAGCGCCTAGGCACACGCACCAAACATGTATTGCCTCCGAGCAAGGCGCACGTCAGAGACAAGATGGGCTGGATCTCGATATTTGCGGCAGGCCAATGGCCAACTACTCCTAGCGGAAATGCCCGCAGCTTTGCGCGTCCATCTTCGCGCCACGCCCGATTCAACGAATTCGGGCCTAGCTCGCGGAGAAGAATGGGCTCTAAATTCCCTCGTCGAAGCCAAAGGCGGAGAAACGTCACACCCGGCACGTCGTGCAACTCGTGATCGTCCATTGCGGCAGCCCACTGCTCGAAAACATCGAGGACCATCCGAGGGGTGAGCTCCTTTTGCTGGGCGATCTCACGAAGCTGGCGTGCCGCGCAGGCGATCTTTTGCTGAGAATCCACCGCCTGGATCAGATCGCTCATGCCACACCGATCCGCTGTCCTTGCTGGTAGCGCGTGTTTTCCAGATTGCCGCAGCCGCGAACCTCCGCTTTCGGCGCTCTTCCCGCGAAGCGGAAGCTTGTGCCACGCCTTCCGCAGGGGCACTCGTCGTAGGCGATGACTTCGGCCATGTCCTCAGTCAGAAGGAGGAATCCTGGGAAACTCGTCGGCAAAACACTGCACACCTGGATCAGTCCCTGCTGTCCGGCTTCCACCGGTGCAAGCGTCAGCGGATTCCTCACGATGATCTCCGCGAAAGCAGGCACGTGCTTGTTGCCGTGATCGCAATCCGGATAGATAACCCCGACATTCTCGACCATGCCGTAATAGTCAATTATGCGATCGGCCGAACAGCCAAATATCGACGCGACTCCGCGCGCAAACACTTCCCGAGTGACCGCTTGTTGCTCCAGGCGCTTCCATCCTCCGCTGTGCAGCAAGCGGACATTTGGCAGGTCGAGCGCAACACCCCGGCTCTGCAACGGCTGGACGAGGCGTGTCCAGATGACGTGAGTAAATCCATAGACCAACACTTCATCGTGCTTCCACTTCGCGGCAAAGGCGAGAAGTTTGTCTAGATCGAGACCCGAGTCTCCGTCCTCGCCAGGCCGCAGGCAACATACAACTTCCGTTGCAAACGAGCCTAGAGCCTGGATGGCTGCGCCACGCGCTCCCAACTCCGCCTGTGCTATGAGGTTCTCCGGGGTGTCGATGACTAAGTAGGGCCTTCGTGCCGGTCCGATGAAATCCCGGATGATGGTAACGACTCCTCTTGCCATCCTCCGGGCAGTCGCTGCATCCAGAACAATACGGCTGGGCACTTGGCCGGTTGTCGAACTTGAGGTCAGCGTACGCTTGACCAGGTCGACCTCAACTAACGCCAACGGCGGATTTGCTTTAAAGACACCCACCGGGACGTAGGGCAGCTCAGCTATTTTGTCGGCCGCGCGAAAGTCGATAGGCCAACTCTCTACGTAGTTGCGAAACCGTGGATTCAGATCACAAGCGTATGCGAGCTCTTTTTTCAGCAGCGCGAGCAAAGCGTCATGGCGTTGCTGCGGGTCGACGCCATAGGGCGGCCGGGTCAACAGCCTCTCAATTCCTTGCTCAATTTCCGCCAGGGCGCTCATGTCAGTCTCTGTAACTCTGACCGGGCGATCTTGCCGTTTGCTGTCCTTGGTAATTCAGTGACCACCTGCACCGAATTGCAAGTCCAGTGGGGTGGAAGCGCGTACCGAACCCGTTCGGCCAGAGCCTGCGTTCCGTTTTCCCCAACGATGAAGAGGGCGAGAGCTTCCCCAGCTTCCGGATCGTGCACTCCCGCGGCAGCGCATTCGTAGACACCGGGGATGGCCGCCACCTTCGCCTCGACCTCCCCGAAGCTCACGCGGACGCCGCGGATCTTGATGAATTCTCCCGCGCGCCCTTTGATCCATAGATATCCCTCTTCATCACGAGAGCCCAGGTCGCCTGTCTTGAGCCAACCGTGTTCAAACTTGCCTCGGGTCGCTTCCGGATCATCCAAGTATCCTCCACAGACCGACGGACCACGCACCTGAATCTCACCAGTTTGTCCATTTGGCAGTTCTTGACCCTGGTCATCCGCGATGCGGACGGTCAGATTATCCAATGGGACGCCGGCACTGCCAAGCTTTTCGTCCAGGCGATCAGGAGGCAGACAGGAAATACGCGAGGTGGCCTCGGTTTGGCCATACATCACAAAAAAGTCCGCCGGGGGCACGGTCGCACGTATCTCCTGGATAATCTCGGGGGCAACTGCGCCCCCCGCTTGAAGGAAGCGTCTCAGGCCAGGCAACGCGATGGACCCGAGGTTTGAGCGCCTGAGCAGGATGTTGTAAACGGTTGGCACGCCCGCGAACGTCGTGCAACCGTATGCGTTGATCGCGTGCAGTACCTTGTCAGGGAACATAAACCTCGAGTCAAAAACGACTCCGCCTCCCTGATACAAGTGAGTGTGCACAATGCCAGCGCCGAAGCAGTAACTCACCGGCATGATCAGCATGGCCTTTTCGTCCGTCCGAAGATGTTGGCTTCGGATAATCGCTTCTGTATTGGCAATCAGGTTCCCATGACTGACCATCACCAGCCGCGGTACGCCGGTAGATCCCGAGGTGGGCATCAATGCCGCCAGGTCGTTTTCCGCGCAGGCTGAGGGCCGGACTAAATGGACGGGACGAGGGTCGCAGATCCCCTCGATTTGGGGAAAACCATTCTTTCTTGCCCAATCCCAGCGCACTCCCTGGGCAGTCCACGCCGCTTTGGCGTGTGCCTTGTCGAACACCAAGCCACCAGAAGCTGCGAGCGTACGTTCATCCACCAACACCGGCACGCAACCGGCATACATAGCCCCCAGGTACGCCAGGGAGCTCGCTGGACTTAGATCGCAATTGATCAGCACGCGGTCGCCCGGTTGCATGCCCCTCGAGAGAAACCCAGCCGCGAAACCGGCAATCAGGTCCGCAACACTCGCAGCAGGAAAGGTTTGCCCTGTGGCTGCGTCAATCAGGTCAGAATTTTTTCCCAGCCGTTCAACCAGCCGACCCGCGAAATTCCATTCACTGGAGATGTGCACCTTCGACCTTACCGAGTTTGGATTGCACCACTCTGCAGATCTCCCTCACGTTCTCCATCGCCATCAAGTCATCCACGTCAAAAGTCAATCCGAATGTGCGCTCGAGGCTGCTCGCCAAGATCACATGTCCCATGGAATCCCAGGCGGAAACATCGTCCGGGGAGGTGTCAAGTGTGATGGTTCGCGGCTCAACATCGAACGCGGACTTAAACGCGATCTGCACCTTCGTCAACAATTCTTCCATGATCCAAATTCCTTCTTTTCTTTCTCCAACGTGATCTTCGATATCCTTTGCCCGCGCCGAACCAGGACCGCGCACGAAGCCGAGCATCGGGTGTCGCGAACATCACCGACTGGTGCAGCGCAGGACTCCGCCGACATCTAAGAATTGCCATTTGAGATGCGACAGGCGGCGGTAAATCTGCCGCCCGAGGGATGGGCCACCGTCACGTATCGATGGTCGGCATGCCGTTCGCCCTGGAACGCGCACCCCAACCGGCAATCAACCACAGGAGGCATTTGCGGGCGCAGAGCATTCACCATTCTACGTATTCTATACCACATTGTTGTTCCGGTCGGCCCTGAAAATCCGACCGTTGTGGCCCGCGCACTGCCTCCCGTCGTCGAGTTCCCCTCTTTCCTTTTTCCTTTAGCCTCCAGCGACCTTCTACTGCCCCGCGGGCTTGTTCACCGGAACATCAGTTGACGAACCCCACTGGTGCGAGATGGTCTTGCTGTCGCTGCTTCGTATGACGTACCAGGTTCCATTTGACGGACGCCACACCGCAAAATCCGCCTTGAGATCACCATCGTAGTCCCTGGCCACGGGCACATCTCCGGCTGCTCCCCACTGCTTCGCGACAACCTGGCCGTTGCTGCTGTAAATGATGTACCAGGTTCCGTTCGAAGGCCGCCATACCGCGATGTCCGTCTTGCCGTCACCGTCGTAGTCGGCGGCAATAGGTTTGTCCGTAGGTAAACCCCATTGCTTCGAGACGACTTTGTTGTTGCTGCTTTGGATGATGAACCAGGTCCCGATCGAGGGTCGCCATACCGCGATGTCCGTCTTGCCGTCGCCATCGTAGTCGGCGGGAACGGGCGTATCGGTAGGAGTCCCCCACTGCCTGGTGACGACCTTGTTGCTGCTGCTTAGAATGATGTACCAGGTCCCGGTCGAAGGTCGCCATATAGCGATGTCTGTCTTGCCATCGCCGTCGTAATCGCCCGGCACGGGCACGTCACCCTTCGCTCCCCACTGCCGCGAGACGACCTTGTTAGTGCTGCTTTGAATGATGTACCAGGTCCCATTCGAAGGCCGCCATATCGCGATGTCCGTCTTGCCGTCCCCATCGTAATCGCCGACGACGGGGATATCGCCGTTCGTACCCCATTGCTTTGTCAGAGACCCGCCGGTGCCATCGATGCTGTACCAAGTTCCGTTCGACGGCCGCCACACCGTAAAGTCGGCCTTCAATTCGCCAAAATAGTCCACCTGTTCACAGAGAGCTGCAGACCGCAGTGGCCACGGGTTGCTATTATTTATGAGCACGCCCAGCGTCCCGGGCGCTACGGCACAATTATTGCTGATGCAGTTACCGACCACGATGTCGGGTTTGCCGTCTCCGTTAAGATCCCCCACCGCCACCCCAAAGGGAGCGTTTCCTGCCGTGGGGAAAGTGACCGCCGTCTGGAAGGTTCCGTCGCCCTTGCCCAACAGCACGCCCACACTACCATTCGGGGGGTATGGAGGCAGGCAGGCGCTGTTGCTACCGGAGCAATTCGCTACTACCACGTCGAGCTTGCCATCCCCATTCACGTCCACCACTGCGACCGAGGCGGCGCCAAATGCGCCCGAGAGATAAGTCACTACTGCCTGGAAGGTGCCGTCGCCATTGCCCAACAGCACGCCGACATTGCCGTCATCGACGGTGTGGCTGGTACTGCTGTTGGCCACAACCAGGTCGGGCTTATGATCGCCGTTAACATCCACGATTGCGACCGCGTCGGTATAAATCCCGCCCGGAGCGTAGGGCACCGCCGTCTGGAGGGCCCCTGTACCGTCGCCTAACAGCACGGCCACCGAACTGTCTACGCAAGTGTTATCGGTGCACTGGTTCGTTACTACCACGTCAGGGTGGCCGTTCCCTAGGTTCCCTACTGCCACCGCAAGCGGGCTAAACCCGCCCGAACTGTAACTGACCGCCGTCTGGAATGTGCCGTCACCGACGCCCAACAGCACGTTCACGCAGCCCCCGCCCGCACAGCCTCCCGCTAGGACCAGGTCAAGCTTGCCGTTTCCCAAATCCGCAATCGCAACCGACGTGGCTCCATATCCGCCTCCGCTCAAGGCGTAGTTCACTGCCGGTTGGAAAGTGCCATCCCCGTTGCCCAACAGCACGCCCACGTTGCCCATGGCACCGGTGCAGATCGTACTGACTGAGCCGCAGTTCGCCACCACAATATCCAGGTGGCCGTCCCCGTTCAGGTCCGCAACTGCTACCGAGTCGGCATAAAGCCCACCCGAATCGAAAGCGTTCGCTGCCTGGAAAGTGCCGTCGCCGTTGCCTAACAGCACGCCCACGGAGCTGTTTGTGCAATTACTATTCGTGCACCAGTTCGCCGCTACCAAGTCGGGCTTGCCGTCTCCGTTCAGATCTGTCGCTATAGTCACCGAATTGGGGCCGCTTCCGCCCGAGCTGTTGGGCACGGCGGTGGCAAAGCTCAGCCCGGAACTGGGCGGCGCTTTTAACCAGTCAGCAGTCGCCTTGACGGCTCGACGCTGGTGAGAGGCTGGGTTGGACTGCGCCAGTACCTGCACGCTGACGAGCACTGCGAAAAGGCAAACCGAAGAAAACACACGTAGACGGGTCGACATCAAACATCCTCCTGGGATTCACTTCCAAATTCATATCTCTTTGTAGAATTGTGAGGTCTGGGGTAGACCGAGGGTATATTCTACGCAGGAACAAACTCCCCGGCCGCCAAACGCGACCGGAACATCTGATGCCGATTCTAGCCAGATCGGTTGTTTTGTCAAGCTCTTTCGAGCCACTTCGATCTCGACCTTGAGGGGAATTCGGGTTACTATGGCCAACTGCCGTGTTGTGTGTTCTTTCGGGGCAGTCCCTGGACGCAAGCGGTCTCCCCAGCAACATCGGCGTGAACCGGACTTGCGCACTGGAGCGACGTCTTGGTACAACGGACCCAGTTACGTCAACCATCCGAGTGTTTGAGCTATAGCTGCGCTTCGGGCGAAGAAATTTCGGGCCTGCGCATCCAGAACTCGTTTATAATGCCGTTAGCAACTGGAAAGCTATGCGCCCCAGCCTTATGCCTCCAGGCAATACGGTGGTACCCCCAAATAACTAGGTCTTAAACGGTTCATTAGTATGAAGGTAGCAAACGAGCAAGTTCTGGCGGCACATGGGTCTGGAAAAACCTCCACCCTTTGTGTGCCGGATTTGGTGCAGCGCCAAGCCGGCCTCACTCCCGACGCTTTAGCCCTGAGCGCCGCTTCCAGTCGTCTCACCTATCAGGAATTGGACCATCGCTCCAACCGACTCGCGCATTACCTGCGTAGTTTGGGAGTGAACCCAGGCAGCGTGGTGGGTTTGTGTTTGCCCGGCTCGATCGACTTTCCCGTAGCCGCCTTGGCGATTCTGAAAGCCGGGGGCGCGTATCTGCCGCTGGAAACCAAGACCCCGAGTGCGCGCTTGCAGATGATGTTGAAGTCGGCACAGGTCGCGGTGGTTGTGACCCACTCCAGCGTGCTGGAATCGCTGGCTCAAGGCTCGCATAAGTTGGTTGCGCTAGATCGTAGCGCCACAGAGATAGGCCGCTGCTCTTCGGAGGCGCTTCCGGCCTGCGTTACTCCGCAGCAGTTGGCTTATGTGATCTACACCTCCGGCTCGACCGGAACCCCGAAAGCGGTGGCCGTTGGCCACGACAGCTTGCTCAATTTGTGCCAATGGCACAACCGTGCCTTTGCCGTCTCCCCGCTCGACCGCGCTTCTCAGTTGGCTTCGATTGGCTTCGATGCTGCGGTTTGGGAAGTCTGGCCGTATCTTGTTGCCGGAGCCAGCGTGCATCTGGTGGACGACGCCACCCGCACGCAACCCGAGCCACTGCGGGATTGGTTGGTGCGCGAGCGGATCACGATCAGTTTTGCTCCCACACCCCTGGCCGAGCAAATGCTGAAGCTAGCCTGGCCGAAAGAAACCGCGCTGCGCTTTCTTCTGACCGGCGCCGATACTCTGCACCACTATCCACCCGCGAACCTGCCCTTCACTCTGATCAACAATTATGGGCCCACGGAGTGTACGGTGGTCGCAACTTCGGCGGCGGTCTTGCCGCAAAAGTCTGGCGATCGCGTGCCGCCCATCGGTCGACCGATCGACAATGTCGAGATCTACATCTTGGACAACCAGAGGAAGCAAGTCGCCAACGGGGCAATCGGCGAAATCTATGTCGGAGGCGCGGGGCTGGCCCGAGGCTATCTGAACGACTCGGCCTTGACGGCGGAGCGCTTCGTTCCAAATCCCTTCAGCGCAATTGAGGGGGCCATGCTTTATCGTACCGGCGACCTGGGTTGCTTGCTTGGAGATGGTCAGATCGCCTTTCATGGCCGCGGTGACGACCAAGTGAAGATTCGCGGCTTCCGCATCGAACTCAATGAGGTGGTCAGCGCGCTCAATCAGCATCCCGCGGTGCGCGAAAGCGTGGTCTTGAGCAGCGAAAACGGCACCGGTGAGAAACGGCTGGTGGCCTACGTGGTCCCGCGGACGGCGTTGCCGTCCGTTACTGAGTTGCGCGATTTCTTGACGCAACAATTGCCGGACTACATGCTGCCCGCAACCTTTGTACGGCTCGACGCCCTCCCGGTCGCCGCGAGCGGAAAAGTGAACCGCTCGGCGTTGCCCGCACCCAGTGAGGAAAACATCTTGCGGGAAGAAGCCTTCCTGAATCCGCGCACCCCCACGGAGCAACGCGTAGCCGCGATCGTTGCCTCGCTGTTAGGTTTGCCGCAAGTTGGTCTGAACGACAACTTCTTCTATCTCGGCGGCAACTCCTTATTCGGAACCCAGGTGATCGCGCGCTTGCGCGACGCTTTCCACGTTGAACTTCCCCTGCTCACCCTGTTCGATCACCCCACCGTGGTGGATCTGGCGGCCGCAGTGGAACGGCTGATGGTAGCCAACCTCGACGCCATGAGCGAAGAGGAGGCGCAGCGCCTGCTCGCCTTAAACTCCCAGCCAGCCGATTTATGAGCCCGTCCCCCGACAGCGCTATTGCCAGAAGCACGGGGGCCAGTGCGCTAAGTCTTTATCATCTTCTGGACCCGGAGGTGCTGGCCAACCCCTACCCCTTGTTTCGTCGTCTGCGCTCTGAGGATCCGGTGCACTGGGACGCTTTCCTGCACACCTGGGTCGTAACTCGCTATGTGGACGTACTGGAGGTGCTGCACAACTTCTCCGCCGAGCGCACGCACACTCCGGAAAAGCTCGAGGCCATGGGCTTGGCGCAGATCAGTCCTCTCGCCCAGTTGATGGTCAAGCAAATGCTCTTCATGGATCCGCCCGGGCATACGCGCTTGCGAAGTTTGGCAGCACATGCCTTCAGTCCGGCTCGCGTCGCAGTATTGCGAACGCACATTCGCGAGATCGTAAACCGGCTCCTGGATGCGGTGCAGGCCAAAGGCCAGATGGATGTCATTGCCGACCTGGGAGACCCTCTGCCCGCGATTGTTACCGCAGAGATGCTCGGCGTGCCGCTCGAAGACCGCCATCAGCTCAAAGCCTGGTCCACGAACTTTGCTGAGATGCTGGGAAATTTTCAGCACAACCCCGAACACGCTGCGCGCATGCTGCGCACCGTGCAAGACATGACGGCCTACTTCCACGATCGCATTCGAGAGCTGAAAAACATTCCGCGCGACGGATTGGTCCACTCCCTCATGACTGCCGAAATAGATGGCGACCGGTTGACCGAGGAAGAAGTCGTGGCCAACAGTATCGTGACCATGGTTGGCGGCTTGGAAACGACAACCAATCTGATTGGCAACGGTGTGCTCACCCTGTTGCGTAATCCTGGTGAGCTGAAAAGATTGCAGGAAGACGTTTCCTTGATTCCTTCCGCCGTGGAAGAAATGCTGCGCTACGAAAGCCCCAGCCAGCACACCGGGCGTCTGGCTCCGGAAGACGTGGAATGGGAGGGCAAAGTGATCCGCAAGGGACAAGCGGTCATGGCCGTGATGGCGGCGGCGAATCGCGATCCGGAACGCTTCCCTGATCCCGACCGCTTTGATGTTGCCCGTACCGATAACCGGCATCTCGCCTTCGGATACGCCGCTCATTTCTGTTTCGGCGCCGCGCTGGCGCGCGTGGAAGGGCAGGAAGCTTTTGAGGCCATGGTTCGGCGTTTGCCTGGTTTGGAATTACAGCCGGGGCCGCTGACCTGGCGAAATAACCTGGGGCTTCGGGGTATGACCGCTTTGCCGGTAAGGTTTCAGGCGTCTCCCGCCGCGAGTTGAAAGCAGGATCGGAAAGCTGGATGCAAAAGGAACCGCGCCTCTCCGAGGCCAAGCAGAGGCTGCTCGAGATACAAAGGCGCGGCGGCCTTGCCCCCGCAGCTCCTGCCGCATCTGAAGCGAAGCGCCGTTCGCGGGAAACTCCTTCGCCTCTATCGCTTGCGCAAGAGCAGGTTTGGCGTCTCGATCAGATAGCGGCCAAGCACGCGCCACTTCACAATGAATCCATTACCATTCATCGCCACGGCCCTTGCGACCTTGCCGCACTCGAAGCAGGCCTGGCCGAAATCGTCAGGCGACACGAGATTTGGCGGACGACCTTTGAACTAGTCGACGGACAGCCCGTCCAGATTGTTCACCATGCGCCTGCCACCTTCAAATTGCCAGTAGCAGATCTTACGACGCTGCCCGAATGCGACCGGGAAAAGACAGCGCTCGATTTGGCGACGCAGGACGCCAGCCGGCCTTTCGACTTGAAGCATGGCCCACTGTTTCGCGCCCGGCTTGTCTCGCTGGACGACGCCCGGCACCGCCTGTATTTGACCGCCCACCAGTGCATTGTTGATGGGATCACAGTATTCGACATTTTTCCGTCCGAGCTGACAACTCTCTACGAGAGTTTTGCAGCTGGCAAGCCTTCACCTTTACCGCCGTTAGAAACGCAGTACGCCGATTTCGCCGATTGGCAGCGTCAAACTGTCATCGGCGAGGCGCTGGACAAACAGTTGTCGTACTGGCAAGACCGGCTGGCTGGCGATCTGCCGACTTTGCCGTGGCCGAATCAGGGCGCGCGGCCGGCTCAGCAAACCTTTCGTGGCGCGCTGCACCCGTTCAAACTGACGCAAGAGCTAACCGAATCTCTCCGAGAACTGGGGCGGCGGGAAGGTGCAACGCTGTTCATGATTTTGCTCGCCGGACTGGCTGCGTTGCTTCACCGCTACACCCGTCAGCCAGACATCGTCGTGGGCACCCTGGCGCCTTCCGGCCGCAAACAAAACGCGTATCAACGGCTCATGGGATATTTCCTCAATCCCGTCGCGCTGCGAACGAATCTATCCGGCGATCCTTCGTTTTCCTCGCTGCTCAGCCAGACGCGCGAAGTAACCCTGAGCGCCATCTCGAACGACGACGTGCCGCTCCAGTTGATTGCCGAGAGACTTCACCTCGTCCCCGACTCCAGCCGCAGTCTTTTCTTTACCGTCGCGCTGTCGGTCGCGCCCGCCGTGCCGCAACTTCCATCGGGTTGGAGCATGACTTACATGGACGTCGAAAGCGGCGGAGCCCGATGGGATCTGTACCTCGAGTTGAACGATCGCCCCGGCGGAATGATCGGCCGCGCCCAGTACAATCCAGACCTCTTCACCACCGCCTCAATCACGCAGACCCTGGAAGATCTCCAGTCGTTGCTGGAGAAAATCGTAGCTGACCCGGCCCAGCGCATCGGAGCTAAAATATCGTGAACTTGCGTGCTCCCGACAGTCCTTCACTTCAGACCGAAGGCGAGCAGCTTGCGCACCGAATCGACGTAAACCACCCCATTTGCGACGGCGGGCGAGGATTCCACGTGGTCGCCGGTTGGGTAGCTCCACAGCCTTGCTCCGGTGCTGGCGCTCAGCGCGTACACGTTGTGGTACACCTTGCGTTCGAACGAGATGACATAAACCACTCCATTCGCCACGGCGGGCGAGGAGAGCACCGAGTTGCCGGTTTTGTAGCTCCACAACTTGGCACCGGTGCCGGCGTTTAGCGCATACACGTTGCTGTCGAACGAGCCAACATACACCACCCCATTCGCCACCGAAGGCGAGGAAAACACTCCGCTGCTCGTGGTGTAGGTCCACAGCAAAGCGCCGGTGGTGGCGTTCAGCGCGTACACGTTGTTGTCGGTCGAGCCGACATACACCACCCCGTTCACCACGGCGGGCGAGGAATTCCCCGAGTTGCCGGTTCTGTAGGTCCACAGCAAAACGCCGGTGGTGGCGTTCAGCGCGTAGACGTTATTGTCGCTCGCGCCAACATAAACCACCCCGTTTGCCACTGCGGGCGAGGACCCCACAAAGTAACCGGTGGCGTAGGTCCACAGCTTGGCGCCGGTGCCGGCGTTCAGCGCGTACACATTGTTGTCCCTCGATCCGATATAAACGATCCCGTTGGCTACCGCGGGTGAGGAGTCCACCTCGCCGCCGGTCGCATAGCTCCACAGCTTGGCACCGGTGCGGGCGTCTAGCGCGTATACGTTGTTATCCTGCGACCCTACATACACCACTTCATTCGCCACGGCGGGCGACGAATCCACAGTGCCGCCAGTTAGATAGCGCCACAGCTTGGCACCGGTGCGGGCGTTCAGCGCGTACACGCTTTGTGCCGAGTCGACATACACCACCCCGTTCGCCACCGCGGGTGAGGCACTCCCGAAGGTGTTGTAGCTCCATCTTAAGCTGAGGTTCCCAACATTGTTGACGCCAAGCACCTTTTCACACGGGTTCCAGCGCGCCATGTTGGTCCTGTGGAACTCGCTCCAGTTGTTGCTGCACTTGCCCGCGCGCTGCTGGCCCCACGCCCCGGACACGAAGCCCGCACACAAAATCAAAGCAAAGATGCTGATTCGCTTCATGATGAACCTCCGGAGGATTGTACGCCGGAGGTAGCGTTCCCCGAAATTCGCGTCATTCGTCTTCTGGGCACAACATTCGCAGCTAGCGGACATGGTCGATGTGTGTCTCTTCGCAGCAGAGAATCGCCCGGCGTAGGGACGCTCAGTTGGAATCTTGAAATTTGCTCACCGTGAGCGCGCCGGTACCTACGGCGGCGGCGTGGTCTTCGAACTTACGCCCCAAACCCGGACCTCTTCCCACTGGGTGCCCCATCCTTGTTTCCAGGAGGCGCCCCATCCTAAATGCCACTGGCCAGCCACCAAAATCCTAGTCCAGATGCACACATTCTGGTGCAGGATTTCCCTCAACAAAAAGCTCATGTCAGCGCAAAATCACAGCCCACGGCTGTGACGACGGGAGGTTCGTTGCCCATCCAAGGTCATTCGCGGAGGTGTTGGCGGTTTGCCCGTGGGGGGATGTGCCCGGCACTTAGTAGGGCGCAGCAACCGAAGTCAATTTATGCCGGAAATAACACCCGCCATAGAAATGCTAGCCGTAGTGGTGGTGGGGATGGTCCCCGGCTTAAAAAAAAAGGCTTGGGCCTCGGACATTATCGCCTCCCACCCTTTCGCAAAGAACGCGAAAGGATGGGGCACCCGTCATTCTATATGTGATTTAGAAGTGCACGTGGAATGGGTGGGCCACCCGCCCCGCACTATATCCAGGACAATACCGGGGAGGTCATGGACTGAGGTTGAAGACAACTCCACAGGTGTTGGAACCATTGCACTTTGCGCCGCCATATCCAGCAGTGCCATAAAGATCGCCGGACGCATCAATGATCAAGCCCGCGGACGGAAACGCTCCATCCCTGCCGTCCGTAAAGCTATGCAGCACAGTCTCCTCTCCAGATGGGTCCAAGTTGAAGACTGTTCCACAACCAACCCCATTACAGTTGTGGGAAGCGCCTCCGAAGCTCGTCGTTCCGAACAGATCTCCTGCCTTGTTCATTACAAGAGGGCCGGTGCCCGGTGCTTCGCCGTCCACGCAGTTCCCAACAGAACAGAAGGCGTACAGGACAGTTTCGACCCCGTCAGGCGACAGCCTGAACACCGTCCCGCAACCCGTACCACCGCACGCCGAGCTGCCGCCATTCACAGTTGTTCCGTAGAGATTGCCCTGCGAGTCAAAGATCAACACTGAGTCGGGATTCGCCCCGTCCGAACCGCCGCTGAAGGTATGCAGGACCGTCTCGTTGCCATTGGGCTCTACCTTGAAAACCACCCCCTTCCCGCTGTTGCAGAATCCGTCGCCTCCCTCAGATGCCACGCCATACAGATTGCCAGCCGAGTCGCGGATAACGCCGGGATACGGAAAGCACCCATCTGAACCGCCCGTGAAGCTGTATAGCACCTTTTCCTTTCCAGTCTTTCCGACTTTGAAGACCGCACCAAGGCCATGAGCGCCGCCTACGTAGGTTGTGCCGTAAAGGTTTCCAGACTTATCATTGACCAAAAGCGCCTCTCAAAAATATCCGTCCGGAGTCCCGGTGAACTTGTGCAGTATTGTTTCCTTCTTGCCGGTTTTATCTAACTTGAAGACCGTTCCGCAGCCGTATGGAGGGTTACAGCTAGTGTCGCCGCCCTCCAGGGTGGTCCCAAATAGATTTCCCGACGCGTCGCGTAACAGACCCGCGACGGGGATAGCGCCGTTCGCGCCGTTGAACTTGTGCAGCCAGACCTCCTTGCCGGTATTGTCCATCTTGAACACGGTACCGCAGCCCTCGCCTCCGCTACAGTTTCCGCCTCCGCCCACACCTGTTGTCCCGTAAAGATCTCCGGCAGCGTCCCTGACCAAGACGCCGACAGGGTTTGCGCCGTCCTTCCCGTGAAAGGTATGCAGCACCTTGAACTTCCTCGCCTGCGCCGGGGTGGGAACAATTGCCAACGCCAACAAGAGCGTTATGAAGATCACGAAAGTTGGTCTGGCTGCGGAGAACGGTTTCTGGGATCGCATGATTCGTTACCTCTATTCAATCGGCGGGCCGGGGAGGAAGGAGAGCAGTTCAGGCCACGTCCTGCCAGCGAAGTATAGCATGGACGCCACCTTTCACCGCCCCTCGCTTTTCTTGTTGACTGTGCAATTCGAATCGGATAATCTTATGTCATATCATTTATCTGGAAGATAAGCACTCGATCTTTGACAATCTAACCCAGGAAAATCCAGCGAGGCTCAATCCCTTTCAAGCCTCTCTCGCCGGGGCGGGCTGACGCACATTTCACGAGCTAACTCCTTAATTCCGGAATATTTTGCTTGTAAACCCTTATTCCTCAAAGATTTTGGTAGTAGTCTGGCCGTAACCCGTTCATTCCAAAAGACCAGGGGGAGGGGGGGTACCCGGTACTAACCGGTATAGACCGGGCGGATCCCTGACAAAACAGACCGGGAGCATCCCTGACACTGCCTAAGGATGGCGGGCGCGAGTTACAAACAGCGCATGCCATGGAAAGCGAGCAGTGGGATGGAAGAGAAACTACGGTTTGTCTTGGAGTATGAACGGGATGAGCAAACCATGACGGAACTGTGCCAGAGCTTCGGGGTGGCGCGGGAAACCGGGTATGTATGGCTACGGCGGTACCGGGAGCGAGGGCTGGAAGGGTTGCTGGAATTAAACCGGGCGGCGCAGCGGCACCCCAACCAAACCCCGGCGGCGATCGAGCAGCGGGTGTTGGAACTGCGGCAGGCGCACATGCGCTGGGGGCCGCGCAAGTTGAAGCGGGTGCTGGAGCGGGATCAGCCGGGACGGAGTTGGCCGGCGGCGAGCACGATCGGCGAGATGCTGAAGCGGGAAGGGTTGGTGGTGGCGCGCAAAAAGCGGCGGAAGACGGCGCCGTACAGCCAACCGCTGGCGCATGCCGATGGGCCGAACCGGGTGTGGTGCGCGGATTTCAAGGGCTGGTTCCGCACCGGGGATGGGGGGCGCATCGATCCTTTGACCATCTCGGACGCGCACAGCCGCTATCTGCTGCGTTGCCAGGCGGTGGCCAAGACGGACACGGCGCGGGTGCAAGCCATCTTCGAAGCGGCCTTTCGCCAGTATGGATTGCCGCAGGCGATCCGCACCGACAATGGGCCACCCTTTGCCACGACGGCGATCGCGGGCTTGTCGCGGCTGGCGGTGTGGTGGCTGAAGCTGGGGATCGTGGCGGAGCGGATTGAGGCGGGACAGCCGCAGCAGAACGGGCGGCACGAGCGCATGCATCGCACCCTGCAGGAGGAGGTGGCGATGCCCGCGGCGGAGAATCGGCGGGCGCAACAACGCAAGCTGGAGAGCTTCCGCCAGGAATACAACGAAGTGCGGCCGCATGAAGCGCTGGCCATGGCCACGCCGGCCAGTGTGTATGAGCCCTCGCCGCGGCCGTACCCGGCGCGGGTGCCGGAGCCGGAGTATCCGTCGACCATGGTAGTGCGCAGCGTGCACGCCCACGGACATTTTCGTTGGCAGCAGCGGCACGATGTATTTCTGAGCGAAGTGCTGTGGGGCGAGCGCGTGGGCCTGTTGCCGATCGATGAGCGCTGGTATACGGTCTATTTCGCGGAGGTTCCGCTAGCCCGCTTTGATAGCCGGCAACGGCGGGTCGTGCCTCTGCCGCCAGAAGAAAATCCCGAGGGAGAGCGCGCAGCCCAGCCTGCCAGCTTCTACGTGGCCGGAGCAGGGGAAGGGGAAGCTTCCCCTTCCCCTGCTCCCCATCCCCTCAGGGAAACGGAGGAAAAAGTGTCAGGCATGCGCCCGGTCTAAAATGTCAGGGATGCCCCCGGCCATTCATAACCAATAAACTCAGTCCTTGGAACCGACACCACCCGGAGTCCCGGAGCTAGCTCGCAGTGAGGGAGCACAAGCTGGAATCTCCATCGAAGAGCGAGAACTCCCAGACGGCTGCGTTCTTGAGGCTTCCAGCCAGCGCCGCATTATTCGGCTTGTAGTAGGACATCCAGGTGGGCAGTTGACGCCGGTGGGGAGAAAGACGTTCCAGTTGTTTCTCCAACTCCGGGGCCAGGCCAATCAGTTCGAGCATGTGGATGGACTCTTGCCGGCAACGATCCATGGCCTCCTGCAGCATGGCCGCAAGCAGGTCTGGCGCGCGGTCCTCTTCCAGACATTGAAAATCCACCAGGCGGACGCGCGTGAGCCCGGTTTCCAAACTATCCTGCCGCAGGAATACGGAGTAAGCTACCAACCCGGCGTTGCCTTCCGCGATGTAGAGCCATGCCGCGTTCTGCTGCAAAGCAAAGTTGAAGTGCCAATCCAGCGCTTCGCGGCTGCGAACCGCGAGCAGGAGGTGGGATTTCTTCTTCCTCAAGCCCGCCCAAAATGCCTCGAAGCGATCATCGAACGCAGCGCACGGAAGCACCGCAACAGTGCCCCGGCTTCCCTGGAAGCGAGTCCTCTTAACGCGGTCTTGAAGGAATACCCCCACCGAAAGTGGATAGCTCAGCGGCTTGGCCAGGCCTACGCCCTTTCTGCGCAAAAAACTCTCGGTGAAGCCCTGGTGCTGCGTAATCCAATAGAGCGACCGATCCCAGGCGCCCACGGGCACGCGAATGCCCTGAAAAATACTGTAGGCAGCTTCGGCTTCGGCGCTTACCGTCGTGTTTAGAAAAAGATCCACGTTGGGCTGTTTGAAGAACGTCCCCAAGAGCAGCGGGGAATACGGGCGGCAATCCGTATCCACCACCCAGGCTCGGGTAGCGGCCGCGAGAAGCGTCCTGCCTTCAAGCTCATAGTTCAGCGGAATGTTGCCGAGATAGCCCGCGATCCCTCCCTCGCCGTTCTCCAGCACCCATCCCATCGGGAACTTGTCTTTGATATCGCGGTAGGCGGGATTGTTCGTCCAGAGATGCGTCCATTCGGGATAATTCTCAACGTACAGATGGTACTTGGACGCCAGCGCGGCTACCTGGGGATAATCCTCGAAGCGAGCCTCGCGCAATTTGAGCGCCTTGTGCGATCTCGGGATGGGGGCGGGTTGGATGCGAGCATCGGCACTCATGAGTAGCGCACTGCGTGGAGCGGAGTTGCCAGAATAACCTCGTCGCGCAGGATTTCGGGCACTCGAACACCGGGCGGAGCCTGGAGATTGCAAGACCCGCTCACAGCCTGCGCAACTATAACACAGCCCGCGGCAGTGACGGCGGGAGGCTGGTTGCCATCCACGGCAATTCGTAAAGCCGTTGGCGGTTTGCCCGTTTGGGGTGTGCCGGCATAGTAGGACGCGCAACCGAGTCGACTACGTCGGAAATACGCTTTTCATAGAAATGCTTGCCGCGGTAGTGACAGTCCTCGGGTTTCCCAAAAGGCCCGCGCCTCGGGCATTGCCCATGCCACCCTTTCGCAAAGAACGCGAAAGAATGGGGCACCCTAATTTAGCGTGTCATTTAGAGTTGCATGATGGAATGGGTGGGCCACCCGCAAGGCTTTCGCCCCCGAGGACCCGAAAGCTTCGCCCGCCGGGGGATGCCACATCCCCCGGCGCCTCATTCCCGGCCATCACTCTCCCCCGACCACCCCCCGACACACCACTCTCCCGTTTGTCATTCCGAGTGAAACGAGGAATCTGCTTCCTGCCGGCGGACAGAAGCAATTCCCCCGGCCACCACCCTCCCGTTTGTCATTCCGAGCACTGGCTTTGTCATTCCGAGCGAAGCGAGGAATCTGCTTCCTGCCATCGGACAGAAGCAATCCCTCACCGGCCACCACCCTCCCGTTTGTCATTCCGAGTGAAACGAGGAACCTGCTTCCAGCCGGATGCCCCAAGCCTCGCGCCTTTCAAGCCCTGGGATCCGTCGAACTCCGCCAACGCCCGTGACGCCGAAAACGTGGACGAGGGACCAAACCCCACCGCAATCCACCAAAGCTTCATGAACTCTCCCCAACCCCACGCCAACATCCTCGACCCCGACATGGACTCCGCCGCCATCGGCATAGCCGAACGCAACGGCCAGCTGTTCACGGTGGAGGATTTCTCCAAGGCGAAGTAGGTAGGAACTTAGAATCCGCCACCCTCCAACCTCCCTTGACTCGTTCTCCGCCGCCAGAGTATTGTTTCTTTCTTCCCCAGCAGTCGGGCCCGACGTGTATTCCAGAAGATATCCTATTTTCTGGACGGAGGACCTGATCCATGCATACGACACGGGCAATCGTGAGGACCCCTATGGCCCTGCACTCGGACTTAGAAATACGTTGGAAAAACTATCGAGCTTTCGAGGACACGAAGTGGGTCAGGCTTCCGGCACTGACAGTCCTTATCGGCCCGAACAACTCGGGTAAGACCAGCGTCACCAGTCCCCTACTTCTCCTGAACCAAACATTTTCGTCGAGAGATGCAGCGACTCCACTGGTCACCCGGGGCCCCCTTGTCGATGCCGGCTCGTTTAAGAATATCGTTCACAACCACGACATCTCCAAGTCTCTTTTTCTTGGATTGCGCTATCACATGCATGACGCGAGAAGCAAGGCAGGCACGATTGGCAAGGTCGGTGAATATCCACCGGGTGCAGCTGAGATAACCCTCGTAGCCGGGAAGCGGTCCGAGGATATTGTTTTGCGGCGCTTCGCGCTCCTTGACATTCTCCAGCGACCGTTCCTCAGCCAATCCCGCACTCGCAGCGGCGCGTATACCCTTAGGAGCGGCGCATTCAAACTAGTAAAGCAGAAAGAGCGCGCGGCGATAAGACGGACCAAGCCGACGAACTTTTTGTTTTTCCCTTCTAGCGCGCTGAGGGCGCTCCAAGCACCAAATATGAAGAGAGGCGAAAAGGTATCGTTTGTGGAGCCCTCGCGCGCGTTCAACATGTATATAAGCGCGCTTAGCGCTGCGTTCGGGGAACTTCAAGACTTGTTTCGCGGCCTGACCTACATCGGCCCTTTGCGCGAGCGTCCGCGACGTTACTATCCAATCGCTGGGGAGATGCCCATGTCCGTCGGCTCTCGTGGAGAGCATATGGCTAACTTGGTGAGGGGCAGACTGTCGCAGTTCCGGGGACAGCTTGACGAGTGGATTCAGCGATTCGAGTTCGGCTCCCGGCTGGTCGTGGACGATGTATCTGACGAGCTCTTTTTTCTATCATTCGAGAGCCGATCTAAGCCCACTAAAACGAACATCGCTGACGCAGGGTTTGGCGCCTCTCAAGTCCTTCCGCTAATAGTGCAAGCGCTCGCGGCGCAGAGCCAGAGCCTTACGATCGCGGAACAGCCGGAAATACATCTCAATCCCCGCTTGCAATACCTGCTTGCAGATTTGTTTGTTGAAATGGCCAACAGCGACCACCGGGTGATTGTTGAGACACACAGCGAACATCTGCTATTGCGACTTCGGCGACTTGTCGCCTCCGGCAAAATTTCGCGCTCCAAGGTCGCTATATATTTCGTTGAAAAGGACCAAAAGGGGGTTTCGTCAATTCGGCACATTCCTATAGAAGATAACGGCCACATCGCGGCTGACGTCTGGCCGAAGGGGTTCTTTGAGGACAGCCTCCGAGAGTCTCTCGCGTTAGCCTCTGCTCAATGGCCGAGGTTGGCCAAGGGCGCACGGTCATGAGCGACGCCCGAAAGGTGGCCATCGAGGTACCCGTGCTATGCTAGCCGACATCGTCGTGGATACCAACGTCTTTTTACATGCAGAGAATCGCCAAGAACCCCGGCGCGAACAAGCCGAGGGCCTACTACTTGCTCTACAAAACCAAACCTGCACTACGCTCCTGTGCGTGGACGAGGGATTTGACGTGAACGAGGCTAACAACAGGAGCCACATAGGCAGCGAGTACCTGAGGCATTTGCGGTTCGGGACGCTTGCTTACGCAGTCGTCGTTCATCTACTGGGATCGCAGCGCACAAAACAGGTGCCCCGAGGCGTTCCACGGAATGTATCGAGGCGAATCAGTCAACAGGGCGTGGTTGGCGCGGATCGCACGTTCATCAAGGTCGCATATAATTCGCAAGACAAGACACTCGCGTGCCACGATTTCGACGATGTGCCGGAGGCAGTCCGGGCGAGATTGAGAGGCTCTATAGGCGTAAGAATTCTGGCAGCCGATGGCGCGCTCGCAATTCTTTAGGATGGGCGGCACCGAGGCCTCGGATTGCTGCGAAGGCCAGAGCGATTCGGTCCGTTATTCAGGGAGAAGTTCTGGGCAACGTTGAAACCGATGGCAAAATCCCCTAGACCTCCCAAAACCGAGGAGCAGCGCGAGGCAGAAAGGCGTCGGAGGGAATTCGCTGACAAGTTAGAACTTATCGTCGAGAATCTTGGGGAGAAAGATTTCGTATCGGCGGTTAAGGGCTACACACCGGATATCACAAAGGAGGAACTACAAGAGTGGATTATGCGGTTTCGCGCCGCCGTGCGCGAGAAGCGCGGGCTTTATTGACAATCCGCTCGAAATTCTCTTCGGCTTTCTTGAATTCTTCTTTGTTGAGCTTCTTGCGTTGGGATTCGACCAAATTCTCGAAGCTCTCTGCAAGGCTCGCCATCGCGGATTTTGGCTTCTCGGCAGATGTCGCCATGGCAGAACCTTTCCTGGAACGTGCGTCCTTGTTGCTCATTATAGTTTAACCTACCCGGCAAGACCGAGTAAGACCACGTCACTGAAGTAACCTCTTTCCTAACCGAAATCCAGCGCCAGCAGAAATTGCATAGATCCTTCGTCGGCAGGCCTCCGCGTTGCGAAGGCCTGCATTTCCTCAGGATGAAATTCTTCGATCATCATGAGGGCCTCGGTGGGTTGGCGTCCTCGGCTGATCTTAGGGGTGAGAAGACGCCGCAGCCGGGGCACATTCCGCCGTACTTGTTGGTTTGTCCGTCCCAGGCCAGGAGCATCGGCTCGCCGCATCCCCGGCAGGCGCAGCAGTGGAGTTCGGATAGTGGGGTTTGTCGGCATGGTGGCTTCTTCGTTATTTCGGTTGGTTCGGTCATGTTTTTAGTCCTCGTCGTTGGTTGATTTGGTGTGGCGGGCGGGTGGCCCCGAACTTAGTAAGTAGGAATCAGGTTTTGGGTGCCCCGCTCCTTGCAGCTTTATCGCAAGGGGCGGGTGCTGGCGTCACTAGCGTGGGCTCGTGGCGCGGCTCATTCTATGTTTCGCCTTCATCAGCCACCACGCTTCGCGGTACTGCTCATACTGATACATTTCCCTCCGTCTCCCATTGGGATGGAAATAGAGGCAATAGCGCTTGCCGAGAGCCCGAATAGGGATCACGTACCAGGCGTCCTCGGGCACCAGATAGACCACGATCACATCGACCTCAGCCGCGGTGTACATTTCCTCGCCGCGATTTCTGTTGCCGCAAGCCCGTATGCCGTAGCCGCGATGGCTGGCCTTATACGCGGACTTCACCTGCACTCGCCACAACCGGCGTCCCGAACTCACGATGAAGTCGAAGCGCTCGCTGTCTCCATAAGGCTTGGCGACGCCGAAGCCCATGCTCACCGCCTTGTAAACGAATGCCAACTCCGAGAGTTCGCCCTTGCGTTTGGTGTGACCGCGATAAGCCATAAGCCTCTCGCCCTTGCGCGCTGCCGTGCCTCGCTCGAAACGGACTGCAGATTTTTTCATGGCACAAATAAGAAAAGGCGTCAGCGGTTAGGCTGCGCCTGATCTTTCTCCTTAAGATTTAGATTGGATTCAAGTTTCCGGGTGCGAGTTACGGGTCCCAAACCTGCGAACCACTGTGCGCACATTGCGGACAAAATAAAAAGGCGCAGGGACGAAGCCCGCGCCTTTGTTTTATTTCTACTTCCAGAATAGCAGGTTGAATAGGGTAACTATGACATGATTTCCAACTTTATTTTCGGATTGGAATCAGTGGGTTACGGCAAAAAGATGGTCTCAGGGGGCTTGACAAGATTTGGCTGGCAGAGCTGTTTTGGCGTTTTACGAGGGTTTCGTGAAGGTTCCACGCTTCAACATGCTGGGCGCAACCGTGGACTCCGGAGGCGTCGGCTCGGCCGGATTATCGTTGGTGCTGGTGGAGTCTTCGAAAGTCAAGTGGATGCGCTCCCGGACTTCCTGAATGCGGGAGGTAACGATCGGAGTGCGATACTCGGGATGGCAAAACTCCAGGTGCATGCCGCGGCCGATGTAGCGGAGCTTCAGCATCGATCCTCCCCAAGTGGAGCCGGCGATGGCTACCAGCACGGGCTCCGGGCAGAACTCTGGATGCCCGGAAATCAGCGCCTGGCTTTCTCCCAGGAACACCGCGGTGTAGCGATGATGTTGGGTCTGAATCTCCAGCACCGTGGACGGCGGCAAGTCTCCCAGCGAAACCCCACCCTCGATTTCCGAGCGGATGATGTTGCCGTTCACTTCGTCGCTGAGATTAGGGTGCGGTGTAAACATGTAGCCAAGCATTCTGGCCAGAAAGCCGTTGGAAGATCATACCAGAGGAAGGGCCGCTGCCGGCAGGTTACTTCAGTGCGGACGTTAGACGGTGCAGTTACTGCAGAAAAAAGCAGCCAGACCTTATGGGCCTGGCCCTGCGCGAGAATCAAGTTGCGGGTTCGCAGCAGCTATTGTCCAATTGAACTAGCTACGGAGGAAAATACGTTGTTGGAACTTCCCCCGATCAATCGGATGGTGCCGACCACCAGGACAAGAATTACTGCCAGCATGACTGCGTACTCGGCGATGTCCTGGGCTTGGTCTTCTGACCACAACTTGCGGAAGGTTTTGATGTGCATCCCCTCTCCCTTCTGAATCGGTGAGCCCAGTCTGCGCCCGGTTGGGGAAAAATACAAGTGCCAAGTCATCTTCGCAAGAAACATGTAACCGGGGGCAGCTTCGGGCAGTAAGACTATATAAGGAAGGATTCATGGAGTTGCTGGAACAGCCAACGGAACTGTTAGAGCGGTTCGCGCGTGGCGAGCTTGAAGCTTTCGAGAAACTGTTTCGGCAATTTCAGGGCGAAGTTTATGGGTGGATCGTTCGCATAGTGCGGGATCCGGGGTTGGCTGAAGACCTTACCGTGGAAACGTTTTGGAGGATTTATCGGGCGCGGGCGCGATTCGATCCCGGGCGCAACTTTGGAGCTTGGGCGCGGAGAATTGCGAGCAACGCGGCGCTCGATTGTCTGAAGGGCGGGTATGGGAAGAATGCGCGTCGGGAGACGGAGTTGCCTGAAGATTTTGTTTCGGTGCCGGTGCCGGACCCGGGCGTGCAGAGGGATTTGCGGGAACGGACCGAACGCGCCTTTCAGCGATTGCCGGCAAAGCTTCGCATCGTCGCCACCCTGGCGCTGGTGGAAGAGAGACCGTACAAGGAAATTGCGGAGGCGCTCGATATTTCGACCGCAGCCGTCAAGTTGCGGGTGTTTCGCGCGCTGCGGCTGCTGCGCAAAAGTTTGAAGCAAATGGGTGTTGAACCATGAATGAACCACATGATCAGGGAATTGAGGACTTGCTGAAGAAGACATTTGCTCGTGTAAACCACGATCTGGAGCATGACCTTTGGCCCCGAATGTTGCGGCGACTGGACGAGCGCTCCGCCGCAGTGCCGTGGTTTGACTGGGCTTTGCTGGCACTGCTGGCGCTATGGCTGTGTTTCTGGCCGGGAGCGATTCCGGTGCTGTTGTATCACTTGTGAGTGGGAGGGCATTTATGAATACGCATCCTTATTTGAGAGCTTTCATGGCGGGGATTACAGTTCCTACCTTGTTGTTGCCGGTAGTGCTGACTGGCTTCTTCGTGGCTCGTTTTATTTGCCATATTCCGGTTGCCATCGAGCGGGTAATTGTTTTCCCGATGGCGCTGGTACCGAACCTGTTTGGCTTGTGGAATGTGTTTTATCTTTGGCTGCATCCGCGGCGGCACCTGCCGCTGGGTTTTCACGGAGCCATTCTTCCGTTCATCCTGGCGCCTACGGGATATGCGATTGCGAGCTCGCTTGGTTTTCTGACGCTCAGCTCTGAGGGAATGGTCTGGTTTCGCCAAATCACGGTTCCGTATGCGTTTTTCGCTACCGGGTTTGGTTTTGCTCTGATTGCGTATTACCTGGTGTGGAAGCACCTGGTGGGGTTCTTCAATGAGGCGTTGGGGATTGCTTGATGAGGAGGGCCGGAACCAGGACGCGTGGATTTCCTTTGTGCACCCTTGTGTTCTTTGTGGTTAATGAAGTTCAAATGCTGGAACCACACTGGAACCACAAAGGACACGAAGGTACACAAAGGATTGCGCCTTCTGAATGGCTGGCCGCTTGAATCAGAGTGTCTTCAGGTGCTTTCCTGGTATCGGTGTATCGAATCCTGGGGGACGCTTTTGGAGGCGGGGAGTGCGTCCGGGGCGGGGTATTTGGCCTCGCGCAGCCAATGATTGAGGGCGAAGCAGAGCGCAACCAAGAACAGAGTGCACAGTACGCTTCCCTCGGGACCGACGGAACCGCCTGTCAGCCAGGCTGGACCTGAAAAAGTGCCGCTGAACAAATGTCCGGGCTCGACTTGGCCGCTGTCGGGCACGCCGTAGAAATAGGTTTCGGCCCAGTCCCATGCCATGTGAAATCCGATGGGCAGCCATAGGTTTCCACTCCTTCGCAGGAGGAAGCAGAAGAACAATCCACCTGCGCTCACGTTGAACAGTCCCAGCCAGTTCTCGCCGGAATTCCCCAGGTGCATGTAGCCAAAAATTACCGAGGTGAGAAGCGCGGCGGGCCAGAAACCGATGCCCTGAGCAAACGTGAACAGGGCATAGCCCCGGGTGTTGAACTCTTCTCTCAGGCCAACGATGATGAAGGCAAGAACATAGAGGCCGGCGAAGCGCAGGGCCTGTGCGGCGGACAGGCTGATTTGTCCGAAATAGAAAAGTCCACTCACCCGCATAACGAGAAGAAGCAGGCTGAGTGACCCGAACCCAAGTAGTGCGCCCAGCCAGAACTGGCGCTGGAACAAGCGTCGCCAGGGCAGGCCGTAATCGGCGATAGTTCTTTTTTCTATCTTGCTCATGATCCAGCTGGCGAGTAGGAAAACGAGGAAGTTCGAAACGCAGCCGGCGAGGTAATCAATGATCTCATCGAGGCCGCGGGTCAGGGGCCGGATGAACCGGCTGTCGACGCGGTACAGCACGGCGAGAATCGCAAAGAAGATCAGCAAGCGCCAGCCGGAGCGCAATCCGTGTGGGCCGTAGAAATACTTGCGCAGGCCTGGACTGCTGGAAAATCCGGCTGGTTCGATTTCTGTCATTTGTCTGCTCCCCCGGGGAGTGGTGTAATCGTCTAACTGTTTGGACGAGGTGGGGGGCCTTACCGCTATGGCAATTCCCGTCAATAAACTAGCGAAACGCGACAGCGGATCAGGGGGTGGTTTCGAATGCGAGTCTTGGCCGGATGGCAGGCATCGGCCTGCTCTCACCGTGCCGGCAAAGTCCGTCATGAATGTGATGGCGGCGGCTTCCTCTCGAATCGATCCCGAGCAGATTTGCCAGGGCGTTGGATTGGACTCGACCCAGCTTAGCGATCCGCAAGGGCGTGCGCCAATTACGAAGCTGGTTGCGGCCTTTGAGATGGCCGCGAAACTCACTGGGGACCGTGCGTTCGGGTTGCATGTGGGAGCGCGGACTCCGCTCCGGGCTTTTGGGCTGCTGGGCTATATCGTGATGAATTGCTCGACTTTGGGCGAGGCTCTCGATCGGGTGGCGCGTTACTTTCCGATCTGGACCGACGGGGCTGCGTTTCACTTGATCAAGGACGGATCCTCGGCGCATCTGACGTGGGAGTATGCCGATCCGGCGGTGGCGGAGAGTCGCCACGACTGCGAAATGACGCTGTTGTGCGTTTCGAAAATGAGCCGCCTTCTTTCTTGTGAAGAGGAGTGCAGGCCTCGGGAGATTCATTTTCAACACGCGGCCCCGGCGGATGTGTCCGAACACAAAAGACTATTCCGAGCGCCGGTATGTTTCTCCAGGCGGACGAACCAGTTGATCTTTGACAAAGTCATGCTGGGTGCGCCACTGAAGAGCGCGGATCCGGAATTGCTTGAGCTGCTCATTCAGTTCGGCGATTCGTGGCTGGCGGGAATATCAACGCAGCGCACTCTGGTCGACAGTACCAGGGTTGCGCTCCGCCAAGCCATACTGGAGGGCGGCGTGGAGTTAGAAACGGTTTCGCGGACTCTGGGTTTGGGAGCACGGACGCTGCAGAGAAAGCTCAAGGAGGATGGCGAGACATACACCGGGCTGCTCGGCGGAATGCGCCGTGAACTGGCCGAATGCTACCTGCGCGACTCGCAGTTGACTCTTACAGAGATTTCCGACCGGTTGGCTTTCGCGCATCCCAGCGAATTCCATCGGGCCTTTCAAAAATGGACGGGGAAGACTCCGCACCGATTCAGGCGGGTCAATTCGGCGTAGGCGCTCCGGTCACGACAGTCGTGTCCCTCAAGTTACTGTCGGAGTCGTCAGCAATCGATTATTCTACTTAGCGGAATCCGACTAGGATTGTCTGGAGAACTCTGACCCCAATTTCTAAGGTACGAGGAATGCACAAGTCTGCCACCCGACGCTACGCACGATATCGCACGGAGATACCGGTGATTGTGAAGGTGTTGGGGAAAGACGGCTACGTCCGCGTCCACGGGCGCTGCTTCGAGATGGCCGAGGCTGGACTGGGCGCGGTCATCAGCAGCGAACTGGTGGCGGGGGAGATGGTTACTCTGGAGTTTTCCATTCCCGAAGTTTCTGAACTTTTCGTGATGCGCGCCGTGGTTCGGCACCGCATGGGCTTTCTGCACGGGTTTGAGTTCATCGGCGCGCTTCCTGAGCAGAGCGAGCGCATCCAGAAATTCTGCCAAACGCTGGAACCGTCCTAGGCAACGCTGGCAGCCCCAGAGGGATTCCACGGACGGGTAACGAACTCACCGCGACAGGACGCGAATCGCCGCAGAAGTGGCGATGACGGACGAGGGAAGCGATATCTCTAATTTAATGCTGGAAATCCTTGGTCAGCCTTGGGATCTCTCTAAAAAGGCGTTCTGAAGAAAAACACCATCCTAATGACGTGTCCAACGCATACAATTCGTCCTTAGAAAGAGCATGCAACGGCAGTTCAATCGGGGCATAATTCGAGGCATCAAAATCAAAGATCCTGCGGCCGCAATCCCGGATTCTTCGCAATGATTTCCGCCATGCGTTGATACAGCTTCCGCTTCTGCCCGGGCTTTCGTCTGGCTGACAGAGTGATCTGGACCATCACAATATTGTCGGGGGCTGGCCGATGCTCTTCGCTCCAGACAAGAGCGGGTACCGCTGCCCCTCTCGCGTTCTGTGCCAGAGGGCTGGGCGTTTCGCTGACATCGCGGCGGCGGACCACCGGATCGACGCCAAGCTGCTCACGGCGACACGCTGTCCAGCCAGATTTCAATCTCGACAGCACCTCCCTTCCCTCGTGTTGGCTGGCCCACCTTTGCGGGTAGCGTGGCAAGGCGTGTGGTACCCGGCACATCCGATCACGCGTTGACCACCGCCTGGCGCGATTGTATGTGGCGAAACTGACTACAGATTGTCTCGACGTTTGTGAGCAAGGCGTCGCCCGCGAATTCGAGGGTGGCGATAGAGCGCGCTGCCGCATCGTGATGGCCGAAACCGCAGGCGTCCTTAACAACCACTGGAATGTAACCCAGATCCGCGCCGTGCCGCGCGGTGGGTTCGATGCCGATTTCCATGGCGATGCCCACGATGGCAAACGCATCGACGCCGCAATCCCGCAAGGCAACGTCCAACGGAGTGCCTTCGAACGCCGACATCGCGATCTTGTCGAATACTGCTTCGCTCGGGAGCGGATTCAACTCAGGAATGAGGTGAAACCCCGGTGAATCTCGCAAGAACCAGGGCTCGACATCGTTTACCGACTTTACCCGCTGCCAGGCCATCGCCGTGCGGAACTGAGATACCCCCATGAGTTCCTTGGGGAGTGACATGTGGCGCGTAAAGATAACCCGAATTTGCGCGGCGCGGGCAGCCTCGAGAACCTGAAGGACCTTGTTCGAGATCTGTTGGCCGTTTTCGATCTGCTTCACGATCCCGACTTGCATGTCGTATACGATCAGAGCCAATCGTGCCGGATCACAAACATCCTCCAGCGTTTGCGGAATACTTAGTCCGAATGCCCGCTCCATAACGAATTCCACCTCACGAGGTAATGGAAACTCATTGTACCGAAAAAGCGCCTTAGCTCGGTTTGGGCAGAGCGCAGGGCGGTGGCCCCATGTCGTCCCAAATCGGGAAAGGCGATCGACCAAAGTCGCAGCTCCGCCCTTTCGAGTGCCCTGTGGAAAACTTCTGGGTGTACAATTCCGTCTGCTGCGGGGACAAGAATGGAGATTCCGGCTGAGAATAGCCGTAACCACAATCTAAATCGCGCTGACACAAAAAACGATGCTGCCACTCCCCAAGGCTCGAACCCCGACGAGACCCTGGAGCAGATCATTCGCAGTGCGCAGCACGTGACCGGCGCCGACGGAGCCGCTCTAGCTCTGTCCGATGGCACGGTCATGTCCTGCCGCGCCTGCTCTGGTTACCTGGCGCCGCCGCTGGGCACTCACCTGAACACCGACACCGGGCTGACCGCAACTTGTGTGCAGACGGCCGCGATTATCCGCTGCGATGACACCGAGGTGGACACCCGGGTTGACAGTTCAAAATGCATTGGCATCCGCTCAATTCTGGCGGTGCCCATTTTCAACGGTGCGAATGTCGCCGGTGTTTTGGAAGTACTTTGCGGCAAAGCGAACCGATTTACCGACCGGGATGTCAGCGCCTTGGAACTGCTGGCGCGGCTAGTCGAGACCCACGTCAATTATGCTTCCCGCGTTAGCGGCTCGCTCAACCCACCAGCCTCTACCGCGATGCCGGTGGCGAAGGACTTCGCGGCGCCAGACCCGGACGCGGCAAAAGCGCTCTGCCTGACCTGTGGACACCGCAATCCCCAAGGCAGCCAATTCTGTAACCGGTGCGGGGTCATCCTGCTGATCTCCTCTGATCCCGTGAACGGGATCGAAGATTTCAGCCTGCCGCAGGGCGCGGACTCAACTGCGAATGAGGGCCTCAAAGAGGTTTACAAACTCATCTCGGAAAACGTTGGTCTGGCCAGCTGGCAGGATATCTCGGTCAAGCTGCTTACCAGTCTGCAAAGTACCCCCCTGCCCGACAAGCCCCGCACGACGCCGAGCGAAGCCGTTGCCAAGAGCGAAGAAACGGTGAATAAAATCGGTAGAACTGAGAGCACGAATCAGCTTGCGGCCGGGCAGGGAACGACAATTCGTCGACGGCTGTGGCTTTAAGAATCAGTTTGACCCCGTGGCCCAGGCAGTTCATAATGCTGACCTTGCCCACCCCCAGGGCAGCAAACCGAACTAAGGGAGCCAAGAGGAGTGAAAACAATGTTGGAAAAGGGCGATGGTTTTATGGCGACATATATGGATGCAGTGGACGAATTTCGTGAGTCCGCCACGGCGTTTATCCAGCACCTGAACCTTTTGGCTCAGGCTCGGGACGCTTATCAGCAGGCCATGACCGCGAGCGCCGAGCTGCGGAGCGTCCTCGACGCAGGCGACGAAAACCTGCGAACCCTCATGACCCAGTTGGAGCAAGCCCTCGACCTTCACACCGGCAAGCCAGCCCTCGATAAGAAGAAACCGGAACCGGTGAAGGTGGAAGCTGTGAAGGTGACCGAAAGCACCGGCGGCGTAAGATCCTTTCCCTAGAATCGACCGTTGAGATATTAGAGCTATTTTGTACCACTTACTTAAGAGAATGTCCTTTCCGCATCATCAGCGGAATCGATTGATTCACGGTGACTTCAACCGGCTGGCTACGGCTACCCGGTACTCAATTTACCTGGGCTTTTTCCCAAGCCCTGACCTTGCGCCGAGCCTCATCAAAGAGCCGTTCGTAGTTACCTTTGCGCACTTTCTCGCTGGCTTCCGGATTCAACAGCTTCCACAAGGGCGCGTACTGGTAGTAGATCTTGAGATACTTCTGCTGACTAGAAGGTGCCACTTCGTCAGTGCCGAACAGGAAGCGATCAGGATAGCGGTTCATCAGGTCGGCAGCGATCTGAGTCGAAGCCGGGGTGGCGACCAAATACTTTGCAACTTCATCCCACGAAATATCAAAATACACGTGATTGAATGAAGGATCCCCGAGCATTGCTTCAATGTTGGCGGCGTGTTTCTGGATGGGACGAACGACGCGACCCATGCCGGTGTGCGCCCAGATAATGGTGGTTTTGGGATGCCGTTTAAATAAGGCTTTTACTTGCGCCAGGTATGCGGGTTCAGCTCCCTCCTTTGCAAACGGCGTGTCGATGTCATTGTGGACGATTGCCACCAACCCTACTTCTGCCGCGAAGTCGAGAATGCGATCCAGCGCCGGGTTTAGAAGGCTCGCGACCTCACCAGCAACCTTGGCTGACACAAATTCCTTATGAATCGTGAACTCGCCAATGCCTGAGAACACGCCTGGAAAAGTCTGAAGCACCCGGCGAATGTGATTGGCGGCATACATATCAGCGGGGTTAAAGCCGGTGATCATCGGATCGAATCGCGCCTGCTGTTCCTTGGATAAGGACCGGTATGCCATGGCGATGTAGGCATCTGTAAATGAGTAGTAGTAGAGGGGTGCGTCCGTCTGCAGGTAGTAGGTTGGAGCAAAATCTCCGGAATTCTGGTACGACCATTCCTGCTGCAAAGGGATGCCGAATAGCGCCACCCGTCCCACCTTAGTGCCCATGATCTTCAGAAAGTCGTGTATATCCGTGCCCTCCTGAATGTAATTGGTCAGGTGAAAGTGGGAATCGTTCAGTTCGCCTTGGTCCAAGGATTTCGCTTGCGCAATTGAAGGACTGCGCCACGCAAGAGAACAAATAACTATGCAGGCGAATAGCGCGATTCTGAGTCTGCGAGACTCGTAGGGGCTGCGCATATCCTAATCCCTCCGATCAAAGAGCGTTTCACTCCGCCTCGTTCAGACTGGGGTTGTTCTCTGACCGATATCGACAATTTTCAAAAGGCCATCTCGACATTCGTGTGGAACACCCAGCCTTTAGCACCCACCACATATGGAAGTGAAAGGTTGCCAACGGGAGACTTATACAAATAGAGCGCCTCAGTGTTCCACCGGACAACCCTGTTCTTCCAGGGAAAGACGTTCGTACCGATACGGGCGTCGTAAGGAGTGCCGTACTGTCCGAAAATCGTCGATCCTCCGCCATAGATCTGAAAAGTCTTTGGCACGACCATTGCCGAAGTTTGTATCTGGAAGCCTTGGTCGAATACCCCAGGGAGGTTTCCCGCCCGCCCCGAACCGCGGAAGTCATCGAGCCACCGCAGATAGTACTCTCCTTCTAATGAGTAGCCGTGCAGCTTGATCCCTCCATCGAAGGAGGTCATCTTGTATGTCACGTCCGTTATGGTGGTGCCCGGTCCGAAAAGGTTCGGAGTGAAGATAATGCTGCCGTCCGAGAGCCGGATCTGGGTATTTTGGAAATCCTCCGTACCTGGTTGGCTCTGCCTGTTCTCGCGGCTCCGTGTGAAGTGGATCCCCAATCGGGTGGCAAGCTTATCGTGCTGCTCGAAGTCACCAAAGCCTGCGCCGAATTCGCCCGTGGTGGGCATCCAGACGAGTGCGCTGGAAACGGCGCCTAGATGGTTGGTGAGTTGTCCCGCATTCACGCCGATTTGGCTCAGATTGTTGCCTAGTATGGCTTGGTACCTCAACTTGTCGGTGATCAGGCCTCTGGCCCAGATGCCGCTGGTGTAGGACGGCCGGAAGAACTCGTCGGCAATGAGGCGACTATCCATACTCAGCCAGAATGGAAAATTGCCCTCGACGGTCCGGGTCCCTGGCAAGCCGTTGATTCCCCCCGAGAGGATAAAGTGCTTATTGAAGGTGTAATTGAGGTTACCGCCGACTACTACCTGGGCGCCTTGGCCCATGCTTGCGTTCGAGGTCCAGACGTAGAGGAAGTACCGGAAATCCGGATTGAAAAGCCAGCCTAGGAATTTAATTTGCACCTTTTGGAGTTGGAAGTCCTGGCGTTGTTTCACCTTTGAGACAACTCCGAATGCATTTGTGTAGGTCGGAGCCAGATCGAGCTGGTTTAAGTACCGGACATAGCTAAAAATGCTGACATTCAAGGAGCCATTGTCCGTGTCAGCAACGGTAAAACCAAAGTTCGGCGTGTAGGTGCCAAACTTCTTATGCTCTTTTTGGGGGGTGGAGAGCGCGCCAGTTAACTCCGGCTCACCCTCTTGAGAGGCATCCAACGCCGGAGCTGTAAGTGCAGGATTCTCGTTTTCTTCCGGCTCTGCGTGTTCTGGCACTAGTGTGGCTGCGCCAGTTTGCGCACCAAGAGTCCGACGCAGCGACTCGATTTGATCCATCAGTTCGCGATTTTGTCTTTCGACTTGTCCGTACTGCTTAACCAGTTGTGCGTTCTGCTTAACCAATTGGTCAATAGTTTGTAGTACATCAGAAACATTTTGCGGGGTCTTCTGGGAATTGCTTGGCTCAGGGGGAGAGTCTTGAGCATTCGCACAACCCATGCAAATCGTTATGACGACTAATGTCCCAAGGAAGCGCCAGGTGGCTTTCCGCTGAATGTCTTTCATGATGAGAACCTCCCAAGCCAAGGCTCTTTCCTCCCGCCTTGTGTTGCTCGACACAGCCAAATACTCGATCTACTTCCAGCCGACTGAAGCTGGCGAATAAAGGTTGTAGTTCAGTTTGTTGGCGACGTATTCAATCACCTCCTGCGCCTTGACACTGTTCCCAGCGTCATCCAGTGGAGGAGCAAAGACGGCAATCGCGCCTTTCCCAGCGGCAATCGCGACGATCCCGCCGCCGACTCCACTTTTCGCGGGAAGTCCAACATGCCAGGCCCATCCACCAGAGCCGTCATAGAGGCCGGCCATCATCATTGTGCTGAGGATGTGCGGAACTTCCTCCGCTTTGATCACCTGTTCGGCGGTCGCGGGGTTGATACCGTTATTCGCTAGCGTCGCTCCCATACGGGCGAGCTGAACAGCATTCACTCCGACTGAACACTGCTTCGTGTAAACGTCGACGGATGAGAAGGGATCGGCATAGATCCGATCATACTTTGCCAAAAGCATGGAGAGGGCCTTGTTGCCGGTGTTGGTCGCTGCTTCGGACTTGTAAACTTCGTCAATCAAGGACAGCTTTTCTCCGGCTGCCCGGCTGTAGAAATCGAGAATCTTGTGCCACTTCTCGTCTGGGTCCTTGCCGGAAATCAGGCTGGCAGTCGCAATGGCACCTGCATTGACCAAAGGATTGCCGGTATGACTCGGGATATCTACTACCGCAACAGGAGAATTGAATGGTCGCCCGGTTGGCTCAGAGCCTATTTTTTCGAAGACTTTGTCTGGCCCCAACTCTTCCATGGCAAGCGCCAATGTGTAGACCTTGGAAATGGACTGAATGGAAAAGGCATACTTCACATCGCCGATCGCCACCATTTGGTTATCGGTGGTGACTACGGCGATCCCAAATAGCTTGGAGTCCACGTGTGCCAGATACGGAATGTAATCAGCGTTCTTTCCGCGGTTGTCATTCTTGAATTTGTCGTAGGCCTCCTGAACCACTGCGACCACGAAGTCCCGTCGGGGGGCCACTGGACTGGATCGACCGCCCTGAGCTGCAACTCGAACCTGAAAGACAACCGTTGCGGTCACGGCTACCATCAGGAGTGCGACTGCCCTTCGCTTCGCGTTCATTTATGATCCTCCTTCGTTAATTAGCTGGTCTTTCTCCCACAGGCCAGAGCCTCAAAGAGTCGGTGACTTGAAACTCTTGTCCCAGTCAAACTTGAATGAGAACTGCATTCGGTAATCATTGGCATTGAATCCGTCTTTGAAGTTCACGCGCCTGCCGAACTGGAACTCACCGCCCATCGTCACCCTTGGAATCGGATGGTAGAGCAGGTTCCCGACCGCATAATCGCCCTGGTGGTAATCGGACGGAAGCTGCGCGTTTGAGTTCTGTATGTCAACCAGGGAGTAGCCAGCCGAACTAGTGAAGTGCTCGCTCCAGGTATGATCGAGAAATGCCACGACGCCCAAAACCGGCAAAGTGACACCCGTGACGGGCAGGCGAGAGCCCGGGGGATTGGTCTTGACACCGACGTCCAGCGGTGCATCGTTCATGTAATTCTCAATGCCCGTGCCGTAAACAAACGCCAGCTTGGCGACATTCGTTTTTGATAAGTTGAGATTGGAAGTCAGGTTCACGCCCCCACCCACGGCCCTGCCACCTAGATTGACGGGGTTTCCGCTCACGTCAACCCACCCGATTTTCCGAACAATGCCAGCTATCTGTAAATATCCCCAGTTCCTGACGATCCGCGCATTTCCCGAAAGATCCGGGAAATTGAACCGAGGCCGTATGTTTTTCAGCTCGATACGGTCGGAATAAACGCCCGCGTCACCGCTGGCGCCGGGTCGTTCCAGGGCGATGGTGACGCTGCCTCTCTCGCTTCGGACCGGCATCCAGCGCACCTGCACATTGCGGAAGAAGACCATCCCGTTCGGGCCCCAGTACTCCAGCGTATTCGGGAAGACGCCTATGTCCATGAACGGGCTCCAGGTTTGTCGGGCACCGAACTGGCCCAACTCGCCGTAGGCATGGCGCAGACGGAAAGTCGTCTGCCCAGCGTTAGCTCCGGTCCCAAAAAGTTCGAATTCGAATATTGTCTTCAGATCGCCGAACTGGGTGGGCATGGATGACTTCACCCCGAAACGGCTCTGGCGCACACCGGCGTAGACATTTCCACTCGGCGCAAACTGGTTGGGGAAGGACGGCAGCCGGGTGGGACGGACTACGTCGAACCAGTTCGGATCTACCTGCCGGAAGTCGTATCCGGTGTCGACCATGACGAATCCATAAAAGTCGACGGTGTTCTTCTGCTCCGTTATTTCACCTTCCAAGGGCACGGTTCCGGCCTGGGGCTGAGCGATGATTGCCTCCGAGGGAATGGCGACCACTGGCTCCGGCTGTGCAGACTTCTTTTGCGCCTCAGCTGGGGTTTGCTTTACGCTCTCTAGCGCGCTGAGCTCCCCCTTGACCTCTTGCATCATTTGGTCTAATTGCTGAAGCTTGTCCTTCAGTTGCTGTATGTCTTGCTGCCGGGAAGCCTGGGATTGCGCTCGAGCAGGCTGAATCCAAGTGGTGGGAAGCGCAAATAGCAATAGCAAGGTGGAGCTGATGACTTTCCAAGTGACCCGAACTTCCGATCTCATAAAGAACTCCTCTTCTCGCTAGTCCAGTGAACTCGATGCTGAAGAGACCGAAGCCAGCAGCCGGTCAAGGGCTTGAGGATTGTTGAACGAGATGTCCGACCCGGCGAAGAGTCCAGTCTGAATCAGCAGAAACGCACCAGTGTCGTTGAGCACCTCGAGGATCGGCCAGAAGGACGGGTTGTCGGTGAACGTTCCCATCTTTCCCAGCCCGACCGTCTGATAGCCCGGTTCGAGGTTGGCACCAGCCATGCCCAGCTTCTTGATCGCCCGCTCAACCTCCTGAGCCGTCTTATCCGGATCCTGATCGAGGTTCACCTGGGACAGTCCGAAAAATCTACCCTTGTATTTGTTCTGCAGGCCGGCCAGCGTGTCGTTGTCCATGCAGAAGTCAGGCATGCCGCCGACATAACGGCCGTTCACGACGACGGCGTCGATTCCTGCCTCGTCGATTTCTTTCCACCACTGCTCCATTCCTCCGGCCTTGTCCACCCCCATTTCTATGGTGGGCAAACTCGTGTTTGGACCGCGATTCTTGATGATCGCGTGGCTCTTCATCAGTACGTTGTTCTTAAGGTCGAACAAGCCCTTGTAGGGCTTGAGCGGCGGCCGGTTGCGGAAGTCGATGATCTTTCGCTTGGGGTTACTCATGATCGCTCCTCTCCTTGGGCGTCTTCGGCGGACATTAAACTCGCGCGTGACGTTCCCCTGTTGACCTGGCGAACGCGCCGCTAAGACTAGAAGTGGGCGCAGAGTAGGCGTGCCCAACTGGGGCGGCCAACTGTCAGTAGTGACAGTCGATAACACAGCTGTCTTCGCGCCACTAAAGTCGGTCGCGACATTCCCAATTTGGAACCCGATTAGGACCCCGCCCGCTTTCTTCTTGACCTCAACTGCTCAAAATCGCGATA
>Ga0207003_1004_pt1 | contig 84404 bp, 68 predicted proteins | sample Alteio_BWMinCont_89_FD_153474 | JGI IMG/M metagenome (GOLD analysis project Ga0207003, IMG submission 153474) | Enriched cells from forest soil in Barre Woods Harvard Forest LTER site, Petersham, Massachusetts, United States -... | ecosystem: Environmental > Terrestrial > Soil > Temperate forest >...
TCTTGAAAAGACACAAAATTCCCCGTTGCTCCCCGGCTACCGCAAGGTTCCGCCCGGGGAACTCGAACAACGAGTGTTCGAAATCTACCGGCACCTGGCCGACTGGCTTCTGGGCAAAAGTGAACTGGATGTCGAGAAACGTTACGTGGAGATTGGCTTCAGACGCGCCTTGCAGGGCGTCCCTCTGAGTGAGCTCATCTGGGCGATTATTCTGACCAAGACGAACCTGTGGGATTTCCTCAAGCAGGAAGCGGTTCTCGACCGGCCGGCGGAAATCTCTGGCGAGCTTGAAGTGGAGGAGTTGTTGGATCAGTTCTTTGACCATGCCATTTATTACGCGGCCGTCGGTTATGAGCGCTCGCGGGCATCCGAGCCCGCGCGCAAGGTGAGCGCCCTGGTATAGGGGTGTGCAGGGGAGAAGAATGTCCTGGGAGATTGACTACAAGAACAAGCTGAGGACCGCGGATGAGGCGCTGCTTTGTGTGCGGTCGGGCATGCGTGTCTATATTCAACCCGGTTGCGCGGAGCCCGAAACTCTGGTCGAGGCGCTGATGCGGCGCGGTCCCTTTGTGGACGATGTGGAAATCGTTCACATGATGACCATGGGGCCGGCTCCTTACGTGGCTCCGGAGATGGCGGGGCACTTCCGGCATAACGCCATGTTTATTGGCGGGAATGTGCGCGAGGCCGTTAACGAAGGCCGCGCCGACTACACGCCCATCCACCTGAGTGAGATTGAAGAGCTGTTCGAGAGCGGCGCCATGCCGATTGATGTGGCGCTGCTGACACTCTCTCCGCCCGACTCTCACGGCTACTGCAGCTTTGGGGTGGGTGTGGATACGTCGCTTACCGCGGCGAAATGCGCCCGCTACGTGGTGGCGCAGATCAACGATCAGATGCCGCGCACATTCGGAGACAGCTTTATCCATGTGAGCGAGCTTGATGCCATTGTGAATTCGTCCCGGCCGCTGTGCGCCATGAAGCGGACATCGATCACAGACATGCATAAGGCCATCGCCAGCAAAGTCGCGGAGTTGATTGAGGACGGGGCCGTGCTGCAGACCGGCATTGGCGGAATCCCGGATGCTGTGCTGCCGTTTCTGATGGACCGCAAGGATCTCGCGGTTCACAGCGAACTGGTTTCCAACGGCGTGATTCCCTTGATCGAGGCTGGCGTGATCTCGGGTGCGCGCAAAAACTTCAAGCCGCGGAAGATCATCCTGGGGTTTGCTATTGGTACGAAAGCGTTGTTCGATTTTGTGGACAACAATCCCATCTTTGAGTTCCATCCCACAGCCTATACTAACGATCCGGCACTGATTGCCCGCAACGACAACATGGTGGCAATCAACTCCGCGCTGCAGGTCGATCTCACCGGGCAGGTCTGCTCGGATTCGATTGGAAGCCGGTTCTACAGCGGCATTGGCGGGCAGGTGGACTTTCTGCGAGGGGCTTCGCGCTCCAAGGGCGGCAAGCCGATCATCGCCATTTCCTCTACCGCAAAAGAAGGCGGGATCTCGCGGATCGTTCCCATGCTAAGCCCCGGGGCGGGCGTGGTTACGTCGCGCGGGCTGGTGCGTTACGTCGTGACCGAGTACGGGGTGGCTTATCTGCACGGCAAGACCATCCGGCAACGGGCGCAGGCGTTGATTGACATTGCGCATCCCAAGTTTCGAGAAGAACTCTATCAATTTTGCGAGAAAACCAAGTGGCTGCAGCGGCCTTTAGCTGCGGAGACAGCGGTAGCGAGGTGAAAGATGGCGGGCCAAGCGCGCGGTAAAGTCACGGTCGATGTTGAGGAATGTAAGGGTTGCGGGCTATGCGTGGAGTCGTGTCCGCCCCAATGCCTGGAGTTGGCGTCGGAGTTGAGTTCGTACGGGGTTCATCCGGCACGTTACACGGGCGAGGACTGCACGGGTTGTGGGATCTGCTTTTACTGCTGCCCGGAGCCGGGAGCGATTACCGTCTACCGCATAAAAGCAAAAGGCAAGGCGTTTGCGGCGGCGCAAGGAGGCGAACATGCGGCAGCTTTGTAAAGGGAATGTGGCAGTGGTGAAAGGCGCGATTTTAGCCGGGTGCCGCGCGTACTACGGGTACCCGATCACGCCTGCCAGCGAAATCGCGGAGTCTGCGGCGCTGTACTTCCCGCAGGTTGGCGGAACTTTTCTGCAGGCGGAGAGCGAAGTCGCGGCCATCAATATGGTGTATGGGGCGGCGGCGGCTGGCATGCGCGTTATGACTGGATCTTCTGGACCCGGGGTCAGCTTGATGCAGGAAGGGATGTCGTATCTCGCGGGCGCGGAATTGCCGTGCGTGATCGTCGATGTCATGCGCGGTGGGCCGGGACTGGGCAACATCGCGCCGGAGCAGAGCGACTATTTCGCCATGGTGAAAGGTGGCGGCCACGGGAACTACCGCAACATTGTGCTGGCTCCAGCATCGGTGCAGGAGATGGCCGACCTCACCATGCTGGCATTCGATCTCGCGGACAAGTACCGCAATCCGGCAGTGGTGCTGGCTGATGGGTTTATTGGGCAAATGATGGAACCGCTGGATCTTGAATATCGGGAGGCACAACCGCCGGAAAAAATCTGGGCGGTGAAGGGAACGCCGGAAACGCGGGCTAATCTCATCAGCTCCATTTATCTCGAGACTGATGAATTGGAAGAACACCAGCGGCGCATGGAAGCTAAGTACATCCGGGCACAGGAAGCCGAACCGCGCTGGGAGCTCTGCAATACCGACGACGCCGACGTGCTGTTGGTCGGGTACGGCATCGTGTCTCGGGTGTTGCTTTCGACAGTGGAAGCGCTAAGCAAGGAAGGCGTAAAAGCCGGGTTGTTCCGGCCCATCACTCTGTGGCCGTATCCTTCGAAGGCGCTGGCGAGAGCGGCTTCCAGGGTGCAAAAGGTAATCGTCGTCGAACTGAGCAACGGACAAATGCTCGAAGATGTGCGCCTGGCGCTGGACGGCAAAGTGCCGGTGGAGTTTTATGGACGGGTCGGAGGCAACGTGCCTTCGGTCGCAGAGCTGCAGCAACAGGTGTTGGAACGCATGGCCGTGGCGGTTTGAAAGGACAACGAAAATGGCAGACGAGAACGTGGTCAGCGTGGTGGATCCTGAAGTCAGGCCCGAAGCGAATAACGACGGATACGAAGAGGTCCATTCCAAATCGCCGCTGTTCTTTGACCTGTACGAGCGCAAGTCAGAACTGAAACACCAGACCCACTACTGTCCCGGGTGCGGACACGGGGTGGCGCATAAACTGATCGCGGAAGCATTGCAGGAACTCGGGCTTCAGGACAAAACCATCTTCGTGAGTCCGGTGGGGTGTTCAGTATTTGCTTACTACTATTTTGATGTGGGCAACGTGCAAGTTGCGCACGGCCGCGCGCCCGCTTCGGCGACGGGGATCAAGCGATCCTGCCCCGACAAGATCGTCATTTCCTATCAGGGAGACGGCGATCTGGCGGCAATCGGCACCGCCGAGATCGTGCACGCTGCCAACCGAGGGGAAAAGATTACCGTCTTTTTCGTGAACAACGGGATCTATGGGATGACTGGCGGGCAGATGGCGCCCACCACACTGGTCGGGCAGAAGAGTACGACCTCTCCGTGGGGCCGGCGGCCTTCGAATGAAGGCTTCCCGCTGCATATGGCGGAACTTCTCGCAACTCTGGAAGCGCCCGCTTACATCGAACGCGTGGCGCTTTCCGATAACAAGAACATCATGAAAGCGCGGCGGGCGATCCGCAAAGCGCTCGAGATCCAGCGGGATGGGGCAGGCTTTTCGTTTGTCGAGATTCTTTCGCCCTGTCCGACGATTTGGGGCAAGGACCCGGTGGAAGCGCGGCGCTGGGTTCTTGAGAAGATGATGCCAACTTTTCCGCTGAATGTTTTCCGCGACCGCAAGCCGGACATTCCCGCGGGCAATGAGCCGCCGCAACGGACAGTATCGGATGTGCTGGAGATTTCTCCGAAAGCGGGAGCGCACGATGCTTCCAAACCGAAACATGCCCACCACTTCAAAGATGTGAAGATCAAAATCGCAGGCTTCGGCGGACAGGGCGTGCTGCTGCTGGGGCAACTGCTCATCGAAATGGGTATGCGGGAAAGTCTCGAAGTGAGCTGGCTGCCGTCGTATGGGCCGGAGATGCGATCGGGCAGCGCGCACTGCCATGTTTGTTTGTCAAAGGAACGGATCGGGTCGCCCCTGGTGTCTCGTCCCGATGTGCTCGTGGCCATGAATGAATACTCGCTGCGGAAGTTTGCGCATGAAATGGCGAATGGGGGGCTCATCCTTTATAACGGTGCCAGGGTCCCTGCCGACTTTGCCGCGCCGGGAGTGCAGGTGGTCGCGATTCCGGCGGCGGAGATCGCCGACAAACTCGGTTCGACCAAGGCAACCAATATAGCAATGATGGGCGCGCTGCTGGAAGAGACCGAGTGTCTGGCTCCCGGAACTGCTTTCAGGGTGCTCGAAGATAAAGTGAAAAAACTCGATCTGCTGGACATTGACCGCCAAGCGCTCACCGCAGGCCGCCTGTTTATCGATGACCAGGCGCACATCGGCGCGGTCAGCCAGCCCGACGGTTTCGCTTAGTATCGGGAAGGGGCCGCCTCAAGTGATTTAATCGACTTCCTGCTTTCGGCGCACGAATCTCGGGACACTAATCAGAACCGCCATTCTGCCGATGTAACCAGCAGGACGACCGTTTGTTCAAATCTAAACTGGTTAGCGCCCTAAAATCGAAACCCGTGGAAACCAGACTCACGCGCAGATGCATATGCGACGACCATGCACGGGAGGCGAGGCTCATCCAGTCCTCGCTGGTGCCTACCCAGGGCCTCCGTCACGAGTGCGCCGAGATCGCATTCCGCTTCATACCCTTCTCCGACGTTGGCGGAGATTTCGCCGATTTCTTTCTCTTGCCTGACGGTTTGATCGGCATCTACCTCGGGGACGTGGTCGGGAAGGGATTGCCAGCGGCAATGTACGGCGCACTCGTAATGGGAACCCTGCGCGGGATTCACAAGACCGGAACCGATACCGCCCGCGTTCTTCGCCAGTTGAACGAACGCCTGGTGCAGCGGCCCATCAGCGGCCGCTTCTGTTCCACTTTGTACGCGCTCTTCAATCCCGCAACCAGAGAGCTGATCTTTTCCAACGCCGGAATGCCACAGCCGCTGTTGGCCTCCGAGAACGGGTGTCGCCCCTTAGGCAACGGCGGACTCCCCTCGGCGATGTTTCCAGGCGCCACCTATGAACGACACGTCGTGCAACTCGCTCCAGGAGACAGCGTTTTGTTCGCGACCGACGGCCTGCATGAAATGCGCGACCCGAACGACGTCGAGTTCTGCACCGCTCAAATGCAAGTGGTTTGGGTGTCGTGCTGGCGCAAACCTGCTCCCGAATCGCTCGGTGTCGTCTTCGATCACATGCTGGCGTTCTCTGCGGGCCGGGCGCCGCTCGATGACATCACTGCCGTGGTGCTGAAAGTGCTGCCCTAGCAAGTTGCGACGTGCATTCTTGTCAGCCAACCCAGGACGGCGCGAAGCTGATGACCGCATCACGCTTACCGGCTGATTCCACCGCCGAGCGAAACCGCACACGCGTCGCCCCTGGGTCACGACTATAGGTGATTTGGATCACTGCGGCTCTACCGTCCAAACGTTGAAACTCTCACTAGGCGGCAAAACAGCTGCTGAGCTCTTTTACTTCCAATTTTGGAAGGATTGCATCGGTGGTTACTTTCGCAACACATGCGGAAACGCGAGAACGATCGCCGATTCAATCGAGTTGCAAGATATTAAAAGGAGAAATCGAAATCATGAAGACCACGAAGCTGGTGATGCTGGTAATGACAATTGCGGTAGCCCTTTTTATTCTGATCCCTAATTTGTCCTGGGCCGGCGATGACGGAGCAGCGATTTTCAAAGCAAAGTGCGCGGCCTGCCACGGAGCCGATGCAACCGGCAAGCCCGCCGCCAAGGTTCCGAGCCTGGTTTCGGACGATGCCAAGAAGCTGTCAGACGACGCTTTTGCCAAGGCCGTTACCGAAACCGCGAAGCATCCGGGCACAGTGAAGAGCCTCGCCCCGGACCAGGTGAAAATGACGGTCACGTACATTCGTAGCTTGCAGAAGTAGCCATCGCTGTTCCTCTTGGCGCACCGCCGTTGTCGCGCGACCGACGTCAGGCAGCGGCGGAAGAAGGCGTGAAGGGAGTATGAAGACGCCGGCTCATAGTGCGGACGGAAAATCAGCCGATCCGAAGCTGGCCGGGAGTCTCCTCCCCGAGATGCTTTCCGGGAGGAACAGCCTCCCCGGGTCCGGGCGCACACCACCCCGGACCCGGTTCTTTCTTTGCTCTGAAGTGGCTGACGAGGAATACTAGTGTGCAATCAGCGGCTTGCATCCTGGCGAAGAAGTGATGAATCCCGCAAGAGCCCGGAGTTGCTGAATGCAACGGCGGAGATGGATTCTTCACAATCCATCCTCTGTTGTCATTCCGAGGAGCGAAAGCGACGAGGAATCTGCAGTTTCCCTCGAGCACCGCGAATCAAAACCCGCCACCCCAGAAACCGCTTGCCAGCCGCGACGATTGGTGCTAAATTACAATTGCGGACTAAAACTTAAAACAAAAAGCGCGGCCCCTCAAGGGCCGCGTTTGTTTTAGCGCCCATTTTCAGGGACTTCTCGACAGAGATTTCCCAGGACGGGAGTTTTTTCAAGGGACTATTCATGACAAAACCGAGAATAAAGATCAAGCACCCCAAGCGACGCGGGGAATGGGCCGAGATGCGCTTCATGGCCATGGCGGCGGAAAACGGACTGGAGGTGACCAAGCCGTTTGGCGAGATGGCGCGCTACGACTTCATCGTGGAACACGAAGGTAAGTTTGCCCGGGTACAGGTGAAGTCCACGATCCGTAGGCTTGGCCGGGGCTATGCCTGTACCATGCGGGGCTGGCGGGATCCGTACGGGCGCAACGAGTTCGATTTCGTGGCCGTATATTTAGTCCTGGAAGACCTCTGGTACATCATTCCCGCCAAGTATGTCTTGGGAAAATGGTGTATCGCGCTATGTCCCCACTCGAGGAAGGCGAAGTACGACCCATACCGCGAAGCCTGGCACCTGTTGCGCGGAGAATCGCCGAAGAGCGGCAGGATTCCGTCCATCGAGGCCTGCGCGGATGAGTGGACGATCCCTCCGTTCTCAGTCCCCGGCCCTCACGACGAGAGGCATATCCTGTTGTCCGGCATGTGAGGCGTTTCACAGTTACCTCACCTCGTTAGGGAGGTGTCATCGTTACGAATTGTCATCCCGACCGGAGCTTCTCATCCCCGAAGGGGATGAGAAGCGGAGTGGAGGGACCTGCTGTTTCGTGCACGCTACGGCAATCCCTGAAAATGCTCTAGCGAAGCTCTGATTAAGGTCCGCTCTGGCTTGGGTGAGGGAAGGGCACCGCTTCAGAGGTCGCAGAAAAAACTCGATTCGTATCAGGGTATGCCTTCAGGCATACCATAAGTTTGCAAATGGGTTCCGGCTTTAGCCGCTGCGGTTCGATGTCCCTCGCGCGAACAGCATTTTTCCGCATCCTCTTCAGCCGTGCCGCTCGCACCCACTGAGGTGTTTTCACGCCGACTGTGGCTGTAACGAATTGTCATCCCGACCGGAGCTTCTCATCCCCGAAGGGGATGAGAAGCGGAGTGGAGGGATCTGCTGTTTCGTAAACGCTACAGCAGCCCCGAAAACTCTCGAGCGAAGCTCTGATTAAGATTCGCCCTGGCGTGGCTGCGGAAGCGCGGCTTCAGAGCCTGCAGAAAAACTCACTTTGACGTGCGTCTTGGGAAGGGCATGACTTCAGCCGGGAGAATCTGAGCGGGACCAAACAAAGGTCCTCAGCATGTACCGTACTCTACGGCATGCTGATTGCCAACCTTTAGCAAGAGTCTTTCGATCCTGAGAAAATACCCGCTCTTCTTTTCACAGTATTTAACGAGGGAAACGATTTTTACTCCCGGTTGATGAGCGTAATGGGGATTTTACGCTCGTTGACATGACAATCCAGCCAAAAACGGGGGTAAAATGGCTGCCAGTCACGGCGTTTCTCGTATGACTCACTTCCGCCCTACTCGCTGTTTCCTTGTTTTGTCGATGTTGGCCGTTGTGTCAACTCTCCCCGCCTCCGCCGAGTGGAAAGAGCAAGTGCTCTACAGCTTCCAAGGCGGCGCGGATGGGCAACTGCCGGTCGGGAGCATAGTCTTCGACTCGGCAGGCAACCTGTACGGAGCGACCACGCAGGGCGGCGCAACTAACTGTTCTCCGCTGGCAGACTGCGGCACGGTGTTTCAACTGACGCCACCGCCGAAACAGGGAGATCCGTGGACCGAGACCGTGCTCTACACCTTCAAGGGCGCAAAGCACAGCGACGGCGACGAACCCGCCGGAGGGTTGCTGATCGACAGCCAAGGCAACCTTTATGGAACAACCGCATATGGCGGGACCGGGGACTGCGTGCTGTTGGGGGTCAAGGGCGGATGCGGCACGGTGTTCGAGCTTTCTCCGCCGCAGCAGAAGGGCGACGCGTGGACGGAGACGATCCTGTACAGCTTCCCCACCGCCAAGCAAGGCTATCTGCCAAATGGCGATCTGGTGTTCGACGGCGCAGGGAACCTATACGGAGTAACGGAGTACGGCGGAGGCAAAGGCACGACCTGCGATGGGTTTTATCAATATTGCGGGGCGGTATTCGAGCTGAGTCCGCCGAAAACCAAGGGCGGCAAGTGGACGGAGAAGGTGCTGCACGCCTTCAAGGGAGTTGCCTCGGGCGCGCAGTTTGGTGACGGAGCGAATCCCAATGGCGGATTGGTTCTCGACAGCAAGGGCGCAATTTACGGCACGACCTACTTCGGAGGCAACAACGTGAAGGGAGAATGCGAGGGCGGCGTCGGAGGCACGGGCTGCGGCATCGTATTCAAACTCATTCCACCGAGCCGGACGGGTGGGAAGTGGACGGAGAAGGTACTCCACCAATTTGACGGACAGGACGGCTCCAATTCCGCTGCAGGCGTCGTTTTCGACGGGATTGGCAACCTCTACGGCACAACATCCTTTGGGCCAGGGCCGTATGGGCTGGCTTTTGAGCTAAAAAAGCCATCTGGAAACGCTCACTCCTGGACGGAAAAGGTGCTGCATGCTTTCAGCGATGGGAGCGACGGCGCAAATCCGATGGCAGGCCTCGTTTTGGACGCGCGTGGCACCTTATATGGAACAACGGCGGTGGCGACGAACCGGAACGCCCAAGGAACAATCTTCCAACTAAAGCCGCCAACCCAGAAAGGCAAGCCGTGGGTCTTCGCCGTGGACTACACATTTCAAGGCCCCCCCGACGGTGCTTACCCGGCGGCCGGGTTAGTAGTCGGCAAGAGCGGTGCCCTCTTCAGTTCAACACAATTAGGCGGTACGGGACAGGGCTGCGGTACCGGCAATTGCGGCACTGTATTCGAGGCTAGCCCTTAAAAGCTCACGATTTTACACTTAGCGACAATTGCAATTGCCCTGTCGATCACCGTTTTGGCATAACTTCCGAGAACAGGTTCAGCATGACCGGAATCCGGTCACAACGAAGCATGAAAAGACTTCCCACGCCAGCCACCTGTTTGCAGTGACTTACAGCTCTTTTCAAGGGAGGCCATTTCGCTCATTGAGGGGTTTTGAGCGTAATTGGGATTTTTCGACGGTTATCAACGCCAAGAGCGGAAAAACATATTTCCGGCGTAGAATCCTCGGGGGGTAGTCATGAAGCGAACCAGCATCGTGGTTTTGATTCTACTGACATGCTTCGAGGGGGTTGCACTTGGTCAGTCGCCACCGTGCAAGCACTCTCCGTTCTGGGCTGAGTTCCACAAGCAGAACATGCAGCGATGGAATTGGTGTGAGCACGTGCTTAACGTCCACAATGTTGGGAACCTCGTCTTGAAGTGGAGCTACGCCACTGCCGCTGTGTATTCCTCGCCCGCTGTGGCGAATGGGGTGGTTTATGTTGGCGATAGTTCCAGCAACTTTTACGCGCTGAACGCAAAGACGGGTGCCAAGCTGTGGAGCTACACCACTGGCAACGTGGTGTATTCCTCGCCCGCTGTGGCGAATGGGGTAGTTTATGTTGGCTCCTATGACGGCAACCTTTACGCGCTGAACGCAAAGACGGGTGCCAAGCTGTGGAGTTACGCCATGGGTGATGTGGATTCCTCTCCCACTGTGGCGGATGGGGTGGTTTATGTTGGTGCTCGGGGGGGCCGCAGGGTGTATGCGCTGAAGGCAAAGACCGGCATCCTGCTGTGGAGCTATACCACCAACTTCGATGTGGAATCCTCGCCCGCCGTGGTGGACGGGGTGGTTTATGTTGGCTCGGACGACTACAACGTTTACGCGCTGAACTCAAAGACGGGCGCTAAGCTGTGGAGCTTCACCACCAGCCGGGATGTGTTTTCCGCGCCCGCTGTGGCGAATGGGGTAGTTTATGTTGGCTCCTATGACGGCAGCTTGTACGCACTGAACGCAAAGACGGGTGCCATGCTGTGGAGCTACACCACTGGCGGCGGCGTGGAATCCTCGCCCGCCGTGGCGAACGGGGTGGTCTATGTCGGCTCCGATGACTGGAACGTGTACGCGCTGAACGCCAGCACTGGCGCAGTGCTGTGGAGCTTCACCACCGCTAACTCCGTGTCTTCCTCGCCCGCCGTTGCGAACGGAGTTGTTTATGTCGGCTCGGACGACCACAACGTGTACGCGCTGAACGCAAAGACGGGTGCCAAGCTGTGGAGCTACAACGCCGGCAATGCGGTGTATTCCTCGCCCGCCTTGGCGAACGGGGTGGTTTACGTCGGCGCGTTCGGCGGCAACGTTTACGCCTTCGGCCTGAAGTGAAAGGATGGTCTTGCGGGGATAACTGTCGCTAACAGGCGATTTCGCTCATTGAGGGGTTTTGAGTGTAATCGGGATTTTCGCCAGTTGACTCCCGTTAGCTATCCGAACCGCTTATTGTAGGCTTCCACGTGGTGGGCAAATAGTTCATCGTAGGGCGGATTGGTGACGCCGAGGAGATGAATTTGGATTCCTTCCTCACCGAGTTCTGGGCTGAAGTCAACGATTTGAATACCTCCACTACACTCGATTGGCGCGCCGCCGCGTTCTTGGACTGTCATTCCCGGAATAAATTTCCATTGGTCTCGATGCTGAATGCAGTAGGGCTGGATTGAAGCATAGGCGGGAGTCGGCACCAAACGGCCAAATGCAACACCCATCGGCGCGTCTCCACCCTCTAGTTCGGAGAAGCCGATGATCTCGCTTCCCACCTTGACCTCGAAGCGCATACGTGGATGACAGAGTACACAAAAAGGGTGACGATTGGTAGTTGACGCAACCAGGCGTGGGTGTTGAAAAACTCACACTCTAGAAGTTCGCAGAAATACCATCGCGGTGGGACGCCCTATAAACGACATTCTCGATTTTGGTGGACATTTTCTATCTTCGGCCAGGGCAGTTTTTTCAAAAAAGGGGGTTTTTCAACAGCCACAGGCCATAGCGCTCAAAACCCCTCGATGAGTGAAACGACGATTTCTCGACAATTACGCCGAGCTCTAACGGACCTACGGGCCAAGTCAGCGCGGAACCGCGCCCGACCAGTGTGCACCGCGGAGCTGCCAGCGTCCTGGGCGGTATCCCGCGATCCCAGTAAAATACCCGTCTTCCTCAAAAATCGGTTATACAAACATCTACTCCGGCGAATACTGCTCTTGCAGTTCGGCGTCGGCTGGGTTCGCAGTGGCGGTTAACGCGGTGATTCCGTACTCCAGTCCTTTTTCGAAGGCCTTCAGGTTCAGTTCCCGGAAGCTTGCCGGGACGGAATCTGCGACGGCTTTGCCTACGGCGTCGGCGTCGAGCAGGTTTGTGACTGCGGTGAAGAATCCCACCATCACGGAATTCAAGACCATGCGTTTGCCGAGCACTTCGGCGATGCGGGTGGCCGGGATGCTGTAAACCTGAACGTTTTTTTTGAGATCGGAAACTCGCACCAGATCCTCTTCGACGATCAGGATGCCGCCGTCTTTCAATTCGGGGATGAAGCGCACGTAGGCCTCTTGCGACATGACCACGAGAATGTCGGGCTGCGTGACGTACGGGTACAAGATTGGCGAATCGGAAAGCACGAGCTGCGCGCTGCAGGCGCCGCCGCGGGCTTCCGGGCCGAAGTTCTGCGTCATGGTGGCGAACTCGCCTTGAAAAATCGAGGCGGCTTTGCCAAGAATGATGGCCGAGAGGATCACTCCCTGGCCGCCGAAGCCTGCGATACGAATCTGGGTTAGCTGCATACCATCTCCGTCTGTTCCACGAAGCGCTCGCCCAGCGACTCGGCGAATTGACCTCGCATCAAGGTTTGGTAATCGGGGCGGTCGCGGTCTACAAACTTGCCCACGACGATCTCCCCGGTCATGGTCAGGCCGACTTCACTGGTCGGGGCCCCGTGCCGGACTTTGCTCTTTTCTTTGTAGTACTTCATGGCGTCGAGGCCATCACCCAGTTTGTTGCGGCGCTGATAAAGGGTGGGGCAGGGCGAGATCACTTCGATGAAAGAGAAGCCCTTCTTCTGAAAGGCTTCGCTGATCGAGCGCGCCAGTTGTCGCACGTGGAACGTAGTCCAGCGCGCGACGTAAACCGCGCCCGCCGCTTCGACCAGGTGCGGCAAGTTGAATGACGGCTCGAATACCCCATAGGGATTCGTCGAGGTAATTGAGTCATCCGGAGTAGTGGGCGCGGTCTGTCCACCAGTCATCGCGTAAATCAGATTGTTCACGCAGATGACTTTCAGATCGATGTTGCGGCGGGCGGCGTGAATCAGATGATTACCGCCGATAGCCGAAAGATCGCCATCGCCCGAGTAGACAACTACATTCAGCTTTGGGTTTGCCAGCTTTAATCCGGTGGCGAACGGAATAGCGCGACCGTGCGTAGTATGGAAAGAATCCAGTTGGACGTAGCCCGCCACGCGGCCCGTACAGCCGATACCCGAGACCAGTGCCAGTGATTGCAAATCGATTTTCGATTCGATGAGCGCACGGGCGAACGAGTTTACGGTGGTGCCGATGCCGCATCCGGGGCACCAGATGTGAGGAATGCGATCGCTGCGCAGGAACTGCTCGACCGGATTGACAGCGTCGTTGTTCAAAATGTCTGGGAGCAAACTGTCGCTCATCGGCTGGCCTCCACGATTACTTTGAGGATGTCGTTGGGGTTGTGCACTCCGCCGCCGGCGTGCGACACGGCGAAGGTCTTTGCCTGGCCTGCGGCAGCACGCTCTACTTCTCGCACCATCTGGCCGAGGTTCAATTCGGGGACAACAAATGCTTTCACGTTGGCGGCAAGTTCACGGATTTTTTTCTCGGGAAATGGCCAGGCCGTGATCAGGCGCAACTTGCCGACGTGCAGACCCTGTTCGCGAGCGGCCTCGATAGCTCGTTGAGCTACTCGCGAAGTGATGCCGTAGGACACGACCACCACATCGGCGCCTTCGATTTGCTCCTCCTCGAAAAGAGCTATGCGGTCGGCGGCGTCGCGAATCTTGCTTTGCAGGCGGCGAACCAGTTTGTCCTGGACTTGCGGAGTCATGTTCGGATACCCGCGCTCATCGTGAGTTAAGCCGGTGACATGAAACTTGTAACCTTCGCCGGCATGCGCCATTTCCGGAACCTGGTCGCCGTTGGTCCCGTAAGGGAGGTAGTCTTCAACCGGCTTATGAGTGTGGCGTCGCGGCGTGACTTCGATCTGGTCGGCGGACGGAATCACGACCTTCTCCGTCATGTGGCCCACGACTTCGTCCATCATGAACATCACGGGCACGCGAAATTCTTCCGCCAAGTTGAACGCCTTGATAGTGAGGTCAAAACATTCCTGCGGAGAATTGGGACAAAGGGCGATGATCTCGTAGTCGCCATGAGATCCCCATTTCGCCTGGAACATATCACTCTGCGCGGGGAGGGTGGGCAAACCTGTCGAAGGGCCTCCGCGTTGAACGTCGACGAAGACGCAGGGCGTTTCAGTCATGACTGCATAGCCAATGTGTTCCATCATCAGAGAAAAGCCGGGGCCGGAGGTTACCGTAAATGCTTTGGCTCCGCCCCAGACCGCGCCTTGCAGGGTGATGGACGCCGCGAGTTCGTCCTCCATCTGGATAAACGTTCCGCCCACCGTGGGCACACGCGAGGCGAAGCGCTCCACGACTTCGGTGGAAGGAGTGATGGGATAGCCGGCGGCGAAGCGGGCGCCAGCGGCCAGCGCGCCTTCGCAGCAGGCATGGTCGCCGTCCATGAAGTGGATGCCGGTCAGCACACCGCGAGGATCAGCCTTCATTTGTCACCTCCAGCGGTTTTTACCTTGGTGGCGAAGATGGCGAAGTCTGGGCAGTACATTCCACACAAGTCACAGCCGCTGCACTTTTCCGGATGCACAACGTGCGGCGGATGGTAGCCCTTGGAGTTGAAAGCGGAAGAGAGCGCGAGCACGTGGGAGGGACAAAACTCCACACAGAAGCCGCAGGCTTTGCAACGCTCGACGACAACGGAAACACGTCCTTTTGCCACGGGATCTCCACGGTCGGGGCAGTAGACCTTCCCCGATTCTTGGACGTAATTATGCTTGGTGGCGGCGGGACTGGATGTGACAACAATCACGGATGTAGGTGAGCGGGCGCACACCGCAGGAAAAGGTTTGATTCGGAAGAATTCCCTCATCGTGACAGGAAACACATTCGATTGTGCCTTTGATCACAGCAATCAGGAACGCGGTGGATAACAATGAGGGGTGGTCGACGAGTTTAAGTCTTCTCAAGAGGAGGCTGCCATGTTTGAAGCCGAAGTTGAAATGGAACGACGCTCTTCGTTTTTGCCGATGTTACTTCTCGTGTGTCTCGTAGCTGCAATCCTGGGCATGGGGACCTACGTCGTATTCCAGGTCAGGACGAGGACGCCTCTCAATGCGCAGGAGGCGAGCAGAGTCGTCGAAACAGCGCTGCAGGGGCCAGGCGCGGCGGTCATTCACTTCCGCGGCGGACTGGTGGTATCCAGTGTCGCTGACAAACCGGGAGATCCGAACTATCGACTCCTGGAAAAGGCAGGAATTGTGAAATTGGCGAAGGCGCCCCACGGAGCCGAACTGATCTCGGTCACGCCCGCGGGAGAACGCCTGGTGACCGCGATCCCGGGTTTCAAGAAATGGAAGGAAACGGACGGGACCTTCACTTATCAAGTCCCCCTGGCTCAGCGGCAACTGGTGAGCATCACCGATATAAAGATGACTGCTGTGAACAACGCGACCGTTATATACACCTGGAAATGGGTGCCCAACCAGATGGGGGACCTGTTCGACGCGGGCGGGCCGACGGTAAAAAGCTTTAATCTTTGGGATCGTCAAACCCTGATCAATAAGTATGAGGCCGACTTCTATCATGGGAGTCCAACGAGATCCACGCTCACCCTGGCACGTGCCGATCAGGGATGGCAAGTCTCCGCGGAATAGCTGGAGCATGGCGGAAATTTTAGTCTAGACAGGTCTTTGGTTCTTAGTGCGTTTGGAGTCCAGCAATACAGTCTTGGCTTTCAAAGGAGGAATTCGCTTATGAAGAAAGTGATTTGGATGTTTGCCGCCCTTATCGTAATTACCTACACGGTCGCTGCGCAGGACCCGACCCAGAGTCAGGCACCGAAAACGATCCAACATGTACCGGTCAAGCCCACGTCGGCCGCGTCCGGCAAGGAGATGTTCAACACTTACTGTGCCGTTTGCCACGGAACCGACGGTAAGGGCGGAGGTCCGGCGGCCAGTGCGCTGAAGGTTCCTCCCGCCGACCTCACCACGCTGGCCAAGAACAACGGCGGGAAATATCCCGCCCTGAAAGTCACCTCCGCCATCCGCGGCGAATCCGATCATCCGGCACACGGCTCGAAGGAAATGCCGGTGTGGGGATCGTTGTTCTTGAATATGAGCCACGGACACGAGAGTGAGGTACAGCAGCGCGTGTCAAACCTTTCCCAGTACATCGAGTCGTTGCAAGCGAAGTAGGCGAGCTACATCTATGGCCCGTACGGAGGGCCGGTCGGGCACAAACGCTGGCTTGTGCCCGTTTTTCGTCTGCCGCAGAAGCAACCATTTCTAAACCGAGACGGTCAGGCGCGATGCTTTGCCTCAAGCCCTTAACTCTTTAGGTTTATACCCGAACCGGATCGCATCGTTGTGATCCTGCTGCGCCCCCTCAACGTCGCCTTTGGCACGGCGCGCAATGCCTCGGTTGTAATAGGCGACGGCAAGATCGGGTTTGAGCCGGATAGCCTCGGTGTAGTCCTGCAACGCGCCCTCAAGGTCGCCTTGGTCACGGCGCGCATTGCCCCGGCTGTCGTAGGCGTAGGCATAATCGGGCTTGAGCCGGATGGCCTCGTTACAGTCCTCCAGCGCGCCGTCCGCGTCCCCGTTGACAAGGCGTGCGACACTGCGGTTATTGTAGGCGATGGCATGGTCGGGCTTGAGGCGGATGGCCTCGGTGTAATCCTGCAGCGCACCCTCCACGTCGCCTTTGAGTCGTCGCACATAGCCACGGTTGCTGTAAGCTCGGGCAAAATCCGGCTTGACCCGGATGGCTTCGTTGTAAAAGCGTAACTTTTCATCAGCGTTCGTAGCCGCAAACCCTCGCTCAAACCATTGTTGAGCAGTCAACTCTTTTTCCGGAACCACCGGAGCTGCTCCCGCCGCAACTTTCTGCTCTTTTGCGGCTTGTCTTACTGAGGCGCTCACCGGCGGCAACGCTGCAGTCAGAGGCACATTCAGGAATCTGTCGCGCAAGCGTGCCATGGCCTCCAGAAAATAGTCTGGCGGGATGCTTAGCCCGTTGTATGCCCTGAGCGCAGCAAGCTTACCAGTGAGTTGACTAGCGATTCCAGGCGAGGCGAAGTCGAACCCTTCCAGCATCAGCGGGACGATATTGCGCTGGCTGGCCAGCGCAGTCTCGATCTCACGGCGCAACCAATCTGCAGGGTCGTCGCAACGCTGCAGGGCGGAGGGGGTGAGCAAGACAAGGAAATGCGCCCGCGCAACTATATTTCCGAGCACGACGCGCTCAAAGTCGTCACTAGCCACCAGGCCACTGTAGTCAAAAAACACGTCGTAGCCGTACTGGCTCAGGTTCTGAAAAATGGCGAGCGCCCACGGAATGTTAGTGCGGCGATAACTAATGAAAACCGTCTTTTCGGTGCGTTCCATGTTTAAACCGACGTCCCTAACGCAGCAAGACAGAAACTGAACGATACCAAATTCTCCGGACCCGCCGCGACGCGTCGCCAAGCTCACCCACACGAAAATTGCTGGCGCCATAGGTTACGGATAACCAACAGCGTCGAACTCACTTAAAGTGCTTCCTGAGATCCTTAGCAGCTCGAAGCGCAGAGCGCGACGCCGGGTGCAGCACCGCAGTCAGCTTCACATTCAGGAATTCGTTGCGCAGTTTTCCCATGGCCTCCAGAAAATAGCCTTCCGGAATGCGTAGTCCGTTGTAACGCTTGAGTGCGGCGAGCTTGCCTGTGAGTTGACCGGCGATCTTAGGCGTGCCGAAGTCGAACCCTCCCAGCATTAGCGGTATGGTGTTGCGCCGGCTAGCCAGAGCAGTCTCGATTTCACGGCGCAACCAGTCCGCGGGGTCGCCGCAACGCTTCAGGGAGTCGGGGGTAAGCACTACAAGAAAATGCGCCCGTGCCCTTATGTTTTCGAGTATGACGCGCTCGAAGTCGCCACTGGCAAGGCCAGCATAATCGAAGAACACGTCATAGCCATTCTGAGTCAAGTAAAGGAAAATGGCGATTGCCCAAGAAATGTTGGTGCGGCGATAACTGATGAAGACGGTTTTTTCGACGCGTTCCATACCACAAACGGATGTCCCTGGCGCTGAGGGACAGAACTATGGAACGATATCAGAAATCTACTGAGTCCGCCGCAACCTCACCGCGGGGAGCTACAAGAGTGATGTTCTATTCCGCGTTAACAATTCTCCAGGCTTCGCGGCCCGTGAGCATGACATGCTGCACACTCTTCACCGCCTTCATATACTGCGCGCGCTCGAAGGCAGAGGGATTGGAACAGCGGATCTGACTCATGCTGCCTTTCATCTGCCGTACCGATTCGTATTCGTGGTTCTCCATCCATTCCAGCACGCCAGCTTCGATGTGCCGAAGATGGTTGATACCGTTGCGCAGCAGCGTGGAGCAGAGCATGGTGACTTCGGCTCCGACCATCAGCAGCTTAATGACGTCCTCCGGTCCGTGCACGCCGCTGGTGGCCGCAAGGTTGGCGCGGATGCGGCCGTAGAGGATTCCAATCCAGGTCAGCGGAAGCCGCAGGGCTTGCGGAGTGCTTAACAACACGTTGGGCTGGATTTCCAACTCCTCGAGGTTGATGTCTGGTTGATAGAAGCGATTGAACAGCACTAGCCCGTTCGCGCCAGCTTCATCAAAACGCTTCGCCATGTTGGCCATATTGCTGAAGAATGGGCTGAGCTTCACCGCGACCGGAATGTTCACCACCGACTTCACCGCTTTGAGAATGTCAAGATATTGTTCCTCGACGGCAGCGGAGGTGAGCTCAGGATCGGTAGGAATGGAGTAGATGTTGCACTCGAGCGCGTCCGCGCCCGCCTCTTGGATTAGCTTGGCATATTGTGTCCAGCCACCGACGGTGGTGCCGTTGAGGCTGGCGATAATCGGCACGGAGACGGCTTCCTTGGCGCGGCGGATGTGATCCAGATATCCCTCGGGTCCTAAGCGGAACTCGGACGGCTGAGGGAAGAACGAAGCTGCTTCCGCAAAACTGTCCGTGCCTTCCGACAGATGGTGTTCCAACTCAAAGCTCTCCTGGCGCAACTGCTCCTCGAAGAGCGAATACAAAACGATGGCGGATGCGCCCGCGTCTTCAAGGTGACGAATGCCATCGAGTTCCTGGGATAGTGGCGATGCGGAAGAAACTAAAGGTGTGCGTAGCCGCAAACCCAGATAGGTGGTAGTGAGGTCAGTCATGATTTCTCCTCGCGAGAAACATTGCAAGCAACATTTCTACCGCTGTCTTAAATTTTCTGTACAGACGCAGCTTGCTGCGTCTCCGTGTGCGCCGCCGTCTTGGCCGGTTCGTTACCGTTTTTCCGTTGGGCCAGATATTCATAAAGCCGGAATCGAGTTTCGGCGTCATGTTGCGCCTCGTGCCACAGGTGCTTGGCGCTCTCGGGGTTGCTTTTGGTGAGCATCTTGAACCGCGTTTCCATCTGCAGATAATCCGCGACTTTGCGCGTGGGTGTACGCGAATCGAGCGTTAGGGGATTCTCGCCTTGGGCAGTCCGTTCGGGGTTGTAGCGATACAGCAGCCACTGTCCGGAATCGACTGCCGCTTTCTGATTCGACATCGCGGTGGTCATGTTGATGCCGTGGGCGATGCAGTGCGAATACGCGATGATCAGACTGGGGCCGTTGTACGCCTCAGCTTCCAGGAATGCCTTGAGCGTGTGCTCGTCCTTTGCGCCCATGGCTACGCTGGCGACGTAAATATTTCCGTAACTCATGGCGATGAGGCCCAAATCTTTCTTCCCGCCGGGCTTGCCGCCAGCAGCAAATTTCGCCACTGCGCCGCGTGGCGTGGATTTGGACGCCTGACCTCCGGTGTTGGAATAAACCTCGGTATCGAGCACGAGCACGTTGACGTTGCGGCCGCTGGCCAACACGTGATCGAGGCCACCGTAGCCAATGTCATAGGCCCAACCGTCTCCGCCCACAATCCAAACACTTTTCTTGACAAGCAGATCGGCGAGGGCCAGCAGTTGTTTGGCGTCCAGGGAATTCACGCCATGCAGTTTTTCCTTTAGCAGGTCGACGCGCTGGCGCTGTTCATAGATGTCGGCTTCGTCTTTCTGCGGAGCGGACAAGATCGCGGTAGCGAGTTCTTGGCCGATCGTCCCGGACACGCGCTTCACCAATTCCTGCGCGAACTCGGTCTGCTTGTCGATCGACAGCCGGAAGCCCAAACCGAACTCCGCGTTGTCCTCGAAAAGAGAGTTCGACCAGGCAGGCCCGCGGCCGGCTGCGTTCTTCGTCCATGGCGTGGTCGGAAGGTTGCCGCCGTAAATTGACGAGCATCCAGTCGCGTTGGCAATGATTGCGCGGTCGCCGAACAGCTGCGACATCAGCTTGAGATATGGGGTTTCTCCGCAACCCGCGCAGGCGCCCGAAAACTCGAAGAGCGGCTCCTGAACTTGCTGTTGGCGGATGTTGGTAACCTTGATATTGCGCCGATCAAGTTCTGGAATCTTAAGGAAGAAATCCCAGTTGTCGCCCTCGGGCAGGCGCAGCGGAGGCTGCGGCACCATGTTAATTGCCTTGAGCCGCGTTTCTGCCTTGTTCTTCACCGGACAAACCTCGACGCAGATGCCACATCCGGTGCAGTCTTCGGGTGCTACTTGAATCGTGTACTTGAGGCCTTGCCATTCTTTGTCGCGGCTTTCGGTGGACTTGAATGTCGCCGGAGCGCCTTGCAATTCTTTCGAATCGTAAACCTTGATGCGGATGACCGAGTGCGGACAAACCATGGCGCACTTTCCGCACTGGATGCAAATCTTCGGATCCCAGGCGGGAATTTCGAGCGCCAGGTTACGCTTCTCCCATTTCGCGGTTCCGGTGGGGAAAGTGCCGTCTACTGGAAATGCACTGACTGGCAATTCGTCACCGCGTCCTGCGTAGATCGTGCCCAGCACGTCGCGCTCGAATTCCGGCGCTGAGGGAGAGAACGGTGGCGGCATCTCAATCGTGCTGCTGAGCTCGGCCGGGACTTTCACTTCGAACAAGTGCGCCAGAGTCTCGTCGACGGCTTTCATGTTCTTCTGGACGATCTCTTCGCCCTTCTTGCCGTAGGTATCGCGAATCGATTTGCGAATCGCTTCAATTGCCTGGTCTCCCGGCAATACTGCGGAGATGGCGAAGAAGCATACCTGCAAAATCGTGTTCATACGGCTGCCCATGCCGGTGTCGCGCGCGACTTGATAGGCGTCGATCACGTAAAACTTCGCGTGCTTCGAAATAAGCTGCTCTTGGACCGGACGCGGGAGATGGTCCCAGACTTCATCCTTGCTGAACGGGCTGTTGAGCAGGAAAGTGCCTCCGGGAATCAGGGCGCTGAGCATGTCGTAGCGCTCGAGAAAAATCCACTGATGGCAGGCGACGAAGTTGGCTTTCGAGACCAGATAGCTGGAGCGGATGGGCTGCGGCCCAAAGCGGAGGTGCGAAATGGTTACGGCGCCAGACTTCTTCGAATCGTAGACGAAGTAGCCCTGAGCATAGTTGTCGGTATTCTCACCAATGATCTTGATGGAATTCTTGTTTGCGCCTACCGTGCCGTCCGCGCCTAAACCGTAAAACATGGCCCGGACAACATTGTCGGGCTCGGTAGAAAACTCGGCGTTGTAGGACAAACTGGTGTGGCTGACGTCGTCCTGAATGCCAATGGTGAAGTGATCTTTTATGTGGCCGGCGGGCTGATCCGCTTTCAGATTGTCGTAGACCGCCTTAACCATTGCCGGGGTGAACTCCTTCGAGGATAGCCCGTAGCGCCCGCCCACAACGGACGGCGCAGCCTGCCGAGGACTGTATCCGGCTTTCACGCCTTCGTGAAGGGCGTTCACGACATCGAGATAGAGCGGTTCACCAATCGCTCCCGATTCCTTGGTACGATCGAGAACGGCGATGTTCCGCACGCTGGCGGGCAAGGCTGCAAGAAACGCCTGCACCGGGAAGGGACGATACAAGTGCACCTTCAGTAGTCCCAACTTCTCGCCCTTCGCATTGAGGTGATCGACGGCTTCGTGAGCCACCTCGGCACCCGAGCCCATCATCACAATCACGCGATCGGCATCGGGCGCGCCCACGTAATCAACCAAATGATAGGAGCGGCCCACCGTCTCCGCGAACTTATTCATTACGGATTGGACGATCTGCGGGCAAGCGTCGTAATAAGAGTTGGCCCGTTCGCGGATCTGGAAGAACACATCCGGATTCTGCGCCGTACCCCGCAAAACGGGATGATCGGGCGAAAGCGCGCGCTGGCGATGCTCGATGATGCGATCCATATTGATGAGCGAGCGCATATCATCTTCATTGAGCATTTCGATCTTGTTGACTTCATGTGAGGTGCGGAAGCCGTCGAAGAAATGCAGGAAAGGGATGCGCGACTCGAGCGCTGCGGCATGCGCGATCAGAGCCATGTCCATGGCTTCCTGCACGGAATTGGAGCAGAGCATGGCGAAACCCGTAGCGCGGCACGACATGACATCCGAATGATCGCCGAAGATCGAGAGCGCATGCGTAGCCAACGTACGTGCTGAAACATGGAAGGCCGTGGGCGTAAGCTCCCCGGCGATCTTATTCATGTTCGGGATCATGAGCAGCAGGCCCTGGGACGCGGTGAACGTGGTGGACAGCGAGCCGGTCTGCAGCGCGCCATGCACCGCTCCGGCGGCTCCGCCTTCGCTCTGCATTTCCATAACATGGGGGACCGTACCCCAAATATTCTGGATTCCCTGCGACGCCCACTCGTCGGCCCATTCGCCCATGTTCGAAGAAGGAGTAATCGGATAGATGGCAATGACTTCATTAACCCGGTAGGCGACGTAGGCAACCGCCTCGTTTGCATCCATGGTCTTGAACTTGCGTTTCATGATCAACCGCCATCCTTTATGTAGTGAATAGGCTTTCCAATTTACGTGTTTCCACTTTGATTGCATAAGCATGGACGATGCCGGGCGGGAACGCAGCAAGGCAGGTCACAGAGGCATGTGATGCGCATCACAACTAGCCCGGAGGTTGATCAACGGGGCGGGGACGCTCACTAGAAATGGGCACCGCCGCCGAAGAGCGGATGTGAGGAAGATCACAACGGCGTGTGCCTTGCAGCACAGCCAAGCGGTTCTTCTGGACGGACACTGACCTCAGACGAGACTGGCTCAACTTGCCGTGGATATGGAACACGCCGCCCACAGTGAGCCTGCCCCGAGGGCGTCACACAACCAGTTACAGGAGGCTAGTTCATGCTCTCACCATACGGAATGGAGATAGTAGAAAGCTGTCTTACCTGCAAGTTCCGCGCAGATCGGATCTTTTGCAATTTGCCTGCCACGGCGCTGCAGAGCTTGGAAAACATTAAGTATGCGACCGCATATCCCCAGGGGGCGGTGCTGTTTGTCGAAGGGCAGTTGCCCCGCGGCATCTTTGTACTGTGCCGCGGCAGCGTGAAGCTCTCAATTAACTCCCCGAACGGAAGAACCATGATCGTAAAGCTCGCTGAGCCAGGGGAGGTGTTGGGATTGAGTGCCTCGATCTCCGGCAAACCTTACGAAGTGACGGCGGAGACGATCGATCCCTGCCAGGTCAATTTCGTGAAGCGCGATGACTTTCTTCGCTTCCTGAAGGATGATGTGGAGGCCTGCTTCAAAGTGGCCGAGCAGCTAAGCGAAAAATACCACAATGCCTGCGAGGAAGTACGCTCGCTGGGACTGTCGCACTCCGCCGCAGAGAAACTGGCGAAGCTGCTGTTGGAGTGGAGCGCCAAAAACGGGGAGTCCTCCAAATCCGAACCCCGCCTGAAGATCAGACTCACCCACGAGGAAATCGCTCAGATGATCGGAACCTCGCGGGAGACGGTGACCCGGCTGTTTGCCGACATGAAGAAACATCAAATCGTGCAGGCAAAAGGCTCGACGCTGGTGATCCGCAACACGGCAGCGCTGCGCGAGATCGCAAACCACAACTAGCCGCGTCCGCGGCTAGTGCACGTTCATGGCTCTGCGGACAACCCGCGCATGGGCCCGGGCGCCTCTGCGTTGACGGATTAGGGACGAAAACCAACCTGATACCCGGCTGCCGAACTGGTTCCGAAGAACAGTCTTGCATGGCGTGCGCTTCGACAGAGCACTAACTCCCGCCTTCTGAACAGTTTCCTGAGAATGGCGAGACCCACGCCCGCCGAACCCCCGAGAAGGTTCCACACCCGAACACCTTCATCCGGAGCCTTGACCTTGACCTAACCTTCCCCGCACACAATTTTCCCAGACCCCCAGGCAACTGACAATTGGGGATACCGACCTGTGGTATAACATTGCGAACGTTTTTCCGTCGGCATTGAGTTACTAGCCAATGCGCACCCACCGATTCCACGATTCCGCAAGGAGGTTTGTTTATGAAGCGACCGCTGACCAACAGCACTCTGCTGATTCTCGTCATTCTGTCTCTCGTACTCTCGGGCTTTGCTCAGAGCGGTGACATAAAGACGGATCCGGAAATTAGCGCCATTGTCAGCAGCGTGAATTCCACCAACATTCTGAACACGGCAACCACCATGCAGAACTTCAGGACCCGTCAATCGTGCTCTGGCGAACCCGAAAAAGGGCACGGTGTGACAGCAGCCCGAGACTACCTCTTCCAACAGTACAGCGCCATTTCCGGGCTCCAGGTCAAGCTGGATCAGTTCACGCATCCCAACTGTACGACCTCGCCGACCTACAACGTGATTGCCTGGCTGCCGGGGAAGGACCCCAGTCGTCTGGTGATCATCGGCGGCCATTACGATTCGCGCACCACGAACGTTTTTGACAACACCTCCGATGCGCCCGGCGGCAACGATTCCGGCGCGCAGACCGGCGTGGTTCTGGAACTTGCGCGGGTAATTGCCGGGCATACCTTCGATGCCACGATCGTGTTCATATCCTTCTCCGGAGAGGAGCAAGGGCTGTACGGTTCGGGCGAGATTGCGGCCAACCTCAGCAAGTACTTCACCAACCCGGAAGTGATCGTGATGCTGAACACGGACATTCCCGGCGGCGACAAATCCGCCAACAAGCCTGCCGATTTCAAGAAGTTCCGCTTGTATTCGTCGGGAATTCCGCGCGAACGCTTTGACAATGACCGCGACGGCAGCACCGACAACACCTCGCCTTCGCGCGGCGTGATGCGCTACGTCGGAACCTGGGGTGGCGCTTATGTCCCCGCGATCACCATGGAGCCAGAAATGCGTGAGGATCGGCCGGGCCGCGCCAGCGACCATGTATCCTTCATCAATAACGGCTTCCCCGCCGTTCGGCTGATGGAAACCTTCGAGTGCTCGCCCTCGCCGCCGAACAACACTTGCACTCAATCGCTACTGCCGTGCCCCCCACCCGCTCAGATACCGGCGTTTTGCAAAGACCAGAACTTCATCACTACACACCAGCATTCGCCTCACGATCTGGTCAAGTTCATCACTCCCACCTACGCTGCAACCATTGCCCAGGTCATCGCGGCCTCGGCCGCCAGCCTGGCGCGGGCGCCGGGATCGCCGCAGAACTTCAGCGCCCAGGGCAACTCGGTGCAGGGCATCACGATCAAGTTCGACGATCCCACGGGAGGAAACGTCGACCACTTCGTCGCGGCCGCCCGCTCCGTAGCCGAGAATTTCTATCGCCAGCGAATCACGGTTACGCACGACACCAAGCGGGTGATCACGGCCGAGGAACTCGGCTTGAAGTCCGGCGACAGCTTTTTCGTCTCCGTCGCCTCGGTCGACAAGGTGGGACACGAATCGCTGTTTGCTTATTCGGAAGTGCGTTGCGATTCGACCGCCTGTAAGATCCCGCCGTATTCGACTAAGTTCAGAGAGCCCCTTCCCCCACCGCCGCCAGCCAAAGACCCTGCCGACAAGGAGTAGTGCCCCAGGACGGGAGGAGCTGATGCTTCTCCCGTTTCTGCCCGTTCTGCTGCACCTCCGGACGTGGCGTCCGGTTCTACCCGCATATCGCCAGGAGTCAGCAACTTAAGGACTTAACCGGCGTGACGGGGATCACAATTCCGGGTGATGACTGTCACCGCTGGGCCGATCCCCCTTGCCTTATCGTTGTCCAGGGTGAGCGACAACACTACTGGTTCGAGCTAGGGAGGCTGGACATGGCTTCGGCAAACGGCAACGGGCTGCATTCCAATCAAGGAAGTCAGAACAAGCCGCGGTTGATTTTCTGGGAGTTGACCAAAGGGTGCAATCTCCGCTGCATCCATTGTCGGGCCAGCGCTACCGAGCTGAGTTCTCCCTGCGATCTTTCCACCCAATCCGCATGCGAGATTATCGATCAGATTGCCACGGTGTCCACTCCCATTTTGGTGTTGAGCGGGGGTGAGCCACTCTTCCGTTCGGATATTTTCCAGTTGGCGCGTTATGCAACGGACAAGGGGCTGCGCGTGGCACTAGCCACGAATGGCACGCTGGTCACAAAGCACGTCGCCCGCATGATCGTCGATAGCGGCGTGAAGCGCGTGGCCATCAGCCTGGACGGCGCCGATGCGCTTACTCACGATACTTTCCGCGGCATTCCGGGCGCATTCCATGCCGCCATCGCAGGCTTCCGCAATCTGAAAAATCTGGGCATGTCGGTACAGATCAATACCACCATCGCCCGCCACAATGCCCACCAGCTTCCGCAAGTGCTCGAACTCGCGAAGTCGCTGGGCGCCGACGCGCTGCACACGTTCCTCTTAGTGCCGGTCGGATGCGGCGTGGACATTGCCGCCGAACAGATGGTTCCTCCGGAAGAATACGAGCGCATGCTGAACTGGTTTTACGACCGCTCTGTGGAAGGCGGCATCGAAATGAAGGCCACCTGTGCTCCCCATTACTTCCGCGTGGTTCGCCAACGACGCGTCGCGGAGCACCGTTCCGAGGCAGCAGCAAATGCCGTACATCCAGTGCCCGAAGCGCACGGTTCGGCAAACATCGGCCCCACAGAGATGGCGATGCCCGGCTCAACCGGCATCGAATTGAAGCCTCACGGAATCGGACACGCCGTGGGACATCCGGGAACGCATCCTTCCGACATGAATGCCATGACCAAGGGATGCTTGGCGGGAACGGCGGTTTGTTTCATCTCGCATCAAGGCGAAGTTTATCCCTGCGGATATTTACCGGCCCTGGCAGGGGATCTCAGAAAGCAGCCTTTCGCCGAGATCTGGGAGAACTCAGTAGTCTTCAACCAACTCCGTGATGTCAACAACCTGAAGGGCAAATGCGGTTGCTGCGAGTTCCGCAACATCTGTATGGGTTGCCGTGCACGCGCCTACGCCGCCACCGGCAATTATCTCGACGAAGAACCGTTCTGCGTCTACCAGCCGCGTGCGACAAGTTTGAAGGAAAGAGACGTCGCGCCGGCGGAAGTCGTGGGCTGAAAACAAAGCTCACCACAGAGACACAGAGGCACAGAGAAAATCCTTCCAATTTGCACCCGTCCCAATCCCATGAGCTGATATCGCATTTGTTTGCTCTGTGCCTCTGTGTCTACGTGGTGAAAATACATCGGGGTGCCAGCCCAGCCCCTTCCCCCAATTTAACGCTTTACATTATTAACGACACTCGTTAAACTATCTTCGTGATCAAGTCTTTCGCAGACAAGAGCACAAAAGAGTTTTGGGATACGGGGAAAAGCCAGCGGATGCCCCCAGCAAATCTGCGAAAGGCGTCAAGGAAGAAACTGGTGATGGTCCACTCAGCCGTCAGACTCGAAGATTTGTGAATCCCTCCCGGCAATCGACTGGAAGAGTTGCGCCACGACAGGAAAGGCCAGCACAGCATTGCCATCAACAACCAATTCCGTGTGTGCTTCGTATGGCGGGACGGCAATGCATACGACGTAGAGATAACGGATTACCACTAAACTGCAGATGGAGAAAAACTGTGAGTATCAAGAATGAGGGCCAGGCGGGGTGGGCGGTGCATCCGGGAGAAATTCTTCGGGAGGAATTTCTGGAGCCTATGAGCATCTCAGCGTATAGGCTGGCGGTGGAACTACATGTGTCTCCTCCGACCGTCAACGACATTGTTCGGGAGAAGCGGGGAATTACTCCCGAAATGGCCGCGCGGCTGGCCAAATATTTCGGCACCTCCGAGCAGTTCTGGCTGAATCTGCAGGATGCCTTCGCCGTGCATCAGGTCAAGCAGAAGTATTCCAAGGAACTCAAGGCCATAAAGCCTCTGGCCGCGACTGCAGCCCGATAGCTCCGCGACGTAGTCGAAAGGGCCGCAGACGTCATTCCAGCAAGCGGCTTTGGTAGCTTCCGCATGTGTCTCTGTGGTGAAAGACAGCCAGGGGCCAAAAGACACGGCCCAGCGTGATATCCCGCAATCCAACTCTCTCAATCCCCCTTCCCTGCCGACGCACCCTGTCTAACTGACTGAAAACACATGTCGACTACCGCCGGAACACGCAACCCTGTTTGGCCCAGCGGATGCATTCCTCTGAAGTGGTTTACAGGAGACGCGGTCGTGGAACCCACACTCATGGTCGTTGGGCTGAACTATCGCACAGCCCCGGTGGCAGTGCGGGAACACTTCTGGATCAGCGAGACCCGGCGCTACGAGGCCTCGGTGCAATTGTCCAGGGCGGAAGGCATCGAAGAAATCATCGTAATGGCCACGTGCAACCGCACCGAGTTCTGGCTGTGGGCCAACGACGTCACCCTGGCCGCCAATTCGGTCATGCGGCTGCTTGGCTCCGAGTATGGGATGAAGCTCTGTGAGTGGAAGCACTTCTACCGTTTGCTGGAAGAAGCGGCGCTCCTGCATATCTTCCGGGTCGCGTCCAGCCTCGATTCCATGGTGGTTGGCGAGCCCCAGGTCGTTTCTCAGGTGAAAGACGCCTGGCAACAGGCACAGAAGGTTGGGGCGACGGGACGATTCCTCGATGCGGTTTTGCAGAAGGCGCTTACCGTCTCCAAGCGTGTGCGTACTGAGACGGCGATTGGCGATGCCGCAGTTTCCATTCCGTACGCCGCCGTGGAACTCGCACGTCAGATTTTCGGGACGCTCAAGGAGAAAAAGGTGCTGCTGCTGGGAACGGGGAAGATGAGCGAGCTTTCAGCCCGTGGGTTGCTCAATCACGGCGCCAGCTCCGTGCGCGTGATCAATCGAACCCTTGAGCATGCGGCCGAACTGGCTGCGAAACTCGGCGGGGTTGCGATCCCTTTTGAAGAGCGCTGGCAGCACATGGCGGACGCCGACATCATTATCAGTTCGACATCGTGTCCGCACACGATTCTCAGCCGAGATGAAGCTGAGATGATGGTTCGTGGGCGTAAGGATCAGCCTCTTGTGATCGTCGATATCGCAATGCCCCGCGACATTGACTCCGCAGTGCGCGAGGTCAAAGGCATTTTCCTCTACGACCTCGACGACCTGGAAAACGTGGTCGACCACAACGCGGGCGAGCGCGAGGCGGCCGCCGCCGAGGGACAAGAGATTGTGCAGGCCGAAGCACGAGGTTTCCGTCGTAAGCTGATGGCGGAGTGTGTGGTGCCGACCATCGTGGCGCTGCGCCTGCGGTTGGACGAGATTTGCCGGCAAGAACTGGATTCCTTTCGACAAGAGAACGGACCGTTCTCCAAGGATCAGGACGAAATGTTGAGCGCAATCATGTCCCGGATGACGCAAAAAATCGCCGGGTCCCTGGCCCGTGAACTCAAGGAACTTCCAGAAAAGGTAGAGCAGGAGCAAATGACCACTGCGTTGCAGCGACTGTTCCGTCTTCAACCGCCTGAACGGGCGCTTGCCGGCACCAGACCCTGAAAGGAAGAGCAAAAGTCTCCATGGAAACCATCGGAAAGAAAGAACAAATCGCACCCCATCCTCAAGCCGCATGGACTGGAACGCAAGCGTATATACTCGCAGCCTTCTGTCTGGTGATGGGAGTGACTCTCGGCTATCTGTTTCGCGGTTCCGCTTCGCCGTTCGCCAATACAACCGCAGTGTCTGCTCCTGCCGACAGCAGTGCGCCCGCGCAAGGGCAGTTGAATCCTGAACAACAGAAGGTCATTTTGGATCAGGCTGTAGCCCCGCTGCTCGAGACTCTGAAAACCAATCCCAATGATTTCGACACAATTACGAAAGTGGCGAATCTCTACTACGACGGGCGGCAATACCCCGAGGCGATCAAATACTACCAACTCGCCGCGAAGATTGAGCCCAAGAACGCAGATCTGCTAACCGATCTTGGCACATCGCTCTGGTACACCGGGGACGCCGACGGAGCCATCGCCGAATTTCAGACGGCCCTGAAGTATCAACCTGATCATCCGGGAACGCTGTTCAATCTGGGCATCGTCCGCTGGCAAGGCAAAAGCGATCCTAAAGGCGCAGTCCAAGCCTGGGAAGAATTGCTGCAGAAGAATCCGAACTACCCGCAGAAACAGCAACTCGAGGAATACATCGAGAAGGCCAAGCAGCATGCCAAGGGTTAGGCTTCGCGAGTGCCACGGCGCACAATGGCCTGTGCGCGAGATCACATACGGTGCGCATCGAGAATGTTAATCATAGCGTCTGGATGTCGGGCGAAGTCTTTCGGCAGCTTAATTTCGGAGTTCGCTGGACCGCAGACAATTCAACAACCTTGAACTCTTAGGAGACAATTATGGCGAAGACAATGAAAGCGGCGTTCGTCGATAAATTCGGTGAACCATTGAAGATTCGGGAAGTTCCAGTTCCAGATCCTGGGCCGGGAGAGGCGCTGGTCCAAGTTGTCGCGAGCGGCGTCTGCCACACCGACCTGCACGCGGCGGAAGGCGATTGGCCGGTAAAACCAACTCTGCCCTTTACACCGGGACACGAAGGCGCAGGATTTGTAGCCAAGCTGGGCCCGGGCGTAACCCATCTTAAGGAAGGTGATCGCGTTGGCATCGCCTGGCTGCACAGCGCATGCGGGCATTGCGAATTCTGTCTTACTGGGTGGGAAACACTCTGTCTAGAACAACAGATGTCAGGCTATACCGTAAACGGCAGCTTTGCTGAGTATGCTTTGGGTCAGGCAGATTACCTCGGACGGATTCCCGACCAACTATCGTTTATCGACGCCGCACCGATTCTCTGCGCCGGCGTCACCACCTACAAAGGCCTGAAACAGACGCAAGCGCGCCCCGGCGAGTGGGTAGTGATCTCGGGCGTGGGCGGACTCGGCCACGTCGCGGTCCAATACGCAAAGGCCATGGGCCTGCACGTTGCCGCCATCGACATCGGGCCGGAGAAACTGCAGTTGGCTCGCAAGCTTGGCGCCGAAGTGACGGTGGATGCGAAGGAAGAAGATGTCGTCGCAGTGATCCAGAAGAAAATCGGCGGCGCACACGGCGCACTGGTGACGGCCGTTTCGCTTCCGGCGTTCAAACAGGCGCTCGGAACGCTGCGCCGTGGCGGAACCTGTGTCCTGAACGGTCTGCCTCCGGGCGAATTCCCCGTTTCCATTTTTGACCTGGTACTGAATGGCCAAACCGTGCGGGGTTCGATTGTGGGCACTCGCAAGGACCTCGAAGAGGCGCTGCAGTTTGCCGCCGACGGCAAGGTGAAGGCGACTATCGAGGAGCAGCCACTGGCATCGATCAACAATATTTTTGACCGGCTCAAGAAGGGGAAGGTCAACGGCCGGATTGTTCTCGATATCGCTGCGGAGTCGGGCACGAAGAACTTCAAGAGTTACGCTGCCGCGTGAACTTTGGATCTTTGATCCTGATCTGCAGCTGCTGAGGCGGACTTCGTGCTCGTCAAACGCTACGAGCTAGGTTGTCCGCCTTTAATTTTTGCAGCCTTGCCCGGCGTCACAGAGAGACGTGACGGGGCTCACCGATTCCCTCTGCCCTGAGCGGTATCTTTCCAGCGTACGTGGACTCATCAGTTTTGAACTCATTCGAAGAAGGAGACATTGTCATGGCAGTTGCAGATCTCGTTAAACAAACATCCGTCCAGCAAGCTGTCGATACGCTGCGCAAGGGCGGCGTGAAATCCAAGTATGAAAACTTCATTGGCGGCCGATGGGTCGCCCCGATCAAGGGAAAGTATTTTACTGATTACAGCCCGATCAATGGTGAGCCAATCTGCGAGATTGCCCGTTCATCGGCCGAAGATGTGGAGAAAGCTCTCGACGCAGCCCATGCGGTTAAGGACCTATGGGGTCGCACCGCACCGGCGCTGCGCTCGTCTATCCTGCTGAAAATCGCCGACAAGATGGAGGAAAATCTTGAGCTTCTCGCCCTCGCAGAAACGCTGGACAACGGCAAACCGATTCGTGAGACTCGCGCCGCCGACGTTCCTCTCTCCATCGATCATTTCCGCTATTTCGCGGGCTGCATCCGCGCCGAAGAAGGCACAGTCGGCGAGATCGACAACGACACCATTGCCTACCATTTCAAGGAGCCGCTCGGCGTCGTCGGCCAGATCATCCCATGGAATTTCCCTCTGCTGATGGCAGCCTGGAAACTGGCGCCTGCCATTGTCGCCGGAAATTGCGTAGTGATCAAACCGGCTTCGAACACTCCTCTCAGCCTGCTCGTATTGCTGGGACTCATTGGCGACTTGTTACCACCCGGCGTCCTCAATGTAGTCACCGGCCCCGGCGGCGAGATCGGAAAAGCTCTGGCCAGCAATCCCCGCATCGCCAAAATCGGATTCACCGGCGAAACCACCACTGGCCGCCTGATTATGCAGTACGCGTCTGAACCCATCATCCCGCAGACTCTGGAACTGGGCGGCAAATCTCCCAACATCTTCTTCGCCGACGTGATGGACGCTGACGATGATTACTTCGACAAAGCGTTGGAAGGTTTTGCGCTGTTCGCTTTCAACAAGGGCGAGGTGTGCACGTGCCCGTCTCGCGCTCTGATTCAGGAGTCGATCTTCGACCAGTTCCTGGAGCGCGCGGTTGCCCGCGTGGGCAAAATCAAGGTTGGCAATCCGCTCGATCCTTCCACGATGATGGGCGCGCAGGCATCGCGCGACCAACTCGAAAAGATTTTGGAATACATCAAGATCGGCAAGGACGAAGGAGCGCGCTGCGTTATCGGCGGCGAACAAGCCCATCTCGGGGACGATCTGGAAAACGGCTACTACCTCAAACCTACCGTCTTTGTTGGTCACAACAAGATGCGAATCTTCCAGGAAGAAATCTTTGGTCCCGTCCTTTCCGTGACCAAGTTCAAGGACCTCGAAGACGCCATTGCGATCGGCAATGACACAGTCTACGGTTTAGGCGCGGGCGTTTGGTCGCGCAATGCCACCAACACCTACCGCCTAGGCCGCGAAATCAAGGCCGGCCGGGTGTGGACAAACTGCTATCACCTGTATCCGGCGCATGCCGCATTCGGTGGGTACAAGCAGTCTGGTTTCGGCCGCGAAACTCACAAGATGATCCTCGATCACTACCAGCAGACCAAGAACCTGCTGGTAAGTTACAGCCCAAAGGCGTTGGGATTCTTTTAAACGACCTGAGGGCGGATGTCGCAGGGCGGGTGGACAACACTCGCCCTGAGTTGCCTTCGGCGGTAGCGGCGGAGGACAGGGTATTTATGCGAGGTGTCGAAAAATGCGAGACCATCCGGCTCTCGACGGAGAAACAACGCCAGACTGAGAAGTAAGTATCCTTCGCAAAGATCGGGAAAGGCCTGACCACCCCCCACGGTTACCCCACTCGCATTTGACGGCCTGCTACAATTCCGAGCATTGCGCGAGGTGAGAGATGGCCAATCCTCTAATCCTGGTCCACGGCTACGGCAGCAGCGGACAGGCATTCTCGAAATGGAAAGATGCGTTTCTGGCGGCTGGCCGGAAGGTCGAAGAGATTTCTGTCGGAAGCTACGTGACTCTGAACAATGAAATTACGGTGGACGACATCGCCAATGGGTTCCAGCACGCCCTCCATTTAAGAGAGTTGGACACTAAGCCCTTCGATGCGCTGGTGCATTCAACCGGCATGTTGGTGATGCGGTCCTGGCTGACCGCTTCTAACGTCCAGACCTCCCGGCGAGGATTGCTGAAGCACTTGGTCGCTCTGGCTCCCGCGACCTTTGGTTCACCCATCGCCGCGAAAGGCCGAAGCTTGCTGGGAAGAATTTTTATGGGTAATAAACATCTGGGCCCTGACTTCCTGGATTCAGGGAACCTGGTGCTGAGCAACCTGGAACTAGCCAGCGAATACACTTGGACTCTGGCACATAAGGACTTGATCAACACCAAACTGTACGGCCCGGACAACGATACTCCTTACGTATTTGTTTTCGACGGGACGAACGACTACGGCAAGCTCGCCGAGATTTTCCTTCCCGGAGACCAGAAGGGCAGCGATGGCGTAGTCCGCTGGTCCGGGGTTGCCTTGAACACGCGCAAGATCACTTTGAACCTCGGCCTCGCTCAGGGCGGAGTGAAGTGGGCAGACTGGAGCAACCTCCTCGACATCCCCCTGATTCCGGTCGCTGGGCTGAATCACAATCAGATCCTCAGCGAACCTCCGCAGGAACTCGTTTCGCTGGTTCTGCAGGCACTAGCTGTCAACAGTAAGGACGACGTTTCCAAGTTCTACAATACTGCCGTGGCCAATGCCGCGATCGTTCAGCAAGCCAAGCAGAAACTGGCGAACAATCGATGGCAGCAGTTCGTGGTGCATGCAACAGATAGCCACGGGAGCGCCATCACGGACTACTCCATCGAGATTCTTGCGATCGGCGCGGATGGAAGCGAGACTTCGCTCGCCGATTTTGAAGCGGACGTACACCCATTTGCAGCTGATGCCAGTTTTCGCTGTTTCCACGTGCAACTCGACCAGCTTCCCGCAAAGATAGCCGGGAATCGCCTGGTCGCGCGCATCATCGCTTCGACTGGAACTGACTTAGTAGGATACCAGGGATACGGCACGAATTCCGCGGTCGGGGCAACGCCAGACTTTGGACCGGTCGATTTGGACATTTCCGCTTATGACGGAAGCCAATCGGGCAAGCCAGCTCTGTTCTATCCCTTTACCACAACGCTGATCGAAATTGTTTTGAACCGCGAGCCCATTCCGCCGGTCAAGATTTTTCAGTGGACGTAGGTCTTTATGAATCCTCGGCCACGCTGGACGCGCCTTCTTCGTCTCCGCGGATGAGGCCGAACTTCTTCAGCTTGTAGCGGAGAGCGTCACGGCTGATGTCTAGCAACTTGGCGGCGTGAGTCTGGTTGCCGTTGGATTGACGCATGGCTAGCTCGACCATCGCGTGCTCCACCTCCTCGAGCGAGGTTCCGCCTTCCGGGATGTAGAGCCGCGGGAGAGTGCGGCCGTTGGGCAAGGTTTGTCCGCCGTCGGAGGAAGAGGTTCGTTCGAAGACGGTGCGGCCGCCCGACTCGCCCACGGAAAACGGCAGATACACAGGGCGCAGGAAGGGCTCGTCTTCGAGGATCATGCCACGCTCGATGGTGTTCTTCAGTTCGCGAACATTGCCTGGCCAGTTGTGAGTGAGAAGGAGGCGGCGGGTCTCGTCGGTCACGCCACGAATCGACTTCTTGAATCTGCGGTTGTAGCGCTCGATGAAAAAGTCCACCAAAGGAAGGAGGTCTTCTTTCCTGTCTCTCAGCGGTGGGATGAAGATCGCAATAATGGCCAAGCGGTAATAAAGGTCCTGACGAAACTGACTTTCGCGCACCGCCTTTTCGAGGTCGCGGTTGGAGGCGGCGATCACGCGTACATCCACTTGCATATCCTTGATGCCACCCACGCGGCGGATGACCTGGTCTTCCAGCACGCGCAGCAGCTTCGCTTGCAGCAGGGGAGAGAGTTCTCCGATCTCGTCGAGAAACAGCGTTCCGCCGTCGGCGGCCTCGAACAGGCCTTTCTTCATCTGCTTGGCGTCGGTGAACGCGCCCTTTTCGTGGCCGAAGAGTTCGGCTTCCATCAGCGTCTCGGGAATGGCGGAGCAGTTGATGGCTACAAAAGGTTTTTCCTGGCGCGAGCTTTCGTAGTGGATGGCTTTGGCGATGAGGTCCTTGCCAGTGCCGCTTTCGCCTTGAATCAGAATGGTGGTGGCCTCGCTGGACGCAACCTTGCGGACGAAGTTCATCAGCTCGATCATCTTCGACGAGACGCTGACCACGTTGTGGTAGCCGGCTTCGCGTCGCACCTCGCCTCGCAGGGTCTGGACTTCGGTGCGTAAGCTGGTGGCCTCCAGCGCGTTCTTGATGGTGATGTGAAGCTCATCGAAATCGACGGGCTTGCCCACAAAGTCGTAAGCCCCGAGTTTGAGCGCGGCTTTGACATCATCAAGTTGGGGATCGGCCGTGATCATGATTACGGCGCGAGCGTCGCCGCTTTTCTTGAGTTGATCCAGCACTTCGATGCCGCTTAGGTCGGGCATGCGGACGTCGAGAAGAACCAGATCGGGCGATTCATGCTGCGCCAGTTTGAGCGCAGGTTGCCCGGCATCGGCCTCGACTACGTGGTAGCCCCACTCCTCGCACTTCTGGCGTAGCGACCAGCGCACCAGGCGCTCGTCGTCCACGATCATGATTTTCTCGGCAGGCATCGGTGATTAATTTACTACGAAATGGTCGCGGATTGCTTTCGTGGCTTGTGTGGGAGCGCCCAGTTGAGGTGTCGGCTAGTGGGGATCAAGCGGCGTCCTTTCACCAATCATGCTGAGATTCGCTGGCCGCCCGGACGAGGCGTCCGGGCCACGGCAGGCGTTGGGAAGGAACATCTTTAGGAAACAACGATCTCTGTGGCGGGTGTGTGAAACGGCAGCAGAACCGTGAACGTACTTCCCTTCCCAACGACGCTGCTGACTTCGATGCGGCCGTGGTGATCTTCCACGATACGGTGCGCAAGCGAGAGGCCAAGACCCGTGCCGTCGCCCTTGGTGGTGTAGAAGGGGCGGAAAATGTTTGGCAGGTTCTGGGGCGTGATGCCGCGACCGGTATCGCTGACCATGACACTGGCGAAGTCATCTCGCGAGCCGATCTCGACGCGCACGGTGCCTGGTCCCTCGATGGCTTGGACTGCGTTCAGGAGCAGATTCAGAAGCACCTGGTGGACCTGATCGCTGTCGTGTTCGACTTCAGGCAGATCGGGTAACTTCTCCAGTTCGATCTTGATTGGTCTGGAGAGGACCTGCTGGCGGGCCAGCATCACGGCGTGTTCCACCGTGGTATTGAGGTTGCTGCGACGAACCTGCGGCCGGCGAGGGCGCGCTGTTTCCAGAAGATCGGTTAAGGTGCGACTGATGCGCCCGATTTCCAAACGAACATCTTTCACCACCGCTCGCGCTGGACTGGTCTGAGGCAGATCGCGACCGATGATTTCGATGACGCCTGCGATTCCGGCGAGAGGGTTGCGAATCTCGTGGGCCAAGCCTGTAGCCAATTCGCCGAGCGTGGCCAGATGTTCGGCGCGAGACATTTGGGTGCGATGCAGGCGCTCAATCTCCCGCCGGCTATCCCGCAACTGCTGCATCATGTGATTGAAGTTGCGACCAAGATCTCCAATTTCGTCGTTGCGATGAGCGAAGCTGACCTCGACGTTCAGATTGCCTTCGCTGACCTGCGCCATTTTCTCCTGCAGTTCGACCATGGGCCGTTGAATCAGGTAGGCAAGCACCACGATGAGCACGGCACAGATGGCGACGGCCCCTGCGCCCGCGACGATCAGGACCGCGTGGCGTTCGGGGTCGCGCAAAGATACCGTCGCGAGGAGGAAAAGCAGCAAACCCGCCAGCAGGACAAAGCCGACCGGCAGAATTGCCTTCAGTTGCCAATTAACCCGTACGGAGCCCAATCGGAAGTCCTCCGCCTGCGCGCGCTCCGCAGACATCGTGCGACCGCTGTTGCCCGCCCCGTCCAAAGGAGGGTTGGTTACAACAGTCGTTTGGACTGTCACTGCCACCGGAACAATCGCATCCGCCGTGGAATGAGGACGGCTAAGCATACGCGTGCAGTCCGGGCAGCAAGTACGTCACACCGAAGAAGGTGAACATCACCACAGCAAAGCCGAGGATGGCGAAGTAAGCGGCGCGCCGGCCACGCCATCCACGAGTAACCCGCATGTGCAAGTATCCGGCGTAGACCAGCCAGGTAATCGCGGCCCAGGTTTCTTTTGGATCCCAACTCCAATAAGAGCCCCAGGTGCGATTCGCCCAGTAGGCGCCGGCCGCGATCATCAGGGTGAGTAAGGGGAATGCGATCGCGATGGTTTTGTAAGTAATGCGGTCGAGTTCCTCGGCGCTGGGCAGCATGCGCTCGAGATCTTGACGCCGCCATAGCAGCAAGAGGTACAACAGTGAAACAAAGATCCCACCCACGAGTCCGGAGAGGATGAAGGGGCTGGCAGCGAGACTAGTTGAGAATAAGCCATCGGCATCGAGTGAGCCGTAGCGGCCGTCACGGGCCCGCAAAAGAAAGAACACCAGTGCGAGCACCTGCAGCAGGATACTCACAAATACTGCGCGGTTTGCGATGTCGATCAGATTCTCGTTACCACTCTTGCGCCAAGCCAGATACAAAGCAAGCGGCGCAGCGACAGCGGCGAGCACCAGCAGCATCAGCCAGCCAAGGTCGGGAATCACCACGAACAAGCGCACGCCTTTGGCTAGAAACATTTCTCCTTTTCGTTCCGGATCCCAAGCGATTACACTCAGCCCGCCCCAGTTCTCGAAGCGAGTCAGCACGCCGAGGTAGGTCGCAATGCTGAACAGGCTGGTCGCCGCCAGGAAGGTCTCGGTTTTCATCTTGTCCTGGATGAGGAACATCATGGCGAGCGCGAAGCTGAGCGCACATGCCGCATAGGCCAGCATGGCTAAGGTGACGTGGACATGGAGCCAGGTTGATTGCAGCGCGGGCACGAGGGGGTGGACTTCGGTCCGCAGCAACTGCATGAGGACAACGCCAACGATGGCCACGGGCATCGTTACCGTGCCGATAACTTTCACCCCAAATTTTTTCTCGGCAATCAAGGTCAGGACGGCGAGCGTCCATACGAAGCTGAGCAGCATCTCGTAGATGCTCGCGAACGGCGGATGCCCGGCTTCATACCAGCGATGCGCCACCGCGCCGGTATTCGCGATGAGGCCAGCCCACGTCGCCAGCGAGGCGAAGCGTACATAAGAAGGAATGCCGGTGACCCCGAAGCCGAGATAAAGCGTTCCCGCGCCTGAGTAGAAAATGAGCGCGGCGTAGAGCAGGTTGGAATCATTGAGCAGATTGCCGCTCTTGACTACGTTTAGAAATGCCATGAACAGCAGGAAGGTAACGCCCAATCCCACCATGACCACCAGCGTCGCGCCTGTAGCCGCGGGTTGCTGTTCGACTCTTGCTACTCTTGACATGGGTCATCCTTCATTGCCGACTTCACTTTCCGGCGAGTGAAGCAACAGGCGCCTCAGCGCCTGCCACGAACGAAACTTTCAGTTCTGATTCGATTTCTTTAACCAGCTTTTGAAAACGCTGCTCGAACACATCTTTGTTTTTGTTCGCGGTTCCGCCAATCCAAAGTGCCAGCCGTCCACGAGCATCGCGCACTGGCACGGCCCACACCCGTACGTGTACGAAATAGAAGACCACCGCGAGGCCAAGACCCATGAGAAGAACGCCCGCCCAAACCGACCACTGGCCGGGTTCGTGCGAAACTTCCAGGCCGGTGAAGTAGGCCATCTGAATGTCTTTGCCTTCAAAGGTGTAGGGAGAAGAATCGTTCTGCTCGAAGCCGGGGATCGCGGGGAGCCAGAAGTTTACAGCCTTGCCCGATTTTTTGGTTTCCACTATCAGATGGGCCGCGGGATTCTCCAATTCGGCGGAGCGCATGTAAACCTGACCATCGCGCAGCACATAGTCTGGAATAAACTTGGCGAGGCGGACTGTTGTGTCGGGATCAAGGGTGAGTGTTTCATCCAAGCCAATCGTGATGTCTTTAGGGGTTCCGCCAACGCGGGGCGTCGCGGTAAGCACCAACTTATCGATCTTCCCGGTCCTGCCGTAGCTTGCCTGATAAAAGCGTACACCCTGATAAACCAGGGGATCGTTGACCACGATCTGCTTGCGTACGATGGCTTGCCCATTCTCCACAATCGCCAGATCCGACCACCAGCGCTTGGGAGTGCCGTCGGTGTAGTTTTCCTGGCCGGCGCCGTCACAGCGGATGGCAAAACCCAGATCGCGCTTAATTCCGTTTTGCGTTGCCACCTGGCTCGATTGTTGTCCGCGGTTCAAGGTGACGAATGCGCGCCATCCGTAAAGCGCATCGACAATCCCGCCGAGAAAGATGAGGAGCAGACTCGCGTGCACGATATAAACTGCCAATTCAGAAAATCGATTGCGCTCGCCGAATAGAGAAAAGTTATTCTCGCGTACAATCCGCTCCGGGCTGAAACCTGCCTTTTGAAGTATTCGTTCCGCGACGCTCAATGCCGCTTCTTCATCTTTAATCGGAATCAGCGCATGAGTGGGCATGGCCTTGCGGAAAGTCTCATCAGGACTTTTATAAGGACGCGAAAAGTATCTCCAAGCGTTCGGGAAGCGCTGGACCGAAGCGGCAATGATGCTGAAGCTCACTAGCAGCAGCAGGGAAACGAACCACCAGGCATGGAACACGTCGGTCAGTCCCACGCCATCGAGCAGGCGCAAGACTTGGGGCGAATAGGCCCTCTGCATCTCGTCGGCATCGGTCGCGGGACGCTGCAGAATTATTGTTCCCGACGCCGAGACGATCACCACGAGAATGAGCAGAATGACGCCGGTTTTGATTGCTCCGAGGGTTTGCCAAATTTCTCGGGCTACCGAATGGACAGTTGCAGCCATATCTTTCCTCTTCCCCGCTACTTCGTGAAGGCACGTTTCACGCCATTGCCAAAAAATTCCCGAAGTTGCTGAAATTCTTGACCAGGCGCCGGACCGGCTTGCGCACACCACCGGGCAGCTTGGGCCAAATCACACAGTGGCTTGGAGTTGTGCAGGAATTTGGCGCAGGCTGCCCGGGGGCGAGGACTTTGCAGGGCAACTTCGATCCCGGGGCAGCATCAACCGCAAGTGGTTCTCTCACCGGTCTTTTGGACGGTTCCGTGTGACACAAATCACAATGGAATGTGAGGGATATCGCAGAAAAAGGGATCCGGAAAAATCAGATCTATCAACCGATGGACGGGGTAAAGTTCGTGACTCGCGGACGAAGAGGGAGCGTTGGTTACTTGGGTTATTCTGACCATGCGACTGTGGGAGAAGCCCCATCGTGATGAACTTTTCGACGACTGCTCTTGCTCACTTCGGTTTGCCAACCCACTGTAGCGCAATCTGTTATAAGGGTTGTCCGAGAATCTACCGGACGGAGAGTTAAGGCGAGATGCGTGCAAAGGCAACCAAGGAGGCAGTGGTGAGAGCGGCGTTGGCAACCTTCAAATCGAGCCCCGGGACAACTTACAAGCTAAACGCGCTGGGCCGTTTCCTGGTTGTCCTCATGCTGGCTGGCCAAGCGTCGGCTGCGAAACATCCGGTTCCACTGGACCCGAAGGCCGACACCTCGACCTGCATTGCCTGCCATGAAGACAAAACCAAGGGCAAGTCGGTGCATTCGGCGATGGCCATGGGCTGCACCAGTTGCCACGAAATTCGAGTGACCAAAGATGTCACTCGGGTGAAGCTGATCACGACGACTCCCTACGCTCTGTGCTTGACCTGCCACGCGGACAAGAATACCGCTGACATGAAAGGTACAGTCCATCCCCCAGCCGTGCGCGACTGCGTGAAGTGTCACGATCCGCATTCCTCGGAAAATAAGTTTCAGTTGTTAAAGGCCACGTCGGGAGGAGAGAAAGAGAACCTCTGCCTCAGCTGTCATAAGACTGGCGTGAGTGTTCCGGAGAAAGGCAGCCGCCACGCCGCGCTCGACATGGGCTGCGAGACTTGCCACCTAACCCACAAAACGGGCGAGATCGGAAAACCGGAGTTCGACTTTCATCTGGTAAAAGCGCCGCCGGCTCTTTGTATAGACTGCCATGACGTCAAGGGAGCGGACCTGAAGAAAGCCCATCAGAACCAGCCGTTTGAAACCTCCAATTGCGTGAGCTGTCACGATCCGCACGAGTCGGCGGCACCCAAGCTGATGGCACATTTCACCCATCCGCCATTCGCCGACAAGCAGTGCGATACCTGCCACGCCCCGGCCAAGGACGGAAAAGTGGTGCTGACGCAGAAAGACGCCAAGGCTTTGTGCGTGACTTGCCACGACGATAAAGCCAAGCTGATCGAAACTGCCAAAGTTCAGCATCCGGGCGCTGCAGGCGATTGCACCGACTGCCACAGTCCTCACGCCAGCGGGCAACCGGGGCTTCCAAAAACGACTGCCGTCGATATTTGCTTGGGTTGCCACAGCGATATCGCAGACCAAGGCAAGAAGCCAGTCCACCACCAGCCAGCTTTCAGTCAGGGTTGCGCGACGTGTCACCAGCCGCACGGCGGAGACAATGATCATCTGCTGCGCGCCAAGACCACGAATGCGCTCTGCCTCGAATGTCACGGGCCAGACGCGCAACCGAGGAAGCTGGAATCCGAGCACCTGCTCACCATCTTCAATGGAAGCGTGAAGCTTCCCGACAACTATTTCACGAAGAATAAGGTTGTGGTGCTGCCGTTGAAGTTTGGCATGGGACATCCCATCGCGGGACACCCGGTTTCTGACTTGCTGGATCCAGCAGATCCGGGCAAGGTAAAAACTCCGATGAATTGCCTGACCTGCCACCAGCCGCACAGTTCGGCTCAGCCTGACTTGCTGGTGAAGGACCAGGCCAACAATATGGCATTCTGCTCGACTTGCCACAAGGATCTGAAAGTACGATAGCTAGCAGTAAGGAGCGACTACGATGTTTACCAATCTGACTCGTAATGGTCGAAGATGCCTGGCGCTGTTTGTTCTTTTGAGCGTAGGGCTTGGATCGCCGGGCTTTGTGTTCGGAGGAAAGAAAAAGAAGGCCGACGCCACAACGCCACCCAAGGCGCCGCCGGTCATCGACTATTCCAACATCGTTTGGCCAAACCCGCCCGCAATTGCGCGCGTTAAGTATCAGGCGTTTTATGCCGCCGAGAAACTCTCACAAGTGGATACTCCTAAGACCAAGAAGCAAAACTGGATGGATCGCCTCGCCGGCACACAACCTGCCAGCGAGAATACGAAAGTCTTCTGGCAACTCGCAGAGCCTTATGGCATAGCAGTAGATTCGAAAGGCAACCTCTACGTTGCCGATCAGAAGGTGGGCGCGATCTTCATCTTCAACACCGAAACCAGGGAAGTGGAACTGATCAAGAACAAGACCCATGGCCACTTCGTTCGCATCATCGGTCTGGCTATGGACGACAATGACCGTCTGTTTGTGTCAGATCCCGGGCTGAATCACATACTGGTATTCAACCCCAAGCACGAGGCGGAAGACGTGATCACGGATGGATTGGTGGAACCAGGCGGGCTGGCCCTCGATGTCGAGAATCGACTTCTTTATGTTGCCGATGTCAATCAAGACCAAGTCTTGGTTTATGACGCGGACACGCTGAAACTAAAGCGCAGGATCGGCACCGGCGGACACAAACACGAACTGACCACACCCGGAGATTTCGCGCGGCCGTCGGGAGTAGCGGTCGACCGGGATGGCAATCTCTACGTTGCTGACACCCTCAATAATCGTATAGAGATTTTCGATGGCGATGGCAAATTTGTCAGCGCCTTCGGCAAGGCGGGCGACGGGCCTGGATATTTCTCGCGTCCCAAAGGCGTTGCCATTGATAGCGATGACCATATCTGGGTGGTGGACGGTATGCAGGACCGCGTACAGGTTTTCAATCACGAGGCGCAGTTGCTCATCAGTTTCGGTGGCCACGGACTTCTCCCCGGCATGTTCCAAGGACTGGCGGGAATCACTATCGACAAGCAGAACCGCGTCTTCACCTCGGAAATCTTTCCTGGGCGAGTGCAGCAGTTTCGCTATGTGACCGACTCCGAGGCTGATCAGTTGCGCAAAGAGAAAGAAGCGCAGCGGGAAAGGAAGGCTGCTGGCCTATCCGAAAAGGATTCTGTTCCGGCAGCGGATCCCACAACCCAGGCGAAGGCTCCTCAGGCTAAGTAGAAGCGGCGAGAACAGGCGCGTCATCCCGGACGAGTGCCTCCATTTCTACAGCGGTGGACTAACACAATCCCCTGTGGCGTTTCACAACACTATGGCTTCCAAGGCACAAGCGTTGGGGTTGCATTGGTTTACACTCACTGCGGAATTTCACCAATGCGATGGGGGATTTGGTGCTTTTCCCGCAGTTGAACTTCCTCCCAAATTGGGGTTGGACCCAAGTCAAGAATGAGCTAACCAGTTCGTATTCCTGTATTTACAACAAATTGCTCAACCGCTCCGGACCATCGCAAGCTTCGGTTAGGCAGTTGCATTTAATAGGGCAGGGGGCGGCTGCAAGTGAGTCGCAGCCTGGGCCTAAGCCTCCGCAGGAATAGCAACTTTAAAAGGAGGTTTATTCATATGAAAAAAGTAATGTTACTCGTTATCTTCGTCCTTGCCGTCGCGGGACTGATGATGGCCCAGACCTGGTCGTCAACGGTCGACGTGCTCGGCGCACACAACAACCAAGGCCGCGGCTGCGCAGGCTGCCATGCTCCACACAGCGGCTCGTTCGGTTCCGGCCACGGCGGTGGAGCCGATGCCGGCAGCTACGCATTGTGGGGCCAGGATGCTAGCCCACTGTATGGAAAGACAATCTCGTTTGGTGACGCTGGAAGTTACGTTGAAGTTCTGCCCAGCAGCATCACCAGCGGCAGTCAAGAAGTCGGCGGCATCCTGCTCTGCTTGAGCTGCCACGACGGCAACGTCACCGCCTCCAACATGATGACCAATCAGTCCTACGAACAAAAAATCGGTTTGTTGACCAACACCACATACGGCAATGCGCCGATTCCGACCCTGCTGGGCAATGACGGAACCACGGCTGGCAATTACACCAACGATCACCCAGTGGGCGTGCAAGCCACCATCCGTGGCGGCAGCGGCTTGGTCTGGGCGAACGGGTCATTCACGGTAACGCCTGGATCTCCCTATGCGCAGTTTGTAGCCAACTACGGCTGGCCCGCTCTGGCGCCTGGAAAGTGGTCCAATCCGTGGGGCGTCAACGGCGCAGGTCAACCCTTTGTGCTTTGCACAACCTGCCACAACCAGCACGTCATGACCGTTTACACGTCGAGCAAGGCTAGCCCGATTCAGAACGATGGCGGTGGCAAGTTCTATGCCACCTTCTTCTTCGTGAACGGCCCCTACAACCCGAACCTTCAAACTTACGCCAGCAATAGCGCGCCCTCGACGACGCAGTTCTGCCGTCAGTGCCACTTTGGCGAGGCGAACGAAGCCAACAACACCAACAACATTACGACCCAGTTCCAGTAACAATACTGGCTGAAACCCTAGGGGAGAGAGTCAATCTCTCCCCTGATTTAGTAGCAACGAGGAATTTATGAAACGCCATCTCTCAGCCTGCATCCTGCTACTCGCGGCCCTGACCGCCGCGGCGCAAGTCGCCTCCCATGCCCCAACCGGGGTGGTGGCCCCGGCAACCGCTTCACCAGCCCCGGCGCTGCAAATCGGTGACAAGCCGGTGGCACGGGTCAATGGGGCGGTCCTGACAGACCGCGATCTTGCGCGTGAAATGTACGCGATCTTTCCCTACGCGAAGCAGCACAACGGATTCCCGAAAGCCCAGGAAGCTGCCATTCGCCAAGGCGCGCTGGAGATGATCATCTTTGAAGAACTCGTCTACCAGGAAGCCGCCCGGCGAAAGGTAACGGTTTCTGCCGAGCGCTTGAACGGCGCCGAGGCTGAGTTTAAAAAGCAGTTCCATAGTCCCGACGAGTACGAGCAATACATGCAGGCGGAGATGCATGGATCCCGCCAGGCACTGCGCAAGCAGATTGAGCGTTCGCTCCTGATCGAGGAAGTACTGAAGACGGATGTGGCCGACAAATCCGCCGTATCGCTGGCACAAGTGAAGGCCTATTACGACAAGAACCCGGCACGCTTCCAGCAACCGGAATCGTTTAACATACAAAGCATTTCCTTCCTCCCTCCACGCAATGCCAGTGCGAGCGCGGACGTAGTAAAGGAAAGCCGCAAACGCGCGGAAGAGGCGCTGCGACAGGCCAGGACGACAAAGAGCTACCAGGATTTTGGGCTGCTGGCGGAAAAAATCTCCGAGGACGATTTCCGCGTCAACATGGGCGACCACAAGGCGGTGGGCCGCGATAAATTGCCGCCCCAGGTCGTGCAGGCGTTATGGGCCATGCAGTCCGGACAGGTGAGCGGCCTGATCCAGATTGAAAATGCATTCACAATCATTCGGCTGAATGCGCACAATCCGGCGACGAAGCAGAGCCTGGCTGACGTCAAGACCGACCTGCAAACGGAATTGCAGAAGAGAAAGTACGAACAGCTTCGCTCGAGTCTCGCAAAGAGCCTGCGCGCCAAAGCCAAGATCGAAATCGTTTAATCGCGGCTAAAAGCGGTTCACTACAGAGGCACAGAGAAAGCCTTCCCTTCTCTGTGTCTCTGTGGTGAAAAGCCGCTTTTGTTCCTTCCCGAATTGAGTCATTAAACTCGCCGAACGGGCGATATCGCGCAGCCATATGCCAAGACCTAAGGGCGCGCGGGTCGCTATCAAGGTAACCCCTTCATTATCAGTTCTTAACGATTCTTGACGATCGGCCAAGAGTGGCAGCAATTGTGCCTTCCTGAATATAGGACTGGCCGGATAAAAGAGGGTTTCGAGCGTGGGATACGCGGGCACAATGAGAAGGTTGGCACCGGGGGTCATCGGACTATTGATTCTGGCGATAATGCCGATGGCTTCGGCTCAGTTGCAGGTCGGAGACAATCTTAAGATGAACGCGGGCGGCCTGCTGACCTTCGGCTACGCGGGAGACTACGGAGACCAGATTCAGTCGAGCCATGGGCTGAACTTCGGCGCCAACGGCACTCTTTCCGGTTCTTATTACAACCCTAACTTCGTCTCGTTCAACATCGTCCCCTACTACAATCAATCGCAGTCCAACTCCAGCTTCCAATCGCTGACTGGCGCCAGTGGAGTTTCGGCGACAGCCAATCTGTTCACGGGCAGCCATTTCCCGGGATCCGTCAGCTATCGTGACGACTACAACAGCACCGGCACTTTTGGACTCGCGGGTCAACCCAATTTCACCACCCACGGACACGGGCAGGGGTTCGGCATTGGATGGAGCGCCCTGCTTCCGGGTTTACCCACTCTCTCAGTGGGCTACTCGCAAGGCGATGGATCGGGTACGGTGTACGGGACTGATCAACAGACGGGATCCAGTACCAAGCTGTTCAACGTGCGGTCCACTTACGCAATCGAGGGATTTCGCCTGAATGGCTTCTACGATCACAACAGTCTTCACGCCACCTATCCAGAATTCCTGGCTGGCGAGCAGGAATCGACATCGGATACCAGTGGCCACGATTTCGGTTTTGGCGCGAACCACAACCTGCCCCTCAACGGCTCGTTCTATGCCAATTACAACCGCTCCGAGGCAACTACCGACTTCGTGGGACAGAACGACAGCACGTCCAACTACACCACCAGCAGCGAGACTTCCGGCGCTACCATCCGCCCACTGAAAAAGTTGAGCCTGTTTGTGAACCAGACCTACACCGACAATTTATCGGGATATTTGAATCAGAATCTGATCAACAGCGGAACCGTGCAGACGCCCTTCAATCTCGGAACCGGCTCGAACTCCCTCACGTTCGGTGGCGGCGCCACCTATCAGTTCACGAATTATCTGTCATCGCAAGCGCAGGCGATTTACTACGACCAACATTATTATGGCAAGAGCTACACCGGGACCTACATCAGCGGCACGGTGAACTATACGCGCAGGCTCTGGGATATGTTCAGCTTTTCCGGAGGCGTGGTGGAGCAGTCAAACGGCCAAGGCAGCAACTCCGTGGGTCTCTTCGGCAACGTGAATTACTTTCGCCGGATCAAGCATTGGGAGACTTCAGGCTCGTTCAGCTACGCCCAAAACGTGCAGTCGATCTTGATCACTTATACATCCTCTTATTACAACTACAGCGGCCGACTGCATCGCCGCTTCGGACCTGGGTTGGTATGGATCGCAAGCTTCAGCGGAAGCCGCAGCGGCATGACCAACCAGCCAGGAAGCACGAACCATAGCGAGAGCTATTCGACTTCGGTGAGCTCTCGGCGGTTCACCTTGACTGGCAACTACACCAAGGCGAGCGGGCAGTCGATTCTCACCAGCGGCGGCCTCGTGCCCCTTCCCCCGACGCCCGGGGTGCCAGCGAGCGACCTGATCCTCTTCAGCGGGGACAGCTACGGCGGCGGGATATCCGCGACGCCCCTTCGCCGGCTCACAGTTTCTGCAACCTTCAGCCGCGCTCTCAGCAATACGCTCAGCAGTTCGACCTATTCCCGCAACAATACCGAGATCTTCAACGCTCAAGTGCAGTACCATCTCCGGAGGATTGGCCTGCTATCCGGGTATACCCGGTTCTCTCAGGGCATCAGCGCAGTTGGCGCTCCGCCGGGAAGCGCGAATTCGTATTTCGTTGGAGTGTCCAGATGGTTCGATTTCTTCTGAGCGGATGGTGCAGCGTACAGTTGCGCAGGACCTTGACCATTGCCGGTCTTGTCGTCTTGCTGGGCTTGCCGGCCGGGGCGGGCAAGGCGTCGAAGACAACGACTGTCCAGCCCGCTCCACCGGAATTGTTGCTGGACGGCGGCCGCAAACTCGCGTTTGAGCGGAGCTTCAGTCTGGAGCGCGAAGTGAAACCCAAGCGCAGCTTCTGGACTCGCGTGGTCGACGTCATTGCGGGCGAACCTGACTTCCACTTCCTGGTCAATCCCTACAGCATCGCAACCGATTCGCGTGGGCGCGTCATCGTCACCGATCCGGGAGCCTACGGAATTCACGTCTTCGACTTCACCGAAAAGAAATACAAATTTCTTTCCCGCAGGGAAAACAGCAAAGATCCCATGCTGTCGCCGCAGTGTGTCGCGGTCGATGCGCAGGACAATATTTATGTGACCGATTCGCAGGCGGGCAAGATTTTTGTATTTGACTTCAAATTGAAATACCAGCGCATGATCGGCAGCCTGAAAGGTGGGGAAGGATTTTTCAAGCGTCCGACGGGAATCGCGGTCGATTCCGCCGCCCAGCGCATTTACATCACCGACACCTTGCGCAACAAGATTTTTGTAATGGATATGCAGGGCAGCGTGCTGGCGACGATCGGGAAAAACGGTACGGGCGAAGGCGAATTCAACTATCCGACGGAGTTGCGGCTGAGCGGCCAGGAGTTGTTTGTCGTCGATGCCATGAACTTTCGGGTGCAAGTGCTGGACCGGTCGGGCAGCTTTCATTACGCCATCGGGAAACTCGGTGACGGTGCCGGATGGATGTTCCGCCCCAAAGGGATCAGCTTCGATTCCGAAGGACATCTTTACGTCGTAGACGGCCTGTGGGGCGTAGTGCAGGCGTTCGATCGGCAAGGCCGGCTCTTGTACTACTTCGGGCAGCGCGGCACCGGACCCGGACAATTTCAGCTGCCGACGGGAGTACAAATCGATAATAACGATCGCATTTACGTGGTGGATTCCTTCAACCGCCGCATCGAAGTGTTTCACTACTATGCCGCCGCGAAAACGACTGAGGGTGGAAAGCTATGAGGTGGATTCTAGCCTCGGCGTGTGCCCTGGTTCTGGCGCAAAGCCTGGCAACTGCGCAGGCGACCGGCGATGTAATGGGGATGCACAACCTGTCCCCGGTCAGCGGAGCTTCCGTCTATTCTCAGGGAAGCCTGGGCTGCACCTTCTGCCACGCTCCGCATAGCGGACTGGGAGGAATATCTCCCTTGTGGAACCAGACACTCTCGAAGGCGACGTATACTCCATACTCCAGCTCGACCTACGTCGAGCAAGGCAAGACCCAGCCAACCCTCGGAATAACCAGCAGTCTCTGCCTGAGTTGCCACGACGGTACAGTAGCCGTAGGACAGTCGGCAGCCTATGGCCCACTCCCGATGACAGGATCGATGAACAGCATCGATTCTTTCGGGACGACCCTGACCGGAACCCATCCCTTCAGCTTGGTCGTGCCGATGAAGGACGCCTCTAATCTGGTATCCACGCTGGTTTCCCAGGGCAAGACCGCGGACCCAACCGGGGCGGTGAAACTGATCAAGGGGAACATCGAATGCACCAGTTGTCACGACCCGCACGTGCAGGGCACGGATAGAGTGGCGCAGGATTTCCTGGTTCGCGACAGCTCCAGCGGCCAGATGTGCCTCGCCTGCCACGATCCCAACCGCGTGGTTCAAGGACAACCGAACCCGCTCGCGGGCTGGACCAACAGCATTCATCAGACCGCGACCAACCAACCGGCAGCTAATGCGCATGTAGGTTCGTACAGCACAGTGGCCCTCAATGCTTGCACTTCGTGCCACATGGAGCATGATGCAACCGCGCCCGCGCGGCTGCTTCGGCCGGCTAACCCGCCAGCGCCCGGGATGGACACGGCAACTCAGGATTGCGTGACTTGTCACAACGGTGGAACTCTGTTGTCGCCGGCGGCACCGAATGTCATGGCTGAAATTGCCAAGATTAGCCATCCCCTGCCCGCGGGGAACAATTTTCACGACGCTGCCGAAACCGCCGTACTCAACAACAATCGTCACACCAGTTGCGTCGATTGTCACAGCGCTCACGGCTCCAACCAGGCGCTCGTATTTTCGGCTCCTCCGACGATTCGTCCCTCGCAGGCCAACGTGACCGGCATCAGCGCCAGCGACGGCGTAACGGTTCTGCTCCCCGCCCTCAACCAATATGAGAACTGCCTGCGCTGCCACGGTACGAGTGTGGGAAAGCAGCGGCTGCTGATTTACGGATACGCACCGGCAAGATTAGTTTCTGCACCGGATCCGCTGAACGTAATCCCCGAGTTCGCCGCAACTGCAACCTCGAGCCATCCGGTCACGCACGATAGCCTGAGCCCGCTTCCGCAGCCCAGTTTGCTCACCAACATGTTGAATCAGAATGGCACGGCAGGGCGACTGATGGGAGTCCGGATTTTCTGCAGCGACTGCCACAACAGCGACGACAATCGTGAGTTTGGCGGCAACGGCCCCAATGGTCCTCACGGTTCGGTCTACTCGCACATCCTCGAACACAACTATCAGTTCAGCCAAGCGGCAACGCCGGGCGGACCGGTCACAAACACGTTTCCCAATCCAGACCTCAGCCTGGCCGGACCTTATGGCATGTGCGCCAAGTGCCATAACCTGAGCAGCGTCGTGAGCAATACGAGCTTCACCCATCACGGCAACCACGTGTCTCAGGACGGCTTCTCCTGTTCGACCTGCCACACCGCACACGGCATGGGGTCGATCGCTCCGGGAGTGTCGGGCGAGCGCCTAGTGAATTTTGACATCAACGTGGTGGGACAAAACAACGGCGCTCCGATTTCCTACAACCGCGGCAGCAACACTTGTACTTTGACTTGCCACCAGACCGCTCACAACGCCGATGGCTCAATCACTAACGCCATGAAGCCGGGCCATCACACGAAAACGAAATAGGCTACAAGCCAGATCGGCGCAGGGGCAAAACGCGCCCTCGGTGGGGAGAAAGACCCGATTCGGCTCCGCTTTCCTGCTCTGAGCCGCTGGCTGTCACACTCGTAAATCGCTGAAATCAGGAATGCAATCGACTACGCCGCCTGAGCTGCAGTTTGGTACGTCCGATGCAACCCGAGTTTGGGGTCCTTTGCGTCGTTTGCCGGAGCTTACACGGGGAACGCGCGAATAGGAGTTGAGAGATGGCAGATGAACCAAACCTACACACTACCCCCAAGCTGACTTGGCAGCCAAGACAGTTGGCGGTGATGTGCGTGGTGTGTCTGGCAATGGGGTTCCTGGCAGGCTATTTATTGCGCGGTTCTGCGGCCAAGCCAGCCTCGGCGCCTTCTGCTGTAGCCCAGACAATGGTGCCTGCGTCCCAGCCAATGGGTCGGTCTGCCGGCCCTTCACCAACGGCGCAACAACAGCCGAAAGAAATGCCCTCGTTGGACGACCTACAGCGCATGGCGGACAAGAAAGCTGCGCCGCTGTTGACAAAATTAAAGTCCGGTCCGAAGAATCCTGAGCTCTGGAACCAGGTCGGCCTGATCTACAAAAGCGCACATCAGTTCAAGCAGGCCGCCGGATACTTCGAAAAATCCCTGCAATACGATCCGAAAAACGTCGCCGTGCGAGCTGACTATGCATCCTGCTTGTACTACACCGGAGACGTGGATGGGGCCCTCGCGCAACTCAACCAGTCGCTGACTTACGATCCGAAACATGCGGGCACGCTGATGAACATCGGCATCATCAAGTGGAGAGGCAAGAACGACGTCGATGGCGCAGTTGCGGCGTGGGAAAAACTGTTGCAGTACCATCCCGATTTCCCACAAAAAGATTTGGTGCAGCAGATGGTCACCCAGGCGAAGCAGGGCGCGAAGGCCGCGAGTGACGGACAAAAGGGGTAAGCCGACCTTAACGTCGGGGATGCTGTGGCGCGTTTGCGGACTTCGGCCTTTCGTGGCGTGGTTGGTGTGCCATTAACTCTTGCAGAGTGTACGCACGATGACGGCCAGGGCTGGATACCAACGGGTCTGACAACCGAGGTTAGGCCCAAGGAATTAGATCCGATCCAGCCCTGATCGTTGTCTTGGAACCTGACGACCTGAGGTTATGGCAGAACTGGTCAAAGAACTGATTCCCGCAGAAAGCGAGCGTGCTGCTGGCGGTTGGCGCGTGTGGGCAATACGGATCGCGATCAGCCTCTTTGCGCCGATACTGCTGCTTGGATTCGTGGAAGCAGGCCTGCGGGTTTTCGGCGTGGGATTCCCCACTGATCTCACCGTTCCTTGCACCGTCCAAGGTCGCCCCGCCTCCTGCTATAACCTCTTCTTTACCGCTCCCTTCTTTCCACCGGGAATGATCAAAACACCGCAGATGTATGCGATTCCCGCCGAAAAGCCGGCCGGGACGTTTCGCATTGTTGTGCTCGGAGAATCGGCGGCCATGGGCGATCCGGAACCCGCCTTCGGGTTCAGCCGATATCTGGAGGTGATGCTCAGCGAACGTTTCCATTCCCTGAAATTCGAGATTGTGAATACCGGCAGCGTTGCCATCAACTCGCATGTCGTTTTGCCGATCGCCAAAGGGCTGGCGAAGTACCAGCCGGATGTATTTATCATTTATTCCGGCAATAACGAAGTCGCCGGACCGTACGGCCCCGGCACGGCACTTACCTCTGCTGGGATGAGCCTTCCCGTCATCCGTGGCAGCATTTGCTACCGCTCGACTCGCATTGGACAACTGCTCACGAAGGTGGGAACGCCGAAAAGAGAATGGCGCGGGATGGCGATGTTTCTCGACAAACAGGTTCGAGCCAGTTCGCCGCTCATGAAGAATACCTACGCAAACTTCGAACACAATCTGCGCGATACGATTGCCGGGGCTCGCGACTCCGGGGCTAGAGTTATCGTCTCCACCGTAGCCACAAATCTGGTGGACTGCGCCCCGTTCGGCTCTTTGCACCGCGAGGATCTGGGATCGGATGCTTTGCGTTCCTGGTCCACCATGGTTCAACAAGGAGCCGAGCAGGAAAATGCCGGAGCCAACACGGAGGCGTTGCAGTCATACTTCGCCGCGGCCAAAATCGACAGCGAATACGCGGAGCTCGAGTTCCGCATCGGCCGCACCCTCCAGGGGCTCGGAGACTACAAGGGAGCGAAGGAACACTTTCTTCGCGCCCGCGATCTCGACACGCTTCGCTTTCGCGCCGACAGCGCAATCAATGACATCAATCGCTCGGTGGCACAAGAATTCGCGGGCGTGGACTTGGTTGACGCCGATGCCATCTTCGCCAAGGAAAGCCCAAACGGAATCACCGGCAGCGAACTGGTTTATGAGCACGTGCACATGACTCCGCACGGCAGCTACCTTCTAGCACGCGCAATGTTTCTTCAGATCGCAAAGCAGCTGCCTTCGGATGCTGGGCATTCGCTCCAGGCTGAAGATGTCCCGTCCCAGGCGGAATGCGAGCGCTTGTTAGCATTCACCAAGTTTGATCATGCCCGGGTGACGACCGAGATGTTGCGACGACTGCAAGAGCCTCCATTCACCAATCAACTGAATCATTCCGATCAACTTTTGCGCTTGGTGATGAAAGCGGACGATGCGAACGAAAACCCGAATGACACTGCATCGCAATATCAACGGGCACTCGCCAGAAGGCCAAACGATCGCATCCTGCACTTCAACTACGGCGTCTTTCTCAACCAATACAACCCGGCAGCAGCAGCCGAGCAGTTCAACGTTGCCCGACCGTGCGATGGATTTCCCCTAGTCACGCCGGACGGCACTGTGCACTGAAATTGTCAGGTCTTCCTTCGTGTCCTTTGTGGTTAATGAAGTTCAAGGGCTGGAACCACAGAGGACACGAAGGTACACAAAGATGTGCCGTTTACCGCAGTCGCACTTCCTCTTCGCGGTCTTCGGCGGCTTTCATTTTATCCTCAATATGCCGCTGCATGCGGTCCCATTCCGAGCGAACCATCATTTCCTTGATGGCGAACTTGGCCTCATGCTTCTGATCATCCACCCGGACCGCGAGCTCGTTCTTACGGAAACGGAAGTCGATGGTCTCCGCCAGCGGGATGAGCGAATTGGACAACTTTCCCACGATGACAAACACGACGTTGTCGGATACCAGCGTGTATTCAGGGCAGGCTTCCGGGCCCATCGCGGTCGACGGGCCGCCGAACGCCACCATGAATCCATGCCCAGCCGGAATGCATTCGCCCATGTGCATCCGGACGACGGTACCGTGTTGGTAGATTCCAATTTGCGCTGCCAGCAAACCCGGCAAGCTGCAAAACAAGAAAATCAGCGAAAATACACGTTTCATGGACTGTCCTCCTAGTGTGCTAATGTGCGCTGCCCGGGCGGTAGTAACCGCTGCGGCAGCGGAATCGTAATTTGAGATTGTGAGTGGGGAGAATGCGAATCGAGTGGAACTCCGAGCCGGACTCCGGCAACACGTAGGTTAAAACGCGGGCTGAATGCAAATCATCGATAACATCGTTGAAGATTCCGGACGCGTCTTCGCTGATCCTTAAATAGCGGCCGCCAGAGTCGTCGGCCATCCTGCGCAGAATTGCGTTTCCGTTGGACGGCCGCCCCGGACTGCTAACGTCAACCACATAAATCTGCGCCTCGCTGGCCAGTATTTCTTTCAACGCCTTATGGAATGACGCATTGCTAGCCGTGTCCTCCCCGTCGGAGAAGAGAATGACTACCGGCCAAGTGTCCGGTTGCCTGCGCTGAGCAAGGAACTTCGCTGCAGTTTCGACGGCATCAAACAGCGGTGTGGCTCCCCCCCGGGGCATGGAAGAAACCTGATCGGTGGTAAGGGAACTGCGACAATTCCCGGTGCAAACAAAATGCGCTTCCATTCCGCTGAATGATAAGACGGATACCTGGTCCCCTGGATTCCAGGGCCAACGCGAAATCAGCTGTACAACCTCTGTGATTTCCTGCTGGAAGCGTGGCAGAACCGACCCGCTTGAATCCATCACCACGATGACGTCGAGTTTGAACAAGTCGGAGTGGGAGAAGCTGCGGAAGTCTCGAATCACCCTTTCATCGTCGACCACGACGAAGTCGTCCTTCTGAAGCGCTTCAACCAAATGATTGTGTTCGTCGGTCGCGAAAAACACGAGACGCACTTCGGAAACGTTGCTGCGGTAGGTGAGATTTGATTCCTCAGAACCGCTTGCCGTCGATTGGCCGACAAGGAGCTTATGGGCGCAAAAGGGTGTCACCAGAAACAGGAACAAGACCAAACGATTGAGCCGATTGCGCATGAGCATGGCCCCCACAAATTGGGACATCGTAGCAAAGAGGAATAGGGTTGTCATCGGCAAAACCTGTTAACAACCTGAGAACCCTTCTATTCGCTGGGCGTTACCGATTCGCGGATGATCCGCCGAGGGAGCTTGCTACTTCGGTCATTTGACCGTTGTTTCAACTGCCAGCAATATTAGCCACGTCCCCCACATACCACTTCGGAGGAAGTCGTGCGAAAAATTCGGCTGTTTGTCGCAGTAGCGTCCGTTAGCTTTTTCATAGCGTCTACATCGTCTGCTTCCGCTCAGTCGGGTCTCGCCTTAGTCGCCGACAATCACACCACAGTCTCCTCTGGCGCGACCGGAACTACCGAAAGTGCGGGACCGGCTGCGAAAGTAGCTCAACCGGCCAACAATTCTGCGGCTCCGGTCGCGGTCGCGCAAACTCCCGCGCCGCCTCAAAAAAGCCAAATCCTAGGATCGCACGTCGGGGTGGGCGTCAAAGTATCGTTGCTGGGCGTCGGCATCGAAGCGGCTACTCCGATCACGTATCGCACCAATGTTCGCTTTGGATTTAACGCTTTCGGTTACAGCCGCGGCTTCAGCAATGACGGCGTCGGTTACAACGCAGACCTGACTTTTCGCTCGTTCGAAACCCATTTTGATTGGTTCCCGTTCGCTGGCCGTTTCCACCTGAGCCCTGGTCTGATGGTCTACAACGGCAACCAGATCAAGGCAACCGCCGGAGTGCCCATTGGACAGCAATTCACTCTCGGCGGGACCACCTATACAAGCGATTCGGTGAACCCGATCACGGGCACAGGAAAAATCGGCTTTAACAAGGTGGCGCCCTCGTTTCTGCTGGGATGGGGAAACCTTCTCCCCCGCGCCAGCAACAAGCACTTCAGCATTCCACTCGAATTCGGCGTGCTGTTCCAGGGATCCCCGAAGGCCACGCTTGCTCTATCCGGGAGCGCCTGCGATGCCAATGGCTTGGGTTGCCACGACATCTCCACCGACACAACCTTTCAGAACAACGTGATTGCACAACAGAACAAATTGAACAGCGATATGTCCTTCTTCAAATTCTATCCCGTCATCTCGCTGGGCTTCGGCTACAAGTTTTGAGGTGTTAGCGAAATGAAAAAGGCCACGCTGATTAACGTGGCCCTTTCCTTTGCAGTTCAGAAGCTCCGATACATGAACTGACCCACGCCTGCATCCTGGGTATGGGTCACGATCGACACCACGAGTAACGCCAATCCATAAAGAGGCGGAATCCAGTACCAACGATTACGAGCGATCGCAGTGACGATTACTGAACGCGAGTGCGCTGCCGCAGCTCCGGGCTCTACCGAGCAGCGGTCCAGCGCTTCACTGACCAGCAGCACCGTGGCATATCCCGTCGCCAAAGCAAGCACCAAGAGATACAGACTTCCGCTGAGAAAGCGCGAGAGATAGGTTGCAGGAGAAAAGGCTGCGGAAAACATCTGCGCCGCCTGCGACGATGAATTGGCGCGGAACAGTATCCATCCCAGGCTGATCAACGTAATCGTGACCAGCCATGAGAGCGGCGTCCAAAGGGTGTCCACCGGTTCCCAGCCTAGCTTGCGCTGCCATTGCTGGAACTGACGATGCAAGACGAGCAGCACTCCGTGATAGCCGCCCCATAACAAAAACAACACGGTGGCCTTGTGCCACAATCCAAACAGAACCATCGAAACTACCAGCGTCAGATTTCGCCACCACATCTCGCGGCGCAACCTTACCAGCAGGAGGAAAACGTAGTCACGAATCCAGAACGATAGCGACATATGCCAGCGCGTCCAGAAAATCGACGGTGTCGTGGATTGAAAGGGCCGAGCGAAGTTCTCCGGCAAAGTGAAACCCAGCGCTTGCGCAGCGCCGATGGCAATATGCGAGTAACCGGCGAAGTCAAAGAAAAGCTGCAATCCGTAGCCGAACGCCAGGCACCATACGTCAGCGCCGCTCCAGCGCGTGACATGATCGAAGCTACTGTTGATTCCATCGCCGGAGAGAATTCCCTGCCCCAGCAACCTCGCCAGTTGCATCATCAGGACACCGGTTGCGATGCGAGCAAACCCGCGTCCTATGTCGTTCGGTGAGGTCAGTTCCTCGGACCGAAATTGCGGAAGCATATCGGGCATGCGACAGATCGGCCCGGACAACGCCACCGGGAAGAACGCCATGTACAACGCAAACTCAACGAATGATGGGTCGAGTTCATCCCCGCGGTAAAGATCAAAGAGATAGCTCATCCCCTGGAAAGTCCAGAACGAGATCCCCAGGGGCAGCGCAAGATGAGCAAATCTCTGCAACGATGGCAGAGGAAGGATGACGGCCATTTCAGGGAGATACTTGAAACTGCTCAGGAGCGCGAGGTTCAGTAGTACGCCGGTCGTCACTGCGAGTTTGGTAGGTCTGCGGCGAAGCCATTCTCCAAGCGAGAAATTCATCACTGTCGAAGCAAGAAGAACGCCCGCGAACCAGAGGCCCCAAGTGAGATAAAGCACATAGCTGGCGAGCAGAAGAAGGGGCTGTCGCACACTTCGCGAGCGGACCTTCGCGAGGGCCGCTACGCTAAGCAGAAAAACCAGGCTATATAAGATCTCTCGAAGCAATGTTCCCCGCAGGGCTATCGTAACTGAAAAACTTCATTCTCACCGGATACAATGACCGCAGCGTGAACCGATTTCGCAATCTGATTGAAGCCCTCGATGCGGCTCCGGCAGATCGTCCATTTGTTACTGCCTGGATCGATGAAGACGAAAGCGAGACCGTGACCTTTGGCGAGTTCCGCAAGCGCGCACGCTTTCAAGCCGGCATCCTTCGCGACCACGGAGTGACGTGCGGCAACCGTGTCATCGTCATTATGCCGCAGGGCATTCCCGCCATGACCGCCTTTGTCGGGGCGATGATGTTGGGCGCTGTGCCAGCCTTCCTCGCTTATCCCAACTTCAAAGTTGAGCCTTCCAAGTATCGCTCCGGGCTGGCTGGAGTGACCGCGAATCTGAGCGCCAAAGTCGTGGTGATCGATGAGGGATTCCCCGACGAGATGCTCAGCTACGTATCACTCAACGACCGAAGCAAGTTGCTTCGTGCCCGCGGTGGCCAGACGCCAAGGACAGGGGTTGAACTTCCCCAGCTCGATTATCCATCCGAGACCCTGGCATTCATTCAGCATTCGGCGGGCACAACCGGACTGCAGAAAGGCGTGGCCCTTAACCATGCCGCAGTATTGAGGCAACTCGAACATCTCGCGCAGGCGCTGAAAATAGATACTGCGATAGACCGCGTTTACAATTGGCTGCCGCTGTACCATGACATGGGACTGATCGCGTGCTTCATGCTGCCCATGGTTTGCCATCTGCCCGTCGTGATGCAGTCGCCGCTGGATTGGGTGATGCATCCTGAAACCATGTTGCAGATTATCACCGAGCATAAGTGCACGCTGGCGTGGATGCCGAACTTCGCCTTTCAATTCGTTCCCCGCCGTACCCCGCCGAGCCGATCGGGGCAGTACGATCTTTCGTCGGTCCGCGCTTTGATTAACTGCTCCGAGCCGGTCCGCGCCAGCAGCATGCATGAATTCCAGATCGCCTTTGCATCTATCGGGCTTAGGAGCACTGCCTTGCAATCCTCCTACGCCATGGCGGAAAACGTTTTCGCTGTGACCCAGTCGGATCGGCAATTCGGTCCGGCCGGTATATGCGCAGATGGTGCAGAGTTTCGCACTAAACATTTGATCGTCCCGGTTGCGGACGGAACCGCCGGATCGGTTTCCTTCCAATCCTCCGGCCGGTTGTTGCCTAACCACGAGGTGCGTATTGCGTCCGGTTCCGGCGAGCTCCTTGCCAACGGTCACGTCGGCGAAATTCTCATCAGGAGCGACAATCTGTTTGCGGGCTACTACAACCGCCCCGACCTTACGGCCAAAGCAATCATCGATGGCTGGTATCACACCGGCGATCTGGGCTTCTATCTTGACGGCGAACTGTTCGTCGCCGGCAGAAAGAAAGACTTGCTCATTGTCGGGGGCGAAAATCTCTATCCGCAAGACATCGAAGAGATTGTCGCCAGCCACCCCGCCATTCACGACGGCCGCGTGGTAGCGATGGGCGTGTACAACCCGGACCTCGGGACCGATGATATCGTGGTGGTGGCGGAGGTGGAGCGAGATGCACTTCTCACTAATTCGGTAGAAATCGAACGCGAACTTCGCAATCTTGTCGTGGCCGGAATTGGCGTCGCAGTTCGAACGATTTTCTTGAAGCCGCCGAAATGGATTGTGAAAAGCACAGCTGGAAAAGCATCCCGCTCCAGTACGCGCGAAAAGCTTTTGCGAGAGCATCGAGAGCTCAACACCGAGATCGAGGATAGACAATCCACATGACCCCTGAAGCCCAACAGATGATTGAACACCTTGTTCTTCTGATTCGAAAACCGAACGTTAAAGTCGAGGAAAACACACCTCTGGTTTCGTCCGGACTCATTGACTCGATGGCGCTGGTGGATTTGTTGCAGAAGCTCGAAGATCTCACTCACACGCGCATCCCGCCAGGGAAGGTGCAGCCGAAAGATCTGGATACTGTTGCCCTGATGTTCGCTACTGCGCAGCGTGTGGGCAAAGCTCGGAAGTAGGCTGACAAGAAAAACAAAACCCCGAAGCACTTGCTCCGGGGTCTCGAATTAGCAACAGACTCCTTCGTCAGGCGGCCAACATCTCCACTAAGTGCTCGCACAGCGTGGTTTCAAGGTTATAGTTGTTCACTACGACCGGCGTGTTCAGGAACGGCTTCAGGATGTCAAACACCTTGGGATAGAACTCCCTCTCGTAGCGCTCCGCATCCTGCTTCGTCGTCCACAGGCTGATGGTGACCACTTTATCCTCTCTCAGCTTCTCAGGAAAAAAGGGCAGAATTTCCCTGAATCCATTCTGCTTCCTGAGGATAGGCAGGATCTCGTTCTTCATGATCTTCGCGAACTCTTCTTTCTTCTGCATCTTCACTTCGACTTCAAGAATGCGTGCAAACATGGTAGGCTCCTTTTCTTTTTTGTGAGATAAAAACGGTGCGAAGCGCGAGCCCTCGGCCCAAAAACGCTTCAGTGGTTTCCAAATGCCTAGAGCTCAAGCTGTGGGAAAACTACCATAGCCCGTCTAAGCAATGCAGTGATGGATGCCTGTCATCGAAGTGCGAAAAGGCACGTGGCGAGGTGACCATCGTGCCTGGGGAATGTCTCGATACCTCAAGTTACAGTGCAAAGCCAAACGCGGCGGTGAGGAGCACGCCGAAAACCAGCGCATGGGCAAACTCCGTCCAGCCCAGTTGGCGAACCACAATTGGCCGATGCTTTTTCGCGAACCAGGCAAAGCCACGAAGCAGGATCGGGGCGAATGCAAGTAGAGTCAATTCCGGCAACCAGTTCAAGTGGCACGCGACAGTCACCATTCCTCCGAGCAAAACCTGCCCCGCCAGGAAACTCCAGCCCACATTCAACTTCTCATTTAGACCCGCTGCTCGCGCTCCGCGAATTCTGACCCAGACGAAGTGGACCTGATCGGCAGCAAACAACCAATTGACCAGCCACAGTGCCCAGGCTCTGGCATCGAGCCGTCCGGTGGTCACGCAGTAGGCAGCAGGCGCGGTCGACGTAAGCGCCAAGGCACCCGCCATCTCTGCCGCCATCCTGGTTGACCGTCCCATTCTCTTCAGAAATATCTGCACCGCGAACGCAACGCCAGCAATAATTCCAAGCCACATCAAATGGCGGTCCCTTCCTCCCCAGAAGAGCGCGCTCAGACTGACGATCGCTATGCCGACAAGCGGCATGACAACGCTGCGAACCAGTTGCCGTTCCTTTGTTGTCTGAACTCGTACGACGCCGGTGCCGAGCCAGCTTTCGACCGGCGTCCGCAGCCAAAACAGCGCCAGCACCGCCGTCGTCAACAGCAAAACCGGAACAATGCGCCCTCCGGCTAGCAAGCCGACGGCTGCGCCCGTCACCAAGGGAACCAGCAACATTCCCCACGCCCCATGCTCACGAGGAACAATCAGTGCGCGCCGACGTTCTTTTTGCGCAAGGGTGAGTTTGATCGTGTCCTCAGCCTCATCCGAACCGAGAGCGGACGATATTTCCAGCCGTGGTGGTGCACTCCCCATAATTCCGGCAGCTCCCTGATCAGGTTCGCAAAGGCACTCTGCAGCTACCGTGAGCAAGATCACTGCCACTGGTGATCAACATCACGCCGCACCCGGAAGTATTTCATTCCAATACTCTCTCGCACCCCTCAGCTTTACAGACAAGCCCGTTCCGACATAGATTTAAGGACCGGCAACTTCCGTGGAGCTGACATGTCGCGACCTTCCTTTGATGACCCGCAGCCCCCAACCACGCTCTCGGCCAAGACCATGACGGAAGCTCTGCTTTCCACTGCCCTCCTAGAGACCCTTCCCGATGCAATCGTCGCCGTCGACCGCGACGGAACTATTGTTCTGATCAATTCCCAGGCGCAAGAGCTGTTTGGCTATCAGCGCGAGGAATTGATTGGCCAGAAAGTTGAACTGCTCGTCCCAGAAAGCTATCGCCGTCAGCACCACCATCATCGCGAGACCTTCGCAGAAGCGCCCAAGACGCGGCGGATGGGAGCGGATTTAGACCTCTACGGAAGGCGGCGCAACGGTTCCGAATTCCCGGTGGAAATCAGTCTCAGCCCGGTCTCCACGGAGAATGGAACGTTCGTGCTGAGTGCGATCCGCGACATCAGTGACCGCAAGAGAATCGCGGAAGAACTGAGAAGGGCGAATGAAGAACTCCATCGCCGAACGACCGAGCAACTAGGCGAATACCGCTCAAGGCTGGCCTCGATCATTGACTCCTCCGAAGACGCCATTCTGAGTAAAGACCTGAATGGCATGATCACGAGCTGGAACCGCGGGGCTGAACATATCTACGGCTACACCCCGGAAGAGATCGTCGGAAAGAACATATCCCTTCTAGTCCCCAGTGATCGTCCGAACGAAATGTCGGAGATTCTGCAGAAAATCGGTCGCGGGGAAAGCCTTGAGCACTATGAATCGGTGCGGGTCACCAAGGATGGACGGCACTTGAACGTCTCCATTTCTGTTTCTCCTTTGCGCGATGCGGCTGGCCATATCGTGGGAGCGTCCGCCATCGTGCGCGACATCACCGCCCAGAAAAAGGCGGAAAGCCAACTCCGTCAATCCCAGAAGATGGAAGCCATCGGCCGATTAGCAGGAGGAGTCGCGCACGACTTCAACAACATCCTCGGAATCATCAGCGCCTGCAACGAATTTCTCCGGGACCGCGTCAATCCCGTCAGCGAACCGTCGCTGTACGTCGACAACATCAAGAAGGCGATCGAGCGCGGTACGTCATTGACTCGCCAACTCCTCACCTTCAGCCGGACGTCCGTGATCCAACCCCGCGTCCTCGACGTGAACGAACGGCTCAAAGACATCACCAAGCTCCTGCGGCCGCTCCTGGGAGACGATGTCGAGGTTCTCATCGTCCCCAAATCATCCTCGGCAGTGATCGAGGCAGACCCTGGCCAGCTTGACCAGATCGTGGTCAACCTCGCGGTAAACGCGCGCGACGCCATGCCTCGTGGCGGCAAGCTCATTCTCGAGACCGGCGCGGTGAGATTTGACGAAGCCTTCGCCGACCAACATCAAACCATGCCAGCGGGAAAATATGTCATGCTCGCGGTCAGTGATACCGGCCACGGCATGGATGAAGCCACCATTTCCCATATTTTCGAGCCTTTCTTCACCACCAAGGAAATCGGCAAAGGTACTGGTTTGGGCTTGGCCACCGTGTACGGCATCGTCAAACAGAGCGCAGGACACATTCTGGTCTACAGTGAACCGGGACAGGGCACCACCTTTAAGATCTACCTTCCCAGCGCCGAGCACAAAATCGGCCTGGCACCCAAGCCTGAACCGGAGAGCGTCAGTCCCAAACGGCAAGGCACTACAATTCTCCTGGTCGAAGACGACGACATCATGCGCAGCCTGACCCGGCAGCTCCTTCAGGAACACGGCTACAACATAGTTGAAGCGAACGACGGAAAATCCGCCCTCGAATGGGTCGAGTCTCATCGCGAGCCAATTGACCTGTTATTGACCGACGTCGTGATGCGCCGCATGAGCGGCCCCGAATTAGTTGAACGCTTGAGCGCCTCTCATCCCACCCTGAAGGTCGTGTATATGTCCGGATACACAGGCGAACTAATGGCGGAACGCGAAGTGTTGAAACGCGGCATCACTCTCCTGGAGAAGCCTTTCACGCGAACCGCTCTGCTTAACACCATCCACACCACGTTGGGATGAAAGTTAGCACAGGGACCTGTTGTGCGGCACCGCAATAACCTTGACACGATTCGTGCCAAAGCATACCCTTCGGCCCATGTGGAAAGCCAGACTCCGCCGGTCGCCGATCACCTTTGCCCGTACGTATAACCAACCGATTGGTGATGGAGATCACACATCGCTGTGTGAAAGCACCCACTTCTCAGACACATCGCCGGTGAATAGCGTCCTCAGCTGCAGTTAACCAAATCTAACCAAGTTATTTGTTTTGTTTTGGTTATACGACATTCACGTAAGTCCTGAGTCGCTCGCCAAAAGTGGCCAGGCACTTGCCAAAGTACCAGTGAGCGGAGGCACAAAATGGCCACACACATAGTAAACCACCCCCAGAAGCCGGCAGCAGCCGACAAGACGTTTTGCGATTTTCCCCCGGCCGTAGCCGATGCCCTAGAGCAAGAAGCCGTAACCACCACCTATCCCACCGGAGCAGTTCTGTTCGCCGAGGGACAGTCTCCGCGGGGAGTGTTCATCGTCCGTCGGGGGCGGGTGAAGCTTTCCATTTGTGGCAGCGACGGCCGCACTCTGATTCTGCGGATTGTCGAAGCCGGTTGCCCGTTGGGAGTTGCCGCGGTAGTTTCCGGTCGCCAATATGAAGCCACCGCCGAAACTCAGGAACCCTGCGAGGTCAGCTTCCTGCGCCAAAGCGACTTGCTTCGCCTCATGCGCCTACAGGGCGAGATTGCTCTCTGGGTGACGCAGCACATCAGCGACGATTACGCCTGCACGTGCCGCGAAATCCGCGACCTGATTCTTTCCGACTCCGCCAGCGAAAAGCTTGCGCGCCTGATGGTGGGATGGCTTGACCAGAATACTGCGGCCGCAAACCCTACCCAAGTGAAGATGGCACTGACTCATGAAGAGATCGGCCAGATGATCGGCACCTCGCGCGAAACCGTCAGCCGCCTTTTCGCCGGCTTCAAGAAACAGCGCCTCATCCAACAGAACGGTTGCACTTTGGTGATTCCGAATCGCGTGGCCTTGGAATCGCTTATTACCGCGTAGAGCACCGCTTACAGGGCCGGTCCTTCCTCCACCGGCCCTGTTTCTTTGGGGAGTCCGCGCCTAATTCAACCGAGCAACGCGCATCCGGCGCTTCGACTCTGACTTTGGTTTGTCCAACCGGGACTGCTTACGCGGGTGAGTTGTCCTTTGGAGCCTCGACAGTTCCCTGCTCTTCCCTGAAATCGGCAGGATCGGAAGGCGGTTCGATCAGGTGCGCCCGCTCCAGGGCCCGCAGATATTCCGGACGTGAATGGCGGTAGTGATCAGCCGGGACTTTGCCGTTGATCCAGGCCGTATCCATCGGGTAGACAAGCGGATCGAAGATCACCATATAGAAGTGCCACAGCAGAATCGAGAAGGTCGCGAGCAGTGCTTCATAATAATGCACAGCGGTGGCCGCGTCCGAAACCCACTTGGGGAAATAGCGCAGGGTGAAATTGTTAAACCACAACAAGAAGCCAGAGACCGTCATCACTACCGTGCCCCACATGAAAGCCCAATATTCGACTTTCTCCGCGTAGTTAAATTTCGCGAATCGAGGCTCGGCTTTCGTTAGCCCCAGATTGTGCGAGAACACTTGCAGCAGATCACTCGCGTCTTTCAGTTGCGGCAGCATCGCTTTCAGGAACAAGCGGTCTCGCCGATTGATCGAGAGATGAATCATGTGGTAAACCGTCGCCACCATCAGCACAACCGCCGCGCTGCGATGCACCAAACCGCGGAATGCGATGTGGCTTTCCCAAAGCATCAGCGGACGCGCCCACCACGCTTCCGGATACTTCAGCGCAAACCCCGTGAACACCAACGTCGGGAAGCTGAGGATCACGCCCCAGTGAGCCATGCGGAAGTTCAGATTCATCCGCAAAACTTGCCCACCGCTCTCGTGCCGCGGCTCCCGCCGAATGAGTTTCGCCAGAAGATCCAGTAGGTTATGCAGGATCATGAAACCGAGTGTCAGCGGGATCAGTCCCCAGTAAGTCCACCGAATCCATTTCACCACCGGATGCGATGGACCCGTCCCAGTCTGCACGTGCACCGGCCCAATGACAAAGCGTTCGCCGGCGCCGGCGTGACAAGCTCCGCAAGTTTTGGGAAGGTTGGTTGCGTTGACTGTCGATCGCGGGTCGGTCGATCGAAGGATGTTGTGCACTCCATGGCACGAAGCGCAATTGGCCACACTCTGTGACCCGCCTCGCGCAGCCAGACCGTGGTAGCTGTCGGCGTATGAAGGAACGCGGTCCGCCGGCAGGTTGTAACGCAGAGCCAGTCGCTCATCGCTGTGGCATCGTCCGCAAGTGGCCATCGAAACGCGTCCAGCGTTCACCAGCGATCTCTGCTCTTTCGGTCCCAGAATCAAGTGCTCGCCATGGCAGTCGCTGCAGATCGGAGCGGCGGACACGCCCGCCTTCATAGCTTGTCCGTGCACACTTTCAAGATAAGTCTTGCTGATGTCGGAGTGGCATTGGCCACAGGTTGCCGGAATATTCCAGTGGTTGGTCTTGGAACGCGCATCTTTCGGAGGAAAGATTCCGTGGCTCCCGTGACAATCCGAACAGGTCGCGGCCGCTCCATCTCCATCCGCCACCGCTCGGCCATGCACGCTTTGGCGATAAAGTTCTACGGGATGCGCGAATGGAATCTTGTGCCGCGTGAGAAACTGCTGGTTGCTGTGACAGGCAGCACAGGTGTCCGGCAGATTCTTCTTGGCGACCGGCGATGCCGCATCGCTCGAGGCCTGAATCTGATGCACGGAGCCATGACAGGATAAACAATTCGGTGCGTCGGGATCGCCTGCCGCAGCTGCTTGTCCGTGGATGCTTTGTCGGAACGCCTTGACTTCGTCGGCGTGGCATTGCGCGCACTTTGCCGGCGCAACTTGCGCAGCGGGAGCCACCTCGTGCGGATCGCCGTGGCAGGATTGACAGGCTCCGTCGCCGAGCGCCGCGTGAATGCTGCTCGTAACGTGGGAAGTTTTGTCGGTGTGGCAAGTCGAGCAGCGAACTTTCAATATTTTGTCGGGATGCGGAAAATCCTTGATGTTCGTGTGGCAGTCGGTGCAACCCAAAGTGCCGTGGACGCTGGTCGCATGTTTCGCTGGATCAATCGAAATGGTTTTGCCGCCCCCCGACGTCATTCCGGCCTGGCCGTGACAGGCCAGGCAGCTTTCATCCTGCTTCAGCGGCTGGGCAGCCTTCGGTTGAGCGAGGACCGCACTTGGTATTAGCGTGCAGATTGAGACGAGGCAGACCGCAAGGAGCAAAACCCAATACACGAAACTCGATCGTCTGACGATGTCCGCTGCGCGTCCGTTCTCCTTCAGCAAGATCGAGCTCAAACGACTCACTCCTACTTAATTCCCAAGTCGGTCAGGACTTTCGGTTTCTCCTCGCCCGCTGCCAGCACCTCATGGCATGCGGAACAATCATTGGTGATGGTTTGGCCATCAGCGCTGGTGTGGCTGCCGTCATGGCAGCGGAAGCAGCCCGGCGAATCATTGTGCCCAAGATTATTCGGATGGGTGCCCCAGGTCAGACGCATGTCCGGGAAGATGTTGCGCAGGTAGATCGCCGCCACCTCCTCGCCCGCCTGCTGCACCAGAGTGCGCCGAGTCTGATAGATGTCCGGGTAATTCGTTCGATAGAAATTGTTGAATTCGTCAACGATGCGCTGCTGTGCCACGTCGCGGGTGGGATACTCAACCTTGAGAACTTCGACTGCCTTTTTCCTGATGTAAGGAAGTTCCGGGCTGATGCGGCCAAGCGACATAGCCTTATCCACTGCGCCATCGGGCATATCGAAAGCATGCGTGGGACGGTTGTGGCAATCGACACAATCCATGTCGCGATGCTCACCCTTTTCCAATTGTTGCTGGGTCGGCTTGGCGTCCGTAGAAATGAATTCAGTCGTTTTCCCCTTATCGTCGGTGTAATAAACGACGGGGATGGTCTGCCGGTCGGCGTCGGTCGAAATGTAGCGAATGCGGGTTGTGTCGGCGAGGTGGCGTCCATGGATTCCGACCGAACCCTGCCAGGTGCGTCCGCCGACTTTCAGAAGGAGAACGTCGGTCTGCGGCGTGTTCTTTTCGTCGTCCTTGTAGCTGGTATTCACCAGGAACTTGTCGCCGGTAAAGCGCTGCGGCCAGTGACACTGCTCGCAGGTTTCACGCGCCGGGCGGAGGTACTTCACCGGCGAAGGAATCGGGCGCGAATAGGTGTGGAAGGTTACGGCGAAAACCTGCCGCAGGCCGGAAAGCTTCGAGCGCACAAACCATCCCGCTCCGGGTCCGATATGGCATTCCACACAAGCCACTCGCGAATGGGGAGAATTCTGGTACGCCGTGAATTCGGGAATCATTACGCGGTGGCAAGTCGTCCCGCAAAAGCTCGTCGAGTCCATGTACTGCACGCCGCGGTACGATGCGGTGCCAAAAATGAGAAGATTGAGCACGGTCGCCACTCCGACATACTCCAAAGTGCGCCGAACCACGGGCAAGCTCAAGTCGATCGCTGGGTAAACCCCCGGCAATGTTCCACTCCCGCGCAGACTTCGTCGCCGAAGCCAGATGCCAAGTGGAATCAGCAGCAGGCCGAGCACAAAAATACCTGGCAGGATCAGAAAGACCAGAAGGCCAATATAAGGATGCGGGGGCCCCGGCAGGAAGATGTCATAGAACCAGAAGGCGATGGTGGTAAGCGCCGTGCTCGTGGTCACTACGGCACCGGTCAGGGTGATGGGGTTCTGCCCCAGAAAATAGATTGGTTGCAACCTTTCTCGAATGCGTTCTTGCAGATTCATTTGAGGCCGCTACACTCCTTCTTTCGATCTGTGGCCGCACGGACACACTTCACACTTGGCCGCGGATTACCCCCGGCGCTGGACCAGCAAACGAATCTTTGATGGCCAGGGCTGTCCGGAACTACTTTTTCAGAGTGCGGATGTAAGCCACCAGTCCCTTCACGTCTTCCTTCAGCGTGAAATGAAATCTTGAACCATTTGAGGCTGAGGTTCTGTGACCCGGGTCACAGTTGTAAGTTTGGAGAAAAACGGAAGGCAAGATGAAGAACAAGTTAAGCTTCCTCGTTACCTTGGGCATAAGTAGTAAAGTTCGAGGTTGAAGATACCTGGTTCGTCGGAACTGTGGCGCTCACCCCTGCGAATCCGCCGCGTGATGGCCCTCACTCCAACTTGTGATGCCGGTCACGGCGGCGCCGCGCACACAGGTGGACAATAGTGTAGGGTAAGCTTATGCCGAAGGATGATCGCAATCTTCTGGATGTGCTGAAGTTCGAACTGGAATTCCTTGAGCAAGGCGGATATGGGCGATTGCCGCGTGAAGCCTGGCGGCCGCGATTTGTTTTCGAGGATTCCCCCACTTGCATGAACTTTAACTCCAAGGATCGCGAACCGTGCGAGGAATGCCTGCTGATGCAGTTCGTCCCAGAGAGCGCGCGCAAGGAGCAAGTTCCATGCACGCATATCCCCTTGTCGGCGAATGGACAGACTCTCGATTCTTTGTACCGCACTGGAACCCATCAGGAACTTGAGGCGGCACTCGGAAACTGGCTTCGCGCGACGATCCGCCGGCTGGAAGCACAAAGAGAGAGCCAAGCGTCCGCCGATTCGCCTCGCTAGGCGATTTTCAAGCTCTTTTCCTCCGACGCCCGGTTGGGTTCTTCTTACAACGTCAGCGCTGCCTTTCCTGCGACAGCAGAGCCCGCTCAAAGTCCTTCTCGGTCTCTGAGACATGTCGCTCGAGCTCACCCGGATCTATAAAAGGGTTGGGAGCGCCGGCTTTTTGCCGCGCAGCCTTGCCCTCCAAATCAAAATAGAAGCCATGGGGCGCGAGCATGACATCGGCACGCATGCCGCGCAGCCGCTGAAGCGTGGCGCGCACGTCCTCTACGATGTTCGGATATTTATCGTTGTTGGTCAGCTTGTACGGCGAAGCAGTAAGCCCGCACACGAAAAGCACGTCGTAGTCTTTGCCGCCCTCATGCACTCGCATCGACCAACTGGTGCACCCCTTGGTGTGCCCAGGCGTAAGATGAGCCGTAAGATTCACGCCACCGAGTGCGATCCGTTCACCATCCGAGATGATCCGATCAGGCGTCACGGGTTCGTAGGCGAGGTCGTCGCCCCAATAAAAATCTCCCTTCCCGCCGCGCATCATCGCTTCGCCATCGAGCTTGCTCGCGACGACGGTCGCAGAAGTCTCGCGCTTGAACTCCGCAAATCCGCCGCAGTGGTCGAAGTGGGCGTGACTGTTGAGCAAGATTTTCACGTCCTGCAACTTGAATCCGAGCTTTTCAATGTTCGCCTCTACCTGCGGAAGCATCTGGATGTGGCCAGTGTCCAGAAGAATATGACCCGCCGGAGTGACAATCAGGAACGAGCTAATCAAGTTGGAGCCCACATAATAGATGTTCCCGATTATCTTTCGCGGTTCAAAGGGACGCGACCAGTCTTGCAGAGTCTCCCTGATTGCTTCCTGCCCCGCCTCCCTGCGGTCGGCCATAAACACCTTGCTTACTATTTTCCACTGCTCCCCAATTTTCAGAAGGGACACGTGATCGGTGAACAGAACCTGTGGGTAATTCAAGGTAAGAACTGCGCTGGCCGCCGTTCCGCTAATATCCAGCCGCTCGACCCGGCGCACTCTGCGGTATTCGTCCGCCGCCGGTTGCTGGAAGCGTTTGGCAAACTCTTCCGCGGTCCACTGTGTGAACCGGCCGCCATCGTTGAACATGATCCTGGCGTCGGGGGTGAACACCTGCTTAATGAACTCACCGTTGCCGAACGCATGTGCCTGGAAATAGCCCTCGATCGCCGTTCTCGGATCGTCATCTGACTGTGGTATCCCTGTGGATAGAACCATTGCCGTTATCAGTGTTGGAATAATCATCTCTTCTCCGTCCTCACCAACAGTTAAACATTCCAGCGCGGCGGAAGGTTCAAGCGAAAAATCGCGTCCGTGTGATCCGAGCTAGTGATATTGTATTTTCAGAGTTGCGTTTGGAAGAGAGGGGCTTTCGATGGCCGTCCAGTACCGCATTGGTGAGTTTTCGAATTTGAGTGGGGTTTCCGCGAAAACCCTCCGCTTCTACGACGAGATTGGGCTATTGCGGCCTGCCAGTGTGGACTCTCGCACCGGGTACCGGCACTATCTCCCTGAGCAACTGGAACAGTTGGCCTCGATCCTCGCCCTCAAGAATCTCGGAGTTTCGCTCGCCGAAGTTCGCACTCTAATCAGTAGAACTGGATCCAGCAAGGATCGGCGAGACCTCTTGACCGGACTCAAACGGACGATCGAGCAGTCAATGCAAACAGCCGCACAGTCTTTGGCATGCATTAACGCTGCCATTGAAGAACTGGACAGCTCAAAGCGACCAGTTTCCGTAGTTGTGAAGCGTCGTCCGGCCATTCCTATCGCTTCGATTCGCGCCAAAGTGAAGAGCTATGCAGAGATTGTGCAATTTGAGCAGGAGTTATTGAACGCCCTCCCGCTCCAATCCATCGGCGACCTGCGTGGCGTTCTCTGGCATCGTTGTGCGGATTCAGGTTCACTTGAAGGCGAAGCCTTTGTTGCGCTGAAGCACAAAGTACCGTTTCGAAGTTTTTACGAAGTTGGGCAACTTCCCGCGGTAACTGTTGCCTGTGCCTATTCCGGCTTGGATGACAACAGCGCCGAGCGCGGCTATGCCGCGATCGGAAAGTGGATGAATGTCAGGGGCTATCGGCTCGCAGGTCCAAAACGTGAGATCTACCTTGAACAGATGCTGGAGATTCAGTTTCCATTGGAATCCGCCTGAGTGCCGATGCCGAGACTCACCGACTGGAGCCGCCCTCCGCAATTTGCAGATCGAGGGCCACGCGCTCGCCGTTAATGAGCACGGTTCCCGCGTCCAGGAGTTGCTGGCCGGTGCAATCATATTTCTCGTAGCAGCGCAGCGACGTAAGCGGAAAGTAAAACTCCACGGCTTCGGAGGTGCCGGAGGCTGGCTTCCCGTCCAGATGGACCGTTGTGCTGAAGCCGATCCCGTCAAACTTCTGCTCATCCTTGAAATAAGCTAGCAGCGGACGAATAAGATGGGCCACGTGGTCATCGAAGGCTATGGCTGCGAGCTTGTAGCGCGATCCCGCGGCCGACGCCGGCAAAGCTGAATTCAGCGAGAGCTCCAGATAGATTCCCTGACGGAAGGCCACGAATTTCGGCGGCGCGTAGGCGACGAAATGGACTTGAGGATCCAACTCTTTGACCATCTGATCGATCACTGTCTGGTCGGCGGCTTGCAAGGAAGCCAACGCCTGCGGCGACGTGTCGCGCGGTGGAGGAGGTGGCGGCGCTGGTGGCTCTTTTCGCCTAGGCACTTTCGGAGAGGTGGTGCCCGGTGCAGGTGCCCCACCGTTTCCGGCGGAAACGATTTCGGCCTCCGCTTGGTCCGAACCCGAATCACCGTCAGTGGAGTTCTCAGCCGGAAGAGCATTCGCTGCCAACTGCGGCCCGGATCCGTTGAGCCAGATCGTGATGGGCTGAGCATTCAAGAAGGTTTGCCCCTGCATCAGCGCCGCTTGACGCGCGTCATCGTCTTTCGAAGCGAGCAGCCTTAACGCTGCGCCTTGCGGCAGAAACACCATCAGGTTTTCCGGACGTTCCATGGAAACGCTCATCACTTTTCCCACAATGTGATGCGAAATTTCCACCGCGTATCCTCGAACCTGCCGGTTGCTCTGAAAGCGCGGTACCGCAGCTTGCAGGACCGGCATCACCACGTTCCGAAACGTGTTACGGGCCCGTTCGTCAGGACTAACCTTGTCCGCAGAGTACGAAGCGTAATAGTTGCCTGTAATCGCAAGCACCGTCTTCCCGTTGTAGCTGTCGAAGCGGATGGAATGTTGATCCGCGTGCAATTGCTGGGTCTGGTCGAGGTCGAGTTTGCGGCTGAGGTAGAACGGATAATCGAACTTGATTGCCAGAATATCCTGGCCGGCGAGTCTCAAGTCCTCTATGTATTGTTGCTGTAGGGAGCGCAGCGCCGGATCTTTGATTTCCACCGGCGATACAACTTGCGCCCGCGAGACGGTGGCAACCAACAGGGGGAGGGCGATCCAAAAGAGGGCGATCAGGCCAGCCCTATTTCTGTGCATAGACCATTCCGGAAGCATGATAAGGAGGATCGGAGATCAGGCGGATATACGCGATCAACGCCTCGATCTCGGTCTTGCTGAGAGTATAGCCGTAGGGCGGCATCAATGCAGACTTGTTCAGCGCGGGTCCGCCGTGACCGATGATTGCGGTCAGATCGGCATCGCTCATTTTGTTTAGCGTATCGCCTTCGGTGAAGGGGTGCGGCTTGACCGCAAGATTGTCGAAATTGGAAACCCGCTCGGCCGATGACTCTGGGTTGTGGCAACGAGCACAGTATTTGTCGTCCAGCTGAAATCCCACCTGCTGCTGATATCCGAGCGCGATCTCGTCAATCTTCAGCTCGACTGGTTTTTGGGCTTTGGTGAACGTGCGCGCGGTGAGTTGATAGCGGCCCGCCATCCCGCCCAGAGCAACACTTGTGCTGAACTGCCCACTGGAATCGGTCACCCCGCTCGGGGGATCGAAGTTGACACCCACTGGTCCGCTGAACTCAACCAATGCTCCGGTGACTGCCGTTCCTTGTTCGTCGTTGACCTGCACAACCACAGGCTGAGCAAGGACCATGCCGGTTGCGCCGATCTGCTTCCCGCCGCTCGACTCCACTAGTGCGGCGCCGAACCCAGTGGGCTTCAGGGCAGAAGCCGCTCCCGGCTTGCGAGTGCATCCCGCACTTACGAGAATGAAAAAGACAACGAAGAGTGCCGGCGAGTATCTCCTCATTTCTTCGCCTCCAGTTTGCCGGAACCTTTGAGCGTCATCAGGAACGCAGTCAGGGCGCGGGAATCTTCATCGCTCATGTTGCGATTCGGTTCGGTGGTGCCGGGGCGCATGGCCTGCGGGTCTTTCAGCCAGTGGTAAATCCAGGCAGCGTTCAGACGCGAGCCAACCTGTGTGAGGGTCGGCCCGATGTAGCCTTTGTCAACTTTTGTATCGATAATGTGACACGACTGGCAGGAATACTTGGAATAGAAAAGTTGTTTCCCCTGCTCCACTTGAGCGGGCGGATATCCGCTCGACGGCATAGAGTCGCGCTCGAATGCCGGCGTCTGATATACGGTCATGATGTAGTCAGTGAGTTCCGTGACTTCGCTATCCGAAAGATTAAACCTCGGCATACGGCGAATCAGCGCCGGGCGCAACGTGCCGGGATTCTTCAAGAATGCCTGCAGCCACACCCGCTGCACCGATGTACCTTCCCAGGTCAGGTCAGGAGCCATGTCACCGCCGCGACCGTTGATAGCATGGCAACTGAAGCAGGCCAAATCCGCTATAAGCTGTCCCGCCTTGCCTGCCGGCTGGTAGTTCGAAGCTGCCTCTGTTGGCAACGTTAGCGCCCGCGGCAAATCATGGGCGCGGTCCGTGAGCGCGAGCAACGCAGTCGTCAAAGCATCGACTTGGGCGGGGGCGAAGCTGTACTGCGGCATCTTCAGTGCCGCTCCGAACGAACGCGGCTGCCGGATCTTGGCCGAGATGTAATTCGGTACGGTGTGCGCCATCCCGGGCAAGAAAATAATCTGCGTGAGCGGTTTACTCCCGATGCGGGTTAAGTCCGGAGCGAAGTTTTCCGGCTTCTTGATGCCGCTGATTTTATGGCAGGAGGCGCAGCCGTACTCGGTCACCAGAAGCTTGCCGTGGGCAATCTGCTCAGGCGTGGCAGCGTCGAGATGCACGTTGGCGAGCAAATCCGCATCAGTTTTATTTCCGAGGAAGCCGACCAACAGGGAAACCTGCTGATCTGTGAAACGGTAGTGCGGCATGGCGGTTTCCGCGTCGTAAACCCGCGGGTTGCGCAACCAGGCGCGCAACCATTCTGGCTTGGTCTTGTTGCCGATGCGGGTCAACTCCGGACCGACATCGCCGCCGACCACATTCCCTGCAGCGTTCTGCACGGCGTGGCAGGAGGCGCAGAATGATTCCCCGTACAAACTGGCCCCCGCAGTCGGATCAGGCGCCTTCGAATCTTTGGCTGGTTCCGTGTCTCCTGGGATTGACGTGCTGTTCGAGATCAAGAAAGCAGAAATATCGCGCGCGTCCGGATCGCTGAGTTTGAAATTCGGCATCGTCGACGTTACCGCGTAGGCCTGAGGATCCTTCAACCACGCATAAATCCACTCCCGCGTAGTCTTATCGGCGACGTGCTCGAGCGAAGGCGGATCATCGGTCGGTTTGATCGCGCTGCCGTCCGCCAACTTAATAGTGTGACAATGCACGCAACCACACTTCGTCAGTAGGTTGCGGCCTGCGTTGAGTTGCGGCGTTCCGGATAAAGCAGCGCGATGGCATTGCCCGCAAGAAGATTGAACAAAGCGCGCCGGCAAAGTTGGCTGCTCCCACGCAAGGGTGCTGCTGTGAGCTTCTTCCACGGTCGTTGCAGCGCCTTGCCCGCGATGACACATCACGCAGCCAAATTGGTCGGACGTATGCGGGATCACCGGATGTCGACGGAATGGCTGTGTGCTGACATCGGCAAGACTCGCCTCTTTCAATCCCACGTGGCACGTTGTGCAGCGATCGACGACTCCGATCTGCGGAAGCCATATCTGCTGGATGCCGTCGTGGAAGTGGCGCCGCAATGTGACCGCGTCTCCGCGCGTCCGAACCAATGCCAGATATTGTTTCTGATAGTGACGCCATTCACTGAAGTGATTTTTCGCCGGTGCGATGGCCAGCGAAATCAGTAGCAGCAGGCTGACCACACCGAAAGCGCGAACCGGATGGCCGAACAATGTCTGCCATATGGACGGTGTGTTTGGGGAGGATGATTGCAATTAGCTTCTCCAGGGCAACACCCAGGACCAGCCTGGGCCGCGAAAGAAAGTGCCAACCGCCGTGAGCACGGCCAGTTCGAACAGAAACCAGGTCATGATCCAGAATGAAAGTGGTTTTGCCGCAAGATAGCGGCGGAAAGCCGAAGGCGACTGGGGAGAACTTTGCGCCGCCAGCAGCATGAACCCAGCGACAATCAGCGTCGGCACCAGCGCCACGATCACATCAAAAAACAACAGAAACACAGAAATCACTGCCGCGGCCACGTAGAAAATAAGCATGCGCCTTTTGCGATCCTTGAGGAACACACCTTCGGCCTCGACGTTGATGTTGAAATACGGAATCACAATCAGCGCGATCACGACCAGGGTCGGAACCAGCACACCCGCCACGACCGGAGGAAAGTAGTGCAGCATTTCCTGCAACCCGAGAAAGTACCAGGGCGCTTTCGCAGGGTTCGGTGTATGCGAGGGATCGGCGATGCCCTCAAGAGGTGCGTTAAACAGGAGGGACACGACTACCAGTGCGACGGCCAAAACCTCTATGGCGACGACGGCGCGAAAAAGAACTTCCGGATAGGTCTGAATTTGATCTTCATCCGAAACCTTCACCTGCGCCGAGGTTCGGCGAGTGACAAAAACAACCCGCGTCGGCGACTTGCGCGCATTCGAGTCCATGCCAGCGACAAAATCTTTCGAGTCGGCCATTGTTATTGTGCTCCCTTCGCGGCCGCTGCAACCGATTGAGAGACCGTTCTGGGCTCGCTCTGGTGCGCGTACAGTCCGCCATCTTTGCGAATGCGCCAGAAATGTATCGCCACAAACAGCATCGCGACCAGGGGCAGAATCATGCAGTGCAAAACGTAAAACCGCAACAGAGCGTTAGCGTTCACCATATTTCCGCCCAGCATGAGGAAGTGGACTTTGTTGCCGAGCACTGGCACAGCCGACGCAATATTAGAACCTACCGTGATCGCCCAAAAAGCCAACTGATCCCAAGGCAGCAGATATCCCGTATAGCTGAGTAGCAAGGTAATCAAGAGCAGGATGACTCCGATCACCCAGTTGAACTCGCGCGGCGGACGGTACGCGCCGCGGTAAAACACTTTGAACATGTGCGCGAATACCAGAAACACCATCGCATGCGCGGACCAGCGATGCAGATTGCGAAGAAATAATCCGGAGGATACTACGAACTGCAAATCCTTAGTGTCCGCATAAGCCTGCGGTACCGAGGGATGGTAATAGAACATCAGCGGAATGCCGGTGCTTACCAATATCAGAAAGGTTCCGAAAGTCAGAGTGCCCAGGTACCACGTCGCACTGAAACTGAGCATGCGGGTCCGCACCTTGGTGGAGAAAAGGTGCAGGAACACGTTCTGCTGCACGGCGAGGGCGCGGTGTAGAGTGCTGGATCCGGTCCCGCTGCGGAAAACCGAACGCCAAACCCGCGTGCCGCGTAACTCCTCGAAATAGTTCGTAATCGTCTTCGCCATGCTTACACCCTCACAAACTGCATAGGACGAATGTTGATGGAACGGTCCACCATCAGATCACCCTCGTCGCTGACCCAGGTCTGGAGCCAGGGCAACGGCTTGGGAGCCGGGCCTTCAATTTTTTCCCCGTCGCGCTTGAACTTGCTGCCGTGGCAAGGACAAGCGATGATCCCTAATTCCGGTTTCCACGCGGTCAGGCAGCCGAGGTGGGTGCAGACCGCGCTCAACGCAAAAAAACCTTCTTGCGCATGGACGAGGTAAATTCCTGAGTTCACGTCCAAGGTCACGGAATCTATGGCATAGTTTTCCGGCTTGCCCGCGTTGACAATAGGAGAGGGCTCGAACAAAATATTCGGCGAGAGAAACTGGTAGGCAAACGCCGCGGTGCCGGCGGCGGCGATACTTAGAGAACCCAATCCCAGCTTCGCGAAAAAGGCACGGCGGTCAAACTCTTTGCCCGATTCCGGCGGTGCAGATTTTTTCTCTTCGGACATTGATTACTTTGTGCCTCCAGCCATGACTGGCGCTTTGGGTCTGAACGGTCCATCGATCGCTTCAATCGAAATCAAGCCAGTCGGCTCGGCAGAAACCAGATTGTAAGACTCCATAGTGATGGTGCCGACCGGACAACGCATGGCGCAGAGGCCGCAGCGAATACAGCGCGTCTCGTCTTTCAGCATGGCGGACCCGGTCACGATGCCGAGTTCGTCAGCCGCAACTTCGTCGAGCTCCACGCCAAACAATTCCTGATGCTCGCGAATCTGCAGCACGGTTTCCGGCTCGAACTGGATGCGGTCGAGAGACACGAGCTGCAGGCACTTTTCCGGACACACATCCACGCAACCCCCGCACAGGATGCACATGCTGCCGTCTTCCGGAGTGCCTTCGAAGACCGTGTTCACCCAGCAATGCAGGCAGCGCTGGGCTTCTTCCATCGCGGAAGCAGAGTCGTAACCGACTTCGACTTCGGTCACGCCGGTGCGGCGCTCCAGCGGCAGCATTGGGATGGGCGGGCGGGCCAAGTCTAACAACTCCAGCGGCATGCTGTGGCGCTTGAAAACTTCTACTTCGACAATAGGCTCGGGATGCTTCCGGCCACGCAGAAACTCATCAATGCCTACCGCCGCCCGCTTGCCGTCAGCGACGCTATCGATAATCAGACGCGGGCCGAAGACGCAATCGCCGCCGCCAAAGATTCCGCTCGCCGAGGTCATCAGGGTTTGCGGGTTTACCGCAATCAGCCCGCGCGGAGACAGTTGCACGCCGTCCGCAGGTTTCAGAAAGTCCAGATTTGGCGCCTGGCCGACCGCCATAATGATGGTGTCGCATTCCAGTTGGGTTTCACTGCCCTCGTAAAACGCTGGATTGAAGCGCTTGTTCTGATCGAACACCCATTTCGTCTTCAGCGTCTCCAGAGCTACAACTTTTCCATCTTTGCCGATCATGCGCTTGGGGCCGAGCCCGGGATGCATGACGATGCCTTCCGTCTCCGCTTCTTCAATTTCTTCCAGGGCTGCCGGCATTTCTTCGCGCTTTTCCAGGCAGACCAAATGCACTTCCTGCGCACCTAAGCGAAGCGCTGAGAGCGATACGTCAACCATCTCTTTCGTGGCCACCGCACTCACGTTTTCCTGCGACGGCTCCAGGTCTTCGACTCCTGCAACATGCTGGCGCACAACCTCGCGAGCCGCGGAACGGGCCACGTCCATGGCCACGTTGCCGCCGCCAATCACGATAACTTTTTTGCCGATGGTGAACTTGTATCCGAGATTCACATTGAGAAGAAAATCGATGCCTTTGTAAACTCCGTCCAAGTCAACGCCAGGAATGGTGAGATCACGGCTGCGATGCGCACCGACCGCGATCAACACCGCATCGAAGCCCTGATTTCGCAAATCGGAAACCGTGAAGTCGCGCCCGGCCGCCTGATTGAGTTTCAGCGTAATGTCGCCGGTCGCGAGAATTTCTCGTACCTGCGCTTCCACCACATCACGAGGCAAACGGTATTCCGGGATGCCAAGATAGAGCATTCCACCCGCCACGGGAGCGGCTTCAAAAATCGTGACCGCGTAGCCCATGAGAGCCAAGTCATGCGCTGCGGACAGTCCGACCGGCCCCCCGCCGACCACGGCCACTTTGAAGGGCAGCTTGTTTTGACCGCGTCCCGCATTGATGTCGACTGGGTGCTTGGATTCGGGTCCATGCCGCTCCGTCAGAAAGCGTTTGAGCGCCCGTATCGCGATGGGGCGGTCGATATCTCCACGACGACAGGCGGTTTCACAGGGATGAGCACAAACCCGGCCGCAGATGCTCGCCAGCGGATTGGGATCGCGGGCAAATTTGTACGCTTCTTCAAATCGCCCTTCCGCAATCAGCGCTACATAACGTCCAGCGTTGGTGTGCGCAGGACAGGCCATCATGCAGGGAAAGTTAGTGTTCAGCCAATCCCTATCGACTTTCTTGTCTTTGTACCGTTTCAGCAAGATGGCATTTCCCAGTGTGTTCGATTGTTGGAAAGCATTCTACGCGAAGATGGCAAGGAGCGGACGTGAACATCCGCCCCCTCTTGATTCCTTACTTGCTGAGGGTGAAATCCGCTTTGCTGTCGCCCGCCACCGTCACCGGCTTGGACTGGTTCTTGGCGCCTTCATGCCACGCGGTAACGCTGTAGCTGCCGTCGGGGACGTTCTCTATCTTGTATTCGCCCGACTTATCGGTCAGAGCAAAGTACGGCGTGGGAGAAACGACGACGTAGCCCGACATCTCTGGGTGCACATTGCACAACAAGGGCACTGCTCCAGGATTGTCAAACTTGAACGGACGCTTTTCGCCCTTTGGCCAGGTGCCCAGGTTGTGGCCGAGTTTCTTGTTGCCGCCGATCGAAATCCAAAACACGTTGTGGGCAACGCTGTCGCTGTTCAGAAATTCCACCGTCGTGCCTTGCTGCACGGCGACGATATGCGGCGCAAACATCAAACCCTTTTGATCAATCACGGGCTGCTGCGTCGGAGCAGGAAAAGTCTTGCCTGCGGGCGCTTCCACATAAACAACTGACTCACCGGCAACGCCCGACACTTTTCCGCTGATGGTGCCGGCGTTCGCGGCGAGACTGAGTGCTACAAGGACAGCAACCACAACTAGCACATTGCGTTTCATGATTTCTCCTGTTTTAGAAAATGGGGGAGGGTTGACCTCCCCGGTTTTTAGTAGACCCATTCTAGTCCCGCCACTGCTGAATTGGTCCGGAACGGATTGCTCAAAGCTTTTCCAGTCGCAGGATCAAATACGATTTGCTGCGGCCGGATCTGGTACTCAAATGAGCTCTTGATGTTGGCATGGATCAAGAACTGTATGCCCGGCGTAAAGCGATTTCGCACCGAACTGAACGGTGAAAAGAACGATGACGGGGGTGGAGCATTGATGTCGGACCCGATGCCGTTAATCCGATCGGCAGTCGATCGAACCGTGTCCCACCGCATGATGGCCATCATCCATGGGTAGACCATATAATCCGCCTCCAGCCAGCCACCGCCGAAGATCGCTGCCCGTGCCCCAACGAACCCGGTGGGCCCGCCCGCCGGGAATGGGAGCAGGTTCTGATCGTGCCCCGCCATATAGAGTCCAAAGACATTCAGGTTGTGATAGTTGAAACTGAAGTCGCCTCCGACTCTGTAGAACGGTTCGCGAGCGGTAATCACATCGGTTGCAGCCCCTGCGAGCCGTTGTACCGATCGGCCATAGAAGTAAAAGCTGCCCAGGGTTAAATAGGTATGATCGCGCGGACCGCTTGGTCCCGCGGCTTGAATTTCTTTGCGGCTGGCAGGATCGCGTTCCAGATTAAAGCGGTAGGAGAACCGGGCGTACAGGTCCTTGAAGTTCGAGTCGGAGACGAAACCTACGATCGGAGAAACATTGACTCCGCTTCCTGGGGTCCCGCCTGTGTTCTGGTTCACCACCGCCAATGAGTAGTGGTACCCCTGGTAGGTGTGGCCGCCGCTGAACTCCACTCCTTGTGCCGCGCTGGAGAAAGCAAATCCGTTGTTCACGAACTGCTGGGGAGAGAGCCCGTTCAAAACGCCAATATTGGCCTCGTCGTAAATATCCCAGCCGCTCAGGTTCCAGGTGCGGGCTTGGCTGAAGGGCAAATCCAATTCAAATTGACCGACGCGGAAACTGAGAGAATCCTTGGGCAGCTTCAGGAAGCGGCCGATGTTCACAAACTTCAGATAACCATCGCCCAGTCCGCCGTTGGAGTTGGCGCCGCCGACGCTGATATCGTCGTCCACCCAGAACGCGATGTCACTCCCGAAGTTTCCCGCCATGAAAATGCTAAGCAATCCGGGCTGGAAGTCTGTGCGGGGAATGAACTGCTGCATGGTCGGATCGGCCGGATGCTGGAGATTGAAGTTATTCCGGTTCGCGCTGACCACCTGAAAGAAAGTGTTGAAGCGCAGCCCGATCGGAGGCAGCCCCGGAATGGTCCCTGGAAAAACGGCATGTGGCCATATTTCCGCCTGGGCTGGCGCGCCCAGCATCACGGGAGGAATCTTGATAAACGTTTCGTCATCTTTGGGAAACTTGAACCCGGCGTCTTTGAACGCCTTGCCAAAATCGTTGAGTTTAGGGAAGTCCACGTGGCACGTGCTGCAGGAGGTGCCGTATTGCCTGGAGAAAGCCGGAATAGCGTAGCTGCTGCCGCTCAGCAGTATCACCGTTAGGATGAAAGCAAAAAACAGGGAAACCCGACGCCTCGTATCCATCTGATCGCCTCCTTTTGGCGGTCCAAATTAAAGGGGTACTCGCCTCACCTGTGTTGCGGGATCGAGGGCTATTATCGGGGTAGTTCGGATGGCCTGCAGCGTCAGGAATCACAAGCCTATGTGATCTTCATCACACCTTGGGGAATGCCTATGGATCTGTCACGAAAGCTGACAACGAAGGCACGCCCGGACGCAAGTGCGCGTCTTTCTGAGGGCGCGGGGTTCCGCAATGCGAAACCCTGGCGATGCATTTGGGTCTAGACCTTGGACAAGCTCCTTGCCATCTTATCGAGGCACTGCTTCAAGCCGGTTTCGGCCAGGTTCAGCATTTGGCTACCCACCGTCCAGTCATGTTCGGTGACGGTCATCTCCGTCTTGTTGGCGCCTACAGCTTTGAAGGTCACAAGATTGCGCTGATCCCGCGGAAAGTCTGGAGGCATTCCAAGACTGACTGGGTCGACCTTGTTGCCGTTCTTGTCGGCCAGATTATGGATGTATTCAATACGCTGCAGGGGCACGATCTTCGTGTACGCCCAGGTGCTGTACATGTCCTGCCCGCCAGCTTCCTTGGGCGCGCGCATGCAGACGAGAGACGTTCCGCCTTCGCGAAAATCTATATTGGCGCTGGGCGAAGTAAAGCAATCCGGCCCCCACCACTGCATTACCTGCTCGGGATCGCTCCAGGCTTTCCATACCCGCTCGACAGGCGCGTCGAAGATGCGCGTGATGACAAGATCGAGCTTTTTTGCGCCTGTCCTCTCCATGAGTTCGGCGAGCCGGTCGTAGCTTGCGGCCACTCCTTTATCCATCGGGGTCTTGAGTGCAGTGTCGCGGGCCTCGCGCGATTCGTAGCGCACCGTGAGGGTAAGCGTGGTTTTGCCGCCCCGCTCGACCAGCAGGTTCGTCACCAGCGCTTCGCCCGGGTACCAGGCCTGGTCGAATCTCTCGGTGGCGACAAACCGCTCCGGCGCCACGACTTCGCGGAAGACACCACGCACTCCCATTTCGCTTCCGTCGGGGATGCGCCACACGAAGCGGTAAGCCCCGCCCACTCTTAGATCAATCTCACAGACCGGCATCGAGCAACCCGGCGGCCCGAGCAGCCACTGCTTTACCATTTCGGGCTTGGTCAGGGCATCGAAAACCAGATGGCGCGGCGCGTCAAAGACACGCGTCATCGCGATCTCGCGATCGGTGGGTGTAGTCACTTTCAGTGCCACATTCGTACGCTTCATTGGTGTTTTCCTCTTCGTTTGTTTGACGGCGGGTTTCCAAGTCTTCTTGATCGGCCTGCCCCTCTGCTGTGAGTCGAACGAGAAGCGGCGAAATCGACAAGGTGCTTCGCGCTCTTGCTTCTTTTCTCTCCGGACTTCAACTCATCCAGCAGAGCGTCCAGGTGCTGGAACCTGCCCTCCCAGAATTGGCGGTAACCCTCCAACCATCCGCTGGCTTCGGCAAGAGGCTTGGCATCGAGCTGACGTGGGCGTCGCTGGGCGTCGCGGCCGCGCGATATCAGCCCCGCGCGTTCCAGCACCTTGAGATGTTTGGAGATGGCGGGCTGGCTCATCGCGAAGGGCTCAGCCAACTCGTTTACCGACGCCTGACCTGACGCCAGACGGGCCAGGATCGCCCGTCGCGTGGGATCGGCCAGCGCTGCGAATGTCAAATCAAGGCGACCAGTCGAGGTTAGCGTCATAACCTTCCACTTATATAACTATACGGTAATATACACCCACATGAATCGATCGTCAAGCCCCTCCAAAGAAAATCGAGGCTTAGCCCGGTAAAATCGGGCCGGAGCATCGCGCCGATGCAACCGGAAAGCGCCGCCACGTTTTTACAAATCTCTGACATCGGCGTGACAAGCTTCCGCGGACCATGACATAACGTACCTGCGCGGTTTCGGCCGCCCGCATCGCGGAATTCCATACCCAGAATCGGAGTTACAAATGAAA
>Ga0207003_1005_pt1 | contig 75325 bp, 64 predicted proteins | sample Alteio_BWMinCont_89_FD_153474 | JGI IMG/M metagenome (GOLD analysis project Ga0207003, IMG submission 153474) | Enriched cells from forest soil in Barre Woods Harvard Forest LTER site, Petersham, Massachusetts, United States -... | ecosystem: Environmental > Terrestrial > Soil > Temperate forest >...
AACACTACCCAGAATTCTCGGCGACGAAAGCAAAGCAAAAGACTCCAGAGATAGATTTGCCAATCGGGGTGGCTGCTGATCCATTGTATCAATTGGCATTGTGAACGGCGCTAAGCGAAAGGGCTGAGGAGGTGACTACGGTTCGTTTTCCTTCGTGTACCTTCGTGTCCTTTGTGGTTCCAGCATTTGCGCTTCATCAACCACAAAGGACACAAAGGTACACAAAGGAAAGCGGGGCCAGCGTGCCTAATCAGTCCTAAAGCTTATTCAGGAAATCCACGATCTCGGGCTGGCTCCACTCCACAGCCCCGATGAACTTGCGGCGCACGATCCCGTTGCGATCGATGATATAGGTCTCGGGCCACTTGAAACTTCCATAAAGCGCGCTGGTCTTCTGGTCAGGGTCGCGGACCGTCAGAAAGTCGATCTTGTAATCCTTCAAAAACTTGCGATAAGCATCCGAATCCACATCGATGCTAACCCCGAGCACAGCCACGCCCTTGTCCTTAAACCGCTGCTGCAACTGCACCAAAGAAGGCATCTCCTCCACACACGGCGAGCACCAAGTCGCCCAGAAATTCAGGACTACCACCTTTCCGCGGAGGTCGCCGAGGGTGATTTTGCGGTCGGCGTCCTGGATTGTGAAGTCGGGAGCGGCGGTGCCAATGCGAGGGGGCCGGGAGCCGCGATAGCAGCCGGACAGCAGCACTAGAAGGATGGGGAGGAGAACGTAGGCCCGTCGCACAAAGCTATAATACCTAATTCGAGCTATGGTGGCGCGAGACCCAGTATCGGAGCGGCCCATGGTGTCGGTGATGGTGCCGGCGCGCGACGAAGAAGCGAGCCTCGGGACCTGCTTGGAGTCGTTGGTGGCCCAGACTGGCGTGAGCTTCGAAATCGTCGTGGTCGATGACGGGTCCACCGATCGCACGCGTCAGATTGCGCAATCTTTTCCGGGAGTGCAGGTGGCCGATCCGGGACCCTTACCGCCAGGTTGGAGTGGCAAGAACAATGCCCTCGTGGCGGGCGTGAAAAGAGCACAGGGAGAGTGGTTGCTGTTTACGGATGCGGATACCGTGCATCTCGCTGGATCTTTGGCACGGAGCGTGGCGGAAGCGCGGCAGCGCGGGGTGGTCTTGCTTTCGTATTCTCCGGAACAGGAAGTCCACGGCTTATGGGAGAAGGCCGTGATGCCGGTCATTTTTGCCGAACTGGCATCGAGCTATCGTCCGTCAGAGGTAAGTGATCCAGCGTCTCCTGCGGCCGCGGCTAATGGACAGTACATCTTGATATCGCGGGAGGCGTACGACGCGGTGGGTGGACATGCAGCAGTCGCCACCAGGTTGCTTGAGGACGTGGCGCTGGCGAGGGCGGTGAAGGCTGCTGGCTGCAAGATATTCTTTCGCTATGGCGGTGACGCCGTCCGAACCCGGATGTATCGGAGCTTTGCTCAACTGCGAGAAGGCTGGACCAAGAATCTGGTGCTGTTGTTTCGCTCGCCTGTGAGGTTGGCAGTGTTGCGGCTGACCGAGTTTGTGTTGATCGTGAGTGGGGCCGCTATTGCTGTCGCGACGGGACTCCGCGGCAAATGGTACCCAGCACTAGTGGCCGCAACTGTGACTGTGGTCTTATGGAGCTTTCTTCTCAAGCGAATACGCAATGCACATTTTTCCTGGGATGCAGACTGTTTGGCTGTCGTCGGCTTGCCCCTGTTTTCGTACCTGCTTTTGCGGTCGAGACTTGCCTACGCGAAGGGAACTGTTTCGTGGAAGGGACGGCGCTACGAAGAGAAACTCGACCACAACTCCATCGCCACGGGTAAAGTTCGGGCGGAATGCGCTCACGACAGTCGGCGAAACGCCGGCGCTACCGGGGTTGTTTAAGGCCAGGGGCAAACATGGTTTATCTGACGCGCAAAGCTGAATTCTCCGCTTCGCACTACTATCACAATCCGGAGTTTACGGCGGAGGAGAACCAGCGCATCTTCGGCAAATGCAATAACCCTAATGGACACGGGCACAATTACACTCTCGAAGTCACGGTGAAGGGCGAGGTCGATCCGCGCTCCGGCTTCGTCGTGGATCTCAAACAGTTGAAGGAGACGATGAGCAGGGAAGTGCTGGAGGCTCTCGACCACCGTTTTCTGAACAAAGAAGTGCCGGAGTTTTTCACCCGCATCCCGACGACGGAGAATCTGGCCATCGCGATCTGGCAGCGCCTGTCGCCGAAGTTGAAGGCTGCGCAATTACATCGGGTGCGGGTGTATGAGACTCCTGACCTGTTCGTCGATTTCTACGGGGAAGCATGAAGGCTTACCTGACGCGGCGGTACATGTTTTCAGCTTCGCATCGCCTGCACAGCGATGCCATGACGGACGCGGAGAATGTCGCGACCTATGGCAAGTGCAACAATCCCTACGGACATGGCCACAATTACGGGCTTGAGGTCATGGTCAGCGGCGCGGTCGATGCAAGCACGGGCATGGTTTGCAATCTAATGGATCTGGATGGTTTTGTGCAGCGTGAAATTCTGGAACGCTTCGATCACCAGAACCTGAATACACTGCCGGAATTCGCGGGGGCCGTTCCCACCACGGAAAACCTGTGCGTGGCCGTCTACGATATTTTGCAGCGCGGCTTCCGCCATGCTCATCTGGAAAAGGTGCGGTTCGAAGAGACCATGATGAATTCGTTCGAATACTGGGGAGAGAATCGCGTAATTGAGTGATTGAATCATTGAGTAATTTTGTAATTGGGTAATTTGAAATCGCGAGAAGGACAGCAATTACCAAATTACAAAATTGCCAAATTACTCAATTTTCAGAAATCGGGAGACCATGAAGCCATCGCTTGAGACATCTACCTTGACCAGCGCCAGTTTTGAAGATCTGGTGCGCGAGATGATCGTTCGCCTGGGTGAGGATCCCGCGCGGGAGGGGTTGGTGCGCACGCCAGATCGCGTGCACCGCGCTTATGAACATCTGACCAAGGGTTACAAGGAAGATGCCGAGGCCATGCTCAAGAAGGCCTTGTTCACGGTGACCTATGACGAGATGGTGATCGTCAAAGACGTGGAGATGTTCAGCTTGTGCGAACATCACATCCTGCCGTTTTTTGGCAAGGTGCATGTGGCGTACATCCCGAATGGCAAGGTGATTGGGTTGAGCAAGATTCCCCGGCTGATCGAGATCTTTTCGCGCCGTTTGCAAATCCAGGAACGCCTTACGACTCAGATTGCGGAGACCATTCAGAAGGCTATCGAACCGCAGGGCGTGGGAGTGGTCATCGAAGCACGGCACCTCTGCATGATGATGCGCGGGGTGGAGAAACAGCACTCGGCGGCGGTCACGTCGTCCATGCTGGGCTGCTTCCGCGACGAGCAGAACACCCGGACCGAGTTTCTGTCGCTGATCCGCAACCGGGCGAACGGAGTTTGAGGCTGGCGCGTGTTGAGGTTACCAGAGTCAGTCTTGCGGCAACAAAATATGCAAGCGATAGTCAACCGAGATCAACGAACGTGCCACCAGAATCCTGGCTGGAATACCCCAAGCTTTGGGAAGGGGGCGCCCCTCGCGCATGCCGAACGATGCGTAGTACCGTAGCTCGTCTTTCGGCCTGCTGATTGATCGCTTCGATATCGATGGGCCGCTTCTAGGCGCGGTGACTGATCGAGGTCGTGCTCGCCTGCCTGTTGCCGACAGCATCCGCGAAAAACACGGCCTCAATGCTGATCGCGGAGATCCCTTTGTGAAGAAACTATGCGATGCTGGCTCAGGTCTATCGCGAAGGAGTCCTCCAACACCGAGTGAGCCTCCGATACCGCGGCACCTCTGCCGCCTGTGTTGATTGCGAAATACTCGCCTTTCAAAGCTGTTTTCGTCACCGTTACCTGCATGAAACCATGATCGGTGTCGTCATAATTCTCCAAGGTCACTGATGGCTTGCTGGTGGAAGCTGGAGCCTTCACTGCTGTGCCGTCTGGCAGATGTGGTACCCGGCGCAGATTAAAGTATCCGCCCGCCCCCGCGACGATGAACGGAATCTGGTGGCCAGCGTGCAGGCGGGTGAAACGCATATAGTTGTTGGCGTGTGCGGCAAAGACGATGTCGGGGTCGCGGCCAGCAGCGTTGATAGCTTCGTCCAGAGCCTGCTCGACAGGAGAGGTCCCAAGGCCGAGTAGCGCGGATGAGATCGAGATACTGTAAATAGGATGATGCATTGTGACAATCAATGCCTTATCCTTCGGGGCCTTTTGCAACTCCGAAACCAGCCAATTCTTCTGATCATCAAAGAGAAAGCCGCCTTCGGGAACATTGGTGTAGAGGCCGACGATAGTGGCGAACGGGGTCTCCAATGTCCAATAGGGATTTGGTTCCGTCATGGCGGCGCGCGAGGAGTCGTGGGCCTCGGGGGTTTTGTGGGAAGATGACGCGCAGAAGTTACTCATAAATGCGGCCAGGGAAGCGGCCAAGGGTCCCCCGGGTTCCCTATTGGGCCCGCGAAGCATGGGGTCTCCGTCATGGTTTCCCGGGATCGCGACGATCGGCGCGGGATAGTTCTCGTAAGGGTGATAAAACTGGGAATAATACTCACTCGCCTCGCCGTTGTAGTAAACGATATCTCCAAGCAGGTATAAAAAGGCGGGCCGGTCACCCAAGCTTGAACCTTTGAACCGCGCTTCCATCTCGCGGGCGACGGCCAACTGATGATTTGGGTTTTTTAATGCCTCCCGTGTCGCCAGCGATCTGAAAAACAAGTTGCCCCGAACTCTCAATCGTCCTGGAAGCGTTGGCTCCCAATATGCCCTCAAGAGACAAATGAAACGGTGCCGGACCAGTTGGTGCGGGGACGGGTTGGGGAGGCACGCGGCTTTGCAGTTCGGATAGTTTCTCGTCTTGATCGCGTTGATCTTGCGCGAGCCGCGCCAGTTGGTCTCGAGTTTTTTGTTGAAAGTCGGCAAGATCCGACTCGATTCGAGCATACTGGACTTTGATCCCGCTGCCCTCGGTCTGTACTTCGGCTGCCTGAGACTTGGCGTCATCTATGGCTTTCTGCGCTTGTCGAGTCTGGTCGGATAACGCAGTTTGCGCACTTGCAGCTTGGGCTGAAAGACTTGTGGTCGCGCTCTTCACCTGCTGATCCACAGCATCTTTTGCTGTCTTTGTGACGTCGGACAGGTTGTGCCAACCGGCCCATCCAACTGCGATTAGAATGATACCCAATGGGACGGATAAGATTTTTGCCCAGTTCAGCAACCTCTCGACCACCTTTTCAGTGGCGTCAAACTCAATCCTCTTTTGGTCTTGGAAGTAGTCTTTCAAAGACGCCTGCAGCTGTTCGCGGACAGTTAGTTCCAGCAATTCTCTTAGTGGCGCAAGACTCGGGTCCAAGGGGGCGCCGCAATCCCCGCAGAATTTTTTCCCATCCGGATTTTGCACCTTGCACTTGAAGCATTGCATGGTATTCAGCGGGTAACAGCAGGTAACAGCAGGGCATGGGCCCCCTAGCTGACGAAGGTTAGCATGGGAGTGTCGTGTCGTCTACTATCACGTGAGGGTTAGCAGTCGGATTGCGGGCATTTTCCGCAGGAACCACTCGTAGCCGTTTTCATTTTGCGGCTTACGGACAGGTTTCCTAGAACGCGTCAATCCCGGTCACACTCTGGCCGATGATCAGGGTGTGGATGTCATGGGTGCCCTCATACGTTTTCACCGACTCCAGATTCATCATGTGGCGCATCAGTGGGTACTCGTCGGCGACGCCGTTTGCGCCTAGAATGTCGCGGCCCATGCGGGCGCACTCGAGAGCCATCCAGACGTTGTTCCGTTTGGCCATGGAGACGTGCTGGAATCCGGCTTTATCTTGATCTTTGAGGCGTCCTACCTGCAACACGAGCAGTTGGCCCTTGGTGATTTCGTTGATCATCCAGGTCAGTTTTTCCTGGACCAGTTGGTGCGAAGCGATGGGTTTGTCGTGGAACTGCTTGCGCAGTTGGGCGTATTGCAGAGCGCAATCGTAGCAAGACATGGCTGCGCCAATGCCTCCCCAGGCGATGCCGTAGCGGGCCTGATTGAGGCACATCAGCGGGGATTTCAGGCCTCCACTCTTTGGCAAGAGGTTGGATTCGGGGATGCGAACGTCCTGCATGGACAACCCCGAGGTCACGGAGGCGCGCAGCGACCACTTGCCGTGAATGTCTTTGGCGCTGAAGCCAGGGCGGTCGGTCTCAACCAGAAATCCGCGGATCTTGTTATCTTCGTCCTCGACCTTCGCCCAGATCACGGCGACGTCAGCGATGGAACCGGAGGTGATCCACATCTTCTCGCCGTTGAGGACGTACTCTTTTCCAACTCTGCGGGCGCGGGTGCGCATGCCACCGGGATTCGAACCGAAGTCCGGCTCGGTGAGTCCGAAGCAGCCGAGTTTCTCGCCCTTTTGCAAAGCGGGCAGCCAGGTTTGCTTGTGCTCGTCGCTGCCAAATGCGTAGATCGGATACATGACAAGCGCGGACTGCACGCTTACGAACGAACGTATCCCAGAGTCTCCGCGTTCCAACTCCTGCATCACGAGGCCGTATTCGACGTTGGACATCCCGGCGCAACCATAGCCTTTGAGGCTGGCGCCGTAGAAGCCGAGCTCGGCCATGGGCTTGACCAGTTCGCGAGGGAATCGGCTGGCGCGATTGCACTCCTCGATGATGGGGATAAGGTTATCTTCGATGAACTTGCGGGAAGTGTCGCGGACTAGGCGCTCGTCGTCGCTGAGCAACGCGTCGAAGCCGATGAAGTCCACTCCTCGAAACTTTAGTGCCATGAGATTTCTCTTTCTTTTTCTGGCCGCAAACAGGTTCAATGATATAAGGATAGGAAACCTTCCAACCTAACAAAGGGCTGGGAAGGCGTCAAACGGGACTGGGACGACGAGAAGCCTAACTCTTGAATCGCTGAGGGCGCGGAGGTCGGCGCAGAGAACGCTGAGTAATTGCCTAGTAGGAATCCGGCGGATGCTGTAAGTGTGACGCAGTTTTTACAGTCTTTTTGCAAATTGCAAACACGCGAAGTGCTGGCGTGCATCAAACTGTTGAGTTGTGGGAGACGTCGGGAATATGACCTTTGGGTTCAGAAGCCGGATATGGCAGGCGATGTTACTTTGTGTAGTCCTGTTTTTCTGGCTTGAGGGGAGAGCGGCGGCGGTCGATACCATCTCCAGTGCCGCCTCGTTGGATCGCGGTTTCGGTTTGCTTTACAACCTTGATTTTGCTCAGGCCCATCAAGTGTTTATGTCCTTCCAACAGGAGCACCCGGATGACCCGATGGGGCCGGCGTGCGATGCGGCTGGATTTCTTTTTTCGGAGTTCAGTCGCCTGGGTGTATTGGAGTCGCAATTCTACGCCGACGACAAGGCATTTGATGCGCGCAAGCAATTAGCCCCCGACCCTAACGTGCGCGATCGCTTCAATGGGGCGCTGGAGCAAGCGGATAGTCTGGCCCGTGCACGCCTGCTAAAGAATCCAAAAGACCGGGATGCCCTGTTCGCGCTTACGATGTCATCGGGGCTCAGGGCCGACTACGCCGGATTGATCGAGAAGCGGAACTTGGCGTCGCTACACTACACGAAGGAGGCGACAGCCTGGGCCGAACAACTGCTGGCTGTGGATCCGGATTGCTACGACGCTCATTTGGCTACCGGTGTCAGCCAATACATTATTGGCAGCATGGCGGCTCCGATACGCTGGCTGGTGCGGCTGGGCGGCGTCTCGGGTGACAAGCAGAAGGGAATCGCCGAATTGCAGCTGACCGCCGAGCGCGGACACTATCTTGCGCCCTTCGCTCGCATCCTGTTGGCGATCGCTTATGTGCGAGAAAAAAACAAAACGCGGGCGCGGGAGTTGCTGGTCTCGTTGCGCAATGAGTTTCCGCAGAATCCACTCTTTACTCAGGAAATCGCGCGCCTGGACACTAATCCCCTGTCCGGGAACCGGCCGTAAGTTCAACCGCTGCTTGGGGATTCACTGGAAATTAACAACTCTGTAACCAGCGTGTAACAATCAACCTTGAACCTATAAGACAATCAGAATTTTCATTAAGGAGGAATCATCGCGTGATTCGTCGCATCGCGCTTTTGTGTCTCGCCCTGTCAGTCCCCGGCTTTGCGCAGACTACGTTGAATGGGGCTGGCGCAACGTTTCCTTATCCCATGTATTCGAAGTGGTTCAGCAAATATCACGACGCGCATCCTGACATTCAGTTCAACTACCAATCGATCGGAAGCGGCGGCGGTATTCGCCAGGTCTTAGCGGGGACGGTCGACTTTGGCGCCAGCGATGGCCCCATGAGCGATGAGCAGTTGGCTCAATCTAAGACCAAAATCCTGCACGTGCCGACCGTATTAGGCGCGGTGGTTCCTGCCTACAACGTTTCTGGGGTTAGCGGAGAGATCAAGTTCACGCCCGACGCTCTGGCCGGTATCTTTCTGGGTAAGATTGCAAACTGGAATGACAAAGCCATCGCCGCCGCGAATCCTGGGATCAACTTTCCCAAGGACGAACCCATCGTGGTAATTCACCGCTCGGACGGCAGCGGCACGACGTTTATTTTCACCGATTATCTGTCCAAGGTGAGTTCGGATTGGCAAAGCCAGGCGGGCAAGGGAACATCAGTGAAGTGGCCCGTGGGTCTTGGTGGCAAAGGCAACGAAGGTGTTGCCGGCATGATTCGGCAAATGAAGGGTTCGATTGGCTACATCGAACTGATTTACGCCGTCCAGAACAAGATCACTTATGGGACGGTGAGAAACGCAGCCGGGGAATATGTGAAAGCCAGCTTGGATAGTGTTACGGCGGCTGCCGCGTCGGTCAAGAGCATGCCTGCCGACTTCCGGGTCTCGATTACCAATGCTCCTGGGAAAGATTCCTATCCGATTTCGAGCTTTACCTGGTTGTTGATTCCGGCTCAATCCAAGGACGCAGCGAAGGGCAAGATCATCGCGGATTTCCTGAGTTGGATGGTGGATGACGGACAGAAGATGACTGCCGATCTAACCTACGCGCCGCTGCCCGAAAGCGTGGCGAAAAGGGTCAAGGACGAGATCAAGCAGGTTCGTTAATCGAACGCGACTCGGGATGAGAGTCAAGGGCGCCAGTTCAACACCTGGTGCCCTTTTTGCAGAACGACACCGTGGTAAACGATGCCTTATACTAGCTGTGAAGCATGAAACATTGTTTAGTCTTACTGCTGGCGGCAGTTGCCTTTCCCAATGTGTAAGCGGCTCAGAAGCTTTACCAGACGGGCAAAATCGTGGATGTCCGGGAGAAAACGACGATGCGCGTTCTCTATTACAAAATCGATACTCCCGTTACGAAAGACGAGCACTATTACGAAGTTTCCGTGCAAGTGCAAGATACGATTTACGTTGGCGACTACACTCCGCGTCACTCCGCCGATACCTTGCCCGCGGAGTGGAACGTGCCCCAAGCCGCGGTCCGGCTGAGGCTGGGTAAGCGCTAACGCTGCTGACGCGTCCGACGGGCGCGGAGTTACAATTCGTGATCACAAAGCGGATTGCAGCAACGCCTGCGCAGAAGATTTCTGCGCCGCTTTTCCGAACGAGTGATATCGCAGGCGTGGCTTGATCGTCCGTTGGCTTTCGTCATTCTCAGGTTATGCTGCGTACGTCGCTCGAAAATTCGGCCTACTACATCAATCGCGAAGCTTCCTGGATGGCGTTCAACCGGCGTGTGCTTGAAGAAGCGCAGGACGAAGGCAATCCGGTGCTGGAGCGGCTCAAATTCCTGGCCATTACCGCCAGCAATCTGGACGAATTTTTCGAAGTGCGAGTCGCCGGTCTGGTGCAGCAGATCGAAGACGGATACACGGAACCGGGGCCGGACGGATTTACGCTTCTGGAAGAGCGCGATGCGGTCTCGCGAGTCACGCATGAGTTCGTGGACGATCAGTACCTCTGTTGGAATGAGAAGCTGCGTCCGCTGCTAGCCGCGAATGGGATTCGGGTGCTTGGCTTGCATGAATTGGATGCCAAGGCGCGGACCTTCGTTGCTGAGTACTGCGAGCGGGAGCTCGACCTGCTGCTGACGCCAGTTACGGTAGATCCCGCGCATCCTTTCCCGCGCGTGATCAATAAGGCTCTGTGCGTTGCATTTCTGCTGCGTCGAAGGCGACGCTCCTCGATGACCTATACCGGAGTCGTTACGGTGCCACGCTCTTTGCCGCGCCTGATCCGGTTGCCTTCGGAAGGAACTGACGATTTCATTTTTCTGGCTGACCTGGTGGCCCACCACGCCTCTCAGATGTATCACGGCTACGACATCGTTTCTTCGGCGGCTTTCCGCGTCACTCGTAACAGCAATCTCTATCTGGCGGAAGAAGAATCCCGCAACCTGCTGGAGTCGGTGCGAACCGAACTGCACAACCGGCGCAAAGGCGACGCCGTGCGGCTGGAGATCGAGTCCGAGGCCGATCCCGAAATCATCGAGCGGTTGCGCACCAACTTCGAACTGGAATCGTGGCAAGTATTTTCCGTCAATGGACCGGTAAATCTTTCGCGCCTGTTCAACATTTATGAGCAGACCGAGCACCCCGAGCTCAAGTTCAAGCCGTTTCTTCCTCGTGAGCTTCGCCTTACTGCCAAGTCTCAAGATCTTTTCGAGGAGCTTCGCCGGCACGATGTTTTGCTTCACCACCCGTTCGACTCCTATGATGCGGTAGTTTCTTTTATTGAAGCGGCCGCTGAAGACCCACGGGTGCTCTCGATGAAGCAAACGCTCTACCGTACCAGCGAACACTCGTTGATCGTCCCCGCGCTGATGTCGGCAGCGGCCAAGAAGGAAGTCACGGCGGTGGTGGAATTGAAGGCGCGTTTTGACGAAGCCTCGAACATACGCTGGGCGCGCGATCTGGAGGATGCGGGAGTGCAGGTGTTTCACGGTTTGGTGGGGCTGAAGACACACTGCAAATTGTCGCTGCTGGTGCGGCAGGATCCGGACGGCGTCATGCGTCGTTACGCTCACCTGGGCACGGGCAACTACAACACCGCCACGGCTCGCATTTACACCGATGTAAGTCTGTTGACAGCGGACCCGGAAATTACCGGCGCGGTTCACGATGTTTTCAGCTTTCTGACTGCTTACGCGGAGCATCCCAACTATGGTCCACTCATGGTTGCGCCGCTCGATCTAGCGGAACATTGCCTGGCACTCATCGCCCGGGAAGCGGAGCACGCGCGTCACGGCCGCCCTGCGCATATCATCGCCAAGATGAATGCGCTGCTGGACAAGAACATAATTACAGCTTTGTACCGGGCTTCGCAGGCCGGAGTGAAGATCGATTTGATCGTCCGCGGAATTTGCGCGTTGCGCCCGGGCGTACGCGGAGTAAGCGATCACATCCGGGTGCGAAGTATTGTCGGCCGTTTCCTGGAGCACAGCCGGATTTATTTCTTTGCCAACGGTGGTCAGGAGGAAGTGTATCTCGGCAGTGCCGACTGGATGCCGCGCAATCTTTACGAGCGGGTCGAGGTAATCTTTCCAGTGAAGGATGAGCTGTTGCGCGAGCGCGTGCGCCAGGAGATTTTAGAGTCCTATTTGGCCGACAATGTGAAGTCCCGCTTGCTGCAGAAAGATGGCAGCTACGTTCGCGCCTGGCGCGCACAAGGCAAGCGAAAACCGCCGTCGCGGCAAGCAGCTTTCAGCGCCCAGGATTTCCTGATTAGCCTGGCGGAAGGCAAGCAAGCGCTGGAAGCAATTCCTGCAGCGCCCAGTCCCAGAAGCAGGAGAACCGCCATTGGAAGGGAGCGATAAGACCACATGATTGTCTACTTCCTGCGTCATGCCAATGCGGGCGAGCCTGTGTCCAACCCGAAGAAAGATGAAAAACGCGCGCTCGACAAAGAGGGAATCGAGCAGTGCGGAATCGTCGGGCGAGCGCTGGCAGCGTTGGATGTTCAGGTGGACGCGATTATTTCCAGCCCGCTGAAGCGTGCCGCTCAGACTGCGTCGCTGGTAGGCAACGAGCTCAGCTACGAAGGCAAGCTGCAACTGGAGGATGCCCTGCGACCCGGTGCCTCCTTTGCAGATTTTCGCAGGTTGCTGGAGAAATACTCGAAGCAGGAAGCGATCATGGTTGTAGGCCACAACCCAAATCTCAGCGAGTTCCTGGGCCGCAGCATCAGCGACACAGGATGCGACGCGCGGACAGAGTTGAAAAAGGGAGCTGTGGCAAAAGTGGAAATGGGACGCAACGCGGCGGCACTGCATTGGTGCGTCACCCCAAAAGTCCTGCGCTCGCTCTACTCCGCTGCCGCTGAAAGCTCGCGGCCGAAGACCTCGCGGAAATAGCTTTTTTCCTTCTCGACTGCCCACAGCTCCAGGTCAACGCTGCTTCGTTGCTTGGTGATCAGGGTCAATTTGACTTCACCTTCGTGTACCCGGACGCGGGCGGTGCGGATCGCAGCAGTCCGGCTGAGGTTCAGCGCGCGAGCCAATCGCAGTAAGAGCGAGGCCTTAAGCACGCATTCCTGGTCCGCAGCGGGGAGCACTTTGATGGGCGGATCCCCAGGGGCCGGCCGAGATTTTCCCAGATAGCGTCCGATGGCTGCAATGATCCGCCTCTGCTCAGGGGTGTATCCCAGAATTTCGGAATGCGAAATGATGTAGTAGGTGTGGCGATGCCTGCCGTTGCGGTTCACATAGTCGCCCACTTCGTACAACATTGCGGCGGCCGAGAGCCATTCCTGGTATTCCTGTGGCAAACCGTGCACGGATTTCAACGCAGCAAACAGGTGCATGGCGGAGTCGCGTACGTGCAGCGCGTGGTCCATATCTATTCGATAGTGCGCGACCGCGGCGCGGAGCGAATCCCATCGTTCGGATTCGATCTGCTTTCCAGAGCGCGTCGTGCGGTCGTATTCAGCCGCCATTTGAGCCAGCAATCCATCGCGCAACCCCAGCGCGGAATAGCGAAATCCTGGGAGTTGGCAACGCTCCAAGAGTCCAAGGTAAACCGCCGCTCCCGGCACAATAATCTCGGCGCGTCGTGGACCGACGCCGGAAAGTTTCCTGCGTCCTTCGAGAGGCAGGCGCGCCAACAACTTTGCGATCCGCTGCATTTGTGTTTTGGACACCGTGGCCGCACGCGAGCCTCTGGTTTTGTAGAGGCCATGGCAAACGGCGGCTAGCGATTCTGCGGTCCCGGAGGTCGCAATGACAACCTTCGGACGGGCGCGTTTGATCCGGTCGGCAGTGCGCTCGATCTCGCGCGAGATGAATCCCCGCAACTGACGCATCTCGGATTTTCGCGGCGGATCGTGACGAAGAAATTCATTGGTTAGACGAACCGCGCCCAGTGGCAAGCTGACCGTATTGCGAATGTGCCCCTCGCTCGAAATGGTCAGCTCACAACTTCCACCGCCAAGGTCTGCCATCAGCACAGGCGAGGAATTCACTCGCAGTGTTGAAACCAGACCCAGGTGGATGAGCCGGGCTTCCTCCAATCCAGAAATTATTTCGACGTCCCATCCGGTGGTCGAGCGCACCCACTCCAAGAACGCCCGGGCATTGCGCGCATCTCGCAACGCGCTGGTGGCAACGACCCGCACAGAATCCGCTCCGGCATTCTGCACCGCGCGATGAAACCGACGTAGCACCTTTACCGTAGTGGCAATCGCTTCGGGAGACAGGAAACTGCTGCGGAACACGGACTCACCCAGGCGCGTGACTTCGCGGTCTTCTTGAATCTCGACTAGCCGGTGCCGGGTGAGGCGGGCAATTTTCAGGCGAACGGAGTTCGATCCGATATCAACAGCGGCAAAAGTCGGCATGGAGGACGGGCAACAGTGTACCGCCGAAGCGGGAGGTGTCAGGGAAAAATATCAATGGCACGCAGGGAGGTCTTCAGGCGACAGCCGCGCTGGGTTCAGCAGAGGCTGCCACAGGTTTGCGGCTCTGGGGTGAAGCTGCGTGAGCCGGTCCAGACTTCTTGCCGGAAAGCGCGGCCCGGGTTTCAGCCACAGCGTCAACGCTTTGACGGAACTTTGCCTGTGTTACATTTCGCAGCATAGCGACCAGCGCGGAATCGCGAATCCCGCCGAAGAGGGCCTCGGCTTTCTGCGTCAATTTTAGCCAGTCATGCCAGTCGCCGATGACGTCCTGCATATGCTTGAGTTGGTCGACAACGCGTTTTGCCTCCGCGTCATGGTCGGCCAGTTCGGCGATGTAGCGAGCCCGCTTGCCGATAATCCGGTATTGATGGAGAGTCTTTTCTGTGAGCGTGAGGTGATCTCGTCCGAGCTTAGCCAGCTTGTCCAGGGTCAGCGCCAGTGGTTCGACATTCTTGGGGATGTCAACGTCGCTGGCGGCACGCTTCAGGCGTCTTCGTACTTCGTCCGCAGTCTTGCGATCAAAGGCCTTCGCGAGTTTCTGCTCGTGACGAGTGCGGTCTTGCACTAAAGCGGCGACGAACTGGGATTTGTGTCCGTTGCCCTCGGGAATCTTCAAGCTCCGCAAGGACGCGATTTCCACATCCAGATCCCGTACTCGCCCAGCCTTCTTACGCAGCCGCGACAACAGCTTGAGCAGTTTTCTGTCGTTGCGGTTCAGCTTGGGGGCTACTTCGCTGAGCAGAGCCTCCACGCGACGGCTGTTGGTGCGAAACTTGTGCACGCTTTCCGGAGCAGGACTCTTGGCAAGCCTGGTCAGCTCTCGGCCCAGTCTTTGAAAAGCCAGGCGGCTACGTATTAGATCAATAGGCATATCCAGCTTGGTACTGAGAACGAAAAATTACAAGGGAATTCAGCAAAATGCAATCGAAGAAATTTGACAGATTTAATTCCTCAGATCAAACTCACCCACGGGACGGCAGCAGGTATTTTAACACTACTGTAACACGGTTCTGCTAGCCTGCCCATTGATGGCCAACCAAGCTCTAGGAGCGCCACGCTTGCCAGGACCGCAACCCGTTGCAAAACAAGAGGTTGCGGCCAGCTCCGAGAATCAATCCGAGCTTCTTCTGAAGGCTGGCACCAGCCAAGTCGCGGATGGCGTTTTTCACTTCGCGATGCTGGCCTGCGGGCTTTGCGTGCTGGCGCTGGTCGGCCTGATTATCTATGAACTGATCAGCGGATCGAAGCTGTCATGGCACGCCTTCGGATTGAAGTTCTTTTTCGCCAGTGAATGGGATCCGGTGAACGAGCAGTTCGGCGCCTTGCCGTTCATTTACGGCACACTTGTGTCCTCCCTCTTGGGGCTTCTTCTCGCGGTGCCACTCGCCGTCGGCGTAGCCGTATTCATTACTGAGATGTGTCCTCGCTGGCTGAAGGGACCGCTGGCGTTTACGACCGAACTTCTGGCCGCGATTCCCAGTGTCATCTACGGACTATGGGCCATCTTCGTACTGGTGCCGCTGCTGCGCCAGTACGGCGAGCCTTTTTGCGCGCGTTATTTCGGTTGGACGGGAATGTTCGAAGGGCCTCCCTACGGCATCGGAATGCTCGCAGCCGGAATTATTCTGGCAATCATGGTTGTGCCCATTGTGTCTTCGATCACGCGGGAAGTGATGACTGCGGTTCCTCAACAACAGAGAGAAGCCGTGCTGGCTCTGGGAGCGACGCGGTGGGAGATGATTCGGACCGGAGTGCTGCGAAACGCGCGCGCCGGGATTCTAGGCGGTGTAATCTTGGGTCTGGGCCGAGCTCTGGGCGAAACCATGGCCGTAACCATGGTGATTGGAAACCGTCCGGAGATTGCCCGCTCGCTCTTTGCGCCCGGTTACACCATGGCCAGCGTGATCGCCAACGAGTTCAGCGAGGCCACGGGCGATACATATCTCAGCGCCCTTATTGAGATCGGACTGGCCCTGTTCATCGTGACCATTATCGTAAATATTCTGGCCCAATTCTTGGTCTGGACGGTGACGCGCGGCACTCCGGCGAGAAGCCATGCCTGAAAATGTAACGGCCACCTCCGACTTTGCCGCAGCTCCGATCAGCCTCTGGCGGCGTGGAATGAATTTCTTTGCGACCGTGGCTGCCGCCGCCGCGGTGGTTCTGGTTTTACTGCCTCTTGGAGCGGTCTTCGGTTATCTCGTCTACAAAGGCATCGGCTCGATCAATTGGGCTTTCCTGACGCAAACGCCAAAACCCGTTGGCGAGGCCGGCGGCGGCATGGCGAATGCAATTGCCGGTTCAGCTTTTATTCTCCTGATTGCCAGCAGCATAGGCGTCCCGATTGGAATCGGAGCGGGAATTTATCTGGCTGAATATGGGCGCGACCGGTTGGGGAACATCATTCGCTTCACTGCAGACGTCCTGAACGGAGTGCCTTCGATCGTGGTCGGCATCGTCGCCTATGGGATCGTGGTGCTCTCGCAAGGACACTTTTCCGCATTGGCCGGCGGAGTTGCGCTGGCAATCATGATGATTCCAACCATCGCTCGCACCACGGAAGAGATGCTGCTACTCGTGCCCAACACGGTGCGGGAAGCGGCCTACGGCCTGGGTGTCTCCCGCTGGCGTACCACGCTGTCGATTACTTTGCGGACGGCCACATCGGGCGTGATCACAGGTGTTATGCTGGCCTTTGCGCGCGTTGCGGGCGAGACTGCGCCTCTGCTGTTCACAGCGTTTGGCAACCAGTACTGGAACTGGAAGATCAACCAGCCGACGGCCGCGCTGTCCCTGCAGATTTTCACTTACGCAATTTCGCCGTTTGATGAATGGCATCGCCAGGCGTGGGCGGGAGCCTTGATCTTGATTGTGCTGATCGTGGCTGCAGTCAGCGCTGTCCGGATCGTGGCCGGCCGCGGAATGCTCAAGGGAGCGAACTGAACCATGGGAGTTGGGATCAAAGTAGACAAGCTGAACGCCTGGTTCGGCAAAACCCAGGCCCTCTACGACATCACCATGGAGGCGCCCGCCAATCACGCGACCGCCGTGATTGGACCTTCCGGGTGCGGCAAATCGACCTTCGTGCGCTGCCTCAATCGCATGCACGAAACCATCCCAGAGGCTCGCGCCACGGGGAGAGTTCGAATTGGTGAACTCGATGTTTACAACGGCACCTCGGCGGTGCAGATTCGCCGGCGCATTGGAATGGTGTTTCAGAAACCCAATCCCTTTCCCACCATGTCGATCTACGACAACGTGGCTGCCGGACTAAAGCTCAACGGTTTCCACGACGACGCCCGGCTGGATGAGATTGTTGAGCGCTCGCTGAAATTATCGGCTCTGTGGGACGAGGTGAAGGATTCTCTGCGGAAGAAATCCGGCGCGAGCTTGTCGGGCGGACAGCAACAGCGGCTCTGCATTGCGCGGGCGCTGGCGGTCGAGCCGCAAGTTCTGCTGATGGACGAACCCTGCTCGGCTCTGGATCCTATTTCTACCGGCAAAATCGAAGAACTGATCTTCCAGCTCAAAGAAAAGTTTACAATTGTAATTGTGACGCACAACATGCAGCAGGCGTCTCGTGTGGCCGAGTTCACCGGGTTTTTCCTGCTGGGCAAGCTGATCGAACTCGACAAGACTGAAAGGATTTTCACAACCCCGTCCGACAAGCGTACGGAAGACTACATTACAGGCAGGTTTGGATAATGCGCACTCGCTTTCAGCAAGGACTGGACGATCTTCGCGCCCGTTTGCTTCGCATGGGCGGATTGGCCGAGCAAGCCGTGGATCGCGCCTGCCAGGCGTATATTGACCGCGATCTGGCGCGCTGCCACATGGTGCTGGAAGGCGAATTCCAAATCAACGTAGCCGAGCGGGAAATCGACGAACTGGCTTTCGATCTGCTCGCCTTGCAGCAGCCCATCGCTGTGGATTTGCGTTTCATTCTCGCCGTTACGAAGATCAACTCAGATCTGGAACGAGTGGGCGACCAGGCGGTGAACATTGCTGAACGGGCGATGGATCTGGTGGAACTTCCCAAGGCAGATCTCCCGGTTGACATTCCGCGAATGGCCGCTGCAGTCTCGGCCATGGTGCGTCGTGCGCTTGAGTCCTTCATCGAAGGCAAAGCCGAGCTTGCGCAAGCTGTGCTCGAAATGGACAATGTTGTCGATAGAATGAAGGACGAAGCGTTCATTACCTTGGTGAAGACCATGAACGAACGGCCCGAGGTTACGCGCCAAGCTCTTGACGCGCTGCTGGTCGCCCGCAATTTAGAGCGCGTGGCGGACCACGCCACCAATATCGCGGAGGATGTGATTTTCTGGGTGCGCGGAGCGGATGTCCGCCACAATGTTTCCACGGAACCGCCCGTGCATCAGGCGAGTACGGATACTCGTTAAAGTTTTACTAGAGCATGATCTTGTGCATTGAAACCGGTCAGTTTGCCTGACCGGTTTTGTTTTTCTACTGATCGATGAACATTCTTCCGCGAGGAGGCAGTGCTTGCGCAGAATCGTCTATTCCGCCGCCCTGTTGTTTTCTGTGGCCCTACTCAGCCTTCTCATGGCACAAAACCAAAAAGAGCCGCGACAGATCCATCTGCCCACGAGCAAGTCCTTGACCATACCTTCGCCCGATGTTCTGGGTCCGCTGAACGGTTTCGCGGCGGCAATGGCTGTGAGCCCAGACGGACGTTACGCGGCGATTCTGAACGACGGCTACGGCACACAGCAAAACCAGGCGCACCAATCGATCGCTATTCTCGATCTGAGCACAAACCAAATCGTCGATTTTCCGGAAGATCGCCTTCCCGAAGAGGCTCACCAAAGCTACTTCGTTGGACTGGCGTTTGGCTCGGTTGGCAACCATCTTTATGCTTCCATCGGTTCCATCACCGATCCTACGGGGGAAAAACCGGGCGACACGGGAAACGGGATCGCGGTCTATGGATTTCATGAGGGCAAGGTCGCCTGGGATCATTTCATAAAGATTGCGCCGCAGAAGATCGCTCCGGGCAAGAAGGTCGCAGAAGGCGTGCGTAAGACTGCAGACAGAACCGCCATTCCGTATCCCGCTGGGTTGGCAGTGATCGCTGTTAAGGGCGCGCCCGACAGGCTTCTCGTCGCCAACAATCTTTCCGATAACGACATTCTCATCGACTCCGCGAGTGGTCACGTACTCAAGCAATTCGACCTGAGCACGCATGAGATGATTCCATCTTCATTTCCTTATACCGTGGTGGCGTCGCGCAATGGCCGCCGTGCGTGGTGCAGTCTGTGGAATGCGTCTCAGGTGGCGGAACTCGACTTGGAGAAGGGAACCATCGCCCGCTGGATCCCGCTGCTTGAGCCAAAGGATCCAACAGCGACGGGTTCGCATCCGACAGCGATGCTGTTGAGCCCCGATGAGAAACTGCTCTACGTAGCCCTATCGAACGCGGACAGAGTAGCGGCCGTGTCAACGGAGACGGGCAAGCCCCAGTTTCTATTTGACACGACTGTCTTCGGAGAGAGATATGCCGGGACCTATCCCAACGCACTGGCCCTGTCGAGAGGCGGCGAGACCCTCTTTGTGGCCGACGCTTCGGTAAATGCGATCGCGACGTTTAACACACGCGCCGATTTCTCAAGATCAACCGGCGCGTCTGATTTTCCAATCCAGCCTGCGTCCGGCTTTATCCCTACCGACTGGTACCCCACAGCCTTGACAAGCGTCGGCGACGATCTGCTGATTGCTACTTCGAAAGGCCAGGGAACCGGTCCCAACGGTGGCATCAACAACTTGAAAAGCGGGAGGAAACATCGCGAGCATCCTTACATTCCAACTCTGCTGTATGGCTCGATTGCCCGCCTCAAAATTCAAAATATCGAAAAGCAACTTCCGGAGCTGACGCGGAAGGTCGAAGAAAGCAATCTCCTGCATTCCAGCCCAGGCCAAATTCAATTCGCACAGGACACCAATCCGATCCGCCACGTAATCTACGTCATCAAAGAGAATCGCACCTACGACCAGGTGCTCGGCGACTTGAAGGTCGGTGATGGCGATCCATCGCTGACGATGTACGGCGCCGACGTGACTCCGAACGAACATAAGCTGGCGGTGCAATTCGGAGTGCTCGACAATTTCTACGACAGCGGCGAAGTTTCGGGCGACGGACATGACTGGTCGACCGCGGCCATCACTAGCGACTACAACGAGCAGACCTGGCAGATTAACTACCGCGGCCGCGAGCGCACCTATGATTTTCAGGGTACCGTGGCCGACGAATATCCGCTCGATCAAAACCAGCCAGACGTGAACGAGCCAGCCACCGGTTACATTTGGGACAATGTGGCCAGTCACGGTCTCACTTATCGTGACTATGGAGAATTCATCGGCGGCATTTGGTGCAAGCCCACGGAAAACAAGATGACGGTTCATGAAGGTACACCGGCGCCGAGCTCAACGTGTCCAAGGAGCATGGTAAACAAAGGCGAAGCGTTGCCCTCGAATGTTGGTCAACCTCATGGCTCGCCCAGTCCCTGGCCGTGGGCGCTTCCGATTCTGAAAACTACAAAACCGACCAAGGCGATACTACGCGATCACTTTGATCCACTGTTTCCCGACTTCAACACTGAGTATCCCGATCAACTCCGTGCCGACGAATTCCTCAATGAGTTCGACGGCTTCGTCCGCGCCCGCAAGGAAGGTAAGGGAACTGAGCTGCCGGCCTTCACTTTGCTCTATCTGCCCAACGATCACACCCACGGCACGACTCCGGGAAAGCCCAAGCCAACCGCCAATGTTGCCGACAACGACCTCGCGGTCGGGCGTGTGGTAGATGCGGTCTCGCACAGTTCGTACTGGGATGACACCGCCATTCTCATTCTCGAAGACGATGCCCAGGATGGCGCGGATCACGTGGATGCACACCGTTCCATCGCCTTCGTAATCAGCAAGTATTCGCCAGGCTCTGTCGATCATCCTTTTGTTGATCACCATTTCTACACTACTGTGAACCTGATCCATACGATTGAAACATTGTTGGGGTTACCGCCCATGAATCAAAACGACGCCTACGCGCCGCTGATGGCGCCGCTGTTCTCAGGCGCGGGCAATCAACCGCCGTTTATGGCCGACTGGAGCAATCGCGACAACCATGTGCTCTATCAAATGAATCCGGCGAAGGGGCAGGGTGCGAAGGAATCCGCCAAGATGGACTTTTCCCGCCCGGATGCGGTGAATGCGGCGGCGCTCAATGCCATCCTGTGGCGCGATCGCAAGGGAGATCAACCAATGCCGGCCGCAGACCACAAGGTGTTTCGCGATAAACCATAAGACGGACGAAGACTGATTGTGTAGCCCGGAGGCCTCGTCCGGGCAGCGAGCAAAGCGAGCCAGTCATCGTCGCAAACCTGCGGTGCTTTTCACCGTTGGGCGCACCAGCGGCGTCCGCCTCTACGTGGACGCCAACGCCAAACCGTAGTTCAAGGTGGACGTCGACGAGCGAAAATGCCGTCGAGACGTTAGGATGCTCTCCTCGCAACCTCCACCTGCGGAGTCTGTTGCGCTTTTTGCAACGGGCGATGAAGGAAGCAGTGACAAAAATTCATAATGCTTCATTTAGAATCTTCGCGTGCCTGCCGCCATTAAATGCCGCGATCTGCGCAAGACCTACGACGGCAAGGTCAAGGTCGAAGCGGTGCGCGGGCTGAGCCTCGAAATTCAGGCCGGGGAGTGCTTCGGTTTGCTCGGCCCGAACGGGGCAGGGAAAACCACCACCATCGAAATCCTGGAAGGGCTGCTCGATCCCACCTCCGGTGAGGTGATGATTCTGGGTCACACCTGGCAGAAGAATTCACGGGAAGTGCGCGAGTGGTTAGGCATTTCCCTGCAGGAGACTCGGCTCTCGGAGAAATTGACTGTCCGCGAGACCATTGAACTTTTCGCCAGCTTCTATCGTGAACCGCGTTCGGCGGACGAGGTGCTCGACGATCTGCAGCTCGGCGAGAAGGCCGATGCCTTTGTGGGCAAGCTTTCCGGCGGACAGCGCCAACGCCTGGCCGTGGCTACGGCGCTGGTGGGAAATCCAAAAATTCTTTTTCTGGACGAACCGACCACCGGACTCGATCCGCAAAGCCGCCGCCAGCTCTGGGACCTCATCCGCAACTTTCAGCGCGGCGGAGGCACGGTTCTGCTGACCACTCATTATATGGACGAGGCCGAGCGCCTTTGCGACCGCCTGGCGATTGTTGATCACGGCCAGGTCATCGCTGAAGGTACGCCGTCCGATCTGATTGACCGCCTCGGCGGGCATCACGTGGTGGAGTTCGAGGCCAGCGGCAACTCCGGCGATGGCACAGCGCTCGAGAGTTGGCGGACGCTGCCCGGCGTGGAGTCTGTTCGCCACGACGATGGTCTGATCAGCCTCACGGTACACGAGCCGCACCTGACCATTCCCGCTCTGCTGGATGCGGTCGAAAAACATGGTTCGCAACTTCTGCACCTCACCACGCGGCAGGCGAGCCTTGAGGATGTGTTTGTTAACCTGACGGGCCGCCGCTTGAGGGAAGAGTGAAGTTCCTGCGATGAGCATTGCTTACAAAACTCCGGCGACGCCAACTCGGCTCCCTGCGCCTCGGAACGGCCGCTGGTCGGCTTTCACGCACCTGGTGATGGTGCGCATGAAAGAACTCAAGCGCGAGCCCGAGGTCGTCTTCTGGGTGTACGGTTTCCCGCTGCTGCTGGCGTTGGGACTTGGGATTGCTTTCCGCAACAAGCCGGCTGACGCGACATCGATCGCTGTTGTTGAAGGTCCCGAAGCCCAGAGTGCATTGACCCTGATCGAGCGCTCGCCGCAAAAAGTTTTGATTCGCGCCGAAGTGCTCAACAAGCCGACAGCCCTCAAAGGATTTCGCCTCGGAAAATATGATCTCGTGGTCGAATCCGACGGTAAGGGCGGATTTCAATATCTATACGATCCAGCGCGTCCCGAGAGTGTGCTGTCGCGTGCTGAAGTGGATGACGCTCTGCAAGTGTCGGCCGGACGCACCAACCCGCTGCCCACTTCCGCCGTCGTTTCGAACGAACCTGGATCGCGCTACATTGACTTCCTTATTCCCGGCCTGATCGGGATGAACCTGATGAATTCCGGCATGTGGAGTATCGGGTTTGCTCTCGTGGATATGCGCCAGCGCAAACTGCTGAAGCGCTATGTAGCCACACCCATGCGGAGAAGCGATTTTCTGCTCGCGCTAGCCAGTGGGCGATTGGTGCTGATGATCACTGAAGTCGGATTGCTGCTCGGCTTTGGTGCCCTGATTTTCCATATCCGCGTGCTCGGCTCGCTGCTCTCCATCCTGCTGCTGAATGCGATCGGCGCCGTGGGATTCGCTGGGTTGGGTTTGCTCACCGCGAGCCGAGCCCAAAAGATTGAAAGCGTTAGCGGATTAATCAACTTGATCATGATGCCCATGTGGATTTTCTCGGGAGTCTTCTTCTCCTACGAACGTTTTCCCCTGGTCATCCATCCTTTCATCAAGGCACTGCCCCTGACCGCGCTGAATGACGCCTTGCGCGCCACCATTCTGGAGGGGGCTCCGCTCGCGACTCAGGCCGGGCGACTGCTTGTGCTCCTGCTCTGGGGAGGCATTTCCTTCGTGCTGGCTCTGCGCTGGTTCCGCTGGACCTAAAGTATGAAATGTAGGCGCGGGCGTCCTCGCCCGTGCACCCCGCCAGTGTACTTAAGCGGCCTTTTGTGGCACGAATCGAAGCGAAGCCGAATTCATGCAATATCGCAAATGTGTGGGTTCTGGACCATCATCGAACACATGGCCCAGATGCGCGTCACACTCAGTGCATGACACTGCGGTCCTTAGCATGCCTAAACTAGCGTCTCTCGTGCTGCCAACGTTTTGCTCTGCGATCGGGGCCCAGAAACTCGGCCAACCCGTGCCCGAATCAAACTTCGTCTCCGAGCTGAACAGGGCGTTGTCGCAGCAAACGCACCGGTACAATCCTTGGTCGTGCAGGTTCCAATATTTCCCCGTGTAGGCAATTTCTGTGTCGGCGTGGCGCGTGATGTCGAACGCGCCTGGGGATAACTGCTTTCGCCACTCGCCTTCCGTCTTAACGACCTTCCGCAGATGAACCATTTTGAGTCGCTCGCCGGTATTGGAAAACTCGACAATCGTGACTTCCTGAGGCGGTTCCTTTGACGCTGTCGCCTCTGCAAGCCGCGGCCTCCTCAATGACCACGCTGCCAATCCGGCAACCGCGGAAGCCGAGGCCATGAGGAACGCTCGCCGCTTCAACCTGACTGACCCTTTGTCCAATTCAGACTCGAACATAGCGACCTCTCGTTGAACGCTACTTGCCGGTGTACAGTTCGGGAAATTCCTGACGAAGATGATTCACTTTCGGCGCATCGTTGTAAACGATGTACAGATCGTGAGGATGATGCATCGCGTAGTCCTGGTGGTAAGCCTCGGCTGGATAAAATGCCTTCAACGGAACCACCTGAGTCACGATCGGACGCGGGAAAACCCTGGCCTTGTCGAGTTGGGCGATATAAGTCTCAGCAATCCGTTTTTGCTCCTCGCTATTGTAGAAAATGACCGAACGATATTGACTGCCGCTGTCAGGACCCTGGCGGTTCAACTGAGTCGGATCGTGCGCCACAGAGAAAAATACCCGAAGCAGTTGGCCGTAGGTGATCTGGGAGGGATCGTAAGTAATCTTCACGGATTCCGCGTGGCCGGTGTCACCAGTGCTCACCACTTCGTATTCTGCAGTGTTGGCTGAACCTCCGGAGTATCCCGAAGTCGCGTTGATCACACCTTTCACGTGCTGGAACACGGCTTGAATGCCCCAAAAACAACCGCCTGCGACCACTGCCGTCAACTCTCCCTTGCTGGTGGCAATTGCTGCATCCACGGTAGGGTTCGGCGCCGCAATGACCGCCTTATCGCCCGCGCTGCAGGCAATGACGCCGCCAAAGGCTACCATCAAAAGCGCGGCAGAAATGCGTGAAAAGGTACTCATCGCCAACTCCTCCAGATTCCAGTTCGCCGGTATTCTGGCCCAGGTTGGTTAGAGTCGGGAAAAGAACAAAGGTTACACGCATTCTGGATGTATCCAGCAGCGGGCCCGCAACTTTCATCCTGGTTGCGCATCTCTGTATCGAAGCTGAGATCAATACAGGTGAGGTCATGAAGATTTCTCTCATTCTTTCTGTAGCCTTTCTATCGCTTGCGGTCGGAGTGTGGGCGCGGGCGTCTCAATCGCTGCCCAGTTCGAGTGGGCGCACTCCGGTGCTGGTTGAGTTGTTTACCTCGGAAGGGTGCTCCAGTTGCCCTCCAGCCGATGCATTCCTGCAAAAACTGGATCGGCAACCGGTTGCTGGAGAGGAAATGATTGTCCTCAGCGAGCATGTCGACTATTGGAACCACATCGGTTGGAAGGATCCGTATTCCGCTCGCTTTTACAGCGATCGACAGAGCGCTTACGGCAGGCGCCTGGGTCTCGAGAGTGTCTACACTCCTCAAATGGTTGTCGATGGCACGAGTGAGTTCGTTGGCAGCGACGCGTCTCTGGCCGATCGGGCTTTCGCAGAAGCATTGCGCAGACCGAAGCTTGCCGTGCGGTTGTCAGAGGTCGCCCTGGGAGCGGCTAGTCTACAGGCTCACCTGGAGGCGGGCGCGTTACAGGCGTCTTTTGGCCTGGCCGAAGCGGATGTCTACGTTGCCGTCGCCCTGAACCGTGCCGAATCACAAGTCTCTCACGGCGAAAACGCTGGACGTACATTATCACATACAGCCGTGGTCAAAAGTATCGTGAAGGTTGGAACCTTCCGGCAAGGGCAGACGTTTGCGCAAGATGTTCGATTGAAGGTGGACGCCGGAACCGCTGCCCGTGACCTCCGTTTCGTAGCGTTCGTGCAAGAGCCGGGCCAGGGTCGAGTGATAGGAGCGGCCCTGCAATCAGTCGGCCCACTCCCTGGCCAAAGCCGAACTGAGATGGGGATTCCTGGCTCCGCGGAATGACAGACCTCATGTCCCCTTTAGCTGGCTGCTATGCCCAGTTGTGAAACCGCACTCCTTCACAGTTCTGTAACTTTGTGGTTGGAGGTGCATCTCATTGCCGGGATTGAGTTGTCGAACCCAATTTCAAATCACAAGTTACGGAGAAATTTATGAACAAGTTGATTTCCAGGCTGATGGCTATGTGGTTCCTGGCAGTGTCACTGGCGGCGTTTGCTCAGAACGGCGACGCCATGAAGCAGGACAATATGAAACAAGACAGCATGAAGCAGGACAGCATGAAGAACGACGACGTGGCCAAGGACAAGAAAGCCAGCAAGACAAAGAAAACCAAGACCAAGAACAGTGATGCAAAGAAAGACGACAACATGAAGCACGACGACAACATGAAGCACGATGACAACATGAAGCACGATGACAGCATGAAGCACAACTAAGCCGGCCCCGGAAATTCGCCTTCTCGGGTAGCCGCAACACAGGTCAACCGCTTGGCTGGCTACCCGAAAATTCTAGACCGGTATCCGATTCAAAGACAAGGTCGTTCACCCATCTCACCTCGAAGCTGACCCCGCTGAACTAGCGACCTGTCCATCATTAGCGTCATCCGCGTCCTGTCTCGCGCTAAGGTACTTTCTCATACAGCGCACACAAGGCGCGTAACCCTCTCGCAACGCCTCGCTCGCGGTGATTGTCCGCAGCTTTGCTTTTTCGTGGATAAATCGGCATCCAGCGGCGTGAAATGTCTTTCCATCTTCCGCAACTACCACCATCAATTCGCTAGGAACGCCGCTCCCAGGTTCTGCATGTTCCGAGCGAAGTGTCGGACGAATGAACGAGGACGAGTTGGCCACTTCAAAGCTTCCAACAACCAACACGGCCGCTGCCGCGGCTACCAGCCACCCAAACGCCGTTCCTCTCTGCCGCGGCATATTTTCTTTCAGTCTCCTATGTAGGCGCTGGCTGAATCCCAGAGGTGGTTCAAACATACGCTCCTCCCCGTACAGTCCAATCACATTGCGAGTGCCCTCGAATACCGAACTGCATTTCTTGCACTCGCGGAGGTGTTCATCCATGGCAGTGCGCAAATCGGGGCCGACTTCTCCGTCAACATAATTCGAGATCTCGCGCCATACCTCTTCGCAGGTCACTACCATGGCTTGGTCCCCTTTGCAAAAGACAACTTACTGCTCCAACTGCCGCCGAGTCCCGGCGCCAGCAGGTCGCGCAGCATCAGCCGCGCCCGCAGTAGCCGGGTCTTGACGGATGCCGTTGAAATCTCCAGCGCCTTGGCGGTTTCCTCAATGCTCAAGTGCTGTATGTCCCGCAGCACAAAAACCTCGCGGTACTTTTGCCCGAGCGACGCCAGCGCCTCCACCAGTTTGTCGCGGACCTCGCGCCGTTCCAAGGTTTCCGACGGAATCTCACGCCAGTCGGCGAAGTCGCGAGGCGTATAGTTCCCCTCCTCGTCCTGGTGATCCGCGATAGGCTGCATGATCGCTGCGTGTTCTTTCCTTCTCCGCATGCGCGCCTCGTTTATCGTGATCTGAATCAGCCAGGTACTAAATCTCGCCTCCGCCCGGAATTGCCGGATATGTTTGAAAGCCTTCAGCACAGCCTCCTGAGCGACGTCCTCGGCATCCGCTTCGTTGCGCACAATCGCGAACGCAGCAGAGTACACGCGCCGTTCATAGGGTCGAATCAGCTCATAAAAAAGCTCGTGCTCGCCGTCCCGGATTCGCCGGATCAGCACTTCTTCATCGAGTCTGTCGGCTGGATTCTCCAGCGAAATCGCTTCACCCGGCATTCCATCCCCACCGCAATGCTGAAATCGCGACAATCCCCAATGCAGCTACCTCGACGAGTATTCCGGATCCTTTTTCCATCCCGTCAACATGGAAACAAAATTATTCCACCCGTGCAGGACGACCATCACGAGGTGGCCGAACACGAAGGCCAGGATTGCCCACATGATCAGAAAATGCCACAAGCGCGCCAGGTGGAAGCCGCCCATCATCCACGCCAGCCATGAAAACTGCACTGGTTTCCACACCGCCAAACCGGTCAGCACTGACAGCACTCCGAGGCCGATCGCGGAAGTGTAAGCATGTTTCTGCAGCGGATTGTAGGCTTCCTTTACCGGCGGCTTAGGGCCGAAGAAAAAGTAATGGCGGACCATCGGCCACACTCCGGGCAGGTCCCGGGCCACGAACAGAACCTGCTTATAGTGGCCGCTGAAAACCTGATAACCGATGTACAACATTCCTGTCGCGAGATAAATCCACATGAAGGTAAGATGCCACTGCAGAGCGCCGCCCAGCCATCCACCGATGGCGAACGATTTCGGCCAGTTGAGCAGGTCTTTCTGCGGGATTTTGGCGCCGAAGCCGGGAAAAGCACGGAAGATTTGCAGCCCGCTGCCCACCATGACGAACAACGCCACAGCATTCACCCAGTGGCAAAGACGGATCACAAACGGGTGCTCGTACACCGCCTCGGTGACGTCGCCGGTCTTCGTATTTTCGATTGCAATCGCCTGCGTCGACATAGACCCTCCACCACGCCGCTATAGCCCGTAGAACTCTGAGTAGCCCTGATCCTCCCAGTAACCCACTCTCTCAAGCACATTGGTGACTTTCAAATCAGTCAAATACTTAGCCTGCTTGTAGCCGACCTTCGTCGGAATATTCAGCCGCAAGGGTGCCCCATGCTCGCGGGTTAGCGGTTGGCCGTACATTTCGTAACACAGCAGCGTCTGCGGATGCAGGGCCGTGGCCATGTCCAGGGACTCGTAATAATCGTCGGCGCACTCGACGGTCACGAAACGTGCGGTAGTGTCGGCGCCAATCATAGTGAGAAAGTCAGAAAGCCGGACGCCGCCAAAGTTGCCGATCACGTCCCAACCTTCCACGCAAACGTGTCGCGTATTTTGAGTGAACTTGGAGAGAGCTTGAATCTGCGCGAGCTTGTAGTCACCCGGCTTCCGCACAGCGCCCGCGACGGTGAGGTTCCAAATATCGAAATCAACGCCAGGGTCGTCGACATCGTAGCCGTTAATCGGAAACTTGCTGAAGGGAGTAAGGTCCGAGTCCGTAAACGTAGGCGCCAGATGCCCGGATCGGAAAAGCCTCGCCGAAGCCCAGTCGCTGAAGCCAAGCCCGGTGCGGAGCAACGGTTTTTGCAGTGCGGGGACGGCAAATGCGCCCAGAGCGAGGACGGGCGTCAGCTTCAACAGTTCGCGCCGGCTGATGCGCTTGAACTTTCGGTCGTCGATTCGCGAGTTCATGAATACTCCTTCGGCTCAGCGAACATGAGATTCGCCAAGAATCGAAAGGTTACATGCGGGCGCTTGCTCTGAAGCGCTGGTCCGTCAGAGGACAAGCTTAGATGCTGGACATTCCTTGCAAATGAGTTCCCGAAGGATGATAATTTGTATCACCTTTCTGGAGCGCATCGGGAGGGATTGTATTCCAAGTTTGTTGCTCCGAGGAACTGCGGTTCCGTGGTTTCGTTGTTCCTGTGAGCGGGAGTAGTTCAGCGGTAGAACGCCAGCTTCCCAAGCTGGATGTCGCCGGTTCGATCCCGGTCTCCCGCTCCATAAACTTCAGGACTTCGCGATCCCTTGTTAAAAGTCAATGACCTTCCCCTGCTGATCTGTGTTCCCTCCGTTGACTGTGGCCACAAGTGCTGATGCGACAGAAAGTTACCCTCGTTTTACGATTCTTTACGTCCAATCTGCGGTTGACTGTGTTGCAATACCTATAGCGAAATCCTGGCGACGGTCGCAGCAATTGAATTCTTAAGACCGGGGACAACCCTGCGTCAACCGTGAGGCGCGCGAAAATGAGGGATAGCGAGTGAGATCGACACGAACACCTGCCGCAGTTCTAGCGGGTTCCATGGCTCTCGGCCTCGCGTACTTGATTCTGATCCCACGGAGTCACGCCGCTTTCGATCAGCCCCAGGCGGCCCAGCAAACCGAATCCACCAGTGCGGCAGCAAAGCCGGTGGGAACGGTGAAAGCTCTTTCCGGAAACGTTATTACGCTTACAACCGACGCTGGTTCAACGGTCGACGTCCTTGTACAGAGCTCCACTCGCCTGGTTCGCATTGCCCCCGGACAGAAAGATCTGAAGGATGCAGCACCCGCGCAGTTGCCGGACGTGCAGGTGGGCGACCGGGTCCTGGCCCGAGGCAAGGCATCGGACGACGGTAAATCGGTGGTCGCTTCGTCGGTCGTCATCATGAAAGAGTCCGACGTGACGGCGAAGCAGCAGCGCGACCGCGAGGATTGGCAGAAGCGCGGAGTCGGTGGTCTGGTGAGCAAGGTCGATGCGGGCAGCGGAACCATTACCCTGGCTGCTCCAGCTCTGGGCGATGCCAAGCCGGTTACGATTCACATTTCAAAGAACACAATTGTTCGTCGATACTCTCCAGACTCGGTCAAGTTTGACGACGCCAAGCCGGGCTCGCTGGATCAGATCAATACTGGAGACCAATTGCGGGCTCGCGGCCTGCGCAGTGCGGACGGCAGCGATCTGGCAGCGGAAGAAATTGTTTCTGGAACTTTTCTCAACATCGCGGGCACAGTTGCCTCGACGGATGCGGCCAAGAACACCATGAGCGTGATGGATGTGGTGACTAAAAAGCCAGTTACGCTCAGGCTTACGGCAGACTCGCAACTGCGAAAACTGCCTCCCATGGTAGCTCAGAGGATCGCCCTACGGCTGCGTGGTGGATCTTCCGATGGCGAGCCGGGCGCATCGGCTCCCGGCGCAACTCCGCAAGCTGCGTCGGGCCAGACCGCGCAACCTGGCGGTGGTGGAGGCTCACGTCCCGGTGGCTTGCCCGACTTCCAGCAAATGTTAAAGCGAATGCCCGCCGTAACCCTCGCGGATTTGCAGAAGGGCGATGCCGTGATGATCGTAACCACGCAAGGCACAGCCACGACTCAGCCGACCGCCATCACATTGCTAAGCGGCGTGGAACCCATTCTGTCGGCTTCACCCAACAGCAATCGGGCGGCGATGCTTCTTTCTCCGTGGAATCTTGGGGGCGGTGGCGGAGATGCTGCGGCAGGAGCAACCCAGTAGCTCCTCAACTGGCAGGATAAAGTTTGGCTCAGGAGAATTGATGAAGTCCGGCCGTTCCCGAAGTCTAGCATTCATACTTGCCATGCTTTTTGTGTTGCTGATGCTGGCAGGTTCCTCGCCCGCGCAGACTCCGTCGGGCACGCTTCGCGGCCGAGTCACAGATCCTAGTGGTGCGGTGATCCCGCAAGCAACCGTTACCGCCGCCGGACCTGCAGGGCAAAAGACGACGACGGTCACGAACAGCCAGGGAACGTACGAACTCAAGGGATTGCCTCCGGGGAGCTACACGGTCACAACGGCAGCCAAGGGCTTCGCAATATCTACAGAGCAGAACGTCGTGGTCCCCGCGGATCAAGCGCAGCAGTTCGATATCGGCCTTGAGATCCAGGTCAAACAAGAAAAAGTTGAGGTTCAGGAAGAAAGTGCAACTGTCGGCGTGAGCCCGACAGAGAATGCCAGTTCGATCGTAATCAAAGGGAAAGACCTCGAAGCTCTTTCCGATGACCCTGACGAATTACAGCAGGAACTCGAGGCGCTGGCGGGGCCTTCGGCGGGACCGAACGGCGGCCAGATCTACATTGATGGATTTACCGCGGGACAGCTTCCTCCGAAATCCTCGATCCGCGAGATTCGCATCAATCAGAATCCGTTTTCCGCGGAGTACGACAAATTAGGCTATGGCCGGATTGAGATCTTTACCAAGCCAGGTACGGACAAGTTTCACGGCCAGTTCATGGCGGATGGCAACTCATCTGCCTTCGATGCGCTTAGTCCGTTCGCACAGGACCAGCCGCCTTTCCATTCGGAACTGTTTAATGGGAGCCTCGGCGGGCCCCTTAGCAAGAAGGCCTCGTTCTTTTTTAGCGCTCAAGTCAGGGACATCAACGACTCCAACATTGTGAACGCGATCGTGCATGCTGACCCCACTGTCAACTTCGCACAAGCGGTTCCCAACTCCCAGACTCGAATCAATGTTGGTCCTCGCCTGGATTTTCAGCTCACACCAAGCAACACGTTAACGGTCCGTTACCAGTTCTTCCACAACAAGGGAGACAACGAAGGTGTCGGACAGTTTTCTCTTCCCTCGCAGGCCTACAACACGACCTCTACCGAACACACCTTGCAGATCAGCGATACTCAGGTTCTGAGCGCAAACGTTGTGAACGAAACCCGGTTTCAATATCTGCATGACAGCAGCAACCAGACGGTGCTGCCTATCTACGCGTCGACTTCGTCGGATCCATGCGCGCAGTTGCATTTTCTGCCGACCATATCGGTGTTGGGAGCGTTTACCTGTGGGAACAATCAGATCGGAAATGGTTCTGACGTGCAGAACCACTACGAACTGCAGAATTACACTTCCATCGTTCACGGCATGCACTTAATAAAGTTCGGTGGGCGGCTGCGCGCAATGACAGATTCCAACGTGTCAAACGCCAATTTCAACGGTGTGTTCACTTTCACTTCTCTGGCCGTTACCGCCAATAACTCCGGGTATCAGACTGGGTATCAGAAAGACCCGCGGGGTGGAATCGTTTGCTTGGAGCAGACCACACTACCATTGCCGGCGCTGCCCACGTCCAGTGAATTGACCAACTGCGGTGCCAGCCAGTTCTCAATCACCACGGGACAGCCGCTCTCCGAGGTTACTTTGGTGGACGCGGGCCTGTATGCGCAAGACGATTGGCGGATTCGTCCCAACATGACGCTCAGCTACGGCTTGCGTTTCGAAACTCAGAACGACATTCATGATCATGGAGACTTCGCCCCCAGGATCAGCTTTGCCTGGGGCCTCGGCGGGGGCGGGAAAAAGACAGCGCCGAAGACGGTGTTGCGAGCGGGATACGGGATTTTCTACGATCGCATCCCGTACAACCTTGTGCTGCAGGTGGAGCGTCTAAATGGGTTTACCCAACAGCAGACCATCGTCCAGGCGACCACCTCCACGGGGCAGAGTTCTATGGGGCAGACTTCTCCCACCAGCTATCAACTCGCTTCCGGCTTGAGGGCTCCCTCGACCATGCAATCGGCAGTGAGCATCGAAAGACAGCTTGCGAAGGGCACTACTCTGGCGGTCACCTACATAAATTCGTACGGAGAGCACCAACTTTTTCTTCGCAACGCCAATGCTCCGCTGCCAGGAACATATCCAGCAGACCCGGTGCGGCCATTTGGAGGCACCGACAACATCTATCAATACGACTCCGAAGGGGTATTCCGGCAAAACCAGGTGATCGCGAATTTTCGCACTAGCGTTGGATCGAAGCTATCGCTCTTTGGCTTTTACACGCTCAACTATGCGAACAGCGACTTGGGATCGGGAGGAGGTGGCAGCACAGTCAGCTTTATTTCCCATCAATACGATCCTATGGCGGATTACGGCCGGTCGCAATTCGACGTGCGCAGTCGAATAGTTGTGGGCGGGACGATTTCGATGCCCTATGCATTTCGCCTGAACCCGTTTATCATCGCAAGTTCGGGCCAGCCGTTTAACATTGTCGCGGGGCAAGACGTAAACGGAGATTCCATCTTCAATGACAGGGCAGGGTTGGTTACTGGCTCAACGCCGCCTGGCAACATAAGAGTGACTCCATGGGGCGCCGTTAACGCGGCGCCGAATCCGGGCGAGGCTACCATTCCAATAAATACCGGTACTGGCACCTGGCTGGCCAGTGTGAATCTGCGCCTGAGCAAGACCTTCGGGTTTGGGAAGGAAGTAAATGGAGGAGCGGCAGCGGGCTCTGACGGTGGAGCAAGAGGGGGTGGCGGACGAGGTGGCCCTCCGGGAGGCGGTTTGGGTGGTCGCGGATTAAGCGGCGGCGGATCTGGCCCTGGATTCGGCGCGGGCGCCGCCACGAATCGTCGTTACAATCTAACTTTCAGCGTATCCGCCCGAAATGTTCTTAATCGTGTGAATCTGGCGCCGCCGATTGGCACTCTCAGTTCACCGCTTTTCGGGGAATCGAATGCCCTCGCGGGCGGGCCTTACGCATTCGGTTCCGCTACCCGGAGGATCGATCTGCAGGCTCTCTTCTCGTTCTAGCGGCTTGCTGTTTCGAGAAGATATTGTTAAAACTTTCAGTTGGAGAAACCTTGAGAAAATTGAGAGCTGTGTCGTTGTTTGCGTTGGGTATCCTTGTCTGGGCGCTGTTTTTTTCCGGTTGTTCAGGAGGCAGCAGCACCGCTACGATTACGCTGTCGCCGGCCTCGGGGCAAACGCTGAATCCCGGGCAAACGGTGACCATCACTGCCGCGGTTGCCAATGACAAGAATAATCAAGGTGTAACTTGGAGTCTTTCCGGCCCCGGCTCGTTGAGCGGCAACACGACAACCTCAGTCGTGTACACAGCTCCGAGCAGCGTGTCGACGACTACGACCGCAACGATCACCGCAACTTCGGTGGCGAACAGTACCATAACCGTAACCGAATCGATCACCGTAAGCGCGGTACTGACGATCACCACGACGTCGCTTCCAGCGGGAGTTTTGCTCGTTCCTTATAACGCATTCGTCAACGCTGCGGGCGCAACTCCGCCACTGACTTGGACAGTGACTCAAGGCAGCCTCCCCGCGGGCTTAACTTTTCTGGGGACGAGCACCAGCACCTCCGCGCAGATCACGGGCACGCCGACGGTTCTGCAGACTTCCAGTTTCACCGTTCAAGTTACGGATACTTCAGGCGGGAGCGTAACCCAAGCGTTGAGCATCACCATCAATAAACCGCCGCCGCTATCGGTTGCGACCGGGTCGCTGCTTTCTGGCACAGTGGGTATGGCGTACAGCCAGACCTTGGAGGCTAGCAGCGGCGTTCAGCCCTACACCTGGAGCCTGACAGGCGGTAACCTGCCGGTTGGTCTCGCTCTTGCCAGCAACGGCGTGATTTCCGGGACGCCTGCCGCAACCGGGACCTCCGATTTCACCGTCCAGGTCGTTGATTCATCCAAACCCGCAGCTCAGATTGCCTCGGCGAATTTGAGCATCACCATCAACCCCGGGAATACGAATAACTCGAAACTGAGTGGCAACTACGCCTTCACGGTCCGCGGCTTCGACCCGAACGGACTTTTCGTGGCTGCGGGCAGCTTTGTGGCAGATGGAAACGGGAATATTGCCAGCGGCCTTGCGGACATCAACGACACTGCGACGTTGCAGCTTAGTCAAAGCTTCAGTGGCACATATTCCATCGGGCAAAACGGTCTGGGCACGATGACTTTCAACATGACCACGGGAGGGAATCGTACTTTCGCACTGTCCATAATGGCCAACGGGAATGCCAATATAATTGAATTCGACGACAGTACGGGGGGAGGCACGCGCAACTCTGGGGTGCTGTTGAAACAGACGACTTCCGCATTTTCTACCTCCGCGATCAACGGGGGCTACGCATTCGGCTTTTTGGGAATCGACTCAGGCAAGAATCGTTTCGGCATGGCTGGAGATTTTCAGGCAGATGGACTTGGGCACCTCTGCTCCATGCAGCAAGCCAACTGCCTGCTGGATTCCGACGGCATCTCGGGTGCGTCGGGAAGCGTCGCCATTACCGGCGGCGCATATTCGGTTGCATCTAGTGGTCGAGGGACGACAACCATCACCACAGCTCAGGGAACTGCCACTTACGCCTTCTATGTTGTCAACTCAGCGGAACTGCTGGTGATCGGAATCGATCCGTTTGCGCCGGGGGGGAATCCTCTGGTAAGCGGTACGATCCTTTCGGGCGGCAGCAGTTTCAATGGTACCAGCGTTTTCGAGGTGACTGCGGTAGACGCATCCACAGCTGAGGGCCAAGTTGGACTGTTTGAAGCCGTCACTATTGGAACCACTGGATCCTTCACCCTGATCTCAGATCAGAATTCCGGCGGTGCGCTAACATCTCCAGGGGGGTCGGGAACCTACAGCATCGCGAACGGGCGTGTGGCTATACAAGGGTCCGGCTTTCAGAATTCACAGCCTGTTCTTTATCTGGCGAGCCCTACGGTCCAGGCGCCTGTTCAAGCCTTCATCATCGGCACTGATACAGCCGTTTCTTTTGGATTCATCGCACCGCAACCGCAGCCAGGATCTTTTACCCCTTCGTCTCTGTCGGGGACATACGCGGGCGGTTCGCTTGCGCCCGTCGATCCTACCGTCAGCAACGTAGTTAGTATCGCGGTTGCGGGGTCCAGCAACCTCACGGTGACGGCGGACATCAGCAATGCCAACGGGCTGAGCCAGAATCAAGCGACCGGAGGCGTCGCCTCGGTGGCTGCCAATGGCCGGGTTGTGGTGACCGAGAACGGAAACACGGAGGCGGAGATCCTCTACATGGTCTCACCTGCACAGTTCTTCGCGATGTCGGGGAAAGGGGATGCAACTGCGCGGGTGGACATCTTCCAGCAATAGCGTGAACGCACGCGCTACTGTGGAAACCGACTCACAGAGGGGGCATGTGCCCGAGAGCAATCCAGGCGCCGATAAACCCGAACAACACAGATAGTCCTGTGCCGATGAGCCAGATATTGTCGCTGTCCCTAAGCTGTTTTTCCTCTTTGGCCCGTTGCCATCGGACGGCGACTTTAATTGCGAGCAAACCAGCAACTCCTTGCCAACCACCGCCTCCCTGCAATGCGCCGACGAGTAATGCTCCCGTATAAAAAGCGTTCCACGATGCCGAGCAACCAAGTCGAGCGGGCCCTCTGGTCCCGGTGGTCGTAGCCGTGCTTCCTATCAGCATACGGCCAAAGATACTTCTCTACGATCACCCACAATGCAAAATGGCCGCCGATGGCGGACACGACAAATCCGAGAACGACTTGGCATGGGTTCATAGTAGGGAGGAACGCTGAAATTATCTCACTGGACGGAGCTAATCGGAGGGAAAATCACCCCAAGCCGAAGACGGGCGCGCAAAAAGAATGATGAGATGACGGCAGTTTTTGACCTAAGCCGCGAAACGTCTTACGATGGTCGGAGAACCGTAAGGCTAGCCATGGATATGATCCCACTCAAGCCGGAGCGTAAGGCGCAACTGGAAGAGTACGCCAAACGGCGTGGCCAGGACCCTGCCACCGCTCTTGATGATGCTCTGGCGACCTATCTGGAATGGGAGCGGCAGGACTTCGCAGAAGCGGTTGAGGGAGTTCGCCAAGGCTACGAAGATGTAAAAGCCGGGCGTACGAGGCCCGCCACTGAATTTCTCGCGGACCTGCGCCGCAAGCATGACCTTCCGCGTTGAAACGACGGCAGCAGCCGAGCAGGACGCGGACGCGATTCTTGAATGGCTGCTTTCGCAGCACGCCGGAGAGGCCGGGATCCGGTGGTTTCTGGCCCTGCAGGACGCCATCGCATCCCTCGCTGAATTTCCGAAGCGGTGCCCGCAGGCCCCGGAGAGCACGGCCTTCCCGTGAAGTGCGCCATTTGCTCTACGGCCAGCAGCCCCACGTGTATCGGATCCTTTTCACGATTGAGAATGACACCGTTTTCGTCCTGCATATCCGGCACGGACGCCGTCAACCGCTGAAGCGATAACCAATACCGAGGGGTCGCTAGCCGGACGCAGGTAGCCGGAGCAGTAAGTTTGAGGCGATTGGAGCGAGGCTTCCACATCGTACACTGCCCTCAGTCATCGCTGGTGTCAGGGGGTAAGCTTGAAAACCACTCCGCAGCCAGCTCCACCGCCAGCAGCGCAATTGAGGTCACCACCTACCTGAGTGGCCCCATAAAGATTTCCTACAGAGTCCCTAATCACGCCGGCGCCCGGGCCTCCCCCGTCGGCCCCACCGGTGAAGTTGTGCAGCACAGTCTCCTTACCGACGGCGTCTAGTTTGAAGACAACCCCGCAGGCATCCACATTGCAGTTCTGGTAACGCCCCCCGAAGACCGTTGTGCCGTATACGTTCCCCGCAGCATCCAAGGTCAGCCCTGAGGAAACTCCCCATCGGCACAGTTTGACCGGGAACAAAAAACATAGAGTATGCTCTCCGTCCAAGTTCCGCCCGACTGGGGCGTCAGCTCAAAAACCGTGCCGCATCCGGTGCCTCCGCATTGCCCATTACCACCACGGTCAGTTGTCCCGTATAGGTTCCCCGCCGTGTCCGGCACCAACACTGAGTTCGGCTCGGCCCCATCCGACCCGCCCCTGAAGCTGTACAATAGAGTCTCGCTACCTGCGGTATCCAGCTTGTACACGACACCCTTGCCCGAAGCGCCGCCCCCGGCGGTGACGCCATATAGGTTGCCCGCGCTGTCCCGAGTCAAGCCTTCGTAGGCAAGTGCGCCGTCCCCCCCTCCGCCCGGCGGGCCCGCAAAGCTGTGCAGGATCGTTTCTGTGCCAGCCGTATCCAGCTTGAACACGGTGCCGTAGCCAGAGGTACCCCCCGAATAGGTCGTACCGTAAAGGTTGCCTGCCGCATCCTCAATCAACGGTGCCGTCGGCATCGAACCGTCGGGCGTTCCGGTAAACTTGTGCAGAACCGTCTCCTTTTTTCCCGTGCTGTCCAAGCGGAAGACGGTGCCACATCCGGACGAGTAACATTTCGTGTCGCCACCCAAAACGGTAGTGCCATAGAGATGACCAGCCTTGTCCCGCAGCAACCCGGCCTCGGCGTTATTGCTCTTCGGGGCGCTGAAGCGATACAGCCAAGTCATCTTTCCGGCCTTGTCCATCTTGAATGCCGTGCCGCAACCGCCCTGGGGGCATGTTCCCGTCGTCCTCCCTCCTACATCGGTAGTCCCGTAGATGTTGCCAGCCGGATCAAGGAGCAACTCCGAATCGGGAATCGCTCCATCGGCTGGGGCTCCGTGGAACGTGTGCAGCACCTTGAACTTCCTCGCCTGCGCCTGCGTGGGAACAATTGCCAACGCCAGCAACAACGTTATGAAAATCACGAAAGTTGGTTTGTCTGCGGAGAAAGGCTTCTTGGATCGCATGATTCGTTACCTCTATTCAAGCGGCGGGCCGGGGAGGAAGGAGAGCAGTTCAGGCCACATCCTGCGGGCAAAGTGTAGCATGAACTCCGGGCGGGTCGGACGAGCCCGGCGCTTAGGTTCGCGGTCCGTTCTTCCGACGCTCAACCTGGGTCGAAGGAACTTGTCCCCGAAGTTTCCCCAAGGCCTCAGCTCCGGACCGCGCTTTATCGTTGACTTCATGGCCTAAACAAGATAATCTAATGAAACATACATTATCTACAAGATAATCGTCGATCTTTGACAACCTGACCCATGTCGGTGCGGCCTTGAGACCTCGCTCCCAACGCGGAACCCGCGCGAGTTCCAAACTGGGACGCAAGCTAACTCCACCGCTGCCCTAACTCCCATGTTCTCTGGATTTTGCGCATAACTCCTGTAAACTCAAAGATCTAGTCCATAGTCGCAGAACTGATCCCTTGTTTTCTAGATTTTGCAGCCAAACGGGGGAGGGGGTACCGGTACTAAACACTGACTGCGTCCCAATGTGGAACAGGTTGCAGGCCAGTGTCGACGCCACTCTCAGTTTCGTTGGTTGGCGCTCACCGTCTTCTTAATCTGTCTCACTGTTTCGGCTTCTCGAACAGTTTGGGATCAACCGTTGGATTGAGCTGGATCGTCGTGTACCGCACCGTGCTCGAATCCTTGCCGTTCTGTTTGTTCTGGTGCAGGTAGGGAAACGTCAGACCGTCCGCGGTTCGCCAGTCGCTGAGTTCAGTCTCGCCTTGAAATGGGCCCGACAATGCCATCCCTTTGTAGTTCTCGCGCAGAATTCGCCCGCTCTTCGGATCGACGTACCAGCGAATCCAGGGCACGGCGCCGCCCACATCGACGATAGCGGCCTCAACCTCACCAATCTTTTCCGTGCCTGCGGCGGTGAAGGTAATTGCAGGGTCATTCACATGCTGCGCAAGATACACCGGATCGTGAAGAATCTGGGTCAAGCTGTCGGACTTCTGCTGTGGAGGCAGGTCGCCACCGCCTCGGCCTTCAACAGACATGAACCCGGCCTCGGGGGAGACGACGATGCTTAGAATTCCATCCGGTGTGTGCACGTTCACATGCATGCGGTCGGGGAACACAATGGTCACCTCGACCGGCGTGGCCGTCGCGTCTCCGGGATCAGTTTCGGTGAAATCCACTTTCAGAGACTTCACCGGTTGCAAGTTGTCTATGCCCATCGCCTGGGCGACTTTTGCAGCTAGTGCTTTGCCTTCCGGATTCGAGGCGGTGGGTTTGGCGGGCGCTTCTTCTTTCTCGCTTTTCTCGCCCGGAGGCGGCGGGATGGTGATGTCCACGTTCGTGACTGTGCCTAGAGAGGACAGTGGCTTGTCGAATTCGGCGGTGTTGCCCACGACCAGTACCGCGAGTTTGTCCCGGTGCAGATACTTGGCGGCGGCGCGCGCTACATCGTCCTTGCCAACTTTTTCGATTCCGGCGCGATAGCGTTCCAGGTAGTCCGCGGGATATCCATAGAACTCGTACGCCATGCGTTCGCGCAGAACTTTTTCCGGCGAATCAAAATTGAAAACGAATGAGTTCAGGATGGAATCCTTGGCGCGCTTGATCTCTTCGGCGGAAATCGGATTGGCCGCCAGCGCGTCGATCTCTTTGTAGAGAGCCTGGATGGATTCGAGGGTGCTCGCACTCTTGGTACTCATGGAAATGCGCGTGATGCCGGGATGGTCAAACGCCGAGCCCACACCGCCGCCGACGCCATAGGCCAAGCCTTGGGCGGTTCGGATGCTCTTGAACAAGCGGGAAGAAAAGCCGCCGCCAAATGCCTCATTGAAAACTTGAGTGGCGTAGTAGTCAGGATTGTCGCGGCGGATGCCCAGGTCCATCATCTCGATGGAAGATTGGTTCACGTCTTCTTTCGGAATCAAGTAGTAGCCGGGCTTGGCGGGATGGAATTCGATTTCGTCCTTCCTTACAGGGGATCCCTTGGGCCAGTCGCCGAAGGCCTGGCGAATCTTGGCTTCCATGGCGACAGAATCAAAGTCGCCGACAATTCCCAGAATAATGTTGTTGGGAGCTACGTGCGCATGGTGCCAATCGAGCAGATCCTGCCGGGTGACGGCAGCGACCGTGGCGTATTCGGGCTGGCGAACGTACGGATTAGTCGCTCCATAGGCCAATTTCGCTGATTCTCGACTCGCAATCCCGCTGACGTCGTCATTGCGGCGCGAGATGGAGTCGTTCATTTCTTTCTGTGCCAGATCCAGCTTGTCGGCGCGAAATTCGGGCTGGCGCAGCAGTTCATTGAACGCCCTGAACACATCGTCGAAATCGCCCTTCAGGCAAGACCACGAGATCGTGGTCGAGTCTGCACGGCTGCCGGTTTCAAGTTTGGCGGCGCGACTTTCCAGGTAGTCGTCGAGTTGATCGCCGGTCTGCGCTTTGGTTCCACCGGTCCGCCAAACTTCGCCGTATATCTCCAGCATTCCGGTTTTGCTTGCGGGCTCGGAACGGGAGCCTCCGCGAATACGTGCGACCCCATCAATGAGCGGGAGTTCATGATCTTCCTGAAGAAAGATCACCATGCCATTCGGCAGTTCGATGCGCTTGGGTTCCTGCGGGTGAAATGCGGGTAGGGGCGGAATCGCGACCTGTTGCCAATCTGTAGCTTGGGCGGTGGCTCGCGGAGTTGCCGTGCTGCCGAAAATTACTATTGAAAGGAGGATGAGCAGCGTGAGCTGAGGTTTCATTGCGCTCCTCCTTTCTGGTCGGCTGCGGGGGCAGCGGTCTTGGTTTCGATAACTCCTACCGTACGGTTGGTTGAAACAAAAGTCTGATTGGCCACGCGACGAATATCGGCTTTCGTGACCTTATCGATGCGGTCAACGGAGCGGAACAGTTCACGCCAATCGTCGTAGCGAGCCTGGTACAGAGCCAGGCTGTTGGCCAGGCCTTCGTTGCTGCCCAGGCCGCGGATCAGGTTGGCCTTGGCGCGGGTTTTAATCATCTTCAGTTCCTCGTCGCTAATATCTTCTTTCTTCAGCTTCTCGATCTCAACGTGGATGGCGTCCGCCATTTCGTCGGGCTTGTGGCCGGGGAGCGGGAAGGCGTAGAAGGCAAAAAGGTGGGGATACTTGTTGCCAGGCAGTCCGCTAAAACCAGCCGAATCGGCAGCGATTTTCTTATCCCGCACCAGAGCCCGGTATAGCCGCGAAGTGCGGCCGTTCGACATCAGGTCGGCAATGGCGTCGTAAACCGCATCGTCGGGACTGTGGTAGTCGGGCCGATGATAACCTTCGAGGTAAAGCGGTTGCGACATCTCCTGCAGCACGACCCGTCTCTCGGCGTTCTGTGGCGGCTCGGTAGTGGTGCGCTCGTCCGGCTTGGGCCGCGAAGGGATGCGGCCAAAATATTTCTCGACAATCGGCATGGTCGTGGATGTCTTCACGTCGCCTACGACCGTCACCACCATGTTGGATGGAATGTAATACTTGTCAAAAAACTGCCTGGCGTCGGTGGCGGAAAACGAATTCAAGTCCGACATCCAGCCGATGGTCGGGCGATGGTAGGGATGCGCCTGAAAAGCCGCGGTGGTGAATTGTTCCAGCAGGCGCCCAATGGGGTTGCTGTCGGTACGCATGCGGCGTTCTTCGATCACCACATTCCGCTCCTTGTAGAACTCGCGCATGACCGGGTGCAGGAAGCGCTCCGACTCGAGATAGGCCCATAGTTCAAGCCGGTTTTCGGGAAACGAGTAGAAGTAGTTGGTCTCGTCGTCGCCGGTGTTGGCGTTCATGTCTTCGCCGCCGTTGCTCTCCACGATCTGGGGAAATTCGTTGGGCTTGACGTATTTGTCGGCTGCAGCGATGGCGTCTTTCCACGCCTTTTCCAAATCCTTTAGCTTCTGCTCGACCCTGCCTACGGGCTTGTCTCGCTCAGCGATGTAGGCCGCATACGTCTGCTCCACCTTCTCCAGAGCAACTTTTTCGGCGGCGTAATCTGTGGTGCCGATTTTGTCTGTGCCTTTGAAAGCCATGTGCTCAAACATGTGGGCCAGACCGGTCTGGCCGAGAGGATCCTGCACCGAACCGGCATCCACGTGGGTGAAGAAGGAAAATACCGGCGCCTCGGGACGCTCGCAGATCACGACGGTCAATCCGTTGTCCAGTTTCTTGACCGTAGTGCGCTTTTCGAAAGAAGCGATATTTTGTGCGGCGGCCAGCGTGGCGAGTATCAGAACAACAGCGAACGATTTGAGAGCACGGTAGTGGCTCATTGGACCTCCATGAGGTTGGACGCGAATGAAGGGCAGAAGTTTGAAATTACGTGGAGGAAGGGGAAGTTGTCAAACGGTAAGCTACTTCAAAGATTACAATTCGGCATCGAAGGTCTGACAATGCACAGGAGCGGAAAGAGTCAGAATGAGCAAACCATCCGTAGTTGAAATCGAAGGCAAACACCTGAGCTTGACCAACCTGGACAAGGTCCTGTATCCCGCAACTGGGTTTACCAAGGGACAGGTCATCGATTACTACGCGCGCATTGCGCCTGTGCTGGTGCCGCAGTTGGCGGGACGGCCTTTGACGCTGAAGCGCTATCCCGAGGGCGTGGACAAAGAATATTTCTTCGAAAAGAATGCGACCAAGCACCGGCCCGACTGGGTGAAGACCGCGCCCGTCTGGAGCGAGGGCAACCAGCGCAACGTAAATTACATTCTGTGCAACGACCTTGCCACGCTTATCTGGATTGCGAATCTTGCTTCCATCGAACTTCATCCGTCGCTTTCGTTGGCGAAAGCTATTGCTTCGCCGCGCAGCATGGTCTTCGATCTAGACCCCGGTCCGCCGGCGAGTATCGTGCAATGCTGCCAGGTGGGGATGTGGCTGCGCGATATTTTCGAGCACTTCAGTTTGCAGAGTTTTCCGAAGACCTCCGGCTCCAAGGGACTGCAAATCTATGTTCCTCTGAACACGCCCACCAGTTACGACGCGACCAAGACCTTCGCCCACGCGCTTGCCCGCCTGTTGGAAAACGAGCATCGCGAATTGGTGGTTTCTGACATGAAGAAACAGTTGCGGGTCGGCAAAGTGTTTGTGGACTGGAGCCAGAATGATGAGCACAAAACTACGGTGAGTGTGTATTCGCTGCGGGCGCGCGAGCGTCCTACAGTTTCCACTCCGGTGAAATGGGAAGAAGTAGAACAGGCGCTGAAGAAAAAAGATGCGGCCCTGCTGGTGTTCGAAGCGAGCCATGTGCTTGATCGCGTCGGGAAGATGGGCGATTTGTTCGAACCCCTGCTCACGCTCAAGCAGAAGCTCCCAAAGCTGGCGGGGATCGAGGCAGGTGCGGCATCGGCGATGGAAGAGGGACTGGAGTTGGCGGCGCAAGCAGACAGCGCTGTGGAAAAAAAGACAAAGAAGAGCGCGAAGGCTGCTCCCACGCGCTCCGCGCCGAAGAAGAAAGTTCGAAAGGTATAATCCGGACGATCTTTATTTGGCCAGAGGATTCTGGTCGCAATTTCTGGTGGAGCGAATCATGGCGCAACTCTATACCGGCACGTCAGGATGGGCGTATCCAAGCTGGAAGCCTGATTTTTATCCCGCCAAGCTTGCCCAGGCAAAATTCCTGCAGTACTACGCCACGAAGCTGAACGCGGTCGAGGTCAACTTCACCTTTCGCCAACTGTTGAAGGACACTACTGCTCAGAAGTGGATCGAAGCCACGCCCCCTGGATTTCGCCTCAGCATCAAAGCCCACCAGGTCATCACGCACATCAAGCGCCTGAAGAATACCGAGGATTTCGTTCCGCGCTTTCTGGGCACGATTGAACCCATCGCGCGCGCGGAAAGGCTGGGGCCACTTTTATTTCAACTGCCGCCGAATATGAAAGCGGACCCAAAGCTGTTGGGGGAATTTCTGGCTATGCTCCCGCGCGCGGTGCCTTCCGCGTTCGAGTTCCGGCATGTGTCATGGTTTACAGATGAGATTTTTTCTCTGCTCAAGAGCAGCAACCACGCGCTTTGCGTGGCGGAGACTGAGGAGCGAATCACACCCGATGTGGTCACCGCTGACTTCTGTTATTACCGCTACCGCAAGCCAAGCTACACGCCTGAGGAACGGCGCGCCATGGTCGACCGTATCCGCGAGCACCTGGGTCAAGGGCGGAACGTGTTTGCTTATTTCAAGCACGAGGAAACGCCCGAAGGGGCGATGTATGCGGTTGAGGTTCTGAAGGAAGTGAATCAGAGGTAGCCGGCTGGTTACTTTCTTCAATGTCCGATAACGCGCATACTGGATTTGTGCCTTCCGAAGCGAATTCGCGCGTGGTTTCTGGTTTTCTCGACTACCTGAAAGTTGAAAAGGGTTTGGCGCCGCTCACGGTTGCGGCGTACACCACCGATGTCGGCCAGTTCACTGAATTCCTGGGGAAGCGCAAGCGCACGCTGCTGAATGCGCGTCGCAATGAGGTGCGGGATTTCATTCAGGAATTGTTTGGCAACGTGGTCGATGGGAGATCGGTGGGTCGGAAGCTGTCAGCCCTACGCCATTTATATCGTTATCTGTTGCTCGACAAGCTTATCGAGCACGATCCGACGTTGAACATTGACTCACCGAAACAGTGGAAGGTATTGCCCAAATCGCTGGCCCGCGACGAGATGGAAATTATCTTGCGCGCACCACGTGCCGGCTCTGGCAAACAAGCCGAAGCAATTGCGCTGCGCGATCGCGCCATGCTGGAAGTCTTTTACGCCGGGGCCCTCCGTGTGTCGGAGATCATTGCCGTCAAACTGGAAGACCTGAAGCTCGATCTCGGTTACGTACTGGTGCGGGGCAAGGGAGATAAGGAACGGATCGTGCCATTGGGAAAATCGGCGCAGGAGGTGCTGGCCGAGTACATGAAGCACGCCCGGCCGGTGCTGATGGGAGAGCGCACCTCGCCGCTTTTGTTCCTTGGACGTGGAGCCGGGAAGCTCACCCGTCAGCGAGTGTGGCAGATGGTGCGGGCGGCATCGTCAACCATGGGACGCAATGTCAGTCCGCACATGTTGCGCCACAGTTGCGCCACACACATGGTCGAAAATGGCGCGGACCTGCGCACCGTTCAGAGCATTCTGGGGCATTCGGACATTGCGACTACGCAGGTCTACACCCACTTGGCGCTCGATCGGCTGAAGAGCGTGTATCAGAAGCACCATCCGAGGGCGAAGGCGAGGTAGGCAGATGATTTGTTCACCACAGAGTCACAGAGACACAGAGAGAGCGTAATTTTTTCTCTGTGTCCGTGGTGAAATTGGTTTGACACCTATGGCGACAAATCCGAGCCGTACCCTCGTCGTGAAGGCTATCGACAAGTTTCTCCATTCGCTGCGCCAACGCAACGCCTCGGTTCACACCGTCAAGGCCTACACCCGTGACTTGGACAATTTTGCCGCGTATGTCGGCTCGCGCAACTGGCGCAGCATCGATCACCTCACGATCCGCGGATTCCTCTCTCATCTTTACGAAAAAGATCTGGACAAATCCTCGGTAGCGCGCGCCTTGGCTGCGGTCCGTTCGTTCTATCGCTGGCTGGCTCAGGAAGGCATGGTCGACCAGAATCCCGCCGCGCTGGTATCCACGCCGAAGCTGGCTAAAAGGCTGCCGCGCGTGCCCACGATCGAAGAAATGAACACCGTGCTCGACGGGCAGATGCCTGAGGTGGCGTCGTTTCCCGAGCGAGAGCGCATCATGTTTGAACTGCTTTACGGGTGCGGCATCCGCAATTCCGAGTTGATCGGCATCAACCTTGACGACATTCGTTTGAGCTCCGAAGTCATTCTCATCCGCGGCAAAGGCAAAAAAGAACGCTACGTGCCTTTCGGAGATTCTGTGAAAACGGCGCTCGCCAGTTACCTGCCAGTACGCCAGCAGATGTTAGTGGAACGCAACAAGAATACGAGCGCGCTGCTGATTAACCAGCGCGGCGGACGGCTTACCACGCGCAGTGTGGGACGCATCATCAAGAAGATCGCCGTAGCCAAGGGGCTGTCGCCGGATGTGCATCCGCACACTCTGCGTCATGCTTTTGGCACGCACATGCTTGAGGAAGGCGCCGACCTGCGCTCGATTCAGGAAATGCTCGGACACGAGCGCCTTTCGACTACCCAGCGCTACACGCAATTGTCGATGAAGCACGTGCTTGAGGTATATGACCAGACACATCCGCGCGCGAAATGACGAGCGCTGGGCGCCAGCAATTCTGTAGAGAGACGTTGCTTTCAAGGTCGGTCGGCGAATTTCAACGGCGGAGACGTAGGGGAGCTACGTCGCTATAGAGTATGTGTCCGCAACTCTTCCCACATCTCCACTACCTTCCGCTTAAGCTGGCCGTTGAGTTCCTCGTAAGCCGCCTCCGATGCTTCTGCTTCGGGTGGAGGATAAATCGCATCGCCAAACGTCATTTGCAGCCGGGTGAATCTCTGAAAGCGTTTCCCACGTGGCCAGGCCTCATAAAAACCTTCGATCGCCACCGGAACGATCGGAACCTGCAGGTGGATGGAGAGAATCGCGACGCCTTTCTTGAACGTCTTCGGCGTGCCGTCAATCGAGCGTTCGCCCTCAGGATAAAGAATGAGCACTCCCCCGCCCCGCAGGCCGAAGGCTCCGGCGCGCATGGCCGGAATCAGGTTCGCATCTGGATCGACCACCACCACGCGCGCCCATCGCGCTAGCATCCGCATAAAGCCTTTGCCGAAAATATCGCTTGTTCCAACCGCAAAGCTCTCGCGGAACACCTGCCAGGGCAGAACACTAGCCAGGACGAGCGGATCGAGATAGCTCTGGTGGTTGGAGGAAATAATGAAAGGCCCGCGGATGGGGAGTTTGTCCAGGCCGGTAACGCGCAGATGAAAACGATCGCGCGCGATAATCTGCGCCAGCCGGGTCAGAACATACCAGAACGTTTCCTTGAACGGCTGTGGCTGGACGAGAATGCGGAGCGCGGGGTCTGCAGGCTCTTCTTGCAGCACGGCTTTCCAGCCCGCGAACCGAGCGCCGGGAGTACCAGCATGGCCCCTGCCTGCGCTCTCGCGCACCGCATCCACCAACTCTCTTACGGTGTAGATTTCGGACAAGCGCGACTCCTCGAGATCTCCGCCAATCTCCTGTTCCAGCGCAACTAAAAGCTCGACGCGTTGCATCGAGTCGAGCCCAAGATCGAGTTCAAGATTGTCGCCGGGACGGATGGCTTGTGGCTTGATCCTCGATGCCTCGCGTATGACTTTGATCGCCCGCTGTACGTCCAGTTGTTCCAGCCAGGCGGCATCCTCCGCGCTGAGAGGTTTTTCTGGACCAACTTCCGCATCACCCGAGCGGCCTTCTGCCCGCTCCGCTCGTATCCGCTTCTCGATCTCAAATCGCTTCAACTTTCGAGTAGTTGTTCGCGGCAGACCTTCCTGCCAGATTTCATAGCTGGTAATTCGCTTGGTTGAAGGCAGTTGTGCCGAAAGTCCTTCAATGTCGTAGCGCAGAACCTCTTTCGTGTTGACGATCTTCCGCTCTTTCAGCGCCGCAAAATTCGGGACCACCACAGCATGCAACCGTTCCGAGCCGGGCTCTCCCGGTCGGCTCTCCAGCCCCAGAACAGCAATTTCTCCGATGTAAGCCGATCTGAGATAGTGTGCCTCGACTTCCTCAGGATAAATATTTTTCCCATTGCTGAGGACGATGACTTCCTTCTTGCGACCGGTGATAAACAGGTTCCCATCGCCATCGAAATAGCCGAGATCCCCGGTGTCGAGCCAGCCGTCCTTAAGGACGACGGCCGTGGCGTCAGGCCGGTTCCAGTAGCCCTTCATCACCACGGCCCCGCGAATCGCAATTTCCCCAACCGGTTGGCCGTCCTCTTCGCGCGGTTGCGGATCGACGATCTTTCCTTCCACACCCTCTAGCGGCTTACCCACGGAGCCAATGACGTTGTCGTCCGTGGAGGTGGCGAAAGCGGCGGCGCTGGTCTCGGTAAGGCCGTACGCCTGCAGGATGTCAATTCCCAGCGCATGGAAATCGTGTCCGATCTGAGGATCAAAGCGTGACCCACCCGTGACCAGGTAGCGCATTTTGCGGCCGAACGTATTGTGGATTTTGGGAAAGAAAATCGGGCCCGGATTCCATCCGAACTTTCGAGCGCAGCGTGTCATTGCCATCATGGTCCAAACTGCCGCGGCCGCCAACTTTCCACGTTGTGCCACTTCTTTGAAAATGCGCTCGTGAATGAGATAGAAAAACTGCGGCACTACCGCGAACGCCGTGATTTCCCGCTCCGCCAGTGCGCGAAGGAGTTCCGTCGTATTCAGGGTTTCGAGATAAACAACGCGCGAGCCCTTGACCAGTGGCAACAGCAGGTTGGCCATCTGCGACAGCACGTGAAACAGCGGGAGCACACCGAGCAATGCGTCACTAGGTCCAAGTTGCGCCCAGCCGAAAACGGCCCGCACTTCACCCATGATGTTGGAGTGGGTGAGCATCACCCCTTTTGGATCGGCGGTAGTGCCCGAGGTGTACAGCAAGGACGCGAGGCTGTCGGAGGTAACGGGCACAGCCGAGAAGTTACCGGGGCCCGCGGCAAAGATGCTGTCGAGGTCAGCTTCAACTCGTGTGGAGGCGGGCGACTCGCCCGTCCGGCTCGAAGGAAGCTCGACAGCATGTGTGGAGCGGGCGCCCCCGCCCGCTTCTATCGAGTCAAGGAGAACAATACCGATTGCAAGTTTACCAACAGCTTCCCGTGCGACGCCCAGATGCTTCACATCGCAAAACAACAAGGAACTGCCGCTATCCCGAAGAAGCGTCGCAACCTGATCCGCATGAAACGCTGTGTCCAAGGGAACCGCCGTGCAACCGGCCGCAATAATGCCAAGATAGGTGGTGATCCATCGCGGATGGTTGTCGGCCAGGATCGCAATCCTGGTGTCTGGCTGAAATCCCTTTTCTGTCAGCCAACGGCCGATGCTCTCGGCCATGCGCCGCGCTTCGGCGTAGGTGTGGCTTTCCACCCGGTCGCGTCGCTGAATCTCCAGAGCAACATTGTCGGGCCACCGCTCAGCGCATTGGCAGAAGAGTTCGTAGAAGGTCGGCATAGGCCAGCGGGAAAATATACCTGAAAACGCGCCTCAGCATTGTGATGGAAGAGGTGGGCTCGGGAAAGGCCCGCTCGCGACTTACGCGCGGCGCACGCATCTAATATACTAACCTTCTGGGATAGTGGGTGTAGTGCCCCTCCAAGGATTCTCATTTTGATTAATGCCATCGTAGCCAAAGTTTTCGGAACCAAGAACGAGCGCGAGATCAAGCGCCTGATGCCGCGCCTCGCAGCCATCAATGCGCTTGACCCCGCGACGCGGGAACTCAGCGATGAGCAATTGCGCGCCAAGACGGACGAATTTCGCCAGCGGATCAAGGAACGCCTGACCAGTATTCCGGACGAACCCGAAGCGGACCAGGACCGTCTGAAAGAACTAGACAATGAGCGAAGAAAGCTGGTCAACGAAGTCCTGGATGAACTTTTGCCCGAAGCCTTCGCCGTAGTCCGTGAAGCTGGCCGGCGCGTTCTCAACATGCGGCACTTTGATGTGCAGTTGATCGGCGGCATGGTTCTGCATCAGGGCAAGATCGCGGAAATGAAGACCGGCGAGGGAAAAACCCTGGTCGCGACTCTGCCCGTCTATCTGAATGCTCTAAGCGGGCGCGGCGTGCACGTGGTCACAGTCAATGACTATCTGGCCAAGCGCGACTCGGAGTGGATGGGCAAGTTGTACGGTTTTCTCGGGCTCAGCGTGGGCGTTATTGTTCACGACCTTGACGACCAACAGCGCCGGGAAGCCTACGCCGCCGACGTCACCTATGGCACCAACAACGAGTTCGGTTTTGACTATCTCCGCGACAACATGAAGTTCGACCTGCGCGATTGCGTGCAGCGCGGCCACAACTTTTCTATCGTCGACGAAGTCGATTCCATCCTGATCGACGAAGCCCGTACCCCGCTTATCATTTCTGGAGCCAGCGAGGAATCCACCGACAAGTACGCCAAGGTTAATCGCATAATTCCGAAGCTGGAAAAGGGTGAGGAGATCGATGTCGCTCCCGGCGAACCCAAGCAATACACCGGCGATTACGTGGTGGACGAAAAACATCGCAACATCACAGTCACCGACGAAGGCTGGGAAAAAGTCGAGGAGTTGCTTGGCATCGGCAATATCGCTGATCCCGAGAACTGGGACATTAAGCATCACGTCGAGACTGCCGTAAAAGCTCATGCCCTTTACCACCGCGACGTTGAGTACGTGGTGAAAGATGGCGAGGTCATCATTGTCGACGAGTTCACCGGCCGTTTGATGCCGGGCCGCCGCTGGTCCGATGGCTTGCACCAGTCGGTCGAGGCCAAGGAAAACGTCAAGATCGAGCGCGAGAACCAGACCCTGGCCACGATTACTTTCCAGAATTATTTCCGCATGTACAAAAAGCTGGCCGGAATGACCGGCACGGCGGAAACCGAGGCGCCCGAGTTCGACAAGATCTATCGCTTGGAAGTGATGGTCGTTCCCACCAACAAGCCAATGCGGCGGCTGGAGAACCCGGACGTGGTTTACCGCACCGAAAAAGAGAAATACTTCGCCGCCGCCGATGAGATCCAAAGGCTCCACGCCACTAATCAGCCGGTGCTCGTTGGTACTACGTCGATTGAAAAGTCGGAGCGTCTTGCGGAACTCTTGAAGAAGAAGGGCGTCAAGCGTGAGGTTTTGAATGCAAAACAGCACGAGCGCGAAGCAGAAATCGTGGCTCAAGCAGGCCGCAAGGGCATGGTCACGATCGCTACAAATATGGCTGGCCGCGGCACCGACATTCTGCTCGGCGGAAACCCTGAGTTCATGGCCAAGCAGGAATGCGTGAAGAAGGGAATCGCGCAGCTTTTGCGAGCCGCGCAGGGCAAAGTTCAAGCCGTGGTCGACGACACCAAGAGCACGGTTTGGTACTACGCTGGCAGCGAATATGTAGTTCCTACTGAACAGTGGACGGAGATTTTCAACCGCTACAAACAGCAGACCGACAGGGAGCACGAGGAAGTCATCGCCGCTGGCGGCTTGCACATCTTCGGCACCGAGCGTCACGAAGCTCGCCGAATCGATAATCAGCTTCGCGGACGCGCCGGTCGCCAGGGCGATCCCGGTTCCTCTCGTTTCTATCTTTCCCTCGAAGACGATCTGATGCGCATCTTCGCCAAAGAGTGGGTCTCGAATCTGCTTCAGCGGCTGGGCATGGAAGAGGGAGTTCCAATCGAATCAAGGTTGATCAGCCGCCGCATCGAAGCCGCGCAAAAGGCCGTAGAAGCGCAAAACTTCGAGGCCCGCAAGCATTTGTTGGAATACGACGATGTAATGAACAAGCAGCGCGAGGCGGTGTACGGCCTGCGCCATCAATTGCTGGAAGGCGTGGAGCAGAAGGAATTGATCCTCGAGGATTACGTCTCCGGCATCCTCAGCGATTTGATGGATCAGCACTGCGCGGTCAAGGTCCACGTCGCGGATTGGGATCTCAAGGGATTGAAGGATGCCATCTTCACGCGCTTCGGCGTGGATATTCTCGCGGAAGGGATTAAGCCGGAGACCCTGAACCGCCAGGAACTGGGCGATGCGATCTTCGACAAGCTCAAAGCCCGCTACGACGCCAAGGAAAAACTGATTGGCCCCGACGCCATGCGCTATCACGAGCGCATGATCATGTTAAGCGTGCTCGACGCGCAGTGGAAAGACCACCTCCGCGACATGGATCACTTGAAGGAGGGCATTGGCCTGCGTGGTTATGGGCAGCACGACCCGCTGGTCGAGTACAAGCGGGAGTCCTTCGACATGTTCGAAGCCATGATGCAGCGCTCGCAGGAGGAGACGGTCCGCTATCTTTACCTGATGCAAATTCTGGAGCGGCCAAGCGAAGGCGGAGTCCCGAGAACTGTGGACGGTGGAGGTCCCGGCGCAGGTCCGGAAGCGGGCCTGCCGGTTCCGCGAATGGGTGGCGATGGCAATGGGCGCAAGCCACCACGTCAGGTTGCCACGTCCGTTGACGAAATCGAAGAAGCTTTCCAGCGCAAGAAGCGTCGTGAACTCGAACAGGCTCGCATGGCCGGTTCTGGAGATCTGCAGGCAGTGCAGCAGGTAGTACGCGGCACGGCTAAGATCGGGCGCAACGATCCCTGTCCGTGCGGATCCGGAAAAAAATACAAGAAGTGCTGCGGTGCAAACGCATAAGCGGCCAGCACAAATGACACGAAGGTATACAAAGGAGAATCTTGTCCCCGGAGTTCCTTTGTGTACCTTTGTGTCCTTCGTGGTTGTGATTTTATTTTTCGGGTTTAGCCTGAACAAACGACTTCACCACGATGTTGTTCGGCTGAACCCCAACTGGAATCATCGTGAGCAGGGAATATTCGCCGGGCTCGAATTTTTTCTTGGGCGTGCGCTTCTGGATGACGGTGACATCTCCTGACCCCGAATTCAATACCAGCAAGTAGTTTTGGCTTTGCGAAAGCGCCAACCCGTCCGGGTGGCTGCCGACGGGTAGCGTCGCGATCATCTTCCCAATATCAATGTCATAAACTGACACCGTGTTCGATCCGAAATTGCTGACATACAGACGAGAATTATCCGCAGTCACCAACCCGCGCGCCGGATGAGTCCCGATCAGATAGCTGCCGCCGACCTCGTTGGTCGTAGTTTCGATAATCGAAATATCATCCGAATCGAAGTTGCTGACCATGAGTTCGCCGCCATCCGGTTTGCGCGCCAGGTGCACGGGGGTCTTGCCCACGTCGAGCAAAGCCAGCAGTTTGTCAACTTTCAGATCAATCGACGCGACTTGTCCTGAGGCCGCGCAAGCCACAAACGCCTTGCTGCTGTCCGGCAGGATGGCAGTATCTTCCGGCTGTTGGCACGCTGGAATTGTGGTGCGAACCGTGAGGCGTTGACCATCGATCAACGAAACCGTATTGTCGCCGCGGTTGCTGACCACCACAGTTGCGCCATCCGGAGAAACTCTGGCCAGCCCAGGCGAAGCTCCCACGGGAATGTTCTTGATCACAATTCGCTTATCCAAATCCATGACCGAAACATTCGCGGAGCCTGAATTGGCGACGTATCCATGCTTACCATCCGTCGAAACATCGATGAAGTAAGGCTTCCCATGGACGCCGATAGTCGCGACCACAACATTGCGTTCCGCATCAATCACGCTGATGTTGCTCGATCCTGCATTCACCACGTAAATCTCGTTCTTCCTGCTGTTCGCCGCAAGCCCCGTTGGCTCACTCCCCACTTTGATCGTCTTCGCAAGCTGGAACGTACGCAGGTCGATAACGCTGACGGTATTGCTCTTGCCATTGGTGATATAGGCATACTCGTGGTAGGCAGGGCCGTAATCAGTGAGCTGCTGCTCGTGGAAATACAACCACCCCATGGCCACTGCAATGGGAGAGAGGACAACGATAAAAAGAAGCTTTCTCAAGTTAGCGGAGCAACGGAAGACCCGCGTGAACGTTCCGAGGACACCGGTGAAAGCGCGTTTGTAGTGGACAGAATCGCCGGCACCGTCCTGCCCACCACCGGCGCGATCTGCCGCACTTGCGCCATCAACTCGTCAAACTGATCGGGATAGAGCGACTGCATCCCGTCGGACAGCGCCTTGTCCGGCTGGTGATGAACTTCGATGATCAACCCATCCGCGCCGACGGCCACCGAGGCTCGCGAAAGCGGCGTAACTTTATTCCGTTTGCCAGTGCCGTGGCTGGGATCGACCACGATGGGCAAATGGCTGAGTCGCTGCACCGCCGGGATCAGGCTCAAGTCCAGGGTGTTGCGCGTATGGTCGGCGAAGGTCCGCACGCCGCGCTCGCACAGAATCACGTTGTAGTTGCCCTCACTCATCACGTACTCGGCCGCCATCAGAAATTCTTCCAGCGTCGCCGACATGCCGCGCTTCAGCAGCACCGGCTTGCGAGCCCGCCCCGCTCGCTTCAGCAGCGAAAAATTCTGCATGTTGCGAGCGCCGATCTGGATGACGTCCGCGTATTCTTCCACTAGTTCGAGCGATTCGTTGTCGATCGCCTCGGTCACGATCCTCATGCCAAATTGATCGCGAACCTCGGCCATAATGCGCAAGCCTTCTTCGCCCAGGCCCTGGAACGAATACGGAGAAGTACGCGGCTTGTACGCTCCGCCACGAAAAAACTGTGCACCCGCACGGTGGACGCGCACTGCCACGGCAAACGCCTGCTCCCGGCTTTCAATCGCGCAAGGACCGGCCATAATCGCCAGATCAGGCCCGCCAATCGTGGCATCGCTTCCGGCGAAACGAACGACCGTGTTCTCTTCCTTGATATCACGGCTAACCAGCTTGTAAGGCTTGGTGACGCGGATGACTTCCTGCACGCCCGCCATTTCTTCCAGCGTGCCGGGCTCGACCTCGCCCTTGTTTCCCGTTATGCCGATCGCAGTCCGCTCCGCCCCGGGAATGGAGTGGGCGCGGTAGCCGAGCGCTTCAATTTTCTGGCAGACCGCCCGCACCTGCGCTTCAGTTGCGTGCGCCTGCATAACCACTAACATGGAACCACCTCGAAAGCTTCAAGTCTATCGTCGAAGGCACGCGCACCGCAAACCCGCGTCCCGTTGGCAACGGGCGCCTGCCCTCAACCGCTCGCTATACTTTCTGCATGCCCCGCTCTATCGCACAGGAACAAGACATCCTCAAACTACCTGTGCCCAAGCGCCCGCCGCGTCTGACGTCGCGCCGTATTGGCATTCACACGTCGACTGCCGGAGGCGTCCAGAACGCAGCGGAACGCGCCTACCGCCTGGGCTGCAATACCTTCCAGATTTTCTCCTCCAGCCCGCGCCAGTGGGCGCCGTATGAACTAAGCCGTCCGCAATGCGACGAGATGATGCGCCTGCGCGAAAAATATGATCTCAAGCCCGTGGCGATTCACGTCAACTATCTGGTGAATTTAGCCAGCACAACCCCGCTGTTTCTGAAAAAGTCGATCGCCGCATTTCGCGGCGAAGTGGAACGAGCATTGGCCCTGTGCGCCGATTATCTAGTGCTCCATCCAGGCTCATTCCGTGGCGCTGATCGGGAAGCAGGCTTGATTCAGACGTCCGCGGCAATTGCCGCGGCAACCCAGGGACTGGACCTCGCCAAAGGCAATCTCACCATCCTGATCGAAAACACAGCCGGATCGGAATACTCGCTCGGCGGAAGCTTCGAACAAGTCGCCGAAGTGCTTGGCCGGCTTCGCAACCTGGTTCCCGTCGCGGCCTGCATTGATACCTGTCACACCCACGTCGCCGGATACGACATCGTCAGCGAGGCAGGAATGCGCGATACGCTGGCGCACCTTTATGAAACCGTAGGACTCAAGAACGTGCGAGTGTGGCATTGCAACGACGCCAAGGCCACCCGCGGATCGAAGCTAGACAGGCATCAGCACATCGGGAAGGGAAACATTGGTCTCGAACCGTTTCGTCGTCTGCTAAACGATCCTCGCCTGGCCCACGCCGCCTTCATCGCCGAAACTCCGATTGACCAGCCGGGAGATGACAGAAGAAACATTGCAGCGCTGAAGAAGTTAGTGACCGGATAAATCACGTGGGGGCGGCCGCCCCGGCTGTCCGGTGGAGCAAAGCTCCGAACCCTTGCTGGTTGATGCCGAATGTGTCACTTTAGACGTGTCCAACGACCATGTTCAGCATTCGCCTCAAAACCGCGCTCAAAGAAAAGCTAGACGCCCTCGCCAAAGAGACCGGCCGCACTAAGAGCTACCATGCTCGCGAGGCCATTCGGCAGTATCTGGAAGATCGCGAGGATTACCTGAAAGGCATTGCCACCCTGGAGCGTCGCGGACCGACCATCACTCTCGAAGAGTTGGAGGGCAGGCTTGGCTCGGCCGCGATCGCCGCCCGGAAACCCCTGCCTCCCGAGCCTCTATTGTAAAATCTAAAGTTTATCCGTACTCAAACTTTCCTTCTATGCCGCAGGAAGAAAAAACCACCACGGTCCGTGAAGACCGCTACGACGCTCAGCAGATCGAAGCCAAATGGTTTGAGCGCTGGCAGCAGGACCCGTCTCTCTACGCCGCCGAGCCCAACTCGACCAAGCCGAAATATTACTGCCTCGAGATGTTGCCCTACCCCTCGGGCGCGCTGCACATGGGACACGTGCGCAACTACGCCATCGGCGACGCGCTTGCCCGCTACATGTGGATGAACGGCTACAACGTGCTCCATCCCATGGGCTGGGATTCGTTTGGCCTCCCCGCGGAAAACGCCGCCATCTCCAACAACACGCCGCCGCGCGAGTGGACCCTCCGCAACATCGCCAACATGAAGGCGCAGATGAAGCGCCTGGGCTTCGCCTACGACTGGTCGCGCGAAGTTACCACCTGCTTGCCCGAATATTACCGATGGAATCAGTGGTTTTTCCTGAAGCTCTTCAAAAAAGGACTGGCCTACCGCAAGAAGAGCATAGTGAACTGGTGTCCGAAGTGCGCCACGGTTCTCGCCAATGAGCAGGTTGTGAACGGCTGCTGCTGGCGCCACGAAGACACGCTCGTCGAACAGCGCGAACTTGAGCAGTGGTTCTTGCGCATCACGCAATACACCGAGGAATTGCTCCGCGACCTCGACAAACTCAGCGACTGGCCCGAGAAAGTTCGCACGATGCAACGCAACTGGATCGGACGAAGCGAGGGGGCGCTTGTTGATTTCAAGCTCGACGGCGCAACCGATTCGGAATCGACAATTACAGTTTTTACCACCCGCGTTGACACGATCTACGGTGCGACCTCGATCCAACTTGCCCCGCAGCATCCGCTGGTTGCTCGCCTGGCGAAAAACAACGACCCTTTGCGCGCGCAGGTGGAGCAGTTGATTGCCGAGCAGCGTAAAGCCAAAGAAGTGGGCGACATTGGCGCCATCGAAAAGCACGGCGTCAATACCCACCACTTCGCGGTCAATCCCTACAACGGCGAGCGAATCCCCGTCTGGGTCGCGAACTACATCCTCATGGATTACGGCACCGGCGCGATCATGAGCGTGCCCGCGCATGACGATCGAGATTACGAATTTGCTCAGAAGTACCACCTCAAGATGCGGATCGTGATCGTGCCTCTATCCGTCGACCCGGATGAAACCAGCGTCGAACCAACGCTTCCCTTCACCACCTTGGACGGCACCCTGGTAAACTCCGGCGCCTTCAATGGTCTGGATTGTGCGACGGCAATTCAGAAAATGTCCGCGTATGCAGAAGAAAAAGGCTTCGGCAAACCCACCGTCACCTTTCGGTTAAAAGACTGGGGTATCTCGCGCCAGCGTTATTGGGGTACGCCCATCCCCATGCTTTACTGCGAAAAAGACGGCATCGTGCCGGTGCCCGAAAAAGACTTGCCTGTAATCTTGCCGGAGAACGTGGACATAACCCTGACAGGCGGCTCACCCTTGGGCCGCGTGCCGGAATTCGTGAATGTGACCTGCCCAAAGTGTGGCGGCCCCGCCCGTCGCGAGACCGACACCATGGACACGTTCGTCGATTCGTCCTGGTACTTCTACCGTTACACCGACGCGCAAAACGACCAAGCGCCATTCGATCCGAAGACGGCTGTGTACTGGTTCCCCATCGATCAGTACATCGGCGGCGTCGAGCACGCGATCCTCCACCTAATCTATTCGCGCTTCTGGACCAAGTTCATGCGCGACATGGGATTGGTAAAAAACGACGAACCCATTGTGCGATTGTTTACCCAGGGAATGATCATTAAGGGCGGAGCGAAAATGTCCAAGAGCCTGGGCAACATAGTCTCGCCGGATGAAATGGTGGCTCGCTACGGCGCCGACAGCACTCGAATGTACACGCTATTCGCAACCTCACCGGACCGCGAACTCGACTGGCAAGATGAAGGAGTAGAGGGCATTCGACGTACCCTGGGACGTATCTACCGCTTCGTCGCGAGAAATGCCCCGGTAGAAACGCAGCTTGCTGCGTCTCAGCGAGCGGAGCGAGAGAAGTTGCCGGCGGAAGCTCGCAAAATCCAACGCAAGCTCCACCAAACCATAAAGCGCGTAAGCGACGACTTCCAGGGACGCTGGCATTTCAACACTTCGATCGCTGCAATCATGGAGTTAGTAAACGAACTCTATGTGGTAGAAGAACGTGTGGCGCGAGCGCCCTCGCCCGCGGAGGTGGTTCCGCCAGAACTGCTGTTCGACACGCAGCGCAGTCTGGTGCTCCTGCTCGCGCCCTTCGCCCCGCATCTGGCCCACGAACTCTGGGAAATGTTAGGCGAGAAGGGAAGTCTACTGCGCGCGCCCTGGCCCAAATACGATCCCGCCTTAGCCAAGGAAGACGAAATTGAAATCCCGGTGCAGATCAACGGCAAGCTGCGTGGTCTGATTGTCGTCCCCGCGGATTCATCGGAGAGCGTAATCCGCGAGAGCGCTTTGGCGACCGAAAAGGTCACAGCGGCGATTGCCGGCAAACAGGTCGTGAAAGTGATTGTCGTGCCCGGCAAGCTAGTCAATGTCGTCGTGCGCTGAGCCCTCGAATTGCGAACCCACCACGCCGTCATCCTGTCTATGACAACGACAGTCAAGCTCAGTTCGGAATTGCGCTATGCTAAGCTTTGCATGAAGCGTCGCTCCCCCACGCTCGAAGGCTTCCGCACCATCTTCCGCCGTCCATCGTTTGGACTGGCTGAAATCGCCTGGCGCTGGAGCTTCGGCGCCGCAGCCGGCCTCCTGGTCGCGTTTTCCTTCTTTGAGTATCTGGACACGCTTCCGGTAAGCAAGGGCGATCTACTTTTATTGCGGACCACCCAACCCGCCCTGATTTCCCGGGCCCTGCTGCATGTTTTTCGGGGCAGCGGATCTCGCGTGGTGGAAACCGCTGTCGTCCTGCTGCTGGCTCTGGGAATTGCCTGGGTCGTTGTCGCCTCGCTCGCGCGGGCCGCGACCATGAAAGCTCTGCTCGCCTATTTCCGCGAAAGCGAAATTTCAACCCGAAAGCGCGCAGAAGGGAACTGGCAGTTACGTTCTTTATTCGGACTAAACCTCTTCCGCCTCGGCACGGCCGTCGCAGCCACCGTAGGTTTCGTCGCGGCCATCCTTCTCGGCGAGACGGCGACACGGCCAGCTGATCCCGCCCTGGGCAGCGCCCTGCTGCTTACGCTGACGGTCGCCATGCTGGTGTGGTTTACGTGGTCCACGTTGAACTGGCTCCTCTCGCTGGCTGCCATCTTTGTGCTTGCCGATGGCCAGGATACGTTTGGCGCGATCGCAGCCGCGGTCGATCTATGCCAGACTCGCCCGGGATCCGTCTTCGCCGCCGGAACGTGGTTTGGACTGGCACACCTCACCGCCTTCGTCCTCGCCACCTCGATCGTCGCCTTCCCCCTGGGCTTCGCCACAGTCCTTCCCGCAGGGGTGGTCCTCGGCGGCGTGCTCCTGGTGACGCTTATTTATTTTGCCATCACAGACTTCTTATATATCGGACGACTCGCAGCCTACGTGGCGATGGTTGAGTTGCCCGAAGCCCCGGTGAGAGCCGAAACAGCTCCGCCACTGCTGCCCCCGACGGGTTCGTATCTCGATCCCGTCCTTCCCTCGAGTTCCGCCGTCGACGTCGGCGAACTCATCCTCAGCGATGTCCCAGCTAGAAGCTAGAAGCCAGAAGCTACTCTCCCTCTTTACACTTCCCCCCAGATTTGAGACACTCGTCAGTGGAAACCCAATCTATCGTTGTCCTCGACTTCGGCGCCCAATACTCCCAACTCATTGCCCGCCGCATCCGCGAACAAAACGTTTTTTCGGTAGTGTTGCCGTGCACGTCGAGTCTCAACGAAATCCGCAGCTACTCGCCTGCAGGCATCATTCTTTCCGGCGGTCCGTGCTCGGTTTACGATCAGGATGCACCGAACACCGACCGGAGAGTATTCGAACTTGGCTTGCCCGTGCTTGGCATCTGCTACGGATTGCAGTTGATGGTGCACGTGCTGGGCGGCAAAGTGCGCGCGGCGGACAAACGTGAGTACGGCCACGCCGAAGTCGAAATCAAACATGACTCACCCTTGTTTCAAGGCGTCCCCAAAAAGCTTTCCGTCTGGATGTCACACGGAGACGAAGCCGTGGATCTCCCCGCTGGTTTCCGCCAGACCGCCGGTTTGCCAAGCGCTGTCGCTGCCATCGAGAACCCCGAGACAAAGTTGTACGCCGTCCAGTTTCACCCTGAGGTGCTCCACACTCAGTCTGGCGCCGACATCCTGCGGAACTTCGCGCTCGTCATCTGCGGCGCCAAGCCGAATTGGACTCCGCAGCACTTCATCGACGCAACCATCGCCAACGTAAAGCAAACTGTAGGCAGTGGCCGCGCCATCTGCGCGCTCTCCGGCGGCGTGGATTCTGCTGTCGCAGCCACGCTCGTTGATCGTGCATTGCGGGATGGCAAAGGCCCGTCACGCCTGACTTCGGTATTCGTGAACAACGGCGTGCTGCGCAAGAATGAATTTGAAAAAGTCCAGCAAAACCTGCGCGACAAACTCGGCTTGCACATAGTCGCCGTCGACGCAACCGAGCGCTTTCTGAAAAGGCTCGCCGGCGTCACCGATCCTGAGAAGAAACGCAAAATCATTGGCAACGAATTCATCGCCGTATTCGACGAGCAGGCCCATCGCATTGAAAAAGAAGAAGGCAAAGTCGAATGGCTGGTGCAGGGCACGCTCTATCCCGACGTGATCGAATCGCGTTCGGTCCGCGGTCTATCACAGGTCATCAAGTCGCATCACAACGTCGGCGGACTCCCGGAGAAAATGAAGCTCAAGCTGATCGAGCCGCTGAAAGAATTGTTCAAAGACGAAGTCCGCAAGATCGGACGCGACCTGGGCATGCCCGAAGAAATCCTGCAGCGCCAACCGTTCCCCGGACCAGGATTAGCAGTTCGCATCCTTGGCGAGGTCACGCCGGAGCGTCTAACCATCCTGCGCGAGTGCGACGACATCGTAGTCAGCGAAATCAAGCAAGCCGGCCTCTACCAGAAAATCTGGCAGTCGTTCGCCGTACTCCTCCCGGTAATGTCCGTCGGAGTCATGGGCGACCAGCGCACCTACGCCAACACCTGCGCCATCCGCGCCGTCCACTCCGAAGACGGCATGACCGCCGACTGGGTCCCGCTCCCCCACGAGGTCCTGAAAACCATCTCCAGCCGCATCGTCAACGAAGTAAAAGGCGTAAACCGCGTGGTCTACGACATCACCTCAAAGCCACCGGGAACCATCGAGTGGGAATAGGTCAGCACTTGGCAGTTAGCTCTTAGCCTTTAGAAAAATCACGCAGCGACGGGCGCCCTCGCCCGCCCAGGCCGAAGGTAGCATCCGATAGCGAAAGCTCTGAAACATGGCTTCGATTGGGGATGCACGGGCTAGGACGCCCGCGCCTACATTGGTGTCTCAGCGAAGATCGAATACTGATGCGTCCCCGCAATCCTATTGAAGGCCGCGCTCCGCGTCAGCACGCGCTCCAGCAGAGGATTGTGATAGAGCACAAACACCTGCCGGGGATGTTCCCGCAGCGAATGCTCCAGATTGCTGATCATCCTTGCCAGTCCGGATTCGGGCAGAGGGTTGAACAGGTAGAGCACAGTTGGCTCTGGCGGAAAAGCGAACGCGCTGGCGTCGCCTAAAAGGCAGTCGATGGCGAAGCACTGCTGGGAATCGCTTTTGTACTTGCCGATATTCTCTTTCGCTATCCGATGCAGTTCAGGCAGCAATTCGATTCCGAGGATTCGGCGGAACGGATCGTCAGCGGCCATCAGCAGCGCGCGTCCCTTTCCTGAACCGATATCGATAAAAGTAAACTCGCGAAAGTCCATTTTCGGATTTGCCTGTATCAGGCTCTCCAGCATTTCGCGAAACAATGCGGGCTCGGTCGGCTGATAGGGCGAATGGAACGCTCCTAGCAACCGATCGCGCCAGCCCATCGTCGCGCCGGTCGTATCCACGCGGAAGTCCCAGTCGTAGTCGACGTCGCCGTAGCGTTGCTGCCGCCGAGCGGGAGTGGATTCGCGAGCGAACTCCCACAGCGTGGAGATGAAACGCTTCGCGGTGTAAAAGAATCCATCGCGCGCGGAGTTCTCCATCCACCAATAGTGAATGGTATGTGCGAGGTGTGGTCCGGGACCGGGCTCAGCTGACATCGCAGACCATGGTAATGCGTTGCGAGAACGAAGCATCTGATTATTGCCGCCGCCGGCACGCGGACTGGAGTTCCGCGCCACACGAGTTAAGCGAGAGGCTTCGACATCTTTACCAGATGGCACGGCTGGTTTGCCTGTTGGTCTGACGGAAAAGGCAGCGTGCCGTTTTCCGCATAGCCGAGTCGGCGATAGAACGCAGGCAACTCGGTGCGCAGGTTCACGATGGTGAGGTCCATGAATTGGCAGCCTGCGACAACGCAGTATTGTTCGGCAGCGGCGACCAATCGAGATCCGAGGCCAGAACGTTGCAACGCGGGATCGACCGCGAGCAGGCCAAAGTATCCCCGCTCGCGGTGTAGCTCTACGTAGACGCAGCCGGCGAGCGCGCCCGCTTGCTCGACCAGAAGGAACTTTCCCTTCTGCAGCAGCGCACGTACTTTGTCTGGGTCGGTACGGTCCTGGTCGATGAAGAAGCGTTCCGGCCGGAATGCAGCATTCACCAGACGCGTAATGTCTTCGGCGTCTTCCGGCTGAGCCAGGCGCGTCCACTGGTCGCTCATCAACTTAATCTTAACTCTCGGGTCTCAGGTGTGGCTTCAACGGCGGAGTGTAGCCGGGAGGCATCCCTTTTTCAATGAAGGGCATGTCATCGGGAACGCGCACCTCAACTCGACCGTCGGGCATGAGCTTATAAGTGTGTCCGAGTGGGTCAACGGGAATGCCGCGAAGAAGGTTCGCCGCTTCCAGGTCTGCGAAGCTCTGCGGCAGATGGCCTGTCCGGTCGCGGTATTGGGACGCCAGCCTTTCTAGCAGGGCGACATCTTCATCCACCTGCAGGGCGCGCAGGTGGGCAGCCGCGTTGTCCTGGACCATGGGGTCTTTCGCGGTTTGGAAAGTCATACTCCACATCATGCGCGCAGTCTGCAGGTCGCCGGCGTGCTCCGCCATCTTCGCGGCCATAATGCGCATGGCCGGATGCGCATCCGGTTGATCGGCGCCGTCGGAGAATGCCTTGGCAGCCTTGGCATACTGTTTGGCGTCCACGTAGTAGATGAACCCCAGATCGTAGTAGAGATGCCAGAGGCCCGGATTATTGCGAATCCCAAACTCGGTTAACTGAACTGCGCGTTCCGGCTGGCCGGCCCCGTACGGCGGTTTGGGAGACAGGAAGTTGGCGCCATACTCATAAGCCACGAGCAAGTGCGGATCGAGTGTAGTTGTGATGTCCAGCAGCGGAGCCAGAAGATCGAAGTGTTCGGAGCCCTTGGTGAGCTTGTCTCCGAAATACTGGACGGCGCGGGTCCAGTAGATGTCGGCGAGCAATCCGTCATATCCCAGGCTCAGGCGCTTCACCAGTTTGGGGGAAGAGATGTAAAGCACTTCCTCCAGCGTCGCTCCGGTCCGCTGCCGATCGATGCTCTGCAGCAACAGCACCGATCCTGCCAGGCAAGCGAAAAGCAGTATGCTGGCCGTAATGGTGATTCGAGGGGACGGTTTCATTTCAGGTTTCGATGCTCGAAAATCAGCACCGCCCCGCAGAGAGCCATGCTGGCGTAAACCAGAGCATACGCCGTGTTCGACCAGATGAGTTGTCCAGAAACCGGCTGTTCGTGCGCGACCGAGCTGATTACATTCAGGGCGGAAAAATTTGGCACAAGATAAGCTGCGCCCGTGGCCAGCCAGCGGGTAAAGCCATGAGTCAGGCCGGCGAATCCCCGCAAGTCTTCCGAGAAAGTGCCGATCACGAACAAGGCAAAAGCAAATACGGCCGACAACAACGGAGAAGAGAACGAGGAGAACAGCAGCGCCAGGGCAGTGATGATCACGAACTGGAGGATGATGAAATACAATGCCACCAGAATCCAGCCGTCGACGGCACGGAAATGGCGGGAAACGTAGAACAACGCCGCGAATACGCCGAGGGCCATGAAAAAGGTGTTGACCACCAGCGTCCCCGCCAGCCCAAAGAACTTGCCGACAATGAACTCCCAACGCTGGACCGGACGGGAAAGAACGGTATACAGGGTTCGCTTGTCAATCTCCTTCGAGACCAGGCCGATGCCGATAAAAATGGCAATCACTACGCCAAACAACGAAACCGCGGTGAGGCCGAGGTTGATCACCACCAGATGCTCAATGCCAATGGAAATCTGTCCCACGAGAATGGCGGCTCCGGACATCAACAGAGCAAACGCGATCAGGTTATAGAGGACGCGATCGCGTACCGCCTCGCGGAATGTGTTAGCGGCAATGTGTACGATTCGCCCGCTCATCTCATCACCCCCGCGGCCGCCTTGGACGGTTGCAGTTTGCGTACAAAATATTCTTCCAGCGAAGTCCGAACTGGAATCAGCGAGATAATTCGCAACTGTTCGCGCCGCAGGGCTTCCATGGCTGCTTCCTGATTGCCCTCGAGAAGTACGGCACGGACGGTGTCGCCAGTGACGTGGCACTCTGCGCCCAACGCATTCATCGCGGCGGGAACTTTGTTCCCGTGCCAGATCAGTTCCACGTGTCCTTCGATGCTCGAGGTGAGATCCACTACCGCGCCCACACTCCGTAGTTCGCCCAGGTGAATGATGGCCACGCGATCGCAGAGCGCCTCAGCGTCGGACAGGATGTGAGTGGAGAAGAAAACCGTCTTACCTTCGTGCTTCAATTGTTCCATCAGATCGCGCACTTCGCGGCGTCCCATGGGATCCAGTCCAGACATGGGTTCATCGAAGAAAACAATTCTGGGATCGTGCAGGATGGCCTGTGCGATGCCGACCCGCTGCAGCATGCCTTTGGAAAACTTCCGCAACTGTACCCGGATCACATCCGCCAACCCGACCCGCTCGAGGACTTCGCGGACCTTGCGCGAGCGTTCTTTGGAAGCTACCCCGGAGAGCTGTCCGTAGTAATCGAGCAGTTCGCCGGCGGTGAGGTAATCGTAGAAATAGGGTTGTTCGGGGAGAAAACCGATCTGTGCCTTCATCCGCGGATCGTTGATCTCCATGCCCAGGATGCGGGCTGATCCAGCGGTCGGGTAAACCAAGCCCATGAGCATCTTGAGAGTAGTCGTCTTGCCCGCGCCGTTGGGGCCCAGAAAGCCAAAGATCTCTCCTTCCTCCACGCTCAGGTGAAGAGGACGCAACGCGCACTTCGGCTGCTTGCGCCAGAAGCCTACACTGTAAGTTTTTTCGAGACCGAGAATGTCGATTGCAGTCATGGCAGCAGCGCTGAATTGTCCTCCTCTCTTACTGGTCAATAAAATTATATGCAAAACCCGGATTGGCGCGAGAGGGTCCCCTAGTTACTAGATTACGAAAGTAAAGAGGAACCCGCATCCTGACGGCTATAGAGCCGTGCTGATTCTAGTTTTATTCGTCTCTGGTGGGGAAGCGCCAGGGGGCAAGGATCACAAAAAACCAAGGGAGCATTTTGCCTCCAAAAAAACAAAGGGAGCAACGGATTTCTCCGTTGCTCCCCCGGCTGGTACCCTCCCCCAGGTACTTCGCCAAAGTCAAACTACTGCAGGGCTACGAACGCTACGCAGCCTGCGATGGTGACAGGCGGAACCACCGGCGTCGCGTTAAACCGGATCACGCCTTCTTCCGTGGAGCAGAAGCTGCGGACGCCGCTCTGGTTAGCAGCGGCGGCTGCACCGCCGACCACGTAGCTGAGGTTGACGCCACCAGTCGCGAACGGCGTGTTCGCAAAATAGTAGCCGCTCTTCGGGGTGGCTGGGACAGTAGCATTGGCCAGAACCCAGTCGATCAAGCAGGCGCTAGCAGCGGTCGGCAGAATACCGGAGCAACCAGTGATCGCCGGGGGGCCCATCGAAAGCATCGTCGGGGCATAACCCACGGTTGGATAAGTGGACTGGTAGCCGATCTGGGCAGTGTTCGTGGTACGAACCGAGCTAGCCGCAGAAGACTCGTTGGCCGCAATACGCGCACGCAACAGGTTCGGAATAGCGATAGCAGCGATGATCAGAATAATCGCTACCACGATGAGCAACTCAATCAGTGAAAAACCCTTTTGTTTCCGCATGTGTGTTCCCTTCTTCTCCGTTATCAGATGTGGTCTCAGTAGACCCAATTGCCGATTATGTTCGCATTTTAGCGGCCAGAACCAGAAGTTACTATAGGGCGAGTCCAGAATCATGCCCCCGCTTTGTTTTCAAGGGTTGAGCAATCTTTCGTAATCACCATGCCTGACACGGGTTGCTTCCAGAGCGTCGTTTCTACCAGTTTTTGTCGGCGGGATGACAACTTGTGTCATTTTGGCACAACTGATTGTTGAGACCCCTACTGACGTGGAACGAAAAGAAAAAGGTCCCCTTGCAAGAAAATTAAGGGAGCAACGGAGTTCTCCGTTGCTCCCCAAGCAATTCGCGAAATCGACTTATTGCAGAGCGATGTAGGCTGAGCAGCCCGCAGTTGTTGCGACCGGTACGGCGGCGCTCGCCGCAAAGCGGACTACACCTTCTTCGGTGGAACAGAATCCGCGCACGCCGGACTGGTTGGGCGCAGCGGGCGCACTGCCAATCACATAGGTGGCGTTCACACCGCCGGAAACGAAAGCTGTGTCAGCAAAGTAGTAGCCGCTCTTGGGAGTCGCGGGCCCTGTGGCATTGGCCAGGACCCAGTCGATCAAGCAACCGCTGGCTGCGGTCGGCAGAAGCCCGGAACAGCCGGTCGCGGCTGGCGGACCCAGCGCCAGTATCGTGCCCGAATAACCAACCGCCGGGTAGGTGGTCTGATAGGCGAACTGGGCGGTATCGATGGCCCGCACCGAACCGGCAGCAGAGGCTTCATCGGCCGCAATATGAGCTCGCAACAGGCTAGGAATCGCGATGGCAGCGATGATCAAGATGATAGCCACCACGATCAAAAGCTCGATCAGTGAAAATCCCTTTTGTTGCCGCATCTTGTCCACCTTGTTTTGCTCAGAGGGTGAGATTCATCAACCCTCCCTCAATCGTGTGGCAATTCAGTTGCCGATCTTCCGGGCGCACGGCGACACCAGGTTACTATCGACTAAGCCTCATGCTTGCTATGCCCGGGAGAGCAGGCGGATAACCCTGAGTATGAGACGAGCGCAAGCTAAGCTCATCAAGAGGGTTAGACCTGACAAATTTCGTCAGCGGACTCCTTATTTTGGCGGCATTTCCGTTTAGAATGCCGCTTACCCATGCTGGCTTTCGTCCCACTTCACGTCGATCCAGACATTGGCCGAGCCTGGTCGGTTCCGGCTCCCTTTTATACCGATCCGTCAGTACTTGCGCTGGAGCGGGAGAAGATCTTCGACCGGACCTGGCAAGTGGTGGGCCATTGCCATCAACTGGCGCGTCCGGGCGACTTCTTTACCACAGAACTCCACGGAGAGCCCTTGCTCCTGGTGCGCTGCGCTGGCGGCGAGTTACGCGGCTTTTACAACGTCTGCCGGCATCGCGGCGGACCACCCGCTGAAGGATGCGGTTCGCGCAAACTCTTCCGCTGCGCTTACCACGGCTGGACCTACAGCCTGGATGGAACGCTGATCAGCGCTCCGGAATTTGAAGGACAGCGTGGCTTTTCATCGGACCAGTTTGGGCTCATTCCGGTGCGTGCGGAGCAGTGGTTCAACCTCATCCTGGTCAATCTTGATCCCGGTGCTGAGCCGTTGGTGAACAGCCTGGGCGCACTTCCACAGCAGGTGGAGCGTTTCAATTTCGCCGGAATGAAGCTCTTCCAGCGCAGGACGTACGACATGAAATGTAATTGGAAGACTTATGTGGACAACTATCTTGAGGGGTACCACCTGCCCAGTGTGCACCCCGGACTGAATCGCGAATTAGACTACAGCGCTTATACGGTTGAACCTTATACGCGACACGTGCGGCAGTTCAGTCCAATCCGGGGTACGCAACCCGGGGATGCTGCTCCGCGGCGCTACCGGGAGGCCCGAGAGGATCTGACGACCGACTATTTCTGGATATTTCCCAACTGGATGCTCAACTGCTACCCCGACAATGTCTCGTTGAATATCGTTCTGCCGCTCGATGCCGAGCGCTCTCTGGCAATTTTCGAATGGTACGTGCCAGAGGAAGACCTCGACAGCAAAGTTGCGAGGGACTCGGTCGAGTTCAGTAACCAGATTCAGATTGAGGATGTCGCGATTTGCGAGACTGTCCAGAAGAACCTGCATTCTCGCAGCTACGAGCGTGGGCGCTACAGCGTGAAACAGGAGAAAGGTGTGTACGCGTTTCATCGGATGTACGCGGAGGTGATGAACAGTGGAGGGGCTTAACTGCGAGCAGTCCCTACGGTTGCTGGGCACAGCTTGAAACGAACCCGTTCCTTCTTCTGCAGGTAGGCGACGATTTCGAATAGGTTGCTGGCGTGCGGATTTCCCGATGGGCCGAGCATTCGCATTAGGCTTTTAGGGGAATGGTGGGTGATCTCGGCCAGTTCACCGAAGCCAACCGTGGCGTTGATGTAATCGCGCAGTACGGTCTTACCCGTTTCTACATCCCCGGAGAGAAAGCTCTCGATGCCTTCGCGCAGAAGTTCTTTGCGAAAAGCGGGATCGCGGCGTGCTCGGGCTCGAATCGTTTCCTTGAAATCTCGGGTCAACGCCATTTGTGGATTCTCCTTATTTATTTCTTTCTACTCTTATAGTCCAGCCATCTCGCGATAGCGTCGTTGATATCCTTCTGCTGCCGTTTCTTTGTTCCGCCGCCGAGCAAGATGACTAGGCGCGCCCGCCATTTTTGCCGAGGTAAACCCTGTAACCCGGACCGAAGTTGATTCTGCACTCATGAACTCCCGAGCCAACGCTTCTTGCGTTTGAGAAGTTGCCCTGCCCCATGCGCGTGATCGCTATGGCTACCTTGGCTGCGGCTTTCGCGTTCAGACCGTCGAACCATTCGCCGTATAGACTGCGGCCATTCTGGTCGAGATATTCACGAACATCGACCATGCTTAACGGTAACATATGTGGTACCTATGTCAATGGTACTAACTCAGGGCAGAGGTGCCATTACCACACGAGCTACGCCGCTTTCACCAGCATGCAGGTCACGTCGTCGTGCTGAGGGGTCGCGCCGACGAAGGCGTCAAGATCGCACATCATGCGGCGGAGCAGTTCGTCGGGAGTGGCCGTTGCTCCGGCTTGTAGGAGGTTCAGCATCCGCTGTTCGCCGTATTCTTCATTGTTGCCGTTGACCGCCTCCACCACGCCATCGGTGAAGATAACCAGCCAGTCGCCTGGTTGCAGGATTACGTTGCCGGCTTCATAGGACTTATCCGCCCACATTCCCAGGGGCAGACCGCCGTTCGACAAACGCTCGATTGCGCCCGTGCTGCGCCGCAGGATCGGCGCGTTGTGTCCGGCGTTAATGTAGGTCAGAGCGCGGCTGGCCGGGTCGAACTCTGCCAGAAGTGCGGTCGTGAAGCGGAGGCCGCTCTGGCTATTCGTGCAGGCGTAATGATTCATGCCTGTCACCAAGTCGGCGAGAGAGCAGGCCGTTTCCGAAAGCGTTTTGAGGCTGGCCTGGAATGTGGCCATGAGCAGCGCTGCCGGAATGCTCTTGCCCGCGACATCGGCGACGGCCAGCAGGAAATGGGGTTCGCCGGAGTCGGCAACTGGACGGGCAAAGACGTCATAGAAATCGCCGGCGACAGTATTCGCGGGACGAGTGGTAAAAGCAATTTTCAAGCCGCGGACGTCAGGTGGTTTTGCCGGGAGCAGCCATCGCTGAATATCGCGGGCAATTTCGAGATCTCGTTTCATCACCACACGGTCGGCAATTTCGAGCATCAGAAGGATGAACAGCGACGCCCCGCCGAAAAAACGAAGATCGAATTCGACGAATTCAACGTGCCCCTCTTCGTTTCGGTGGCTGTAACCTCCTGCGGGAAAGAGCAACAAAACCATGCCCAGAAGCAGAAGGACGCGCCGCGCGGGCGTCAGCTTTTCGAGGATTGCCCAGGCGAACTCTTGCGCCGTCCGCCAGAAGCCGTGCTTCTTTGCCTCAGGGGCACGGGCTTTGAAATCGCGCTCGTAAAATCGATAGCTGGCGCGGGCATCAGTGCTGAATTGTTTCCAGAGTTGGCTGAGCTCCATGCCTTCGGTGACGCGGTGCCAGAACTGCTGGAGATGAGCGATTACACCTTGATGCGGTTGGTCCGGCGGAGCCGGGGCGACTTGGGACGAGGTAGATTTCATGCGGGAATTGACATTATAAGCTGCCACGGAATGCAATCGGATTTTCGTTGAGAAACATGAAACGCGCTACGAGGATGCATTCTCCGCCTTGGCCTGTAGTACGACCAGAGTCATGTCGTCGTGCTGCTTGGCGCCGGCAACGAAGGCATCCGCCGCTTGCATCAAGTGGGAGATAGCCTCGGACGGGCTCAGGCCGCTGCAACTCCGGATGGTTGCTATCATTCGTTCCTCGCCCCATTCTTCGTCGGCCACGTTCATGGCCTCGCTGATGCCATCGGTGAAAGCGATAAAGATGTCGCCAGGGCGGATCGTCACGGTCGCTTGCACGTATGGAAAACTCTCGAGCAGGCCGACCACGGTCCCGCCAGTTTCGAGCCGGGACAGCTGCCATTCGCCCGCAGAGCAATGGAAGAGCATGGGCGGGTTATGCCCTGCGTTCACATACGTAAGCTGGCGCGAAGCGGGATTGTATTGTCCATAAAAGAAAGTTGCGTACCGGTTGGCGGAGGAGGCTTCATAGACCAACCGGTTTACATTACTGACCAGCGCCGCGAGATCGTCAGTCATGCGAGTGGCTTCACCGCGCAAAGATGCTTGCAGGCTGGCCATGGTCAGGGCCGCCGCGATGCCTTTGCCGGAAACATCGCCAATTGCGATTCCTAACTGTCCGCCGGGCAGGGCCAAAAAATCATAATAGTCTCCACCCACACCGAGCGCGGGACGGCACGCTCCGGCGTAATCGATGCCGAGGATCGGAGGCAAGGTTTGCGGGAAAAGACGCTCTTGCACTTCGCGCGCGATTTCAACTTCGCGGTTCAAGCGCTCGCGCTGGGCAACCTCGTCGGCGATGGCGGACATGAGTCGGGAGTTCTCCAAAGCCAACCCAGTTTGCGCGGCCACTGATTTCAGCAACCGCAGGTCACTGCCAGAATACGGCTCGTCGGACCGCTTTGGGCCCAGGCTGATAAACCCCAGCAATTTGTCGCGTGCGTTTAAAGGCAGCAGAAGTTCCGTCTGGAGCTGAGCCAGCTTGCCGCGATCCTCTTCGCTCACCTCCGGTTCGCGATAGAGCCAGGAATCTGGGTCGTCGAAGTAAACCCGGGCCGGCTCCTTCTGCCTCTGCAACAGCTTGACGGGACCCGCGCTGGAGGGAAAGACAACGTCGAGCGGCGTTGCGAAGCCGACCGCGTAGGCCGGGCGATACGGCCCGGCGCCCAACAGGACCGCCACGTTGGGGATGTGCAGGGTGTCGGCAATGCGCGTAGCCACGGTCTCAACGAGAGTGTGTGTCTCTACCATGCTGCGCACCTGGTCGCTGAGTTCGCTGAGCACCTGATCCGCGTTGTAGGCCTCACGGAAGAAGCGGCGATCGGTCCAGACGCGCAGCCGTTCTCCCATCCTAGGGATGCTGAATCCAACCGTGATTGCCACGGCAATCACAGCCATTCTCCCCACGAAGTTGGAGTTACCCGCAAGCGCGAAGGCCACGGCAATTACAATCCCAATAGCAACGAACTGAAGCGCGCGTATTCCGCTCTTTGCCAGGCCGTACTGCAGACTCTGCCGCAGGACCACGCGTACATCCATCGCCCGCTGCACCACGATTACATACGCCAGAGTGAGTGGGAACAACAGCATCATCAAGAGAGCTGGATAGGTTATCCACGTGGGAAGAAGTTCGAAGGGTGTTCTTCCAAAAGTTGCGATGAGAACCACAACCAGGGCCGGCGTCATCGCAAGCGTGGTTCCCCAATACAGCAGTCTAAGTCGCCTGCGGGCATCCATCGGAAGGGAGGAACCACTGGATGACTTCATGAATATGAAGCAGAAGAAGCCACTGATGGCGGCATAGGCCAAGACCGTAACAACGCCGTCGAATGGCGCTGTAGCTCGCTGGATCGGCCATACTGCGGAGTAATTGGTGATTTGCCCAACCGAGACGATGACTCCAAGCAGTACTGAGACTGTCAACGGGGCGATCACCAGCCACCACCCCAGCTTCGACCATCGGCGCACGCGGTGACCTGCTGGAAAAGGCTCGGGGAAATAAAAGCCAAACAAGAACATGAAAATAGGCCAAGCCTGCCCCAGTGCCACGCTATAGGCGACTCCGAACTCACGGATCCCAGCAGGCCGGGCCTCTACGCTTCTTGGAGACCCGACGATGAGTTGAGTGAAACTCAGCAACATGGCAAGCAGCAGCCATGCCAACCGGTCCCTCGGACGCACTAAGACAACCCAGCAGCCGAGGACCAGGCAAATAACAGGCATGACAAGTACGAGCAGAATCGGCACGGCGCGCTCGCCCCACTTTCCCTGCGTCCGAGTGACGGGAACTTCGATTGTGCGCTCTGTCCCCTTGCCTGGATCTCGGACCGTCAATGCCAATGCAGTGCCGGGCACAGCCTTGGCTTGTTCTTGCGCCAGCACGGCCGTTCCGGTGTAGCGCCGCCCATTAACCGCGATCAATCGCTCGCCGACCCGCAGTCCAGCAGATTCCGCTTCAGGTGTTACCACGTCTATTCTTGCGCTTCCCGGTCCGAGGGAGAAGTACGGTACACTAAGGTCGAGCCTGCGTACAACGTCAACGCTGAGCCAAGCTTGAAAAGTAGCGGCAACGACGAACACGATTCCCAAGCAGAAGAAGAGGGCTGTAGGTCGGGTTCGCTCCCTGAGGGCGGACGCTCTGGCGCTGACGATAGTCGTTGTCATGGCGCAACGATTGTAACCGCGGGGTGCGTGTAAACAAAGATCTGCTCGGCCACGAGGTAGGCGCTGTCAAACCTGGAGATATTTAGAACAAATCTAATTGCTCTCCAGCATCAGGAGCGGGAAGCGGGTGGCTTCTCTGACTGTAGCGGTCATAGTCGTTCCGAATGCCATACTTCTGCCGCAGCCGGGTCATAAGTTGCGAAAGCGGCTTGCGATACGATGCCGAGAGGAAAGCGCGGTCTTTGTAACGATTCCGGTAGCTTTCGACCAGTTGCGGGAACTCCTTTTCCAGAAACGGCAGAAATACAGCCGCGGAGCAGGGTTTCAAAAACAGGGAATTGGCGAAGATATATTTTCCTCCCGCCTTGGCTGTCGCTCGGACCAGCGCCTCGAGGTCGCGTGGGGAATCCGTAATGCCGGGAAGCACAGGCGCGCAGATCACGCCCGCCACAATGCCAGCCTGATTCAGCTTTTGCATGGCCTCGAGACGTAGATCGGGACGCGGCGCGCGCGGCTCGAGAATCCGCGACAAATCGGCCTTCAGTGTGGTTATGGTGATGTTGACGAACAGGCGATTATTCTTCGCGATCTGCTGTAGAACCTCGACATCCCTCAGCACGAGATTGGATTTGGTCACGATGCCGATGTCCAGTCCGCGATGCCGGGCGAATTCTTCCAGGATGGCCCGCGTTATCTCGAAGCGTCGCTCCGCAGGTTGATACGGATCCGTCGCCGTGCCGAGAGCGATTTCCTCCCCCGGCTTGACGTGGCGCAGTTCCTGCCGAAGCAAGTCCGCCGCATGTTGCTTCACGAAAATCTTCTGCTCAAAATCGACGCCGTCCTTCATCTCCATAAACTCGTGGGTGTAGCGGGCATAACAGTATTTGCAGGCGAACTCGCATCCGCGGTAAGGATTGATGGTCCAAGTGAAGGGCATGCGCACGCCAGTACAACGGTTCAACAGGGAACGGACGGGGAGCGTGAAATATTCGACGTCGTGCCCTTGGCGCAGCGATTCTCCCTCGGACGCGAGGCGGGCGATGCCTATGAGTTTGGGCTTGAGGTCGGGAAGAAGGGGAAGGGAAACCATGTATATTCGCCTTTTGTTCGCTTATGAGCTTAGTCGCGATCGACTAGCGAGTCAAGTCGGCTGGACAGATGGTCAGGATTAGACTTCTGGGAGGCCGTTGGGCCTGGCGATCATGTTTGGAGTTTGGAGGAATTGGTGGGATTATTAGACGCAGGAAGAATTAGCCTGGCGTGA
>Ga0207003_1006_pt1 | contig 72309 bp, 78 predicted proteins | sample Alteio_BWMinCont_89_FD_153474 | JGI IMG/M metagenome (GOLD analysis project Ga0207003, IMG submission 153474) | Enriched cells from forest soil in Barre Woods Harvard Forest LTER site, Petersham, Massachusetts, United States -... | ecosystem: Environmental > Terrestrial > Soil > Temperate forest >...
ATTGAGTGGGGACGTTATGCAGAGTTATTTGCGTATGATTATAATGCGGGTGTGTTGAGTTTGGAAAATCCGAGGTAAGTTTTAAACCTGTCATGCCATTAACTCTGTTCATGCCATTAACTCTTCATGCCATTAACTCTTCATGCCATTAACTCTTCATGCCATTAACTCTTCATGCCATTAACTCTTCATGCCATTAACTCTGTCATGCCAGCATGCTTTTAGCTGGCATCCAGCGACTTTCAATGGCACTGGATGCCAGCTAAAAGCATGCTGGCATGACAGAGAATAATTAATGGCATTCCACATTTTCTGAACCCAACAAATGAATCAATTTCCCCAACCGCTCAACTAATATTTCCGCGCAAAAAATAAAAGTATCGATTGAAATACGTTCATCTTGTTCTAATTTCGTCACACAATGAAGTGACTCTTTCATCGACGCGATACTTTCCATCAAACCACTCGTTGAAATTTTATTTTTAATATTTTCCAGTATGCGGGCAACTTCCCGATGAAAATTTTCTAATTGCGATTGATGTGCCTGCATAGCCTCTGAATGATAGGATTTTTCATACGCATGAAACATAAAAATAATACTTCGAATAATTTCTTTTTCACACCACAACGATTGTTGAAATTGATCTGCGTTAAATAATTTTCCGATTTTTTCGCGGCGCGCTTCGCCTGCCAATTTTCGTTGCGCAATCAGTGATTTGACAATTTCTTCATCCAGATTGCCTAGTTTATTAGCGCCCTCTGGTGACGATTTATCACAAAATAAATGTAAATAAAGAGAATGTATTTTCCGAATAGTCGCGACTTGATTACGTCGCAATAGCGTTTTTGCATGAATCGGAAAAATAAATTGGGAAATAATCGCTGCAATAAAAATGCCTAATGAAATTTCAAAAAACCGATGAATGCCGATTTGCACAGAAGGATCAGGACCCAACAAAATAATGGCGACGGTGACCGCGCCCAGTGTTCCTGCTTCATTGTAGTGTCGAGTGCTGGTTGCAATAAAACTAAAAAAAATGGCTGCAACCAGAACGACGCCAATGTTAATCCATGCATTATTACGAAATAGTATGAGCGCCAACACGGCGAGCAGCGAACCCAAGAGCGTTCCCAGAAATCGCATATACGATTTTTGAATCACACTGCCCACATTTAGTTGCGCGCACATCACAACCAGTGTGGTAATCACAATCCATTGTACTGCCTGAAGATGAATATAATTCCCCACAATAAAACCAATTAAACAGGCGAGCGCTGTTTTAATGCTATGAATCAAACGATCGTTGTGCGTCCATTGGTGAATAACTTCTACCAGAGTCATTTTTGTTCGCCAAATAAAAACAATAGGTTAACCGATACCAGCAAAGGAGCACAAGTCGCCTATAATTTATGTAGTACAATAATGAAATTATCAGAAAAAAAGAGGTGCGGCATGTGCCAGCGTGTTATACAGACTGATAATGTCGACCAGATCCTCGATGAAATCAAACATTCCACCGATACGTTGTTTGATTTCTCCAAGACTGATTTCAGAGCACTGGGAGTCATCCATTTTTCCGTGCTGTCTGCTATTTTCGACGCATTAAACTCTCTACCTCATCCATTTTTTTTAAAATTAAATCACTGCACGATTGAAGAAGATCATTTGCAGCATCCGCAGCAAATCAAAGCGCTCACTCTAGGATTAAGCACTACAAAAAATATGCATGGTTTTGAATTTATTCGTTCCCTGTCTCCTCATTGCCCTGTAGAAATACTCTTAAAAATCGCAGAAAGTTTATCGAGAAATTATGAAATAAAAAGCATTATGATCGATGGTTTTCGAGTCACTCCCTCAGAAGTGTGCGAAGTGCTCACCGGTCACCCCACTGTTCATTTAGTTTTTATTGATGGGTTATTGAAATTAAATAGACAGTCTGATTCAAATGTTTTATTTTTAAAATCTGCTCATAACGAACCTTTTTTTAATACTCTCGAACAAAAACAAACAGGGAAATAATATGATAAAAAATATTTTGGCATTCATCATCATGAGTGCTTCGCTGACGGCGTATGCGAGTGATTTTCAATTAACGAGTGCAAGCATTGTGCCGGGAAAAGAAATCGATATGTCTCACGTTTTGAATGCGCTGGGATGCAAAGGCCAGAATATTTCACCGCAACTGTCGTGGAATCATGCGCCCTCAGGAACAAAAAGTTTTGCAGTGACGATGTATGATCCTGATGCGCTAGCTGAAAAAGGTTGGTGGCATTGGATTGTGTTTAATATACCCGCGTCTTCCAATGGGCTTGATCAAGATGCAGGAAATCCGCGATCGGGTAAGTTGCCGGCGGGAGCTGTGCAAGGTCAAAATGATTTTGGTGCGATGGAATATGGTGGCCCCTGTCCGCCGTCGGGCGATAAACCGCATCGATATGTGATTACCGTGTATGCGCTTAAAAATACATTGCCTGTCGATGCGAATGTATCGATCACGTCAGTTAATCGTGCGATTAAGCAGTACGAAATCGCTGCTGCGTCGATTACGACGAGATATCATCGATAATTATTCAAAAGATTCTGTCATGCCAGCATGCTTTTAGCTGGCATCCAGCGACTTAAAAACACTGGATGCCAGCTAAAAGCATGCTGGCATGACAAGATTGGGCTTATAAAGAATTAAACAATAATGACTCTTTTTTCTGTCACGATCCCATCCAACACCACATCCCACTCATCATGCGGAATACTCGACACTTCTTGCATTTCATACGCCAATCCCAACAAAATCGGTTTCTCTTTGTTTTTTAATGTTTGCAACGTACGGTCATAATATCCAGATCCCATCCCTAAACGATTTCCTTTCGGATCAAAACCCACAAGAGGCAATAACATCAAATCCAATTGTTCCAACGGAATGGATTCTGTGCTCATGGGTTCAGGAATACGATATCGATTCAATCGCAGTAGTGTTTCTTCTTCATATAGAAAAAAATCTAAATGACGCGTATCAGCAACTGACAAAACAGGCAAATAACAATTTTTTTTTGCTTGCCAAATCTGTTGGATGATAGGCTGAGAATCAAACTCATTGCTCAAGGGAGAATAACAAGCGATGTGTTGGCTTTGTTGAAAAAGATCGGTATGGGCGAGCAAATGGGCTGCATTTGCTGCGGCCTTTTGGCGATCGAGAAGGGCGACTTGTCGACGGCGTTCCAGCAATACTTGGCGCAATTCGGTTTTTGTCATGGGTTATCCTAAATAACTTTGTTAACTCTGTCATGCCAGCATGCTTTTAGCTGGCATCCAGTGCCAGTCGCTGTTAACTCTGTCATGCCAGCATGCTTTTAGCTGGCATCCAGTGCCATAAAGTCGCTGGATGCCAGCTAAAAGCATGCTGGCATGACAGAGTTACAGAGTTATTGGCATAACAGCGTTATCGGCATGACAGCGATTAACTTTTTTCATTTTATAAAGTCAGCTATGCTATGCCAATGAAAAAATTACCTGAACTGCCTTCCTGGCAAACCCTGCAACACCATTATCAGACGATTGCTGACCACTCCATGCAAGAATGGTTCGCGACCGACTCCAAACGTTTCGCGCATTTTTCATTAAAACTGGATGATATCTTACTCGATTTCTCCAAAAATCGAATCAACCCGGAAACTATTTCTTTATTAGTCAAACTCGCGGAAGAAGCCAAATTATCCGAATACCGGGACACTCTTTTTTCAGGCGGCCCCATTAACGCAACAGAAAATCGACCCGCCTTGCACACCGCCCTGCGCGATCGTCATAACAAAAGTTTAATGGTCGACGGCCGTAATGTGATGAAAGACATTCAAGCTGAACTTCACAAAATGCAGGTATTTACCGATCAAGTACGTGAAAATAGTTGGCGCGGTGCAACAGGTAAACCGATTCGCGATATCGTCAATATTGGAATCGGTGGATCGCATTTAGGCCCTCTCATGGTGACGCATGCATTGAAAGACGATGCAGATCCTCGATTTCAATGTCATTTTATTTCGAACATCGATGGCGCCCAACTCCATCGCGTATTGCAAAAAATCGATCCCGAGCAAACGTTGTTTATTATTTCTTCCAAATCATTTACGACCCCGGAAACTCTTTCAAATGCCAGACTAATCGAGCAATGGCTGCGCGACAAATTAAACACAACCGATATTTCTCAACATAGGGTGGCTATCACTGCCGCTCCCGAGAAAGCAAAAAAGTGGGGCATTCAGGAATCCCATATTTTTTCGATGTGGGATTGGGTCGGTGGGCGTTACTCCGTGTGGTCAGCGATCGGTTTACCGATTGCGTTGATGATTGGTATGGAAAAATTTTATGAATTTCTGGATGGTGCACATGAAATGGATGTGCATTTTAAAGAATCTGAATTCAGTCAAAATATGCCGGTTTTACTGGGTTTACTGGGCATTTGGTACATCAATTTTTTTGGATGTCCGCATCAGGCGATTGTGCCTTATGCTGATGAATTAAATTATTTTCGCGAATATATCCAGCAAGTCGACATGGAAAGTAATGGCAAATCGGCCACTCGTGCCAATACGTTAGTGGATTATATGACAGGGCCGATCATTTTGGGTGAGCAAGGTTGTGATAGTCAGCATTCTTTTTTTCAGTTACTGCATCAGGGACCGCATTTTATTCCTGTAGATTTTATTCTGGCTGCAAAGGGAAATCATTTTCAGGAACAGCAAGACATGTTGATTGCGAGCGCTCTCAGTCAGGCACAAGCCTTGATGATAGGGCGGCACGATTTGGCCAACCATAAAATGATTCCGGGCAATCGTCCGAGCAATATTTTATTTATAAAAAAAATAACGCCACGTTCACTGGGAATGTTGATGGCATTGTATGAACATAAAATTTTCGTGCAGGGAATTATCTGGAATATTAATTCGTTTGATCAGTGGGGTGTGGAGTTAGGAAAACACTTATTGCCTGATATTTTGGATCATCTGCAAAACAAAAAAGAAAATCACAAACAGGATTCTTCTACGGCCGGTTTGATTCAGCATTATAAGAGTGACTCAAAATAAACAGAAACGCGACCGTAAGGCTGACGGATCAACACGATTTTCTGAATTTCGTTACAAAAAATGCTTAGCACGCCTTCCTCCGCAGGGGGAAGGTGGCCGAAGGCCGGATGGGGGAAATCAAAAATGTTTTTTGAATAGCGCGAGAAAATAAACAAATTATCCCCCCATCCGACGCTTCGCGTCACCTTCCCCCTGCGGAGGAAGGCGTGCTAAGCAGTTTTTGTTTTATAACGCGGCTCTGTTAATTTTTACTGAAAGGAATAATACATGAAGAAAATTTTATTTTTTTGCGGCTTAATGTGGTTACTCTCTGGCTGCGGTCAATCCGGCAGGTTATATTTGCCTGAACCACCTCATCCTCAACCGGCTCAAACAAAATGAATAATTTACATTTTAGTAAAATGCATGGTCTCGGAAATGATTTCATTGTCGTGAATGGTCTTTCTCAGTCGATAGATTTAAAAAAAACACCGATCTCTGAGTTGGCGAATCGACACACTGGCATTGGGTTCGATCAGTTTTTATTGATCACGTCATCCAAGAAAGCAGATTTTGGGTGTGTGATTTTTAATGCGGATGGAACAGAAGCAGAGCAATGTGGGAATGGGATGCGTTGCGTCGCGCGATTCATTCACGAAAACCATCTTTCAAATAAAAAATCGATTTCGATTGAAACAAAAGCGGGCGTGATGGAAGCGATCATTCACGATTACGATCATATTTGTATCAATATGGGAATGCCGCACTTTGAGTCTTCTGAAATGATTTCACTGAATGATGGACAGCCTGCAGTGACGCTTGCGGTGTTATCGATGGGAAATCCGCATGCTATTTTGCCAGTCTCTTCTGTTGAATTATTTCCTGTTGCGAAAGTGGGTTCTTTTATTAGCACTCATCCTTTATTTCCGAACGGCACGAATGTGGGATTTATGGAAGTGGTCACGCCGGATCGTGTTCGTTTGCGGACATTTGAGAGAGGGGTCGGTGAAACGCTGGCGTGTGGGAGTAATGCATGTGCTGCGGTGGTGGCAGGGATAAATGATGGGATTCTTGCAAAAAACGTTCGCGTGGAATTGGTGTTGGGAGACTTACAAGTGGAATGGGATGGGGAGAGTAGTCCAGTGATGTTGACAGGCCCTGCGGCTCAGGTGTTTTCAGGGGAGGTTACGCTGTAATCCACCCTCACTGAAGAACAATGTTCTTATTTAGATCGTTGGCGGGAGAGGGGACCTACTAAGCAGCTTGAGTAGGGTGGATTAGGAGTGTTTTTTACGACGTAATCCACCTTTTCGCAGTCACTTTGGTGGATTACGATGCAAAAAACGCATCTAATCCACCCTACAAAAAAACAATTTTTAATTTCGCGCCGGCAACTAATTACGCAAGATTCTGCTTAGTAGGCTCCCTCTCCCGCCAACGATCTAAACAAGAAGTTTATTCTTCAGTGCGGGAGAGGGATGGGGTGAGGGTGAGTTATTATTCCTCAACTTCTTTCATGCTGAGACGAATCCGACCTTGTCGGTCAACTTCCAACACTTTGACTTTCACGACTTGGCCTTCAGCTAACTTGTCTGTCACTTTCTCAACACGGTCTTTCGAGATTTGGGAAATATGAACCAACCCTTGCTTGCCTGGCAACACGCTCACAAACGCGCCAAAATCAGCCAGCTTCACAACAGTTCCTTCATAAATTTCACCGATAGCCACTTCTGCTGTCAAACGCTCAATGCGCCGAATCGCTTCTTCACACGCAGCCAAATCAGCCGCAGCTACCCGCACTTCGCCATCATCACTGATATCCACAACAGCGCCTGTTTCTTCAGTCAATGCACGAATCGTCACACCGCCTTTTCCAATCACATCCCGGATTTTATCGGTTGGAATACGCAGACTCAAAATACGCGGTGCATACGCCGATATGTCCGTGCGCGATTGCTGAATCGTGCGGTTCATAATATCCAGAATATGAAGACGGCTCGTGTGCGCCTGATCTAACGCTTCACGCATAATGTCTTCCGTAATGCCGTTTATTTTGATGTCCATCTGTAATGCAGTGACGCCATCGGCTGTACCGGCTACTTTAAAATCCATATCACCTAAATGATCTTCATCACCCAAAATATCGGTCAAAACAGCAAACCGATCGCCCTCTTTGACAAGTCCCATCGCAATACCTGCGACATGAGTTCGAATCGGTACACCCGCATCCATCAATGCAAGACTACTGCCGCAAACACTCGCCATCGAACTGGAACCGTTCGATTCAGTAATTTCAGAAACGACACGAAGAACATACGGATATTCTTTGGGTAACACGGCTTTTACACCGCGCTTCGCTAAATTGCCATGACCAATTTCACGGCGTTTTGGACTGCCCACAAATCCCACTTCGCCCACCGAATACGGAGGAAAATTGTAATGAAGCATAAAGCTTTCTTTGCGTTCGCCTTCCAGCGCATCAATGGTTTGCGCATCGCGTTCAGTACCTAACGTTGCGACAACCAATGCTTGCGTTTCGCCCCGTGTAAACAAGGCTGAACCGTGTGTGCGAGGTAACACACCTACTTGAACGGAAATAGGACGAACCGTTTTGGTATCTCGACCATCGATACGCGGTTTGCCTGCCAGGATTTGACCGCGAACAGTGGTACTTTCCAGGTGTTTGAAAACAGATTTAATATCATCTGCCAAAGCGGCTTCATCTTTTTTGCCGGCATTTTCAAGCACCAATGTGTCTAAAGCACGCTCACGAGCATGGGCTAACGCTTCCTGGCGATCTTGTTTATCGCGTATTTGATAGGCTTTTTCGATCTCGGCACCCACTAATTCAACCAGGCGTTTTTCGATATCAGAATTAACCGCCGGAGCTTCCCATTCCCACGCGGGCTTGCCTGCTTCTTTCACTAATTCTTCAATGGCTTGAATAGCTATTTGCATTTGTTTATGCGCAAACATCACTGCGCCTAACATCACTGATTCGGGTAATTCTTTCGCTTCAGACTCAACCATCAATACCGCTTCGCGAGTCCCTGCAACCACCATGTCCAGATCAGAAGATTCCAGCTCGGAAAAAGTAGGATTTAACACATACGATTCATTCTGATAACCCACTCGTGCCGCACCTAATGGCCCCATAAATGGCATACCAGAAAGTGACAGGGCAGCGGAGGCGCCCAACATGGCTGGAATATCGGGATCGATTTCTGGGTTCATGGAAAGCACTGTCGCAATCACTTGGACTTCGGAATTGAATCCTTTGGGGAAGAGTGGTCGCACAGGTCTGTCGATCAGGCGCGATGTGAGAGTTTCTTTTTCGCTGGGCTTAGCCTCACGCTTAAAATAACCTCCCGGAATACGGCCAGCCGCATACGTGCGTTCCTGATAATTCACTGTGAGCGGGAAAAAATCACGACCCTCACTCCCAGCATCCTGGCCCACGACGGTCACTAATACGACGGTATCGTCCATGGTTACCATTACTGCTGCTGTCGCCTGTCGAGCAACGACGCCTGTTTCTAGGGTGACGGTATAAGCGCCGTACTGAAAAGTTTTTCTGACTGCTGTCACGAAAGGTATCCTATTTTGAGGTGATGATTATCCACGAACGTCTAATTTCTGAATGAGATCGCGATAACTCGTTGGGTTAACACGCTTTAAATAATTCATTAACTTACGACGCTGACTGACTAATTTGGTTAAACCATAACGCGTATGGCAATCATGTGAGTTCGTTTTCATATGTTGCGTCAAATAATTAATTCGCGCTGTTAACAAAGAAATTTGCACTTCAGAAGAGCCAGTATCATTCTTTGAACGTTGATGTGTTTTAATAATTTCTGCTGTTGCAGCAGCTGTTAATGCCATGTATAAAACTCCCATTTTTAAAACCAAGTCGCGTATTGTAGCGGGGAGATAGTCTTTAAGCAAATCTAAAAACTCACCTTGTCATGCCAGCATGCTTTTAGCTGGCATCCAGTGCCATAAAAGTCGCTGGATGCCAGCTAAAAGCATGCTGGCATGACAGCGGCAACTAACCGGCGTGGGGCAATCCGGCCGTCATCCAGGATCTCGCCCAATCCTATAAATTCATCCAATTCTGAAAACAGCCGCACGGAACCGATGATCTGTGCATCAGGCGCTCTCACCGTTTGGCCTTTTCGTATCGAAAGACAATCCGCAGAAGATAATGTCACACGGGGAAAATGTTGAATCGCACTGTCGATGGGCAGCAAGCATTGTTGCAAAAGATCAGTCCCCATTTCTTCTAATTCGCTCAGCCCAATCATTTTATTGTGTTGATACGGCGAAACAGCTATACGATGTAATCCGATTAAATGAGCGCCGAAACCTAGCCTATCCCCGATATCTTCCGCCAATGTGCGAATATACGTTCCCTTGCTGCAGTGCACATCTAAAATAAACGTATCTTTTTCGGAAGAAATCAATTGAGCGGCGTGAATAAAAATATCGCGCGGTTTTCGTTCTATTTCAATTCCCTGGCGAGCTAGTTCATACAGTGGCTTGCCTTGATGCTTGAGTGCAGAAAACATCGGAGGAATTTGTTGAATAGCGCCGAGAAAGTGCGCGAGTGTTTTTTCTAATTTTTCTGCGCTGATTTCCGTCACGGGATGAGTCGCGATCACATCGCCTTCTGCATCGCCTGTTGTGGTTTTCACCCCGAGTTTGATGTGAGCACGATAATATTTATCAGAATCCAATAAAAATTGTGAAAATTTTGTGGCTTCGCCAAAACAAATAGGCAGCATGCCTGTGGCGAGTGGATCGAGACTACCGGTGTGTCCCGCTTTTTTTGCACCAAATAATCGTTTGACACGTTGCAGAGCGCCATTGGATGTCAAATGGAGGGGTTTGTTGAGCAGTAAAATACCGTCGATTTTTTTTAGCATAGTCGTCGTTACCAAGTCGTCATTGCGAGCAAGGAATTTGTCATGCCAGCTAAAAGCATGCTGGCATGACAAAAATTCCTTATCCAGAATTCACGTGGTTATTTTTTCAGTGCGCCATTGATTGGTGATGAAATACGACTACCCCGCAGAAATGACGGTTACTTTTTCAATGCATTATTGATCAGCGATGAAATACGACTACCGCGCAGGGTAGAATCATCATAAATAAATTTTAATTCGGGAGTGACGCGCAACTTCACTGCATTCGCCAATTCACAACGTAAATATTTCGCTGCTTTATTTAATACGTCGAGCGTTTCAGTGGCTTTTTCTTCTTCGAGCACACTCACAAACACTTTCGCATAAGAAAGATCATGCGCAACACTGACGCCTGTCAGAGTAATCATCCCGAAACGTAAATCTTTCGCGTCCCGTTGAATAATTTCTGCTAGCGTCGTTTGAATTAACTCATTAATGCGTTGCGTACGTTTAAAACTTTTTGGCATTACAGCAACCTCAGTTACAACACTCTTTTCACTTCGATTTTTTCAAACACTTCGATTTGATCGCCTTCTTTAATATCATTGTAACTCTTCACGCCAATTCCGCATTCCATGCCATTCCGAACTTCTGACATGTCTTCTTTAAAACGACGCAGTGATTCCAGAGCGCCCTCGAACACAACGATATTATCGCGTAAAACACGAATCGGATTATTACGTCGCACCACGCCTTCCAATACCATACAACCTGCAATCGCACCAATTTTGGAAGAACGGAACACTTCGCGCACTTCAGCCAAGCCAATAATTTTTTCCTGGATTTCAGGCGCCATAAATCCACTGATCGCGCGTTTCACTTCATTTATCACATCATAAATAATGCTGTGATAATGCAAGTCGACTTGCTCAGCCTCAATTAATTTGCGTGCTTCATTGTTAGCACGAACATTAAAGCCAATCACAATTGCGCTCGATGCTAATGCGAGGTTGACATCCGATTCATTAATTCCGCCCACCGCACTGGAAACAATTTTGACTCTCACTTCCGGTGTCGATAATTCCGCTAAGGCTTGTGACAGTGCTTCTGCAGAACCTTGCACATCGGCTTTCAATACGATATTGAGAACACGCGCTTCTTTGTCATCGCTGCTCATGCGCTGCAATATATTTTCCAGCTTCGATGCGTTTTGTTTCGCTAACTTCACTTCGCGGAATTTTCCTTGACGGAACAGTGCGACTTCACGCGCACGACGTTCATCTTCCACGACAATAAATTCATCGCCTGCATTGGGCGTGCTGGATAATCCTAAAATTTCAACAGGAATAGAAGGGCCTGCACTTTCGACTTGTTTTCCAGCTTCATCAGACAATGCACGAACGCGACCATATTCAAATCCAGCCAACACTAAATCGCCTTTGCGTAATGTCCCTTGCTGAATCAGTAAACTTGCAACAGCGCCTCGGCCTTTATCTAACCGTGATTCGATCACCACGCCACGCGCTGGACCTTCTACCATGGCTTTCAATTCCAGAATTTCAGCTTGAATCAAAATAGAATCCAAAAGCCGATCGATGTTTTCTCCTGTTTTCGCAGAAATAGGCACGAACATCGTATCGCCACCCCATGCTTCAGGAATGAGTTCATGCTTTGATAAATCATTTCGAATACGATCCTGATCCGCTTCCGGTTTATCTATTTTGTTGACTGCGACAATAATCGGCACTTCTGCTGCTTTCGCGTGATTGATCGCTTCAACCGTTTGCGGCATGACACCGTCATCAGCTGCGACGACTAACACAACAATATCTGTCAACTTGGCACCGCGTGCACGCATCGCTGTAAATGCAGCATGTCCTGGCGTATCTAAAAAAGTCACCACGCCCTTGGGAGTTTCGACATGATACGCACCAATATGCTGCGTAATGCCGCCTGCTTCGAGTGCGGTCACTTTTGTGCGACGAATATAATCTAACAAAGATGTTTTGCCGTGATCGACGTGTCCCATGATGGTCACGACAGGTGCTCGAGGCAACAATTCTCCTTTTCCTTCCGTATCTTTGGAAAGCGATTCTTCGAGCGCATAGGAACTGATGAGCTTATATTTATGCCCCATTTCCTCTACAACCAGTATTGCGGTTTCCTGATCGATGACTTGGTTAATGGTCACCATTGCGCCCATTTTCATCATGACTTTGATGACTTCGGCGGCTTTGACCGACATTTTTTGAGCTAAATCAGCGACGGTAATGGTCTCAGGAATGCCCACTTCATGAATAATGGGCGCAGTCGGGCGTGTGAATGCCTGTACTTGGACTTGTTGTGCGAGTTTGCGCGCTCTGTGTCTGCCACCGCGACGTCGACGATCGCCCATGTCCAAATCATCTTCTTCGCGGAATGCCCCACTAATCGGAGCAGTTTTTTTACCGATCAGTGATTCATATTGTCGACTGACATTTCTATCGCCGCCGCGACCTTTCTTTTTCTTCTTCTGCCGATCATCTTCTGCTTCAGATCGACCGTCATGGGGTCGTTTTTCTTTGGGCCGCTTGACGGTGGTTTCCACAGCGGCCGGTTTTTGTTGCTCAACGACCGTGCTGGCTGGCTGTACAGTCACTGGCTCGCTCGTAGCCGGAGCACCTTCCTGAACAATAGCAGGTTGAACTCCTTCTAAAGCGCTCGGAGTTTCTGGTTCAATAATAATTTTTGTCGTTGAAGTCTCTGTCCCTGCCTCGGCTAACTTGGATTGTTCTTCGACTGAGCGCTTAACATAGGTTCGTTTTTGTCGAACCTGAACGCTAATCGTTTTGCGTGCGCCTTGTGCGCCTGCCACTTTGATTTCACTGGTCTTGGCTCTGCGCAAAACAATCTTCTCGGGCGCACCGTCTTTTTTTGCGCCATGGTGCTGCTGCAAATAACGAAGTAGTTTTTGCTTTTGCTCTTCGTTTACAACATCATCTGCACCTGAAACATTGATTCCAGCTTTCTTGAATTGCGCGCACAACAGCTCATCGGACATACCGATATCGATAGCCAGCTGTTTCAGCGTTTTTATATTTTTTACCGAGCTCTTTTTTTCAGCTACAGCAGATACCTGATCTTTGGGCATCGCGCCTCCTCATCAGTCAGCATGATTTGTTTCATCAAACCATGGTTTACGAGCTGTCATAATTAATTGAGCAGCTTTTGCTTCACCAATATCACTACTCATTTCCAGCAAGTCATCAACAGACTGCTCTGCCAGATCTTCGCGCGTGATAATACCATGATTTGCAAGTGTGTAAGCGAGATGACGATCCATCCCTTCCATTTCCAACAAATCTTCTGCTGGCTCTGTTGTTTCCAGTTTTTGCTCTTCTGCAATCGCCTTTGTGAGCAATACAGCTTTTGCGCGCTCACGGAGCATTTCAACAACATCTTCATCAAACCCGTCAATTTCCAGCATTTCAGCAAGCGGCACATAAGCAATTTCTTCCAGAGAAGTAAATCCTTCTTCCGCCAGAACTTGCGCCACTTCATCATCTACATTGAGTTTATCTTTGAACAATTGCACTATGTTTTCTTCTTCTGCTACGGATTTGGCTTTTGCCTGGTCTTCGCTCATAACATTCAGTCTCCATCCTGTGAGATCACTCGCAAGCCTTACATTTTGGCCGTTACGACCAATAGCTTGTGATAGTTGTTCTTCTTTCACTGCAATATCCATCGTATGACTGTCTTCGTCCACAACGATGGATGCCACTTCCGCCGGTGCCATTGCATTGATGACTAATTGTGCGGGATTATCGTCCCACAAAATAATATCCACTCGTTCGCCACCCAACTCACCGGATACGGCTTGCACGCGTGCGCCCCGCATACCCACGCACGCCCCAATCGGATCAATACGACCATCATTGGTTTTAACAGCAATTTTGGCGCGGGATCCGGGATCTCGCGCAGCCCCTTTAATTTCAATTAATTCTTCGCCGATCTCTGGGACTTCAATCTTGAATAATTCAATCAACATTTCAGGACGTGTGCGACTCACTAACATTTGTGGGCCTTTCATCTCTGAACGAATTTCATATAAATAAGCACGCAAACGATCATTCACGCGAACAGCTTCATGAGGAATCATTTCAGAACGCTGTAAAAGCGCTTCTGCATTATTTCCTAAATCCATCAACACATATTCGCGAGTGACTTTTTTGACAACGCCATTGACGAGAGTGCCGACACGTTCTTTGAATGCGCTCACCATTTGTGCGCGTTCTGCTTCAAGCACTTTTTGCACGATGACCTGTTTGGCTTTTTGTGCTGCAATACGCCCAAATTCAACCGACTCCATGGGTTCTTCAATGTAGTCACCGATTTTGGCATGCGGATTACGAACGCGTGCTTCTTCTAAAGTCAGGCGAGTCAAACCGTCATCGCTACCTTCCTCACCTTCGTCGTCTTCTTCGATCACTGCATTTTCATCAATCACTAACCATCGGCGAACAGTATGATATTCGCCCGTTTTTTTGTTAATGGTGACCTTCACATCGATCTCTTCGCCGGCCCGTTTTTTGGTGGCCATTTCCAATGCAGCTTCAATTGCTTGAAATATAACATCCGCATCGACGCCTTTCTCGTTCGATACGGCTTCAACAACCAGTAAAATTTCTTTATTCATAGCATCAACCTCATTCGAGATTTAAGTTAACGAGGCCCTACTCCAAATCGGGAATAATTCTCGCCTTTTCGATACTGGAAAAAGGTAAAACCACTGTTTCCGTATCCGTTAAAAGATGAATGTCATCGCTTTCATCTACTTGCTGCAAAATGCCTACAAAATTTCGTTGATTATTGTGCGGCTGAGAAAGACGCACTTTAATCCGACAACCCATAAATTTTCTATATTGCTCAATCTCAAACAAGGGACGATTGAGGCCGGGAGATGAAATTTCCAGGCTATAGTCACCTTGAATAGGATCTTCCACACTCAGCATGGCACTCACTTGATGACTGACCTTCGAGCAATCTGCCAGAGTAATTCCCTGTGCATGATCGATATAAACTCGCAGCACGGAACCACGTCCTTTCCCTTGCTGCTCACAACCTACGAATTCATATCCCATCGCTGTGATGAGATTGGCCAAGTGATCTCGCCATGTCATTTTTTTTACCTATAAAAAATGGGCATAACGCCCATTCATTTAAGCTTCATCAGTTCCTAAAAATAAAAAACCCCAATAGGGGTTCTTATTTTTTCTAGTTGGTAGCGGGGGCTGGATTTGAACCAACGACCTTCGGGTTATGAGCCCGACGAGCTACCAGGCTGCTCCACCCCGCAATCAAGGCTGACATTCTATTATGAAAGTGGAAAGATATTCAAGGTCTAAAGTGATGCAGGGTGGATTAGGCGTTTTTTGCCGTAATCCACCATCGATTATCGGTGGATTACGGCAAAAAACGCCTAATCCACCCTACAATCTCAATATTTCCAACACAGGTTGTGTATCTGGTCTCACGCCGCGCCAAATATAAAACGACTCTGCTGCCTGCTCGACCAACATCCCTAACCCATCGCTTACTATCGCGACATGATGTTTCTGAGCCCATTTCATGAAAGGAGTCGGTTCTTTGCCATACATCATGTCGTAACAGTACGCCTGTTTGCCCAAAAGAGAGACGGGCAATTCAATAATGGCGTCTGTCAAGCTGGCACTGGTTGCATTGATGATTAAATCAAACTCGAATTTCGTGAGCGCTGATAATGCACACGCTTGCACGGATTCATGATAAGAAGAAAATGCGGCTGCCAATGCATTCGCATTCGCCTCTGTGCGATTGGCAATCACGAGCAAAGCGGGTGATTCTTGCAAAATAGGGCCCAGAATACCGCGAGCCGCACCCCCTGCGCCCAGGATCAACACGCGTTTATCTGAAATGGGAAATTGGTGATGATGGATGACATCTCGAATAAAACCTATACCATCCGTATTGTCTCCAAACAAACTGCCGTCTGGATCAAATCGAATCGTATTCACTGCCTGGGCTAACTGCGCGCGCTCACTGAGCTTATCAATTAATTCATAGGCTTGTTGCTTGAAGGGCAGCGTGATATTTAAGCCTTTGCCGCCCTCTGTCTGGAAGGTATGAAGCGCTTGTTCCAATTGATCGGGTGGGACCAAAATAGGTCGATACACAAGCGACTGGTTGGTTTGTTTTGCAAACAACTGGTGAATGCGAGGGGACCAACTGTGTTGGATGGGACACCCCATCACACCATATTGGTCCATCATCGTTATTTAGAGACCTTATCGATTGCGAGGCTCATTTGGCTCATGTCAGCCTGACCTGGGATAAAGATAATCGAAGCAGCGGGTGATGTTTTGCTGACATCGGATTTAGCAATAAAAAATGCGGGAGTCCCGATCAATTCCAATTGCTGCGCCAATTTATAATTCGTCTTCAATTGTTCCTGAACATCATTGGATTTCATTGCGGTCTTTAATTTTTCAACATCCAGCCCGACGGATTGCGCGATTTGGTAAATCAAATCTTCTGTTAAGGGTTCTTGCTTGGATTCCATCAGCGCCCGATGCAATTCAAAATATTTACCTTGCTCTTTCGCTGCCAATGCGGCTCTGGATGCCAGTTCAGACATAGGTCCGCGAATCGGGAATTCTTTAAAAACCACTTTTATTTCAGGGTTGCTTTTGATTAAAGATTCGATAATCGGTGTCATTTCAAGACAGTGTGGGCATTGGTAATCAAAAAATTCAACGATCGTGATTTTACCCGCTGGGTTCCCTGCCATGGGATCATTTGCCTGATGGAAGAGGGCAGTCGCATATTGCGAAGAGCTGTCTTGTGTTTTTTGAATGGTTTTTTTCGCTTGCTCTATTTGTTTCTGTTGATACATTTGCAGCGACTGAATAATCACATCGGGATTTTGTATTAAATAATCACGCACCACATCTTGAACCTGTTTTTTTTGCACGGTAGTCATGTCAGCTGCTTGGGCCGATCCAACCACCACCAAACCAGCAACTAAACTTGTCATCATTCGAGTTAATTTCATCATAATTCTCCCTAAATTTTTTTAAAACTGTTGTCATGCCAGCATGCTTTTAGCTGGCATCCAGTGTCTTTAAGTCGCTGGATGCCAGCTAAAAGCATGCTGGCATGACAAGGGTCGGTTTAGAATAACAGATTCAACTCTGTTGTCACGCATTTCGAATTTTTTCGATCGCTTTTTCGCGCGCCAAATCCAACTGTTCCGAAATTTCTTTACCTTTAAATTGCATGGCTATTTTTTTTGCATCCACTGATTTCGCAGCTTCAAAATAAAGATGAATCTTATCGGCTGCTTTTTGATTTTGTGTGATTGCAAAACACGCGAGAATAAATTTTCGCATGCGTTGCTCTCGACGAAATGCATCGAGCGCATGAAAAAACGGAATGATTGAAACTTGCTGATCAATGGTTTGATATTTTTCAAGATGTGCTGCGACCAGCAGTGCTAATTCTTGATAATCATTGGGCACACGATAACGCTCACCTATTTTTTTAATTTCGGCAGAAGGAAGATCATGCAATAAAATCGCAAAACGAATTTGCAAATCGTCTGTGAATTGCGTTGCACGCTGCAAAGCAGAAATGCCATCGCTTGATAATTGTATCGCGGGGAATAATATTTCTAACGCATCACAATCGGATAACACTTGAAAAAATTGCTCTGGATTTTTTTCGCTGAGCGCACGCTCTAATTCTTTCCAGACCCGCTCTGCAACCAATGCATTGATTTCACCGGAACGAACCATTTCTTTCATTAATACGATTGTTTCAGCCGCTACTTTAAAACCGAATTGCGTAAACCGCGCTGCAAAACGAGCGACTCGCAGAATACGCACGGGATCTTCCGTAAATGCCTGGGAAACGTGTCGCAATAATTTATTTTGGATATCGTCACGACCGTGGTACGGATCAAAAAAGTCGCCGTCCGCTTTTTTTGCGATCGCATTGATGGTGAGATCGCGACGAATTAAATCTTCTTCTAACGTGACGTCGGGTGATGTATCAAATTCAAATCCAGTATATCCTCGCCCGACCTTGCGTTCTGTGCGCGCTAAGGCATACTCTTCATTCGTGACAGGATGCAAAAAAACGGGAAAATCCCGACCGACCTGGCGATATCCTGATTTGAGCATCTCTTCGGGCGTTGCGCCCACAACAACCCAGTCTTGTTCTTTCACAACAAGGCCGAGTAATTCATCGCGCACTGCACCGCCAACCAAATATATTTTCATGGGACTAGAATACAATGGGTAATAAGCTGTTATGAAGAATAAAAAACAATTTTTTCACAAATCCGCAAAATTAGACGGTACAGAACGCGAGGGATTGCTGGTAACCACCTTTGGTGCGCATGCTGAAGTGGAAGACGAACAGGGAAATCCCATTCGGTGCCATGTTCGAAAAAATTCGGACCCTGTCATCACGGGCGACACGGTGTATTGGGTGCCAGAACAGGAACCGCATACCGGCATTATTGTGGGTCATTTACCGAGAAAATCGCTGCTTTGCCGCGCTGAGTCTGCACACAAATTCAAACTCGTCGCAGCCAATTTGGATGCCATCATTATTGTCACCGCTCCGCCGCCTGTTTTATCCGATGAAATGATTGACCGTTATTTAATAGCTGCAGAACTTTCGAATATTCGGCCGATTATTTTATTAAACAAAATGGATTTGCTGGATGAATCCCATAAAAATGAAATGAGAGAACGATTAGCTATCTATCAAAAAATGGGGTATCTCGTATTGTATTCCAGCACGCTCACGCACGATGGATTAGCAGAATTAGAAACATTTTTGAAAGATAAAACATGTGTGCTCGTGGGTGCATCGGGTGTAGGAAAATCATCTATCATTGTCTCGCTTACATCCCGCTCTGCCATTCGGATTGGAGAATTATCAGCAAATGGATTAGGAAAACACACAACGACGGCAACACATTTGTATCATTTGCCGCAAGGTGGAAGTTTAATTGATTCGCCGGGTGTGCGTGAGTTTGGCCTAGGAAATATAGACAAAAAGGATGTGCTGGCTGGATTTATTGAACTCAACTCTCTGGGCGAGCTTTGCAAATTTCGAAATTGTCAGCATGAACTGGAGCCAGGATGCGCTGTGCAAGATGCATTAAAAAATAAAACAATAGATGAGCGGCGCTATGCGAATTATTTGAAAATTCGCGGAGGATTGCGGGAGAAAAAATGGTAGACTTTAAGGTTGTGGCGGGTAAGAGGGAAACGTAGGGTGGATTAGCGCGTTTTTTGCGCGTAATCCACCATATACAAAATTCATTTGGTGGGTTACGCGCAAAAAACGCGCTAATCCACCCTACATTTACCTTAACTTCAAGGTGAAACACATGGCTGACACTTCTGATATTTCCACTCTCAGCAACAAAGTGATGCATCGCCTCAAGAAAATGCAATTTGGAACCAAATCGCAATTAGCTTTTCTTGAAGATTTTCACTTGCTCATCAGCGACGGAATCCCAGCGAATCGTGCAATTGAAATGATGGCACAAGCCACCACTGGAATAACTCGAGATGTCGCACTCTCCATTTTACAAAAAATTTCAGAAGGCCAGCCTCTGGCAGATGGAATGCGAGAATGGTTTGCCATCAACATTGTTGAAATCGTCCGAGTCGGTGAAGAAGGCGGTGCGTTAATGGAAACATTAAAATCCGCCATCAAAACATTAGGGCAACAAAGTGGTGCGATCAATGCTGTTTTGACGGCAGTGACTTATCCGTTGATTGTGATTGGAATGGCTTGCGCGATTATCGTTTATTTAAGAAATGGCGTGTTTGTGCAATTCGAAGAAATCAAACCCATACAAGAATGGCCGCAAGCAGGTCGTGACTTAGTTAATTTCGCAGACTTGATTCAAAACTGGTGGTGGTTACTCTTGATTATTTTAATTGCCATTGCTCTTGTTCTTCGATATTTAATGGCCAATTATGTGGGAGAGCTTCGCCCCTTGCTGGATAAATTTCCCCCTTTCAATTTATATCGACGTTTTGCATCCGCTCGATTGATGGAAACATTAGGATTGCTCGTTGCCAATGGTGTCGTATTCAAAAATGCGATCAAAGTCATGCAGTATCAAGCGAATCCCTACATCGCATCTCACTTGGTCACGATGGAACATTTAATGGCGATGGGTAAAGGAAATATTGCCGATGTGTTATCCACCGGCTTGATTGACGATAAAAATATTTTGCGTTTGCGCGTGATGGCAGAAGTCAAAGGCTTTGAACACGGACTCATTCGCATGGGTATATTGGGCAGCGAACAAAGTTTAAAAACATTAGCATTGATTTCGAAAATAATCGGCGGCGCTTTGCTCTTGTTAGGTGCTGTTTTAATTATTGTGATTATTCGAGGAATTTATCTGACAGGAATGTCGATGGGACAGTAAAAATGAAAACACGCGGGATAACGTTATTAGAAACCATGCTCGTGCTGGCCATTGCCTCGACGATGTTAGTCATGGGAATCAAAGTCTACAGTCAATTTCAATTTCAAGCGAATGAACAAAAAGTTCTTGCCAATGTAAGCCGATTACTTTTAGGGCTCGAAGGATTTTATGATGCCAATTGCCGTCAAGCACTGGATTCCGATTCGACTCCACTCTCTGAAGGACAACTCGATCCTATTGTCACGGATGCATCCACCGTTGTGTTAGATATTAATGCTGATTTGCTCACCCCCGGTTTTGTTTCAAGCACTGAATGGCGACCCAATAATCCTTTGGTCGATAATACCGGCCCAAGCAAGGGATATTACGTGCAATATAATCGCGTTCAATCGGGAGGACAGGATCCCGTCATGAGCGTCTATGCTTGCACAGGACCGAAAGATTCCAGCGGTGGTTCTGCTTGTGATACAACCAGTGGTACTGTTTTGGCAACGAACTTTCAACAATCGCGCGTTGTGATTTGGGTCGCGCAAGTTGCCGTAAAATTATCGTCTTCTCTGACAAGCGCCCAGTGGACGCAAATAAAAAATGATTTGAGCGCAAATTGTATTTCAACCCTCTCGGGAGAAAGCGTTGCAGCATGCATACCCACCCCGACTGCGAATGGATATTTAGTATGGACAAAAATGCCTTCGGGTTATCATCCCGACATCACGAGCGATAACTGGACTGCAATGCCATACGTCAAACAATTTAATATGCAATATACCAACGATGGCATGGCAACACTGAGCGGTGTAAAAAATGAAACACAAGACTCCACCGGGATAAAAACTTGGTATAATCCGTTAAATTATTTGTGTGGTGGCTAACATGCTCGCTTTTCGTCGCAAAACACAGGGTGTGACTCTACTTGAAATTTTACTCGTGTTAGCTATCGCGAGTTCATTGCTGATCATGATGTTGAATTATACGACTCAGCGATCGGATGAAATGCGTCGCACCAAAACCGTTTTACAAATGCAGCAAATTTTAAATGGCGGACTGAGTTTTTATATTAATAATTCCTTCTGGCCACTCAAAGACGCTTCCATTAGTAGCACATTATGTGATGATCCGGGTGGATGGACAGATACGAGCGCGCTTAAGCCGAATTACTTGCCGCGAGATTTAAACAATAATCCGTATGGCCAGCCATATTTTCTGAATTGCACGAATGTCGCCAATGGCGGTGGATTTTTCATCTATACCATTGCAAATAATCCAACGAATGCAGCCATTATTGCAGGTAAATTACCGATGGCTTATCGCACAACGACCGCTTTCATCACATCAAAACTTCCACCCCTTTCCTGCAAAGCCGGTAATGATTGCACGGTAGTAGTCGCAAGCGTCAATATTCCCGGGCAAAATTTGAATAATGCTCGTTCAGTTAATTTTGCATCCGTTTATTACAGTGGATCGTGTGTTCCCGCGCCGAACTGTCCTCCGAATATGAAACAAGACATTATGGTGATGCCTGCTTCTGTGAATGGTGTAAATGATAGCCCTGCTAGTTGTCCGTCTGGGTCTCCCTTCGATCCATCGCTTTGCACAGGCACCAAATCTTATTCGGTCAATGGTTTCACTGCCTTTGCACGAGGGATAGATCTCACGACTGGAAAACCAGGCGATCCGAATGGAGTAGGGACCAGTGCCCCGCTCAGTTGTCAAACCAGCAGAACGCCTGCTGCACAAAGCTGTGTGGCTAATCCTGATGGGGCACGATTTCAATCTGATGGTACGCTGTATTGGCGAGTTTGTTTATCTGTTACAACTGAAAAAGGGACAGTCTCTGCAACGCCAGGCTCACGCTACTTTATTCAACAAGGAAAAATGATGGGTAGTGTTATCGCAATCACGCGTTGTGTTCCCAATGATGGTAATGAATATCCTTCAGGATCGGTCAATGTGTATCTTGCTCCTTATCCTTAAGTTGTAGAAAACACCAATACATTACAAAACAAAAAAGCTTAACACGCCTTCCTCCTGCGGAGGCGGAGGCATAGGCGTCAAGCTAAGGAAATAATACGACGTGTCACTCTGTGCGCCAGACGTGTCACTCTGTGCACCAGACGTGTCACTCTATGCGCCAGACATGTCACTCTGTGCACCAGACGTGTCACTCTATGCGCCAGACATGTCACTCTGTGCACCAGACGTGTCACCCCGCGCTAGTCGCGGGGTCCGGGCTTGAAAATATAAAATAGGCTATTAATTTTTTTAATGGATTAAAGCCCAGCCCCGCGACTACCGCGGGTGACAGCTGTGCTGCTCACAAAAAATTTCTCTTAGCTTGACGCCTATGCTCCACAGGAGGAAGGCGTGCTAATCTTTTTTTATTTTATTCGGTGAGTATGTATTCATTTTACAAACAATTTACACATTTCAAATAAATCGTTTAAGATAGTCGAATGATTTAATGGAGTATGACAATGAAATGCGCCATTACTAAAATAATTTTTTCTGTATTGATTCTCATTCCCGCCATTTCATTTGCTGGCTGGCAAGTTGCAAAACCGGGTGCCACCGTTCCAAGCGAACCTTTTTTTCAAGCAGGTATGCAACAAAACACACCTTTTCTTCCGACATATGGCAATACCGCATTTCCGAATCGGTTCGCTCATGTTGGGCGTCCTGCTGCGATTTATGCCATCAGCGTGAGTGGATCACTCAAGGAAAATCTTGAGAGAATCATGGATCGATATCACTGGAAAGTCCTTTGGAAAGTGCCGTACGATTATAATTTCGATGGACGCGTGACCGGATCGAGTTTACCGAATGTCATCGAAAAATTATTACAACCCTTTCCGCTGCAAGCACGCATGTATATGTCTAACCGCACAATGACCGTCATCCCGAGGAATCCCTGATGTTATGTAAACGCATTTTAGTATTGTGCTTATCGATCATGGTGTTTTTGCCCGGGTGTAACTCGCCTGTTTACAATCAAAGTGAAGCGAATGTGGCTGATATCATCCAGCATGATGCTGCAATGAAATCGCAAATGGCACAAAAAACTAAACCCAATCCCACGTTGATCGTCGATCAAGGATTGTATGTCGATAAAACCCCTATCAGCATTGCAAGACAACCGATGTGGTTGCGCAATCGAATTGTTTTGCGCGGCGATCAATTGCCTTTTTCATATTACAGTCGAGCAATTGCGGAAGGTGGTGGTCACAATGTCTTAACGCATTATCAAACCGGTTTGAATGACAAGACCATGGTGTCTGTCAATTACGCGGGAACCGTTAAAGGCGCATTGGATTTACTGGCCTCGAAAACAGGATTCGTTTACAACGTGAATGGCTATGATGTCTATTGGCAAGCATTTATTACCAAAACATTTGATATCGCTTTCATGCCAGGATCTTCTGATTACATGATGGGCAAAGCATCGGGTGGAAGTAGTACCGGAATGATGGGCGGTGGCGGAGCAGGAGCAGGTACTGTGACCGGAGCGATCGATGACAGTTCTGGAGCACAATACAGTAACTTGAAAGGAACGCTTTCCGTTTGGAAAGATTTAGAAACGTCGATCAAACAATTAGTTTCCCCAGACGGCAAAGTGATGGTATCCGAAGCCACGACTTCTGTGACTGTGCGCGATCGCCCGACGAATGTGCGTTTGATTTCTCAGTTCATCAATAACCTGAATAATAATCTATCCAAACAAGTGCTCGTTAAAGTCGAAATTATTACCGTCACACTCGAAAATGATTTTAACTTCGGCATCAATTGGAATGTGATTCAACACGCCATTGGTAATGGGCAGTATCGGTTACTTTCTGATAACGGCGCACCGATTGCATTGACGACCAGTCCCACGCAGCTTTCATTGGCGATGACACAAGCGGGGATTGTCAATACGTTTACAAATAACGAGGGAACTCCTAACGCCGCTTCCGGTATTCAAACCTTAGTGAATGCATTACAACAACAAGGCAAAGTATCGATCGTGACGCAACCGCAAGTATTGTGTCAAAACAACCAAGTTTCTCAAATTCGCCTTATCGATCAAGAGGGTTATTTAGCCAGCATACAATCGACGAGTTTGGCAGGTGGTTCGGGAACATCTGGGAGTGCCGCCATCACTTCACAAATTACACCGGGCGCTGTCGTCACAGGTTTAACACTCTATGTGCTTCCAAAAATTTTAGGTAATCGCGTTTATTTACAAGTGAACGCAGATTTATCCAATAATTTGGGATTCAAAACGATTTCTTCCAATGGGCAAACCGTTATCCAAGGCATAAACGCTACAGGCACCAATTCAGCCATCCAAGTGCCCAATGTACAACAAAAACAATTTAATCAACGCAGCGTCATTGCATCAGGTGATACATTAATTTTGGCCGGGTTTAAACAAGTCACCAACAAAGTCGGCGCACAACAATTATTTGATTCCCAGGCATTAGGCGGCAAAACAGCACAACAAATCAATATAGAAACATTAGTATTGATTACCCCATTGATACTGCGTGGAATTGCATAAATGCCCTACATCATTCGTGAAGATGGCGAACGGTTCATCATACCGTCTTATCGCGATGTCTTAAGCGCTAAGAAGCCCGCTTTACTGAAAAAAGAAGTGTTGCTGCTGAGCGCCAGCTACGGCGAATACATCACGCTGCAAAGAAAAAACATCGATCAATACGAAGTTGCTTTTTCATCAGAACCTGGATATTTACTCGGCGAAACCGTCTGGCATTATTTCAAACGTCCCAAAGATTTAATTTATTGCGAAGCCATTCCGAATACGAATGAAGCTATTCTAGTTATCGTAAAAGGAGGCAGCGTCTACTTAGACGGCAGTTTTTCGATCGATAGCATTCCCGATGAATTAGTTGTTTTTCGTACGCAACAAAATTATTTCGAAATTTATATTCACGGCGATATTCCACTCAGCCAGACACCCGAAGAAGGTAAATTTTCACTGGATGCTTCTTCAGTTAAATCGTTTAATGTGCTGCCCAACCCCCTATTTCCAACCTTACCGACTCTCAAAGCATTTCAACTTCGACTGGTTGATCTCGCTTTAAAAGCGCAGGGAATTGGTGTCTTACCCCTTAAAAAAATAATCTTTGCCCTCGGCATTATTGCGCTGACATGGGGTGGAGTCATGTATTTATCGACCTCCAAAAAAGAATTACCTATCGCATTTGTCGGCGTAGTCAACCCCTATCAGCTGTACATCAACACGTTAACATCGCCTGCGCCAGTCTCTCAAATAGAAAACATTACTGCAAAAATTGCGCGGCTTTACACGATTCCCGGATGGGTTCCCACAACAGTGATCTATGCTTCCAACTCACTCAGAGCCAATATTAAATCATCGGGTGCAAAAATTAATGTCTTGTATGAATGGGCAACGATAAATCATGCAGCATTGCATATTGGCTCCACAGGAATTGATGTAGTATGGCCCGTAACCGTTCTGGACAGACCCAGACCGACAACGATTACTCCGTTGCAACAAGTCATCGCGGAAGTGCTCGATCGTACATCAACCGTGATGCAGGGAAATCACTTAACCTTGACGCCGATGATCGATCGAGGACGATTTTTTGAAACACAGCTTGCTATTTCATTTACCGATTTAACATTCGCAATGCTGGACCTTCTCGCTGAACAATTGAAAGACTTACCGTTAGTACTAGTCAAATTAACAATATCCATTAATAATGGAACACTGTCTGGTATTCTTGTACTTAAAGCATTAGGGAATTAATGTATGGCAGATAATTCATCCAAAACACCACCCCCTCAATTAACGACCAAGCAGAAAGTCATCGGCATTCTGACAGTCGTTATTTTCGGATTTATTATTTATGAAGTGATTGGACTTTTTTCGTCAGGAAAATCGGCTGAGCCGACAATTACGCCGCCGTCACCCGCATCGGCTACTCATGCCAAACAAGGAACGGCAACATCTGCTGCTCCCGCTCCTGCCGCTCCGCAAACACCTGCTCAATCAAATGGTCTGACAGCAGTGAATGTCATCACCCTGCCCAAAGGTGTCCTTGATTTACAAAAACAACAGGAACAGCAAGAAGCGTATCTGGAGTCCATTAACCAGTTGCAATTGCTGAAAGTAAGACGTGAAATCGCGGAAACAAACCAGGCTATCGCTTCTGCGAGATTAGCCACTGAAACAGCAAACAAAAGCATGAGTGATTTATTAACGCAACCGTCGCTGCCGCCTGCACCAGCGACATCTTATACGACAAAATTAGAAGGATCTGGCACACCAATCCAGAGCACAGAAAATGCAGAGCCAGCCAAACCACAAGCGGTGCTCGATGTGCCTTTTGTTGTCGTTTCCATTTCGATGCAGCTCAATCGCTGGAATGCTGTGCTGGGTTATCAGGATAAGTTATACAGTATTTCAACCGGTGATACGTTGTTTGACGGATCGACTGTTGTGTCGATCAGTAAAAATGGCGTTACTTTGATGAAAGATGGAAAAAAACGAAAACTGAGTATTCAAGCATCCATTTAATATGCAAAAACTAATCTACTTAGTTTTACTTATTTTTTTTGTGGCAACTCCCTGTTGGAGTGAAATGGCCCAGCAGGTGACTATTCCAGGTTACGCTCCAACGCCTGCTGTTACTCCTGTCACAACACCCATCACTCCGAAAAAAAATAATTCTTCTGCCGTCGTAAAAAAACCAAACCCTGTTCCAGCAACACAAGATGAATTGCGAGCACTGATGGAATCCGTTGATTTAAGTCAGTGGGGAACCATGCCATCTTATTTATGGACGTGCACACCGAGTTATATTGATGTTCCGATGTATAGCGCAAAAACTAAAATGCAAAAGGCATTTGATGAATTTAAAAAAGAAAACAAAGTTCTCACAAAAGAAAAAGCGGCACAAATCGCCGCTCTGTTAGGAAAACCTGCCACTTACCGCATTGTGGGATTGTATGCTGATTTTTGCCGTCTCAAAATAGCGGTGTTGAATGTAAAAAAACCGTATGGGCTCAACTGTCTTTTTATTATTTTGGAAGTTCGTCAATTGGCTCAACTTGCCACGCTTGTCGCAGAAAATACGGGCAAGGCTCAACCCCTTCCACCTGAAACATTCAATGCGATTCAAAATTTATTGGATAGCCGATGTCTTAAAGAAAACATCACCGCGATAGAAAATAATTAAGATGTTACAGAGCCGCGACCGTCAGGGAGCGTCACAGGTCTAGACCTTTAAAATCATCTAGAACAGTGACGCTCCCTCACGGTCGCGGCTCTGTAACAATCGTCACGCTCTAACACTTGAAATCACCTTCTAATCGAGTCATAGTAGATAAAATTTCAACCATTCCAGCCAAAAGAGGCAAAAAAATGCGTAGCCATGAACATAAAAGTGACGTAGATCACACATTTTTATTTAACGCTGTCATGACCGGCCAAAGAGAGGTTATTTTTGACCTGATAAATACTTCACCTGATGTATTTTTTAAACCTGCATCGACTCCAGTGCGTTGTCCCCCATCTAGAATCTTTGGACCAGGAACTACGCTATTACAAGTCCTATTTTGGTCATCAGAGCCGATACGAGATGAAGCAATAAGACGTTTATCAGGAACAGGGTTCAAAAAAGAAGTCGATGCTCATCGTAAAGCTTTTTCCTTCACGGGTCTCATGACATCCACAAACGGTGAAGAAATGCTTCAAAAAAAACAGTTTAGTTTTTCACGCATTCAAACTGCTTTAAAAGATAATGACTTCGTTACATTTCGCAATGAACTAAGAAATGCGCCCGGCTGGGTACCCCAAGTGATTTGTTACGGTGATATTTCTTCAGCATCGTGTTTGAGCGACCTAGGCAGAAACAAAGATCTTCGTTTCAATGATGCTGAGAAAACATCTTGGGAAGATTTTTTAACAAAGGATGTTTTTTGTGGCCTCCATTGGAAAGGGACTACTGATGGCTGGTCAGGAGCTGGGAGAGATACCATCCGTCCACTACGAAAAGGAGAACCCAATACTCCGGTACCCAACTCTTGCTGGGCTTTTGAGCGCCTCGCCAGCCTCTCTTTTTCCGCATACAAGCGCTTTGCTTTAGAAACCCATCAACTCGAAGAGGTTCCTCCCCTAACACTCCCTGTGATTAAATCAGGCATTAAAATACCCGATAATTTTTATTGTCCCCTCACCGGCAAATTCATGAAAAACCCAACACTCTATTTACTGGATGAAACAAGTGGTTGGTGTCACTACGAACTGGACGCCCTAACAGAACACGTTAAGAAAATTTATTCTGCACCTCTTAAACCCAATACGGGTACAGACAGGTATCCTTGTGCGCCAAGACAATGCGGAGGCCTTCTAGAAGACATACAACACTTTAAAGCGCTTCATCCCGAATTATTTTACGACCCTGTCACCCTTCAAGAACTCGTCATTCCACCCAAAAATAGTCCTGTAGTTACAGTAGCCGGGCCCACTCAACAAACGAGTGTGCCAGAAACAAAAACACCCAGCGAATCAGGTCGTTCGTCACAATTCGGTGTTTTTGGTTCATCCTCGCCAGGAACGGCTGAGCACAATCCACAAGCTGCGTCTGCACCTTCGGCTACCTCTGCACCACCCGCCATTATTCCAACTCCAAAAAAATATCTTTGCGCATACACAAAAAAATTGATGACGAATCCAGTTCACTATCATGTAGATGATCAGATCTATGACGAACAGACATTACTCAATTTTTTATTGGATAAAAAACTTTCTCTCGTAAACGCCAAAATAATTGATCTCAGTAAATTATTCACGCCGCTTCCTAAACTCCGGGAAGAGATAGAAGCGTTTAGAGAAAAAAATCCTTTAAATGCTCCGACACCCACATTGCACGTACGCTCAGGTATGAGCGCCTGAGCGTCATTGCAAATTGCTTCGCCGCACCTGCAATGATGATGGAGTTTGCATCTGTAACAATCGTCACGCTCTAACACTTGAAATCACCTTCTAATCGAGTATAATAGGCAAAATTTTAACCATTTTGATAATAAAGAGAGAAAAAATGTTCCATGCAGACGAGCACAAAGGTGAAACACCCAACGAAACCCTTTCTAAAAACATTATAACTGGCAACGAAAACGCCGTTTTAAAAACAATAGAAACTTCACCGAAGTTATTTTTAGAACCGCTATCAAAACCCTTTCATTGTCTAAAATCTACCGTTTTTGGAGAACAAACCACGCCATTAGGTATATTGATTTGGACGCGTGACCCGATGCTATTCAAAGTATTAGAGAGCTTACGCGAAAAGGGACTTGGAAATGAAGTCGATATTTACTGCAAGTCTTTTATGTTCACCGGTGTGATGGTCTCTATCAACGGTCAAGAAATGCATCAAGAAAGATATTATGATTTTTCACCCCTTAAAAACAATTCGGAAAAAGGAAATGCGCCTGCGGTTCACGATGCGCTGAAGAATGTACCCGGCTGGGTTCCTCAGGCACTGTGTGCTAATAACAGTTGTGATATGATTACGATCTTTTCTTACAGAGAATTCCCTGAAACATTCCGCAAACATCCAAGAAGTGAACAACCTCATTTTACAGAAGACCCCAACAAGACTTCTTGGGAAGATTTTTTGAAAAGCGATGATTATTGCGGCATAAGTGGCAGGCGATGGGGACACAGGTATAAGATAGATCTTCTAAGAAAGGGAGAAACTATGGGGAAAAACACCCTCAGCGTTTTTGACACACTAGACAAAGGCTCTTTTAGCATATACCAGGAATTTGCTGAGAAGACACACAAATTAAAGGTAACTCCTCAATTAACGCTCCCCGTCATGAAATCGGACGTTAAAATACCGAACGATTTTTATTGCACCTTAACAGATCAATTCTTGAAAAAACCCGCATTCTATTCCATGGCACGACAGGGAGCAGCTTGGTTTCATTATGAACTCGACGCTCTAATAGCACTCCTTAAGGAAAAAACAGGTTTATCAAACCTTCCGCCTAAGCCTAGTAATACCCATAATTATTACCCTTTTGAACCAACAGAGCATGAATCCACTCAACAACGGATAAATCTTTTTAAAACCCTCAATCCCGAACTGTTTTATGATCCTATCACAGGAGAAGAGCTATCCATTCCACCCAGAAATATCAAAGCAGTTGCGCCTCAACCTGCTCAACAAACACGTGCACCAGAAACAAAAACACCACAAACCGAATCGGGTTCTTCGCAGCTCGGTGTGTTTGGTTCGCGCTCGGCAGGAGCTGCTACGCCTGTTGCAATAACCCAAGCTGAGAATCCTCCTGCTGAATACAAGACTGAAATTCCAGACAAATATCGTTGTACGTTAACAAAAAAATTGATGACTGCCCCCGTTCAGTACATAGACGGTCACATCTATGAAAAAAGCGCACTAACCGATTGGTTGCTGAAACAAAACCTCTCTCCCGTAGGTGCTAAGATTGAGGTTGCTAATATAAGTAAATTATTAGAACCGCTCCCTGCACTGGAAAAAGAAATACAACAATTTAATAAACAGAACGCTTCCCCTGTTACGACATCCGCAGTGCATGTACACACTCTTGGTAGAAGTCCTTCTTGAAATGCTTCAACACCCACATTGCACTGACGCCCGGGGATCATCTGAGCCGTCATTGCAAATTGCTTCGCTGCACCTGCAATGATGATGGAGTTTGCAACAGCTCAGGCTTGGTTTCTATCATCTCTTGCAGCGTCACAACGGATGTAAAAAAACGATTGCCTAATGGCGCAGGAGAACCGCGTTGTAAAAGACGCTTAACCGTATCCGTATTTGATTTTTCTACGCTACTGACATAGTTGCCAGAAGGGTCATAGCGGTTTGCTAAAAAAGCACAACCAAGAGAATAACCCAACGGAAGCGGAGGATGTTTTTTTAACGCTTGAAAACATTCTATTTCTTCATCAATTTTTTGCTGTGAGGTTTCTATCCCAGCTCCACATGACAGACTTTTTCGTTATAGTCTTGAATACCTTTAAGAAAGAAGCAGGATTTTCATCATTGCAAACGACGATATTCTCTTCAGCCCATGGATCGAATTTTATAAAATCCTGATCTACTTCTTTGCATTTTTTCCCCATATTTATTTTAAACTGGGGAAGAAGGTTAACAAAAAATAATTAAGAAAATCTTAAAAAAAATGGGGTAAAATCCTTTTTCGCCAAAACTTCAATAAAATTATAAAGGAGTGACTATGAACCCCTTGAAAAAATTGTTTTTATTATTCATTTTCTGCAGCATGAGTCCGAGTGCATTTGCTCATATTAAAGCGGGCTGCACGACCTCGTCTCAAACTTTTACTTGCTGCCCCATTTATATTGGAGGCGGAACACATCCCCGGGAACGGTTGTTTAAAGACGGTTGGGTAGGGCTGTGGCAACTGGATGGAGATAATCCTTCGCCAGAGTGTCGGCATGACGAGAACGATCTTGTCATGTTGAACAGTTGCACTTCAGGTACAGTAGTCAACGGTACGCCGACAAATATTGTGCAAGTGTGCGCAGCTAAGAAAGGAGAGGTTAAGTTTTTAGAGTGATGGGTAACAGCTCAGCCCCTTCTAATAGCACGGCCTGTCACCCCGCAAAATTTTTGCCAACCGCCTTCCACAAAAACACGGATGGTTATGCAAAATTTTGCGCGGGGTCTGGTGATACAACAGGTTATCGTCATTGCGAGCGAGAGCGAAGCAACCTAGGCATTATTGTCCCCATGTAAAAAATATACGGATAAATTTTAGATGTTTTGTTTTGCCTTTCTTGCTAAAGAGACAATAGAGCCTAGATTGCTTCTCGCTCGCAATGACAAATATCTTTTTGAAGTTGGGACCAGAGACCCCGCAAAAATTTTGCCAACTGCCTTCCACAAAAACACAGATGGTTATGCAAAATTTTGTGCGGGGTCTGGTGATACAACAGGTTATCGTCATTGCGAGCGAGAGCGAAGCAATCTAGGCATTATTGTCCCCATATAAAAAAATATACGGATAAATTTTAGATGTTTTGTTTTGCCTTTCTTGCTAAAGAGACAATAGAGCCTAGATTGCTTCTCGCTCGCAATGACAAATATCTTTTTGAAGTTGGGACCAGAGACCCCGCAAAAATTTTGCCAACTGCCTTCCACAAAAACACAGATGGTTATGCAAAATTTTGTGCGGGGTCTGGTGATACAACAGGTTATCGTCATTGCGAGCGAGAGCGAAGCAATCTAGGCATTATTGTCCCCATATAAAAAAATATACGGATAAATTTTAGATGTTTTGTTTTGCCTTTCTTGCTAAAGAGACAATAGAGCCTAGATTGCTTCTCGCTCGCAATGACAAATATCTTTTTGAAGTTGGGACCAGAGACCCCGCACAAATTTTTGTAATATGCCTGCTTTCTTATCTGGAACAGTTGTCAAAAATTTTGTGGGGTGACAAGCCGTGCTACTACTCTTTCCTCACTTCCAACAAATGAATCCGACGACTATCACTGTGCAACACTTTAAAACGATAATGATCGATATGAATCATCTCACCGCGCTTGGGCAAATGACCTAATTTTTTTAAAATTAAATCACCAATCGTATCCATTTCATCATCGCTAAAATTTGTCCCAAAATATTCGTTGAAATCATCCAGAACAGTCGATGCTTTTACCGTATATGCACCATCTTCGTGTTTTTTGATATCATCGTCTTCATCAATATCATATTCATCTTCAATATCACCGACGATTTGTTCCAATACATCCTCAATCGTCACAAGTCCAACCACTTGACCATATTCATCAATCACAATCGCCATATGATTTCGGGTAGCGCGAAATTCCCGCAACAAAATATCCAATCGTTTACTTTGTGAAACAAAAACAGCAGGCCGCAAATTTTCGCTAATTGAAAATTCACGCGTTTGATCAAATTCATATTTTAATAAATCTTTCGCAAGCAAAATACCAATGACATCTTCATTTTCAACCACAGGGAATCGCGAATGCGCAGACTCAATCACAACGGGTAAAATTTCTTTGAGTGTTTTATTTTTTTCAAGGGTGATCATTTGCGATTTGGGAACCATCACTTCACGCACTTGCATTTCAGAAACTTGCAGAACGCTTTCGATCATGCTGAGCATTTCTGCACTTAAAATATCGCGCTCTTCCGCATCGCGAAGGACGTCGACTAATTGCTCTCGATCTTTCGGTTCGCGAATTAATAAATCACTTAACCGTTCGAACCACGAACGTTTTTCTTCTTCCAGGTTCATTGCTTCTCTCCCTTCACACAATATGGATTACCAAAACCCAATTCAGCAAGCACATTGATTTCTTCTGCTTCCATGATTTCTGCATCGGAATCTTGTTCGTGATCGTAACCTAATAAATGCAACGTACCATGTACAACCATATGCGCCCAATGCGCTTCCAAACTTTTGTCTTGCTCTACCGCTTCTTCGCTCACCACGTCTGCACAAATGATAATATCGCCCAAGAGAGGAATAGTTTCATTCTGCTCAATTGGCATATCCAGAGGAAATGATAAAACATTGGTGGGTTTATTTTTGTGGCGATAAGTAGAATTTAATTCTGTCATTTCATTTTTATCGACGATGCGAATGGTGAGCTCTGCTGACGGCATTTTATTTTTTAAAACAGTGGTGGCCCAACGTTTAAACTTAACAGTAGCAGGCAATGATTTAGCAACAACCATCCGTTGAATTGTGATCTCGTACATTCACTATTTGCCTTTTTTATGCTGGTGATTTTCGTATGCTTCAACAATGCGTTGCACAAGAGGATGGCGAACCACATCGCTCGCTTCAAATTGAGTGAGACTGATTCCGCTGATATTTTTTAAAACGTCCACTGCATGAATTAAACCGGAATCCTGTCGATTGCTTAAATCAATTTGAGTAATATCACCGGTGATAACTGCTTTTGAATTAAATCCAATACGCGTCAAAAACATTTTCATTTGTTCTGATGTCGTATTTTGGCCTTCGTCTAAAATGATGAATGAATCATTCAACGATCTTCCGCGCATGTAAGCGAGCGGTGCGAGTTCAATAATATTTCGTTCAATCAATTGACTGACTTGATCAAACCCTAACATTTCGTAAAGTGCATCATACAATGGGCGTAAATAAGGATGAACTTTTTGCGCCAGATCGCCTGGCAAAAATCCTAATTTTTCGCCTGCTTCCACAATCGGTCGAACTAAAATAATTCGACTGACGCGCTCTGCTTCTAATGCATTGACCGCGCAAGCGACTGCCAGATAGGTTTTCCCTGTGCCGGCTGGCCCAATCCCAAAATTGATATCGTGATTTAAAATATTTTTAATGTAATGAACTTGGTTTTCACCACGGGCTGTGATGGTTTCACGCTTTACTCGAATTTCCATACGAATACTCTGATCATGTGCATTTCCGATTAAAGATTTTTGAGCTGCTTGTAAATATAAATGAACTTCGTGCGAGGCGAGATGCGCTCGTTTTCGAGCTTCCTCGTAAAGATCCGTCAAGGCTCTCACCGCTTTTTCTACTTTATGCGGATCACCGCTCACGGAGAATGTGTATCCCCGTTGTTTAATTTCCACTTCTAGGCGGTTTTCAATCAGACGAATATGCTCGTCACATCGGCCACAAAGATTCAGCAACTGTCGATTATCTTCAGGGCTTAATACAATCACTTTTGAATAGTATGTCGTTTCCAAGGGTTATATCGATCCTCCAGTGTACTACTGTCATTCCCGCGAAGGCGGGAATCTATCTGAATGGATCCCCGCCTTCGCGGGGATGACACAGTTATAGGTTCGGGGATGACAATAATGTAGTGTGCTTCCCTAGTTAAGTATAACCTATTATTCAATTTCTCCACGCAATGAGTTCGTCAGACTGTCCGTAATGCGAACACGGATCATTTGACCAATCAAGGTCTTATCACCAGCCAGATTGACGACGCGATTATTCTCTGTACGACCCGTAATTTGCTCAGGATCTTTTTTGGAAGGCCCCGTCACGAGAATCGTTTGAACCGTCCCGACCATACCGTCACTGATCCGCTTACCATTCAACAAGAGGCGATTTTGCAACACGCCCAAGCGTTGTTTTTTCACGTCCATTGAAACATCATCCGGCAATTGCGCGGCGGGTGTCCCGGGACGTGGACTATAAATAAAACTAAACGATGTATCAAAACCGATTTCATGAATTAAATTCATTGTCTCTTCAAAATCAGTTTCTGTTTCGCCAGGGAATCCGACAATAAAATCCGAAGACACCGAAATATCAGGGCGCACTTTACGTAATCGACGAATTTTGGATTTATATTCGAGCGCCGTATAACCGCGTTTCATCGCGGATAAAATACGATCAGAACCACTTTGTACCGGCAAATGCAAATGATTAGCGAGCTGAGGGACATTTGCATAAGCCTCGATGAGCGAATTCGAAAAAGCCAGTGGATGGGAAGTCGTAAAACGAATACGCGCGACCCCTTCGATCGCAGCGGTATATTGAATCAGTAATGCGAGATCAGCCACTCCACCTTCGTGCATCGGACCCCGATAATCATTCACGTTTTGTCCGAGCAAATAAATTTCACGGACACCCTGTTCAGTCAGCGCGACAATTTCAGCTAACACACTATCAAATGGGCGACTGATTTCTTCACCGCGCGTATAGGGAACGACACAAAAACTGCAATATTTGCTACATCCTTCCATGATAGAAACATACGCGCTTGGGCCTTCGGCGCGCGGCTCTGGCAAGCGATCAAATTTTTCAATTTCAGGAAAACGAATATCCACGACGGGTTGACGTTTTTCTTTTACTTCCGTCACCATTTCGCCTAAACGGTGCAGGGTTTGTGGGCCAAATACAAGATCCACAAAAGGCGCTCGCTTAATAATCGCTGCTCCTTCCTGACTGGCAACACAACCGCCCACGCCAATAATCACATTCGGATTGTTTTCTTTTAATATGCGAAAACGGCCCAACTCAGAAAACACTTTTTCCTGGGCTTTTTCGCGGATCGAACACGTATTTAATAACAACACGTCGGCTTCATCGGGATTGGTGGTTTTTTCCAATTGATGGGAAGCGCGAAGCACGTCAGCCATTTTGGATGAATCGTACTCATTCATTTGACAGCCGTGCGTTTGAATGTAAACCTTACTCATAAGGGCCTCTTTTTCTGACTGCCATTAAGTTAGCAAGGCCTTTACCGAAGCGTCATCCCGCGACGCTTTTTAAGCGGGACCCAGTGACTTTCTTAAATTTTATTCGAAAAAATAGCTCAAAAAAGTCGCTGGGTCCCGCTTAAAAAGCGTCGCGGGATGACGCTCCGGTAAAGACCGTGCATACCTCTGCTAACTTAATGGCAGAGCCTCTTTACTCTAGGTGGCATATAATATGCGAATGAATGAAGAATTGAAACAACGAGTCGAAAAATGCGGGATTAACCGTATCAAACGGCATATTTTTCTCTGTTGCGACCAGAGAAAGCCCAAATGCTGTGATTTGGCAGCAGGTCTCTTGGCCTGGGATTATTTAAAAACCCGACTGAATGAGCTCGGGCTCGATCAGGCAGGGGTTTATCGCTCAAAAGCCAATTGTTTGCGCATTTGTCGACAGGGCCCTATCGCAGTTGTGTATCCCGAAGGGGTGTGGTATCACTCCTGTCATCCCGATGTGTTAGAACGTATTATCCAGGAACATTTGATTGGCGGTGTTCCCGTAGCAGAGTACATGATCAATGACCCGCATTTACCAAGCAACTCCATTAAGTAAAAATTCCACTCTCACTCTCGATGCAAATGCGAGCCATCATTTAGCGCACGTATTACGCGCAAAAGTCGGTGAAAAAATTATTTTGTTTAATGGCCATGGCGGAGAATATTCTGGCGTTATTCAACAAATAAATAAAAAAAATGTTGTCGTCGCCGTGAATGAATTTACAGCGACCTCGGTGGAAAGTGCGTTAGATATTGGGTTAGCACAAGGTATTTCTCGCGGCGAAAAAATGGACCACACGATTCAAAAAGCAGTTGAGCTAGGCGTTAAAAAAATTATTCCTTTATTCACAGAGCGCTGTAACGTAAAACTCGATGCAGAGCGCAGTGAAAAACGATTGCAACATTGGCGATCGATCGTGATCAGTGCGTGTGAACAATCGGGGAGAAATGACATCCCTGAAATACAAATGCCGCAATCGTTCACTCAGTGGGTCTCGCATGTTCATGCGGATTTTTGTTTAGTATTATCGCCGCACGCGAAAAAAAAATTAAATGATTTGGCGATCCCATCGACGGCTCGCGTGATTTTATTAATCGGCCCTGAGGGAGGATTGAGTCAGCAAGAAATCGATTTCGCCACGCAACATCATTTTTTACCTTTAAATTTAGGCCCTCGCGTGTTGCGTACTGAAACAGCTGCAGTTGCGGCGATGAGTGCGTTGCAAAGTGTGTATGGTGATATGGGATAAATATATTGTTCAAAACCGCGACCGTGAGGCCGAAGGATCGACACGATTTTCTGACTTTGTTATAAAACAAAAAACGCTTAGCACGCCTTCCTCCGCAGGGGGAAGGTGATGCGAAGCGTCGGAAGGGGGGATGTTGTTTATTTTCTCGCGGCTTCAAAAAGCATATTTGATTCCCCCCATCCGGCCTTCGGCCACCTTCCCCCTGCGGAGGAAGGCGTGCTAAGCGTTTTTTGTTTTATAACAAAGTCAGAAAAAATCGTGTCGATCCGTCAGTCCGCAGGGGGAAGGCGTGCTAAGCATTTTTTGTTTTATATCAAAGTCAGAAATGGGTGTAGACTTGACGCAAATGACTAAAATACCTTTGCTTTTATTGCCAGGCTTACTTTGTGATGCTGAAGTTTGGTCATATCAATGCCGCGAACTTGCAGACATCACAGATATCATCATTCCTGATCTGAGCCATGCAGCATCACCACATGACATGGTTAAATCAGCTCTCATTAGCGCACCTCCCCAATTTGCACTAGCAGGCCATTCAATGGGTGGTTGGGTAGCACTGGAAATAATGAAACAATGTCCTGAACGTGTTTTAGGATTAGCTCTGCTCAACACAACTGCTTTACCTGATACCAAAGAAAAACAGGATGCACGCCTAGCGATGCTCGCGATGTTCGATAGTGAAAATAATTTTCCTATTATCGAAAAATTATTGCAGTTATTTGTTCATAACAATGCGGTTGTCTCTTCAGTTAAAAAAATGTTGGAAAGGAACTTATTCGCATTTGCTAACCAGGAAAAAGCTATGATTCAGCGAGAGGATTGCATAGCATCACTTGATTCCATAAACTGCCCAACATTAATTATTCATTCAGAAAACGATGCTGTTTTTCAATATGAAGATAGTTATTTTTTAGCAACAAAAATCAAACATACAACCTTAGTTGTCATAGAAAACTGTGGCCATATGAGCCCAATGGAATCCCCTAAACAAGTTACCGAACTTATGCGAATATGGTTAAACTCGTTCACCAGGTAAGAGTTTGTCGCAAACTCCATAAAACTAAAAAAGGTATACACTTGAGAAATAAAAACAGCGAATCACAAAAATTTATTACCCTTGAGACGATTAGCGCTCGTATTTTATTATGCGCAACCATATTGGCGCTTTGTTTGAGCAATACGCCGCTCCATATCTATTATGAAAATTTTTTTCATACTTATAGTTTTTGGCAATTTGGAAGTTTACATTTTAAAACTAATTTGCTTTTTTTAATCAATGACGGTTTGATGACTATATTTTTTTTAGTGGTCGGTCTTGAAATTAAATATGAAATATTAAACGGTAATTTAAATACTCTACGCAAAGCCACATTACCTGGAATAGCGGCTGTAGGCGGCATGATGGTTCCTGCGCTTATTTATGCCGGGCTTAATTATCACAACCCCGCCATGCTGCGTGGTTGGGGTGTTCCCACAGCAACAGATATTGCATTTTCACTGTCAGTCGTATCTCTATTAGGAAATAAAGTTCCACCTGCTTTAAAAACATTTCTCATTGCATTGGCAATTTTAGATGATATTGCGGCCATTATAATCATTGCGTTATTTTATACGGATCATTTCTCCCTTGTATTTTTCAGTGCGTCGTTTATTTGTTTAGCCATATTATTTTTATTAAATAGATTCGGCATAACAAAACTTTCTGCTTACATATTCATTGGATTCGCTTTATGGATTTGTCTACTCAAATCAGGAATACATCCCACATTAACAGGCGTCATGATGGCGATGATGATCCCTCTACAAAATCAAAAGACCTCACAATCTCCCTTGAAAAAATTGAAACACACTCTTCATCCCTGGGTTGCATTAGTCATATTACCTTTATTTGCCTTTGCCAATGCGGGAATTTCATTGATTACCATGCACAAAGAAAATTTACATATAACAATAATATTCGGCGTTTTATTCGGATTATTCTTCGGCAAACAAATGGGTATTTTTGGCGCATCATTTTTAGCTGTAAAATTAAAACTTGCATCTTTACCTGATCATATTAAATGGAGTGAGCTTTATGCGATCGCGATTATTTGTGGAATAGGCTTCACTATTAGTTTATTTATAGGGACCTTAGCATTTACCACAGAAAGTTATTTGAATTCAATTAAACTGGGAGTCTTGGGAGGCTCATTTCTGTCGGGATGTGCTGGATTTTATTTGCTATCACGATCTCACCCATCGCGGAAAAAATGATATTAAAAACATGTGGTTAACCGCGAATCCTCGTTGATTTCCTGATAGCCTATTTGTCACCTGCAACTACCGCGAAATGAATTAATGGCTGTATTGCTTCCTTTTGAACCGTTGAATTAGTTGGTGAACCCTATCGAACTCAAAATCATGACCGAATGGATTGACGCCAAAGCAAAGAGTGGTTATGGTAAGTATCTAATGGAATAAACAAGGATTTTTGAAAACCGTATGAATGAAGTGATTGGGTTTTTATCAACCATTTCAAAATAGGGTTATCAAAATGGAAAAGACCATCATTCACTCACGTAAAGGAGCTACTCATGAGCATCAATAAAACGTTATTAAGTGCAACTTTAGCAACCGCAGCTGCTGTTTGTTTCGCAGTTGCTCCAGTCGCATCTGTTGCTGCTTCAAGCCACAAAGTACCCTGCTATGGCGTTAATGGTTGCAAAGGTCAAAGCCAATGCAAAACAGCTAAATCCACTTGCAAAGGACAAAACCAATGCAAAGGCCAAGGCGTCATGATGAAAACAGAAAAGCAGTGCAAAAAATTAAAAGGCAGCACCGAAGAACCTAAATCTTAATCTGGAAGATATCTTGAGTGCGTATATTTGTACGCACTCATTTTTTTTGCTGAGAAAATATGGAAAAAACTTTTTTAGGCTACGGACTAGGTTTACGAACAGATCATTACGAAACCATATTAAACACAAAACCCGCTGTGGATTGGTTTGAAGTGATCACTGAAAATTATTTAGTCCCCGGTGGAAAACCGCATTATTATCTTGAAAAAATACGCGAACACTACCCGATTGTCATGCACGGCGTCTCAATGTCCATCGGCAGTTCTGATCCGCTCGATTGGACCTATTTAAACGAAGTAAAATCTCTCGCACATAAAACTCAACCCAAATGGATTTCCGATCATTTGTGCTGGACGGGTATTCATGGAAAAAATACGCATGATCTTTTACCGCTGCCTTACACAGAAGAAACTATTCAGCACGTCGTCAATAGAATTATTCAAATTCAAGATTTTTTACAACAACGCATTTTGATAGAGAACGTTTCCAGTTATGTTTCTTATAAACAATCCACTCTAACTGAATGGGATTTTTTGAAAGAAATTAGCAACCGCGCAGATTGTTTGATTTTATTGGATATCAACAATATTTACGTGAGCTCATTCAACCATGAATTTAAACCAGAAACGTATCTAGCCGCTCTGCCCAAAAACCGTATTCAACAAATTCATTTAGCCGGTCATTCAAATATGGGCGATTATATTATTGATACACACGATCATGAAATCATTGATCCTGTATGGGATTTATATGCGCTCGCTCTAGAAAAATATGGATTGGTCTCTACCATGATTGAGCGTGACGACAACATTCCTTCTTTATCGACGCTGATGACAGAGCTCAAGCGCGCCAAAAAAATAGCTCGTTCTGTTTTAATGGAAATGGAAGCATGAATGATTTAAGCCATTTACAAAATAAATTTCAATCTTATTTAATCCATGATGATTGCAATATCCATGCTGATATTGAAGAAACAAAAAAAGTTTCCGCCACAACGCGTTTAGAAATTTACAGCAATGCGTATCGATCTCGTTTAATCGAAGCTTTAGCGTCCAACTATCCTGTTTTGCAAAAAACGCTTGGAGATGAACCATTTCAAGAATTAGCTTTACTTTATCTGGATGCTTATCCTTCTACATTTCGATCCATTCGTTGGTTTGGTGATCGATTAGAATTTTTTTTGCGAGAACATGATCAATATGCGGAGCATCCCTATTTAGCAGAATTATCAAAATTAGAATGGCACATGACACTCACATTTGATGCGCCTGATCGCGAAGTCATTGGTATAGAATCTGTCATGCAAATTCCTCCGTATGATTGGGCTATGATGCGCTTTATTTTACATCCATCAGTTTACATTCTCGATTTTCAATGGAATGTTATCGCATTATGGAAGAATGTTTCTGATAAGCCAATGCACAATACTTTTTCAATACCTTATATTTTTTGGCGAAAAGATTTAATCAGTCAGTATTGTTCACTTCCCGAAGATGAGCATTATGCAATAGATGCCATCATGAAGGGACATACGTTTGGTGAAATATGTGAAGGCTTATGTCGATGGGTTGATGAGCAAGATGCGGCATTACGCGCTGCCTCTTTACTAAAAGGATGGATCAGTTCAAAATTAATTTCAGCTGTTGAAATCAATCAAAAGGAGAGTGCCCGTGAAAAAAATGGATAAGATTATTATGTCTGCAATCACCGCGGTATTTAGTGTAACTATTTCCAGCGCTATCGCAACAACAAAAGGTTCTGCAACAGAGCAACAACCTGAAAAATGTTATGGTATCGTAAAAGCAAAATCAAACGATTGTGCGACAGCAAAACAATCTTGCGCGGGTTCTGCGACGAAAGATAATCAACCTGATGCATTTATATTTCTTCCCAAAGGTGCGTGTGAAAAAATCGTGGGAGGTCATTTGACTGCTACGGAAGAAAAGAAATAACCCCACTCAATTTTAAGGATAAATGACATGAAAAAATGGATCCGTTTTTTAATTGTTTCACTCTCATTTTTATTTTTTGGTATTGCACACGCAACAGATACGACCTACACAATCGACCCCAACCATTCTTATGTGCTGTGGCGCATCAGTCATTTTGATTTTTCTCATCCATCCGGCAAATGGATGGTGACAGATGGCAAAGTCACTTTAAATAAAGAAAAACCACAAGACAGTAAAGTTAATGTGGTCATTCACGTCAACGACCTCATCACTGGACTGCCTGAATTAGATAAACATTTAAAAGAACCTTTGTTTTTCGATGTAGAAAAATATCCGCAAGCGACTTTTGTCAGTGATAAAGTCACAGTAACTGGAAAAAATACTGCGGATGTTCATGGCATTTTGACAGTGCGTGGCGTCTCTAAACCGATTGTTCTGCATGTGAAGTTAAACAAAATCGGCATCAGTCCCATTACCAATAAAGAAACCGTTGGATTCACTGCGACAACTACCTTAAAACGTTCTGATTTTGGCATGACAACTTTATTGCCTGGTTTGGGAGATCAAGTTCAAATCAACATTGAAGCAGAAGCAGCTAAATCATGATGCTCGGATGGAATTCACTGAAAAATTCAACCACTCATTACGGAAAAATGGCCATTCTCCTTCATTGGATAATGGCTCTTCTTCTGATTGGTTTAGTCATTTTGGGTTTGTATATGGTGAAACTACCGATCGGACTTCAAAAACTCAAACTATATGGTTGGCACAAAGAATATGGCATTTTAGCGCTTATGTTAGTGATTGTGCGTTTTACGTGGCGTCTTGCCAATCAAACACCGTCGCTCAATATCCCGATCCTGGAAAAAATCGCGGCTCGCACTGTGCATTGGCTTTTTTACGTATTTATGTTTGCGTTGCCTGTGACAGGTTGGTTAATCACTTCTGCCGCAGGATTGCCTGTTTCATTTTTTGGATTATTTGTTTTACCTAATCTGGTTTCTTCCGATCCACAATCATTATCTCTATACGAAGAAATTCATGAATGGTTAGGCTATGGTCTGATTGCAACTTTTTTTCTTCATACTGCTGCGGCTTTAAAGCATCATTTTATTAACAAAGACGATATTTTGAGAAGGATGTTGCCATGAATTCCGTTCATTTAAAAAAAATCATTTTTATTTTTTTATTATTACCATTGATGGCATTTTCAGATATTCCTTCGTGGAAAATAATCCCAACCGAAAGTTCCATTACTTTTACTGCGACACAAAATGGTGCGCCGGTGACAGGGACGTTTACAAATTTTTCGGGTGATATTTATTTTGATCCTGCCCAATTGGATAAATCGCATGTGAAAATAATTGTTAATATGGGCGCAATATCAGATTCTTATAATCAACTTTCTGATACGCTGAAATCGACTGACTGGTTTAATACTCAATCATTCCCACAAGCTGTTTTTGAATCTACGGGATTTACTAAAACAGGAGATAAAACGTATCAAGCGAAAGGTACGCTGACTATTCGAGATAAAACACAGCCGATTATTTTAAATTTCACACAGCAAGAATATTCTCAAACGAAAGCAAAAATGACGGGGAGTACCACAATTAAACGTACTGCTTTTGGTGTGGGGCAAGGGGAGTGGTCGGATACAAAAGCAGTGAAAGATGATGTGCAAATTAATTTTACGGTGAGCGCGATAAAAAAATAAAATGAGGATCAGATACACAAACTAGCTTTGTCATCCTGTAAAAAGCTTAGCACGCCTTCCTCAGCCCTGCGGAGCATAGGCGTCAAGCTAAGGAAATAATACGACGTGTCACCCTGTGCGCCAGACGTGTCACCCCGCGCGCCAGACGTGTCGCCCTGTGCGCCAAACGTGTCACCCCGCGCGCCAGACGTGTCACCCCGCGCTAGTCGCGGGGTCCGGGCTTGAAAATATAAAAATAGGCTATTAATTTTTTTAATTGATTAAAGCCCAGCCCCGCGACTAGCGCGGGGTGACAGCTGTGCTAGCGCGGGGTGACAGCTGTGCTACCGCGGGTAACAGCTGTGCTACCGCGGGTAACAGCTTGTGCTACTTACAAAAAATTTCTCTTAGCTTGACGCCTATGCCCTGCGGAGGAAGGCGTGCTGAGCATTTCTTGACAGAAGTCAGGAAAAATTTTGCGGTGACAGACCGCGCCCTAACTCCCTTTATTTATTTTACGGCACACACTTAAACGTCCACCGCGCATCCACATCCCATTCTCGCCCTTCTTCCGGACAATCATTTCTTGTCTCTGTCACACCCAGAAGCCGCGAATTGGAGCATTGACCATTCATCTGACAAATAGTATCTGCACTTTCTTTTCCTTTATCACGCAAACAGGTTCCCATTTTTTTTGATTCAGCTGTCGTAATTTTTTCACATCGCTCTACCAACATAGCGCAATTTACATTCGTCGTGTATTTGACGGGCGAACAAGCAGGAACAAATTTTCTGGCACTTCCCGTATACTTTCTGAGGGTCGCATCTAACAACGATTGTCGCGCACTGAAATGTAAATAACTCATTCCTTCAGCAGCAGCGACACGTCCGCGCGGTGTAGGCGGGTGACTACAGTCGATCACATGAATTATCAGATAAACCGTGTCACCATTCTTTTTCCTCAGCGTGATTTCGATGCTATCCCCGCCTTTACCATTTCCCATGATTTGCACGCCGCCGCCAGTACCATCTTCTTCTTTGGCATAACCATGTTGATTTTTTCCTTTCGGTGTTCCCTGAACAGCACCATCATTTCCTTTCCATTCTGAGGGATACCATACACCATACCAATTACCATCGTTACAAATCGTGACGTGATAGTGGTGCGGTTGATCTGGGGTTTGAAGAGGATTTTTATAATCTGTCGGTTCTCTGTTCGGTGGAATGCCCGTATATTCCACTGGGCCGATGGTTCCGCCATAGCTCCAACAAATTCCGAGAGTACAAAACCAAACGACTAAACTCGATAAAAAAATTTTTGCGATATAAGATTTCATCTGCGGCTCCTTTGCTTAAATCCATTCTATGCTTCCCTAATATAATCACCCACCCAATGAATTTCACTCATAAAATGAAAAAAATTCTTTGGGAAGAAATACTAAATAGTCGTCCCTGAAAAACACGGCGTCATTGCGAGGAGCTCTTTTTGCGACAAAGCAATCCAGAAAGATATTGCAAAAGTCTCCTGGATTGCTTCGCTACGCTCGCAATGACGCCGTGTTTTTCAGGGACGATTCAATAGAAAAGTTTTCGATTTTAGTTAGTCGCTGGCGCGAAATTAAAATGTAGGGTGGATTAGCCCCGCACTTGTTGCGGGGGTTTTTTACGACGTAATCCACCTTTTCGCAGTCACTAATTATAATCACCCACCCAATGAATTTCACTCATAAAATGAAAAAAATTCTTTGGGAAGAAATGCTGAGACTCTGTCATGCCAGCATGCTTTTAGCTGGCATCCAGTGTCATATTTGGCTACGCCGCGTCGGAGTAGCCAGAAGAGAAGGAGAAGGAAGAGCACCACGAACCACCTGAGGAGCATCGCCAGTCAGCTTTCCATTTTTTTCCATCCATCCTAGAAAGTAACAAGCTCTTCGAGTTCTGTAGCCTTCTTCTGTACGTTGCGCGTGCTCAAGCATTTCTTTGAGTGACCACTTCTCGTCAAAATTACTCCACGTCGGCCCGATTTCTCGAGCTCGCAATTTTTTATGCTGTGCGATAATTTGTCGCTTGGCATCCTCTTCATTCTTTGCTGGTGATGCAAGTGAAAAGCCCTGTATTTCATGAACCTTGTTAGTAAAAGAGTCATCGTTGTCGTTGATAAACCCTTTCTCGACACACGCATTTCGAGTCCTGGATTTCTTTTCTTTCGCATAAAAAAGAATTTCTCTAAGCGACATCTCTTTGTCTAGACCCGTTCGAGTCAGCCAACCATCTGCGTCTCGCCACCTTTTATGTTCAGCAACAATTTCTTCTTTAGCCTTTTGCTCCCCGGGCGATGGAGGCTGTCCCGTCGTCCTTGGGCCAGCAAACAGAGTGAGCCACCGCTGCACCGTCTTAGCGGGTTCTAGTTGTAGTACAGCAGGAGCCTCTCTTCCTCTATCACCTAAATCATCCGCTTTCGTCTCTTCAGAAGAGAAACGCGCTGGATTCATCTCGTATAAAAGATCCTTCTCGTTATTCTCTAGAACATGAAGCTCGACAAAAGAAGGCGCCTTGTCGCTTTGATTTCCGGGAGTAACAACCTCTAAGATTTTGACAGCTTCAGAAAGAGCACTGTCAACACTGCTTTCAAACGTATCGATTTTTTGCCAATTCCACTTTTCCTCTTCTTCTCGATCATCGCCAGAATCATCAGACTGGTCGCCCTCACGGGAAAGAAGAACCGCCCGCCTTTTTCCTACAATTTTGCCATTAGCAACGTTTAAATACGTTACGAAACAGTCAGAAGGAGACGGCTCATCATCACTCCTTAGCAAAAACCCATCGGATTTAAAAAGACAGGTAGTCCTAATGTCAACCTCCCCCCCAGTAACGCCTTGTTCATTATTTTTTTGAGACCACCGTACAGCGTTCATACATATTTCATCTGCGCGAATACGAAGGAGTACTTCCTCTCCCTTTAGAAGAGAGACGCCAGTCCGGTTAAATTTTTTTACTACTTCCGCTTTTTCTCCTTGAAGATGAGCGCGCTCTTCGGGAGTCAGTTCTGACATGGTTTTTTTGTAAAAAGCACTTAAAGAATCTAAGAGTTGTTCTCGGATTCTTTCGTCAGTTGGCGCAGGAGGAAATAACGAAGGGCGACGGCTTGCTGAAGGAGATGCTGGAAGAGGTGTTGGAGCAGCTGCAGTGCTTTGTTTTTTTTGTTGTTGGCTTGTTGTTACTGCTCCTGTAGAAGCTCCGATTGACGGCCGCACGGGAGAAGGAGATTGAAGCTCTGCTGTAGTAAGCTGCTCTCTTTTCTTTGAGACCCAAACAGGATCTGTAACGGTGTACGCATAGAGTTTTGGTATTTTATTTTTATCAGTAAGCATCAGCAAATCTTCGCTAACTTGAGAAAATGCGTTCTTGACTTGCTCGTCAGTTGCTTCTTTTAGACCCTCAATAGGTTGCCCTGAACTATCAATCCGACTCTCGTATTGTGTTTTTGATACTACAATATTATCAATAACTCTTACTAAACAAGTCTCAGTAGACTGCCGCTCCTCCTCATCACTTTCATGGCGGTCCGTCATAATATTGCTTATTACAAATTCATTTTGCTTAAAACGGCACACCCTGGTTTTTTCCAAGAAGCTGCGACGATCTCTTACCGACAATTCAGCAGCCATAAATATTTCATCTTTGCTAATATGAAGAGATATCTTCTTATCAGAAGATATTTTATATTCTCGTACTACCTCTGTTCCCGCTTGAAGACAACCCCGCTCGTAGTCATTTAAGGTTGTCATGGTGTTCTGATAGAAAGAACTCAATCTTTGCGTCGGTGATGGCTCCTTATCTTCTTGTTTTAATGGTGCGGAGGCAGGGGAAAGTGTAAGAGCTGACTCTGGTGGCGCAAGAACTGCCAAGAGATCCCGCTCTCTCTCTGCGGCTTGATCGAGAAACGGATCGCGAGACATTTTTTCTGTGATTGGTGTTTTAGAAGCAACAATCTCCGAAGCTGCAGCAGCTTCAGAAAAAGCATTGTCGATATTTAGATCAAAAATCTCTTTTGCGTCGAGCCAGCGGTCTAGAACCCGCTCGTTCTCTGGGTAACGAGGAGGAAAAAGACGGTAAAAATGCTCTTTTTGCGTTGTAACTTTACCATCAGTAACGTGTAGATAAGTTGTAACAGTAGTAGTCGTTAAAGCATCATCGTCCTCATGCGCTTTATGCGTCGTCACCCAGTCACTTCCTAGCAAAAACCCATTTGGTTTAAAACAACATATAGTATTTTGTATAGGCTGGGAGAAGACCGCCTCCGGCTCCTCATCTATTGGATCTCGTACAGCCATCATCCATATTTCATTTGTGCGAATACGCAGAACTACTCTCCTTGTACTCGTAGGAGAGATAAAATCATTAACTATAAAATTTTTTACTATTTCCTTTTCTTCTTTAAGAAGGGCAGCTTCCCCGTCAGTCAGGGTTGCCATGGTTCGCTGGTAAAAGGAATTCAAGGAATCTAAAGATTCTTTTCGATCTCTTGGGGACATAACCACTCTCTCATTAAGTTAATGATTTAAATATAGACACATTATAGCATTAGGTCTGGACTTTGAACAAAATATCTCTCTTCAACAGGAACCTTAAAAGACGTCATTTTAAGTTAAATCAACTGGTTAATGAAGGAATCATGTACCATGGGGTATCATGGTTAGTGTATTTGTATTGTGTGCACGCTATTAACAATAGGATTCGTTTATGTCAAATTTAACAGACCCCAACAGGCTAATTTCCCATCTGAGTTCGCCTGAAACACTGGAACAGACTCTCCAAAAAATAACGAAAAGGATTCAGCAGGAAGGAGACAAACCCTACATCACAGTGAAGGATCAGCTCGAATTACTCGCGCAACTTAATCAATTTGATTTTGGACGCTATCTGTTGCAAAACCAAGGGATCAATGGTTACTGGACGCATTACGTGTTGACCCATCCCTGGTTTGGGCGGCAAACAGGGAAAAATAATCGTGGAGAATCTTTCACAGAGTTGGAAAATTTTTTATTAAATCGCGCACCTGTTGTGCTTGCGACACAACAACGTTTTGAAATTTTTTTAAAAGAAAACCAGACACAAGTAAAAAATCATGCGGCGCTATCTTCTATTCCTTGCGGAATGATGGGTGAATTATTTTATCTGGATTACGATACAATTGAAAATATCGATTTAATAGGAATTGATTATGACGATCAAATATTAAATGATTTAAAAAAAATTACAGAACATAAAAAACAATCGAAATTTATAAAAACAATTCAGAAAGACGCGTGGGATCTTAATTTACAGAATGAATTTCATTTAATCTCGAGCAATGGATTAAGTATTTATGAAAAAGACGATGAAAAAGTAATGGAATTGTATCGTCAATTTTATAATGCCTTAAAACCGAATGGAAAATTGGTAACGAGTTTCCTGACTCATCCCCCCACTTTAACCCATCAATGCGAATGGGACATGTCGAAAATTAATCAGAGTGATTTATTACTGCAGAAAATTATTTTTGCCGATATCATTCAAGCAAAATGGCAATGTTATCGATCGTCGGAACAAACTCATGCGCAATTAAAATCGGTTGGATTTGAAAATACACGGTTTATCTATGATGAAGCAAAAATATTCCCTACAGTGGTAGCTTGTAAAAAATAGGGATAGCAGAGATTCGGGATTCAGCGAATCCCGAATTAAACATAACTCCAGAATCATTTGTCGCGGCTTACTCTGCAATGGCTTTTATTATTTTATTTACATCCTCTTCAACAGAAACAGAATCGATGATTAACGTCGCGACTTCTTCAAAAAGATGATCGCGCTCACTGTGCTGTTTTTCCAAAAATACTTTCATATCAGCAACAGGAAGTAATGGAATTCGACCACCTTTCATTCGCTCCAGTTGTGCCGGCACTGAAATTTTTAAATAAATAACAAACTCTGAAGATAATAATTTTCTATTTTCTTCTGTGGCAATCACAGATTCTTCCATGACAATTACAATATGTTCTTTCGTAATATAATGAGAAATAATTTCAGCTTCACATCGATGAAATGCTTCTTCGCCCTGTTTCCCTAAAATGTGATTTAAACTGCGCCCGATGTAACGCTCTAAACTGGGATTGGCATCTACAACTTCCCATCCAAGTTTTTTAGCGAGCGCTTCAGTCAATAGAAACTTGCCTGCGCCCATGTGTCCTACGATAAAAATGCGTTTAGGTTTGATCATGTTTGTATGCCTCTAAGATTAGGGTCTGTTGACAATTGGTTTGATGGTTTTAAAAAGCGGTAGAATCGGCTAAAATTTCCGCAAATTCTCGTTAAATAGCGGTGCTATTCGCCTCGAATTTCCGAAAATTTTATCTCGATTCCCCGCTTTTTAAAACCATCAAACCAATTGTCAACAGACCCTATTTAAAATCGACGGATTCCAGGTTGTTCTACTCCTAGTGTTTTATGCAATTATGGAATAACAGTCCATAATTATTTTTATCTGACAGGGAGCTTGGAAAAAACGCCGCGAACCAGCTCAGGAGCATCTTCAGCAGGCGTTCCATCTTTTTTCATCCATCCTAAAAGATAACAAGCTCTTCGAGTTCTGTCGGTTTCTTTTTGACCTCGCGCGCGCTCAAGCATCTTTTCAAACGATGCGTTTTTATCAAAGTGACTCAGGGTTATCCTGCCATCTTTTTTTAGCAGTGCAGCATGCTGAGCAATAAGTTTTTCTTTAGCCTCTTCTGCACTGGATGCTGGGACTACAGCCAAAGCATCGATAACCCGTTGAGGAGCGCTGGGAAGATATGACGATCCATCTTTTTTCATAAAATTGAGATAAGAACAAACCTCTCGAGTTCTGCTATTCGCATCTTTTGCGTTTAACAACATCTCTCTAAGCGACATCATGTCATTCAATTTAGTTTGAGTGGGCAACCAGGTTTTGCTTCGAAACATCGCATGGTGGCGAAGAATGTGCTCCTTAATCTTCTCCTCAGTAGGTCCTTCTTTTTTTTCTTCTTTTTCTTCGCTTATGTATTCGTATGGGCCTTGGTATGTCTTCCGATCCCCTAGTTCCCATTGAGAGGAATCCTTTTCGTTCTCAAGGTCTTCTTCATGATATGCTCCAGAGTCCACCACGCCTAGTGATGTCTCGTACCGATTATCTCGATGTGTCGCTCCCAGAAGCTCAAGAGACTCGGCAGAAAATTTGTCTACCTTCTTGCATGACGGATCACCAATGGCCTGTAAGGCCATGCGAACTTCAGGAATAGCAGCAGCGAAAGGCTTTGTTGAGACGCATCCCCAACCACCCTTCTCAGCAGAATAAGTATCTTCAAAAAAGGAATCATGAGAAAATTGAAACCTAGCCGTATCACAATCATACTCAGAAAAATGCTGTTTTCTACCTGCAATATCATCGCCCACAACGTCTAAATAAGTTCTGGTAGTCTCAACGACACGATGAATTTCTTTTTTCTGAGTACGACGCTTTTCGTTTGACTCAATAACCTCTAACAAACACTGATTGGGTAGAAAAAGACAAACGATATACTTGCGAGGAGGTGGCAAATCAGGATCTTCTCTTAGTCTGCCCGGCAATGACCAGCCAATATGCATCCATATTTTATCTTTGCAAATACGAAGAAGCACTGGCTTTTTCTGTAAAGAAGCGCCAGCAACAAATGTAAATTTTTTTTCTATTGTTTCTTTTCTTTCAAGACGATTTTTTTCTTCTGGAGTCAGGGCGTCCCTAGTCTGCTGGTAAAATGAACTTAAAGATGGTTTTTTGTTAGGCATACCACTTTTTCTCATTAAGTTAATAATTCAAATATGGACGCATTATAGCATTAACTTTGAACAAAACCCGAGAAGAAGAGTCATATATGGGCCCTAAAGACGAGTTGCCCTTGTCCCGAGACTTATGCAATAATGGAATAGAAATCCAAATTTACATAAAAGAACAATTTATGCCATATTATCAAAGAGTTCTTGCAAAAAAACTAACGGAATATTTGCAATATTTTCCTGTAGTGGGGCTAACAGGCCCCCGTCAATCAGGTAAATCGACTTTATTACACCACACATTGCCTGACTATACCTATGTGACTTTTGATGACTTTCGCATAGTCAGTTTTTTTCATGATGATCCCCAACGATTTTTATCGACCTACAACAATAGGATAATATTTGACGAAGTGCAAAAAGTGCCGGAGTTTTTTAATTACATTAAGATCGCAGTTGATAATGATAGACAAAACAAAGGTAAATTTGTATTAACCGGCTCCAGTCAGTTTTCACTTATCAAAAATTCTTCTGAATCATTAGCTGGAAGAATTGGATTGTTATCTTTGTTGCCCTTTCAATTTTCTGAAATACCGCTTTCATTACGCGATGAATCGATTTTTAAAGGAGGTTATCCTGAATTAATTGATGAAAATTATCACATGTTTTCTGAATGGTTTTCATCTTATTTAGAAACCTATCTACATAAAGATATATCCACAATCGGGCATGTCGGTGATATCCGAGATTTTCGAAAATTATTACAATTATTAGCTATCAACACATCCCAACAATTAAACATGTCGAGATATGCTAATGATATTGGCGTTGATGTAAAAACAATTAAGCGCTGGATTTCTATTTTAGAAGCCTCTTATGTTGTTTTTCTGGTTCCTCCATTCTATAAAAATTATGGGAAAAGAGTTGTAAAAAGCCCAAAAATTTATTTTTATGACACTGGTTTAGTTTCATTTTTAACAGGCATTGAAAATAAAACGCAATTCGAAAATGGACCCATGGCAGGCAGTCTTTTTGAAAATTATATTGTCAGTGAAATTTTAAAAAAAGAATTACATAATAAAACCATGGCAGAAATTTACTATCTAAGAACTTCGAATGGTGTTGAAGTCGATTTAATCATCGATAGAAAAAATCGAAAGGAATTTATTGAAATTAAAAATTCCCAAACATTTACTCCCAGAATGTTGGCAGCGATGAATGAATTTATTGAGAAAGATGACAAAGGATATCTGATCTATAGAGGTGAAAATTTTGCTTATTCTCCGCCTGTTAAAATTATCAATTATCAAAATTATTTATCAGCCAGTGACAATTAATAACTCTGTTATCATTTTAATAAAAGGACTTTTTTATGAAATTTATCATTTCTCTGGCGGTCGCTTTTATTTTTTCTTCTAACTGCTTTGCAGGTACGCAAAGCTGGCATTTTATACCTGCAGACATAACTGCATTACATAGCAAACCTGCAGATGTAAGAATTCCATACGGAAAAGATCCCATGCAGTTTGGTGATTTACGTTTGCCAAAAAAATCTGGGATGCATCCCGTTGCAATTGTAATTCATGGCGGATGTTGGGTGACCAAATTTGCTGATATTAATAATATCGCTGCATTCGCTGATGCACTACGCGATGAAGGAATCGCAACCTGGAGCATTGAATATCGAATACTGGGTGATAAGGGTGGTGGTTGGCCTGGAACATTTCAAGATATTGCAGCTGCAGTCGACTTATTACCCCGTATCGCAAAAAAATATTCATTAGATCTTTCAAATGTCATTGTAATCGGACAATCTGCAGGCGGGCATTTTGCATTGTGGGTTGCTGGACGACATAATTTACCTCCCACAAGTGTTTTATATAAAAAAAATCCGCTTGCTGTTCGTGGTGTGATTAGTTTAGGTGGCGTACCTGATTTGCTTGCATTTCGTGAACAGGCAAAAAAGATTTGTGACTCTGGTGATGTTATTGACGAATTAGTCGGTGAAGGAACCATAACAAATTATACAAAAGACTTTAAGGAAGCATCACCAAGTGAATTATTACCGCTAGGTACAAAACAAATATTGATTTATGGTGAGGATGACGCATCCGTTCCAGTAAAATTTGGCGATGATTACAAAAAAATGGCGTTATCTAAAGGTGACAATGTCACGGTTATTACCGTGAAATATGCAGGACATCATGAATATATCGTTCCGAATTCTGTGACTTGGCCTGTTGTTCTTACGAATGTGAAAAAATTATTAAAGTGACAGCGAATTGTGCAAGTGCTCTTGCACAATTGTCTTGGTATCAAAATTTAGTGTTATTAAAGAAATTTAATCCTCTGGCTTTGTTACAAAACAAAAAAATTTAGCACGCCTTCCTCCGCAGGGGGAAGGTGGCCGAAGGCCGGATGGGGGGATCAAAAACAATGCTGCCAAATATCTTCCAACACTGTCTCTATGTTACCTAATACTTCATTATTCCAATAACGCAATACTTTATACCCCATCGATTCTAAATAAGCAGTTCTTTTTAAATCATAATTTATTTGTTCAGCGTGTTGTGACCCATCTACTTCAATGATTATTTTGGGCTCCAGAGAAATAAAATCAACAATATATTTTCCCAAAACAAATTGCCTACGGAATCGCAAGTTAGAAAATCTTTTTTTTCGCAGTTGAGCCCATAATTTTTTTTCTGCCATTGTCATATCTTTTCGAAGAAGACGAGATCTGTCTCTCAAGATATTATTGTCTTGCATAGTTTTTTGATCCCCCCATCCGGCCTTCGGCCACCTTCCCCCTGCGGAGGAAGGCGTGCTCAGTTTTTTTGTTTTGTAATAAAGTCAGAGAAAAGAATTGAGAGAAAAGAGTCAAGTCTGGGCAATTGACTTAAAGAGAAAAAATGCTGGTTGATGTCAATTGTCCAGACTTGACCCTTTTGCCTTTTGGGCGATACCAAACGTCCAATCACAGTTGCTGAATGGGAAACATTGCCAGATAACTTGAAAGGTAGTTTACCCACTATCGAAGAAATTGAAGCAGAGCTAAGTACAAAATCTTCGGATTAATTTTGCAACGGGCGTTGCACAATTACATGGGTACAAAAATGACCAAATAGGAAGCGAGATCACCCATTCCGTCATGCCAGCATGCTTTTAGCTGGCATCCAGCGCCTTTGACAGGCTTCATACAACAATAAAGTTGTACAGATCATTCCAATACGGATTATTTTTTTCGATTAAGCTCAACTTCCAACTTCTTTTCCATGCTTGAATATTTTTTTCTCTTTTAATGGCTTCCGTTATATCTTCATGCGTTTCGTAATAAACCAATTGATTCACTTTATATTTTGAAGTGAATCCTTCTGTTTCTCCAGACTTATGTTCCCATACTCGCCTGATCAGGTCTGATGTAACGCCGGTGTACAAAGTACCATTTCGTTTACTGGCCATAATATAAACGTAATATTCCTTCATGATTTCTCCGATGATGAAAAATAATTTGGTTGTAAGTGAATAGATGAAAAAAAATTTGTTTGGAAAATTATTTAATATGACACTGGATGCCAGCTAAAAGCATGCTGGCATGACAAAGAGGCGAGTTATAAGATGGCCATTCAGGTATTAAGTAAATAGTATAATGGCAAATAGATCGTCTATTACGAAACTCTGTAAGGAATGTGGTAATAACACTCTTGTTAATAAGGTCTTATATAACCATTTGGGAGAGAATTATGAGTAAAACAGTAGTATGTGAATATTGCAATGAATCTTTTGAAGAAAGCGAAGCTTTTGACTGCATTGAAGATGACCTAGGATTTAAAACTTACTGGTGCAGCTCTCAGTGCTTAGAGAGCAGCAAAGAAGCTAAAGGATGTGGGAAAAATGATTGATTGACAGATATGCTTGCTTGTTCTTCGCTGCTAATAAACAACTTCTAGATAAATGATTTTTTTAAAAATTCCTTTATTTTTCATGGCGTCCCGGGGCGGATTCGAACCGCCGACCTGCCCCTTAGGAGGGGGCTGCGCTATCCATCTGTGCCACCGGGACCTTCCGAAGAGCTATATCAATTGGAAACAAAAAGATACCTGAAACACAAATGGATTACAAAAAAGAAGTCTATCGAATTGAGTTGGTACCGAGAGTCGGAATCGAACCGACACGGTGTCGCCACCACCGGATTTTGAATCCGGCGCGTCTACCAGTTCCGCCATCCCGGCACCTAAAAGAGGGGTGAGTATATCAAAGATTCGACTGGCGTCAATATCAAAAAATCTCAAGCGGATCGACATCTAACGACCAGCGCACGCGGTGTTTCTCTGGGATCCCCTCAACACACAGCAACAGTCGTTTCAACAATTGCTGCAAATTCGATCGCCGCTCAGATCGCAATAATAATTGCACGCGATGTTTGCCTGCACGGCGCGGCATGGGCGCTGCGATCGGCCCTGTCACATTAATATTTTTTTCGCTAATCTGATTTTTTATTTGTTGTAAAAAATGTGTTGCATGCTCGGCTTTGTGGGCTTCTGCACGAAACAATGCAAAAAAAACATAGGGCGGTAATTCAGCCTGTTTTCTTTCGCTTAATAAACTATCCGAAAACGTTTGATAATTTTCTTTGAGCAATTGCAACAATAAGGGATGATCGGCATGACGCGTTTGAATCAATACTTTCCCTAATTTTTCTTTTCGCCCTGCACGTCCTGCCACTTGCAATAATAATTGTCCCATGCGTTCTAACGCACGAAAATCTGCGCTAAAAAATCCACCGTCTGCATCGACAATCGCAACCAATGTCACGTTAGGAAAATGATGACCCTTCGCTAACATTTGTGTTCCAATTAATATTTGATGTTCTCCACTTTGAATGCGTGCGAGTAAATCATCCATCGAACCTTTTCGACGCGTTGTATCACGATCAATGCGTGCAATAGAATAATTTGGAAAATGCAGAGACAATGCTTTTTCAATTCGCTCTGTTCCCTGACCGATCGCTTGCAAATCCGTTGCGCCACATCCTTCACAACGTATCGCTACATTTCTTTGCGAACCGCAATGATGACAGCATAAACGCGCTGCACCATAATGATAAGTCATACGTATATCACATCGTTTGCATTGCGCCATCCAACCGCAAGTCTCACACATCATCACCGGTGAAAAACCGCGTCGATTTAAAAATAACATCACTTGATTACCGCTTTCTAATTGTTTTCGCACTTCATTCATCAACGGCGCAGATAATCCGTTTTCCAAAGGCATATGACGAACATCTAACAAATGAAATTGCGGCAACTCTGCACCGCCCGCTCGTTTTAATAATTTCAACGATTCGTAACGACCTTGCTGCACATTATGTAATGTTTCAAGCGACGGTGTTGCGGAACCTAATACGATAGGAATCGAATTGGAATGTGCGCGCATGATGGCAATATCGCGCGCGTGATAACGAAATCCGTCTTGCTGTTTAAATGACAAATCGTGTTCTTCATCAATGACAATCAATCCCAGCTTTACAAATGGTGTAAAAACCGCAGAGCGTGTACCAATCACAATTTTTGCAACACCTGTTTTCGCAGCAAGCCATGCTTGAAAACGCTGTTTCTCTGTCACCCCGGAATGCAAAGAAACCACCGGGACTGAAAATCGTTCGCGAAATCGTTGAATCGTTTGCGGCGTCAAGCCAATTTCAGGCACCAGCACCATTACTTGTTCGCCACGCTCGAGCACGCGCGCAATCGTCTGCAAATAAATTTCTGTTTTACCACTGCCTGTCACGCCATCTAACAAAATCACTTTAAAATTATTTTGAGAAGCTTGGATAGCTGCAAAAGCAGCCTGTTGTTCTGCATTCAATTCGAGCGGGGCGCTCGAGGTCGCCGAAATATTTTTTTCGATTTTCTTGAGAGACACTTCCGTCGATTTTCCCTGACGTAACCAAACGGGCAGAGCACTCAACATCACTTCGCCCACAGGATAATGATAGTAATCGGCCGCCCAACGGCATAATTTCAAAAGATCGGGTGTGAGCACGGGTTCTGCATCTAAACACTCGATGGCTCGTTTTAATTTATGAAGAGGAAAGTCGGATTGATGAGAGACTCCTACAAAAATCCCAATTAATTCACGTTGTTGAAAAGGGACTCGAAACCGTACGCCGGGCCGTAGTGTTTCCACAGGAAAACGCTCGGGCGGAAGATAATCAAAGTACCGCCGCAAGGGAGTGGGTACAGCGATTTGTAGTATGGGATTGTCAGGCGAATTCATGATGGGGGGTATCATAGCAATAAGCTTTGCTATGTTATACTGTCGCATCAAAATTCATTTAGCATATGAGGCGCGTTATGGCATATCCCTTAGAAGGAAACGACATCAACAAAGCGGTTGAAAAATTCGTGGATAAACTCATCAGCGAAGGTGGCATCTCCCCCAAAAATGCCGCTGAAAAAGAAGCGCTCGTGACTGAAGTAACAAAATCATTGAAAGCAGCGATCGGAGAAAAAATCCCTGCTGAATTATTTAAAGATCGCACCCAACAGTTAAAACTCACGTCATTGATTACTTGCGCCTCAAATAAACAAATCGCACAAAATGACAAACAATATACAAAAGCATTTCAAGATGCTTTCAATCCTCCGGAATTAGCCAAATCCCTATTTTCTCCCGATATGAATCCCGAGCTGGCAAAACGAAACATTTCCGCATTTTTATTGGCAATCACGCCGCCTGGCCCTGGCGCAAAAAAAAGATGCGACGAATTAGCAGAACGCATAGTAAAAGAAAAATCGAAAGAACCTGGTCAGGAACCAGATTCATCGCTTGAAATGCAATTGATGCGATCCATGGCAGCCTATTTTTATATGCGAAAAGAATTGGCAGATATGTACGCCTTTGGTTCTACGAATGATGGAACTCCCTTTTCGAGCATAGGGCCTCAAATAGGCAACTATGGAGCAGCGCCTGATATTTCCAATAAAGTTAACGCAAGTGGTTACTTGAATATGGACAATGATTTGAACAATCCTAATATTGATCCCACTGTTTCGAACCATATCAAAGTCAGTGAAGAAGGATTAGGCGCGCTTTTTGATTCAGTTTATTCTGAGTTGCGCGCTGATAGAGTGATTGCAGAGCCACCCAGACCTCACGGGCCTGGGACGATAGGTAGTCGTTAATGATGATGTCTCAATCTCTAAAACAATTCAGCCATGTTTTTTCTGAAATTCCATTCAATCGCATCTTAGGTTTGACGTTAGATGCGATTGAAAAAGATCATATCGTCATTAGTTTCACGATGAAAAAAGAATTAATCGGAAATTATATGCATGGTATTTTGCATGGTGGTGTTATTTCATCTGTGTTGGATATGGCGGGTGGTGCAGCAGCGATGGTTGCTGCTATTTACAAACACGAATCGGATGATTTAGAAAAAGTCACTGCTATTCTAAGCAAAGCCAGCACGGTGAGTTTAAATGTGGATTTTTTGCGTCCCGGGAAGGGCGAAAAATTTGTTGCGAAAGCGTATATCTCGCATTCAGGAAATCGAATCACGTTTACCCGGATGGAATTATATAATCAGGAATCGCTGTTGATTGCCTCGGGAAGTGCGGCGTATATGATTGGGTAAGTGTGGTGCTGTCATCCCCGCGAAGGCGGGGATCCATTAAGATAGATTCCCGCCTTCGCGGGGATGACATAGTAAGGAATAAAACACAATGCATCGCATACTGATCATGGGCGCAGGGAAAATTGGATCACTCATCGCAACTTTATTATCTCACTCAAACGATTATCAAATTTATCTTGCGGATATTCATATCGATACTGAATATTTGCAGCGTCTTTTTTCCAAAGCACCGCATCTAGAATTAATCAAACTCGATGCAAAAAATCCCACAGAGGCGGATGCGTTTTTGCGCAAAAATCCTGTCGATTCGGTTATTTCCAGTTTGCCGTATTTTTGCAACACGGCGATCGCTGAACTCGCCAAAAAATTTAATTTGAATTATTTTGATTTAACAGAAGATACGGAAACAGCGCGCATCATCACTGAATTATCGCAGAATGCGAAAACAGCATTTGTTCCACAATGTGGATTAGCCCCGGGTTTCATCAGTATTATTGCGAATGAATTGATGAGCCATTTTCCGATACTCGATACCGTTAAAATGCGTGTCGGTGCATTGCCCGTGAATATCAGCAACGCATTGCAATATTCATTAACCTGGTCAACCGATGGATTGATTAATGAATACGGCAATGTATGTCAGGCAATTATCAATGGCGAAGAAGTGAGTTTGATGCCGCTCGATGATTTGGAAGAAATTGAAATCGATGGGCTCGCGTACGAAGCATTCAACACATCGGGCGGAATCGGGACCCTAGCCAATTCTTACAAAAATAAAATAAATACGATTAATTATAAAACCATTCGCTATCCAGGACATTGTGAAAAAATACGTTTTTTGATGAATGATTTGAAGTTAAATCAAGATCGCGAGACATTAAAACGTATTTTAGAAAATGCCATTCCCAAAACAGGTCAGGATGTTGTGTTGGTCTATGTATCCGTCACAGGCAAACAAGAAAATGTGTACAGTGAAGAAAATTATGTAAAAAAATTCTACCCCCAAACGATTCATGACAATCACTGGTCTGCGATTCAATTGACCACCGCTTCTGCGATTTGTGCAGTAGTGGATAAAGTGATGATGGAACCCAAAAAATATAAAGGTTTTGTGAGACAGGAACAGTTTTCTCTCGATGATTTAATTCAAAATCGTTTCGGTCAATATTACGCATAAAGGATGCGAGAGGCATATATGGAAATATTAACCGCATTAAAATTAAATGAAAAAAATAAAGGGACGAGCACAGGATCTGCATGGTGGGCTGATACGACAAATCGCAGCGAAATTATTTCTTATAATCCCAGCAATGAAAAAATCATTGCCTCAGTTTACAACGGTAGTGAAACGGATTACGAAAAAGTCGTCGCCGAATCTCATCAAGCATTTTTTGAGTGGCAAAATTTCCCAGCACCTAAACGCGGCGAAATCATACGACAAATAGGCGATGAATTGCGCCAACATAAAAATGCGCTCGGTCATTTGGTTTCTTTAGAAATGGGAAAATCCAAACAGGAAGGTCTCGGAGAAGTGCAAGAAATGATTGATATGGCCGACTTGGCTGTCGGCCAGTCGCGCATGTTATACGGAAAAACCTTGCATTCTGAGCGCCCGGCGCATCGTATGTATGAGCAATGGCATCCGCTCGGTGTTGTGGGTGTCATTACTGCGTTCAATTTCCCTGTTGCAGTTTGGGCATGGAATGCATTTATCGCAGCGATTTGCGGGAACACGGTGATTTGGAAACCTTCTCCTAAAACACCGTTGTGCGCCGTGGCAGTGCAACATATTTGTAATGCTGTGATGGAAAGAAATCATTTGCAGGGCATTTTTTCTTTATTCATCACAGATGATAATCAACTCACAAAAAAATTCGCGAGTGATAAACGCATTCCGCTGGTTTCATTCACAGGATCGACTGCGGTCGGGCGAGAAATCAATGAAATAGTCGCGCATCGTTTGGGTCGAGCATTATTAGAATTAAGCGGCAATAATGCGATGATTATCGATGAAACGGCTAATCTAAAATTAGCCATTCCGGCTATTGTGTTTGGTGCGGTCGGAACCGCAGGACAACGTTGCACTACGACACGCCGATTATTCGTGCACGAAAAAATATATGACAAATTAGTGGCTGCATTAGTGAATGCTTATTCTCACATTACAATTGGCGATCCCCTGGATGAAAAAAATATCATGGGCCCATTGATAGATAAAACAGCTGTTGAACGATATCAAACAACGATTGCTGACATTCACAAAATGGGCGGAAGTATTTTATGCGGTGGTCATGTACTAGATCGTCCAGGATCTTTTGTCGAACCGACTTTGGTCGAAGCAAAAAATGATTGGGAAGTCGTTCAACGCGAAACATTCGCACCGATTTTATATGTGATGAAATATAAAACCCTGCAAGAAGCTATTGCAATGCAAAATCATTCGCCGCATGGTTTGTCTTCTGCGATGTTCACCAATCATCTTAAACACGCTGAAACTTTTTTATCAGCACAGGGCAGTGATTGCGGCATTGCGAATATCAACATAGGCACATCGGGTGCTGAAATTGGCGGCGCATTTGGCGGGGAAAAAGACACGGGCGGAGGCCGTGAAGCGGGATCTGATGCGTGGAAAGCCTATATGCGCCGACAGACGAATACGATCAACTGGAGTGATGCATTGCCTTTGGCGCAAGGGATTCGGTTTGAAATCAGTGGCGACCCAGATTGAGCGGTTTCGTGTGGGAAGCGTCTTGTTTGAGATTTAGCGATGCAAAACGTTGTTCGAGAGAGTTAAACTTATCTTTATTTCCCTTGAGCAAAGATGATAAGCCCTCTAATTTTTTCGGAATAGAAAGTACGAATGAGCTAATCGATTTTCGAAGCTCTCCCATTTTTTCACAATATTTATCAAGATCACTCTTAGGTTTTTGAGTAACTATTTGAGGAGTTCCTTTGGGACGAACCGGAGAAAATTGATGTCCTTCCTCTATCCCATCATTAATTTGCTTAATCCCCATTGAAAAATTATTACTCGTTTCTTCTTTCGTTTTGATTATTTGTTGACGAACATTTTTTTCCAAATCTTCCAATAATGCTTGTGATTCTTGTAAAATTTTCTGCAATTCTTGATTGCTAGGATCTTTCGCAAGCGCTTCTGAAACCGCTTTATTAAATTCTATTCTTTTTTGTATTTCCTGCTCACACTCTGCAAGGATTTTTTTTATTTGTTCTTCTGCAATATCTTGTGCTTTTTTTAATTTTTCATCTCGAAATTTTTCGAGCTCACTGATTTCGTTTTTCAGTCGTTCTTCATCTGACTGCATGTTATTTTGTTGTGGATTCACCGAATCGTTTGGCATGGGCATCTCTCTCTGAAATGAATAAAATAATCTCTATTCATTATACACTATAGTTCTCCAAACTCATTATCTGGAGAACTATAGCTAACGGTTTTTAATAAAACTTCCGTCCTGATATTCTTGAAATGCCGTGCGCAATTCTGCTTGTGTATTCATGACAATAGGGCCATACCATGCGATGGGTTCATTGAGTGGCTTTCCTGAAACCAATAAAAAACGTACAGAGCGATCCGTTGTGGTAACAGTGATATGTGTGCCATTTTTTTTGTATAAAACGAGCGTGCCATCACGACAAGGGCAGGAAGGACTCATATCAAAATAATTTTTTCCGCTCGCATCATGCGAAAATGGCGTACGAAGATGATCGAAATACGCTTCACCATCGATGACATACGCGAACACGGTATGGTTTTCTTTAACGACATGGGTGAATGTTTTTCCTGCAGGAAGTTCGACATCGAAATATTCTGGACTCGTTACAACATCTTGCACGGGGCCTCGGGTCCCATTGATTTCGCCACAAATGATACGCACTGTTGCGCCGTCTTTGGTTGCCACAATTGGAATTTCATTTTTTTTAATTCCACGATAGCGCGGATCCATCATTTTCGAACTGCTCGGTAAATTCGCCCACAATTGAAACCCTAACATTTGGCCTTTTTTATTACCTTTCGGCATTTCTTGATGGATGATGCCACTGCCTGCTGTCATCCACTGAACATCGCCACTAGAAATATCACCTCGATGACCCATGCTGTCGCCATGCTCTACATCACCATCCAATACGTAAGTAATCGTTTCAATGCCGCGATGCGGATGCCAGGGAAATCCTGCTTTATAATCCTCTGGATTTTCAGAGCGAAAATCATCCAGCAATAAAAAAGGATCTAACATCGGCAGTTCATGAAAACCAAAAACGCGTTTGAGATGGACACCGGCTCCTTCAATCGTCGGTTCACTTTTCCAAATTTTATCGATGAGTCTTTCTGTGCGGGCGTTTTCCATAACAATCCTCCTTGTGTATACTCGATAACACATTAAATCACAAATTTTGACCCTTTTTGTTCCTGCAATGGCTCGTCGGCCTCCTGCGCTTTATTTGCATCCACAAAAAAGGGTCAAAATTTGTGATTTAATGTACTAGTGCCTCGTCCAAAAAGTTTTTCCGAATGCAACTCGGGAACGGGCATCCCTGCCCTCGATGCTTCCTTGCGTCCTGGTCGCAACGTCCCTCGTCAGCATTCGGAAAAACTTTTTTGACGAGACACTAGTATGCATTGAACGTATTGATAGAGGAATAATTTTCTGAATTTAAAGAAAAGCGGGTTAAATCTAGCTGAAATCGAATTTACATTTATTCGCGCGTCAGGCCCCGGCGGACAAAATGTGAATAAAGTTGCGACGGCTGTACAGTTACGATTTAACGTCATCTCATCTTCTCTTCCTGAAAATGTGCGTCATCGATTATTAATTCTCGTTGGAAAAAAAATTACCGCGCAGGGTGAAATTATTATTAAAGCAACTCGCCATCGGACGCAAGAACGAAATAAACAAGATGCGTTAGATCGTTTATTAACGTTAATAGATCGTGCCGCAACTCCCATCAAAAAACGTAAGAAAACTAAACCGACCTATTCGTCGGTTCAACAGCGGCTTTCAAGAAAAAAATTGCGCGGGAAAAATAAATCATTGCGGAGTGGGAAGTTTTTTAAAGAAGATTAATTTAAGTGCTTGTCATCCCCGCGAAGGCGGGGATCCATTCAGAATAGACTCCCGCCTTCGCGGGAATGACAAAGGAGGCGTCGTTTAATTCTGGCTCATTTCCAATTTTTTAATTTTTTCTGCCGACAATGACTAACACTATCCCCGCCACAATAGACAGGCCGCCCAATATAGGAGGAAAGTGAACTGTTTTTTCAGTATTTGCGGTAAGTTGAAGATCACCTATCTGAGCCACTTTTTCTTGTTTCGTATAAGTAAATCCCTGATAGGCAAATGTTGCGATACCCACTAAAATTAAGATAATTCCAATCACGGTTGTAGTTGCTTTCATAATGATCTTCCTTGTAAACGTAAATGCTGTCAGACTTGCACAATCGTACACAATTACATATTTTCATCGAAAGTACAATTGTGCAAGTCTGACCCCCACTTCTTATTGATTAATATAATGTATTTTTGAACGCCCTCGAGTTTTATAATACCAGATATCGACACATATGTCGATATCTGGTATTATAAAGAAGGAGAGTGATGCTAATATGAAACAATATAATCCCAGACAAAGTGTAGAACTATTCCATCTGCTTTTCCTGTATCAGCTAGGCCGAAAAGTTGATAAAAAACTTTATGCTTTGAAAGGTGGGTGCAATATGCGTTTTTACTTTAAAAGTATAAGATATTCTGAAGATATGGATATCGACATTCAAATTATCAATAAAGATACATTGTTTAAAAATGTTAACAAGTTTCTAAGCTCTGCACCATTTAATACTATCCTACAAACTCAAGGTATAGAAATATTAAACATAAGCACTCCAAAACAAACACTAACAACTCAGAGATGGGAAATTGAATTAAAATCGAAATACACTGCGCTGCCTTTACATACTAAAATAGAATTTTCGCGGCGTGAATTTGAGGATGATGCAATTTATGAGTCTGTTGACTCGCAAATAATAAGACAATACTCACTCCCGCCATTTATGGCGAATCATTATTCTATCCAGAGTATCTTTCGACAGAAAGTTCGTGCATTAGCTTTACGAAGCGAAACCCAATCTAGAGATATTTTTGATTTATATTTTCTTATTGGCTCAGGAAATCATTTTAAATTAGATAAAAATACTATTACTGTGTTAGAAGATGCAAAATCCAAAGCTCGAGAAATCGCTTTTGAAGATTTTAAAGGACAAGTCGTAGCTTATTTATCTGATGATCAACAAAAAGAATATGATGATGTATCAGTGTGGGACGTTATTGTAAAAACTGTTATAAAATCGATGGATGACTATAAACATGAAGTTAATTGACGTTTATACGAAATTAAAACAATTAAATTTACCCGTCATTCAAACTAATGATGTTGCAGCTTATCTTGATATCAACGTTAATCACGCAAATAAATTGTTATCTAGAATTTCTGAAACAGCCCAGCTTATTCATATCAAGCACGGTCTCTGGTTATTTCCCGATACTGACGCATTAGTATTACCAGGTTTTTTGACCGCACCTTTTCCTTCATATATATCCTTACAGACTGCTTTGTATTTTCATAATATGATTTCACAAATACCCAATATTATTTACGCTGTTTCAGTGGGTAGAGCAAAAATTTATAAAACTCCCATGGCCACAGTCTCAATACATCATATACATCCTTCATTTTATTTCGGGTATGAAGAGAAAGGCATAAATGGATTATTAAAAATCGCATCTCCTGAAAAAGCATTGCTCGATATTTTTTACTTAAGCCAAACAAAAACAAGATTATTTAAAGCATTGCCTGAAGTGGAATTGCCTAAAAATTTTAAAATGGCGGTTGCAAATAGAATGATAGAAAAAATTACCTCTGTTCGAAAAAGAACTCTTGTACAGCGTAGTTTTTCGGAGTTTATTAATGTTAACGCAAATCTGGGTTGATGCCGATGCATGCCCCAATGTAATAAAAGAAATTTTATTTCGCGCAGCGAATCGCACTAAAATAGTTTTCACATTCGTTGCGAATCAAGTGATTCTGTTACCCATTTCACCGTACATTAAACAAAAAAAAGTGGCGCCTGGATTTGACGTCGCTGACAATTATATTGTCGAGCATATGCAAAGCGGTGATTTAGTGATTACCGCTGATATTCCATTAGCCGATGAGGTAGTTAAAAAAAATGGGTTTGCACTCAACCCAAGAGGAACGCTTTATTCTCAAAGTAATATTAAAGATCGCTTAGCTACCCGAAATTTGCATGAGACGTTAAGAAGTAGCGGCATGTTATCTGGCGGACCAATAAAAATTAGCCAGAAAGAGATTCAAGTTTTTTCTAATGCCTTGGACCGATTTCTTACCAAAAAAACCGTGTAAGGGCAGACCTGTGCGTCTGCCCAAAAACGTTTACGCTGGACTCTGCGGACGCATGCCTAATGTTGGCTGATCTCTAGGCGTTTCACCAAGATTATTAGTATGAGAAGCTCTTTCTCTTGTTTTTATTGTAACCAGGGCTTTTGCTGATGCTTCAATTTCTTTACTTTTTTTTGCTGCTAATAAATTATTACAAGCTTCATCTATTCCAAATTGAAAAGCACGGTCAACATTTATATCTTTTTTAGCAGAAACTTCATAAAAAGGAATGGCTAGTTTACGCGCTAATTCTTTTCCTTGAGCAGCTGTTATTTTTCTTGGAGGTGTTTCCTTACTTTCTACTTCTTGTTCAGCATTACCATCCGCTTTAGTCCCAATTAAAACGATAACTACTTTTTTATTCTGATCCTTCGCATCCTTTATGGTTTCATCATAATACTTCTGGATTTGTTGAAACGATTTTTCATTCGTTACATCATAGAGTAGATAAGCAATATCAGGCGCAATAACTTCTCTTGGCCTCTCATGAATTTTGGCTAAAATTAACTTTTTGTCGTTTACGCCTTCTTTCTGATAAAAGTCGTAGTCTGTATCTTTAGACCATCCAGAGTACGTTTTAAGCACAAAACGTCTTGCAAAAGCCGTTTTTCCTGTTTTATTATCGCCTTTTAAAACTACTTCTATTGTTGCGACATATCGACCACTGCTCATTTTAGTTGCTCTCTTTGAAATAAAAAAAATATTAACATGCCCAATATAATAATTACTAATAAAATATACCGATGGGAACGGAATTAAGATCGTTCAGGGTTACTTCCATAAGCATCTTTTCGACAAAAAATTTTGAATATAAATTTATTTTATTTCGCATTTAATTTTAGTCCTCTAGAGTAGGTCTCCAATGAGAATCTTTCATCACTGTAATTCAATATCGCATATCCATCTTTTGCATCAGGTAAATTTATATTCCACATTTTTTTGAGCCAAAAATCTTTTTTAGGGATATGGCGTTTTATTATTTCATAGGCGAGCATCACTTCTTCTGTAATTTGACCAGATTTAATGTGCTCCTCAATTACACTAATATCAGCGTCAAACCAATTTAATGCTTCATTTATTTCTCGAATGGTAAATTGATTCCAAACACAGGTAAATGGTGCGCCCATATGACCACTAATCCAGAAATTTGGCATAAAATTAATGATAAGCCTCGTCAGCAAAGGTTCTTTACCAGGGCTGACATGCGAAACAAAAATAGATGGTTTACTCTTTCGAATGACATTTTTATAGAGAGCTCCAAATTGATGTAGCGTTGACCATACTTTTCCGCAGCGACCGGCAATTGGATTATCAAATAATTTCTTGCTTACCAAAAAATTACCGCCTAGTCCATAAAGTGAAAATTCTAATTCATTATTCTGCTCAAATTCGTAAAAATGGTTTTCGTCCAGCATAAACAAATTATCAATTTGTAAACCATTCCGAATGGTTTTTAAGACCTCCACATCTTCATGATTACCCCAAACGGCATAAACAGGAATATTAAATTTTTTATCACCAGAAATATATTCAGGAAAATCACCTAAAAGAGTATGTTTTTTTATGATTTCAATCAATTGATCTCGTTTGGTGTCTGAATCAACAGAATATTGATTTCTGAATTTTGAGTGAGTGATTAACAACCGCAATTCACGGTGGCTTAATCGATATACACTTTTTTCATCGTAAAAACCAAAGTCACCAGCGTGAATAATGCAATCTGCGTTTGTTTTTAATGCAAGCTCATTGATGATATCCAGATTTCCGTGTGTGTCGCTAATTAACAAAATTCTTGTCATAAAAATTCCAACAATACCAGTCAGGGTTTATTTGTAATCAAATGAATTCCCTATATTCATTTAATTTATTAACAATTTTCAATAGATTTTGTTTCTCTAAGCAAGATAAATATTCTTCGACATCGAATGAAGGTTTTTTAAGATTTATTCTTGATCGTTTAACAGCAGTACAAACTTTTTCTGCGGAAATATCAAATAAATTTAATAAGAAATCATCTGGATTCTGAGCTTCAATACCATATTTGCTGAGATGCTTTTCTGGGAAGTGCTTTAGGTTAAATGATACAATGACTGAAGCATTGGAAATAATTGCTGCTGCCAATATGTGACGATCGTTGGGATCAGGAAGAATAAGCGAAGGAATGATCTCTTCATAACCTTCCACTACACAATCAAGTATATTCTCATTCATTAAATCACGAATTTTTTCAAGCTTTGCTCGAGTAAGATCATTTCGATTTTTTAAAAGATTACGTATCCACTCTTCATGAATAGCATTCGTCCACTTTGCTCGAAATAAATCGCTCATTGCAAGATGCATCAGTAAATTACGAAGTGGCGCAGGATACAAAACATTTGAATCGTATAATGCAATAAAATTAGCCATTACTTAATATCCTAATCCTAAATCCTGGTCTTGCTCAGCAAGTTTTTCTAAAGTTTTTAATCGTTGCTTATCAATTTTAGATTTGTAATCTAAAATATCCCTGGCAAGTACACGGCGTCTGGTACCGACTTTTCGGAAAGGAATTTTCCCGTCATTTAAAAGAGTAATCAAAAAGGGTCTTGATACATTCAATAAATCTGCTGCTTCTTGTGTGGTTAATTCCGCATGGATAGGCATTAAAGTAACAGCATTGCCATTAGCCATTTGCGATAAAATGACTACAAGCAGTTTAAGTGCGCCGCTTGGAAACAAGATACTTTCTCCTTCTTTACCCCCTTTAACTATCCGAAAAATGGGCTCTTTCTTTTCTCGCATTAAGGCTAAAAGAATTTTCCGTGACTTTTCAGCTAGTGCCACTTCTTTCGCTGAAGGTAATGCTGGTTCTGCTAATTTTGACGGAATATTCATAATGGGCTCCTGTATATATAATAATTATAATCAGCAATCGAAATAAACGCAACGAACGAATTTAAAGAAATAATCGAATTATTAGAAATATTTAGATTTTAATAATAAAAATATAGGGTTAAGGGCCGTACAAATAGCAAGATTACAAGTCATTTACCGGTAATATGAAGCGGGGTTAGATCAAGGATCACACACGATTTTTTGTAAAAAAAATCATGATAAATATATCATGGGGCGATATAATTAGGCTATGCTTATAACATATCAGAAGGTGATACAAATAGAATGGCTCAGGATGAATCAATAGATAACCTATTCGATCTAAATGGTGAAAAATTCATTATCGATGAAAAATTAGGTTTATGGGTAAAATTTGAGATAAAGAAGGTTGAACCTACGCAAGGATCGGCCACATGGAATTAAATATTCTTTTACTTTGCATGATGGCACCAATAAAAGAATTATGGGATTTGATAATGCGCATGTGCTCGAATAGGGTGGAAAGAAAAATGTTTCTCCTAAAAAAGTTTTTGATCATTGGCACAGAGATGGCATCGACGAAGGACGGCCGTATAAATATGTAAATGCAGGAAAGTTATTGGCCGACTTTTGGAATGAAGTCGATAAAAAAATTAAAGAAATTAAAGGAGACTAAAATGAGTCACGCTAAACATAAGGTTGTAAAAGTAGGTATTATGCCGTTTGAAGATTTCAAAAAGCGAACTATCGCTATTGCAAAAGGTCAATATAAACCAAAAAAAAGGAGAACCGAAAATTTGGTTTAATTCCATAAAATCTTTGGCGAATGTTTTATCTGAAGAGAATCAGGCGCTACTCAAGCTGATTGTGGAAACCCATCCGCAATCAATTAAAGAATTAGAAGATGTGACAGGACGGAAAGCCAATAATTTACTTCGAACTTTAAGAACGATGGAGAATTATGGTTTTGTAAAATTGAAAGAAGGGAAAGCTGGGAAAGGAAGAACTCCTTTGATTCCTGAGGTGTTGTATAGCTCAGCCAAAATTGAAGTTTGTCTTACGGCGTAGAATAAATTTATCAAATTTACGGGTGATTGAAAAAGTGAAAATTAAAAACTCTAGTCGTTACGCTATATCAACCGAAGAGAGCTTTGAACTTGATTCTAATAACTCGGTGCTCAAAAATTATCTGGGCATCAAATCCACCGATGAAATGGAGGCATTAGAAGAACAGGAGTTAGAGCGTACAGAATTAGAGTTATTAAAAATATTTGATGAGAAGCATCAATTTACGGCGGAAGATATTTGCAATATTCACGAGCTATGGTTAGGGGATGTTTATTCATTTGCTGGTAAGTATCGAACAGTGAATATGGCAAAAGGCGATTTCTTATTTGCGCCATCAGCACGCATAACTGATTTGATGGAAATCCTAGAAAAAGACTTTCTCGCCAAATATACGCCTTGCAACTACACTGATGCAGAAGAACTAGCGGAAGCATTAGGAGTAGTGCATGTAGAGTTGATTTTAATTCACCCTTTTCGTGAAGGTAATGGCAGAACGGCACGCCTACTTGCTGATTTAATGGCGATACAAGCAAAAAAATCACCGCTGAATTATTCGGCTATTGATCAAATAGAAAATAAACGCGGTTTTGAAAAATACATTATGGCGATTCATGCAGGACTGTCTGGGAATTATGAACCGATAAAAAATATCTTCAAATCACTTTTAGAGCAGTCTATCCCTTAGCCTTAATATTTCGATATATTTTCTTGTTTTTGCGACGCGGAATATCAAATTGAAATGCTTTTTCATTTTTTGCCTTGATACCTTCAACAGCAGATGAAGTCCTAACAGAACGCGCGATGAGCTTGGCACGCAAACTTGCGTTTTTAAGATAAGGATTGGTTTCAATTAATGGTTTATGGCTCATCTGTTAATTATACCAAGGCTGATTAATTATATCGCTCGCCATTTGTTGTGATTAGTTATTTCAAATTGTCCCGAGAGTGTCCCTTTTAACTAAAATCAGACGATTTTTGAGAGCAGTGATTCGATTATTTCTTTATATTTTTCAACT